>OHKQ01000889.1_pt1 | contig 11681 bp, 10 predicted proteins | sample 1568891 | NCBI WGS metagenome assembly OHKQ01 (sample SAMEA3879596, study PRJEB24766) | human gut metagenome | biome: human-associated habitat; feature: feces | place: USA | collected 1985/1987 | reverse complement strand
TATTTATTTACTAAACAATTTAAGTTATGAAAGTAAACCATTTATTTTTAACGGGAGTTGCAGCCCTAAGTCTGGGTATGACAGCTTGTAACAATGAAGATGTTCCTCAGGTAAACAATCCGGGCGAGGGAACAACATTTGCAGGAATGTATATTTCCGCTATGAAGGATGTCTCAACCAGAGCGGTGAATGACAAACAGGAAGATTACGGAGGAAGACCGGGAGAGAGTACACTTGAATCTCTACGGCTTATTTCTCCCGGTACGCCTCAGGACTGGACGCTAGGAAGCGCTGACGAGGAGAATAAATTCTGGGCGACGACACCGGCTGGCACTTACAAAGTTGCTCCATGGAAAGCCACTGCGGGTTCCCAAGCAATGGCGTTGTTGTTTAACAGGGGCACTCTTGATCCCAGTATTGCAACGGCCATGAACTGTGTATATGGAAGTACGGCTACTGCGGTGGCCGACATCGCGGCTCTCGCCATGGAAAATCAGTTCGTGATGACCTCAAAGGCCGAGCAGAAAACCATCAAGGATAATATCTCCGAGGAAACAGTCAAGACAGGCATGGGAGAGGCTCAAAATGTATTCTCCTTTGATGTGGAGCGTGTCGTGGCACAAGGATTGGTCGCGAAGGATGCCGCTTTGAAAGACAAAACCGCTGATGGAAGAGGAACGGTTGATCTTGATAACCTCACGTATACGGCTATCAACGGCGCCGCAAAGACATATCTTTTCCGCAACCATGCAGGAGATCGTACAATCACAGTGGGAGACGGGCTTTACAAAGATTTCACATCTGCTATTGATGACTATGTTGATTTTCAAAATGCCCAAGATCCGAACGGTACTGCCAAGGAGCATTTGATCCGTCTGGGAAACCTCTTGCCGGAAGAGACTCCAACAGCGGATAAGCTTGGCATGTACGCGGCCAAGGCGGTTGCGGCAGATGCTACTGAGACTAAAAAGGTGGCAGGTATTTATTTCTTGGAGAATTCCGTAAAAAAGGAGGAACTCACAACTGACAATAAGAATTTCGGTTACTATCGCCTACCGTATGCCAAGGTCTATACGACTTATACTCCAAAAGAGGTATTGCATTGGGATCAAGATCAAAAGAAGTTAATCAGTAAACCCGGGGTAAAGGGCGAGACGTTCTATCGAGGAGAAGGTGATGGGCTGATCTATGCCAGCAAGGATGCCGCAAAGAAAAGCCAGTTGAGCCCGGATCAAAAAGCTTACACTTACGCAAAAGGGAGATGCGCATATCGTGCGTTATGGAACCGTCAAACAAACGCTGATGGAAAAACGATTGTGAACGCTAATACTCGTCGTAACAACACCTATCTGTTGACAATTACGGCTTTCCAGGGCCTAGGTATGCCGTGGGATCCTTCCGATCCTAAAGATCCGTATCTGCCGAAGCCTGATGATAAGGAAGAACCGACGAATCCTGAAAATCCGGATATCGAGAAAGAAGAGACCTATATGCGTGTCGAGGCCAAGGTACTCCAGTGGAACCTCGTTTCACGTGATGTCGTTCTGGAGTAATTTTAGTATTAGATTGCTGATAAATTCAGCCTACAATTTCTTACATAGCTGTAGAGAGGGAAGAGGAATTTTTCCTCTTCTTTCTCCAATCAACAAACAGTTTGGTTTCAAACTGTTAAATAACCCCAACATAAACTATATCAAATGAGAATCAGAAGTGTACATTACATCGCATTTATCATGTTGCTGGTTTACTGTCTTATAGGATGTAATTCTACGGTATTTGATGACTTGGGTGGTTGTCCGCAAGGTGTTTATTTCCAGTTCTATAGACAGACCCCTTGCGAACAATTTCCTGGATATCCGTCAGATATCAGAGAAGTCCGGGTATTTGTCTTTGATGATGATGATCTGCTGGTGGGCGAATTTTCTGACAAGAAGGCAGTCCTTTCGGCAGATTATTCTTTGTCCGCCACATTGCGGCATACGGGGAAACTCACGTTTGTCGCATGGGGTGGCAGTGACCTGGAGGCCTATGATTTTTCAGATTTTCGGGAAGGCGTTACTACCAGACAGGAAATGCAAGTGTCACTGCGGTTGAAAAACGGACGGATTTCCTCAGCCCCCGGGCCTCTGTATGTCGGTCTCGCCTCCATATCACTGGAGAACCGGAAGGATATGGGAAGCGTGTATGAACGGGTGGCTTTCAATATGCAGGAATTGACATACCGGGTACACTTCACAATCAGTTCCATAGGTTCCCCTTTCCCCATAGACGAGGAATTCGTCATCAGGATAGAAGATGACAACGGTGTGTATGATTTCAACGGCCGGATCGCCCTTTGTGAACGTTTTGAATACGCGACCGAAGCCGTACATGACGCTGAAGGGGCATTGAAAGCGGATTTCACGCTGATGAAACTGGAAGAGGGAAGAAATGCGTTCGTATCTCTGATTGACAAGACAACCGGGGAGATTCTTTATACCGCTAATCTGGTTGATGACATCCTCATGTTCCGGGGAGATGCGGGCGAACCGCCGTATAGCCTGGAATGTGACCATGATTTTCCCATAACCCTGAAACTCAAGTACGAAAAGGAAACATGGATGCTGATACAAGCGACCGTTTTGGATTGGAATGTCGTTTCCCGCCCCATAGAATTGGAGAACTGATAATCAGACAGATTTTAAAACTAATGATTCGTGTAATATTAGAAAGGAATTGGTATTATTATAAAAATGATAGATAATGAAATACGGAATTGTGATAAAGCTGTTGATGGTGGCCTGTGTATCAATTGTACAATTGACCGGATGTTCGTCTGATACGGAAGAGTTAGAAAAATCAGTTTCGGGTATTCCCATCCGGATTGTGGCGGAAATGAATGGAGGAACCGGTATTTCTCAGATGACAAAGGCGTCTGTACGTTCATCCGGAGAGTGGAAAGAGAATTATATCGGTGCAGAGGAATATGAGAAAACTGTTAAACATGTTCTTCTCTTCGCTTTTAAGAATATGGAGAGCTCTCCGGAAAAAGTTATTTTCTATTATTCCCAAGGAACAACCAACCCGTTGGCAGATGTAACCGGCATTGACCGTTTTGAAATGAGAGAAATGGCTAGAGTGGATGCAAATGAGTCCGATATAGCCCTGGACTTGGAATTGATGGGAGGAGATTATAATTTTATTTTATTAGTTAATTGTGAATCCGGATTGGAAAAAATCAGGAATGGACATACAATTCCTGATCCGAAGCAATTAATGGAAAAGACCGAAATTTTCACATCTGACGATCTGAAAGGAGAAAACCGGAAGTATCTTCCCATGACTGGGCAGTGTAACTTCCATGTTCCGGATAATGTAGTTAGTAATAATAGGATTACCCTTTCTCCCTGCATACTTCTGGAACGTATGCATGCCCGTATTGAGTTCATACTTACAACAGTTGATGACAGGGGGAATTATCTGTCTCCTTTGTTACCTCTTTCCAAAGTGACAAAACTCACCCTGAACAATGAAGCTAGCGGTTATTCTGTACTGCCTTCTTCTGGGGAATACACCGCCACTGGAAGTGGTAATCCGGATATGAGAGGAGTAGATTATGCGGGGACTCCCCTATTATTGCCGGAAAGAGCTAGTTTCCATGACGGTGCCAACGAGGGGTCCGGAGAATCCGCTTTTGTGACCAAATGCAAAGAAAGACTGCTTCCATATATGGGTAAGACACCTAGCTACATCTATGTGGCTCCGGGAGTCTACGGGAAAGGGAAAGAGGGGGCGCTGGCCTTGGTCTTATCCGTCGATTATCGGATGGGAACCCCCGATAAGCCGTATAGGATCGAACTCTATAATCCGGATCTTTCCGAGAATGATAAGGGTTATTACAACATCCGGCGTAATACGGTTTACCGTGTCTTCGCCACACTGAAAGGACCCGGAAATATGGAATATGACATAGTTGTGGACGAATGGGAGGATACGGAGGTGGCTATCCCCTGGTAACTAAGGTATGGTCAGTCATGCCATCACGAAGAAAAACAGTTTAAAGAATAGATACATATGAGAATCAAACATTACACTTTGATAGTCGCTTTTCTGGCGATATCTATGGGAATCCCTCTCGTGCAAGGGTGCAGTGATCCCTTCGATGAGTATGGAAACGGCGGGACAGAAATGCCTGTCAGGGACGGCTGGACGTCTGTCAGCATGTCTGTCGAAGGACTTGGTCTTCGAAATCCCCTGACACGGTCCCTTACACCGGAGGGGGAGAATTCCACGGCAGCGGAGAGGATTAGGGTACTTGTGTTTGACAAGGACAACAAGTTTTCATATGAGGCCAAAGTGACCTCCTATATTCCTTCCGGTGATCCGGCTGACAAGAAAGACAAGGGTACCATGACCTTGTTGGCGAAAAATACTCCTTCAGGCGATACCAGTACATTCGTGATGCTGGCCAATGTCACCCGGTCAGCTAATACAGACGCAGACGGACTGGCTGGAAAGACACGGGAGGAAGTCATGCAACTTTTCACTTTCTCCATGCCGGACAAGGGGGTATGGAAAGACGGGGAGTTGCCGATGTGGGGTGCCTCGGACCCGGTCAGGGTGGATCACAGTGCCGGTGCCGTTCCCAAACTTGGAACTGTCTATCTGGTCCGTGCCGTGGCACGTGTGGACGTGGGGCTTAACTTGAGTAACATATCGGAAGGGGCTTCTACATTCGACGAGAAAGCCGGGGGGATTGAAGGGATAACGCTGACTAAAGTGTTTTTTTATAATACCAATACGACGGGACGGGTCTCTCCGTTCGAGAACGGGATTTACTGGGATGAGGCCAATAGAAAGGCGAAACAGCCTTCTATTCCTGATCCTGCTCCGGCTGTGACAGGAAAGATTGATAGAACACCTTCCATAGTGGATGAGAAAATCTTGTTACGTGAGGTATATGTTCCGGAGGCGGTCAATGTGCCGACGGCTGCCACGCAAGGAGCCAACGGAGAAACTCTTCCTGAGAATAATACGGAAAATTACTTGAAACGTCCTTATATCGTTGTCGGACTGACCGGTGCAGATAAGAGCCGTCCTGACAAGGAAACTTTCTTCCGGATAGACTACCTGAAACGTACCGGAGCCGAGGCTGATGCGACATACGAGTACCTTCCCTTGCTGCGTAACCACCGTTATCTGGTAAATATCAAGGCTGTAGGTGGTCCGGGATTCGATACGGAAGAGGATGCTAGGAAAGGACCGGCCGCTAACATCATGTATAATGTTGTGGTATGGAACGAGTCCACTATGTCTGATGTATTGTATGACGGGCAATATATGCTGGGGGTCAGTGCCGACCATTTCACTTTTTATAGGGAGGGAGGCAGCCTGACGGCGAAAGTGCAGACTTCCTGGCCGGAAGGATTTACGATAGAGGGACTGCCTGCATGGATCAGTTATTCTATAAAACCTTCGGATCCGGATAAGACCGCACCGACGGATGAGAAAACCGCGACCTTTACGGTCACAGAGCATGTGGATGCATCCCGAAGGTGGCCGGAAAAGCCGGAAGATGCCCAGAATGCGTTGAAAGCCGCTTATGTGAAGGCGGGGCGTATGAAATGGTTTCTTGGCTTTGAGCAGTCTAAGGATATCAATGTCACCTTACAGATTTTTGCGGACGAGGCCTGCAGCCGGCCGCTGGAGTTTATTGAGGTCAATCAGTATGGCGAGAGCTATGGGCAGGCAGGCAAAGTGGTAACGAAAGACGGGCGGACGCTTACGGCGGAAGAGGCAGGTGCCAGGGTTACTTTCTATGTAAAGACAGAACCGCATGATTTGGAACCTGTATTCCATGCTGAAGCCGCCAATCCGTTCAAGATAGAGAAAGCGGGTCAACTTGCCGGGGGAATATGGAAGTACACGGTGACGGCTCCCGACATTACAGGAAATACGGAGTATTTCGATAATTTTAATACCACTTATACTTTGACTGTCACACATGTGGAAACCGGTAGAAGTGCGTCGGGAAAACTTAGCCTCCTGCAGAAGGAATATAATGCTATCCCCTTTTTTGACAAATTCCTGCATCAGTCATTGCTGGTATCCAATAACAGTATCTATCTGATGGATGGCAAACAGAAGCAATATTATGTCAAAGCCAACAGCGAATACAAAATTGAGTTGGTTTCGGCTTTGTCTGACAATAATGCTGGTAATGTGATAGAAGACTTTACGCTTTTCTATGAGAAGGATCCTTCCCTTTCGGGAAAACCTGTGTCTTTCATAGCTGTTGACGATATGGCGTCTCCGCGTCTTTACTCCGGTAAGGCGAAATTCAAGATTTATTCCCCTGATGGTCTTTTTCCGGAAAGAGAATTTGAGCTGGAGCTGGTTTCCGGAATTGTGCAGCCTGAAGCGAATACATATATGCTTAAAGCGGGAGCAAAGCAAGGGATCTTTATTCCTGTTTCCCGGGTAAATACTGCCTATGAGTATTACAAAAAGCTTCTGGATCATGACGCTGTTTTAAGTGATAAGCAGGGACTTCCCGGTAGCAAAGAGGATTTCATGTTGAATAAGTTGGATGCAGATGATGATTGGAGAGTCAATATCGTGTGGACGGATATTAAAGAGGCTGGTGGGCATAATGATATAGAAAAAGCGGGACTCAGTGAATTGTCCGAACAGGGAGGTTCCGGTCCGGGATCATATATTTATGTCAAGCCAGGGCAGACTCCGGGAAATGTGTTGATAGAAATTAAATCTGGAAAGATCAAGGGGAATCCGACACTCTGGTCCTGGCATATCTGGATTGTTGACAAGTATCCGACAGTATTGGATGTTGCGAGTCAGGGAGGTGATGGTCCGAAAACGGTTCGATTGATGTCGCATCTGTTGGGAGCGTACGAAAGGGTCCAATCACAGTATAGTGCAGATGCATATAGGGAATTTGGTATGCAATATCAATGGGGCAGGAAAGATCCGTTCCCGGCACATGATGTTCGTGTCAATAAAAACTTTTATGACGGCAGTGGCAAGCTATTTGATTTCCTTTGGGAACAGAGAGGAAATGATGTGGATTATGGAAAAACAGATGCTCAGCAAGCGAGAGGGGCTGCTCTTACGATGAAACAGAGCATCGAACATCCAAACGCTATCGTCTCTCATCAAAGTTTCTGGCTGTATGAATGTTTCCCGCATAGGTTTGTTAGTTATTTCAAAGACCGCTGGGTATTCCTGTATCCATGGAACCAGCCTTCTCGGACAGGGAATCCGGAGGATGTAGGCGGGAAAACCGTATTTGACCCTTCTCCTTACGGATTCCGGATTATGTCGCAGAAAGAGGCTGTAACTTTGAGGTCTGCATATTATTATGCAAGTCGTTCCGGCCTTAACACACCGCTGCCTGGAAGTATCTATGACGGCAGTTTTACAGATGGCAAGTCTGGGGGTAATGAAGTCATTTTCGCCGTGGCACAAGCCAGAAGCGATACTCATGCAGGGCGTTATCTGCTTAATTCCACTGGAGGTCCTGCCGGTTGGGCGCCTACTTCCAATACAAGCGCTGTTTACAGGCGTTGCATGACCTATTCCGTACGTCCGGTCATTGATCCGGATGTGCAGGAAGACTACAAAAAGTATTTGCCGGAATAAGTCATACTCCGTGTGAGCTTTTGCTTGCACGGAGTAAAAAATTTTGTTGTATTTTTCTGCAGCGTATCATATTCAGGTGTCTTTTTATAGTCATATATTCACGAAATAAATAACATGAGTTCGAAATAAGAATAAATATAATCTATAGATACATAGGAACATAGTAATAAAAGTATTAAATTTATGGTGACAAATTATATCGTTTAAACGATTACCACTATGTTCTCAGAGTCTAAAGTTACAGAGATTCATTGTCTGTCCGATGATTTTTGCAAGAAATTTGTGTTGTAACAGGAAAAATATATGATTAAGGATAAGAAAAAAAGATATTGCAACAAGCCCAACTGCATGAGTGATGCTGAGATTATGGGTATTCTTATCCTGTTTCATTTAGGGGCTGCTGTTTCAAGCATTATTACAAAGGGTATGTATGCAAACATATTAGGCACTTGTTCCTGAATCTGGTTTCCTATAACCGTTTCGTAGAGTTGGAGAAAGAAATACAGCTTCCTCTAACTATCTTCATTAAGAAGCTTCTATTGGGAACGTGTACGGGCATTAGTTTTGCTGATTCCACTCCTTTGCATGTATGTCGTAACCAAAGGATTCTGATTCATAAAACATTTGAAGGACTTGCAGAACGTGGAAAATGCTCTATGGGATGGCTCTTTGGATTTGAACTGCATTTGATAATTAATGATAGGGGGGGGAAATCCTCTATTTCATGTTTACTCTTGGGAATGTGAATGACCGGAAACCGTTAAAGTAGGGTAGGTTTCTGGAGAACATCAAAGGGAAACTCTGTGCAGACAAAGGATATATCGGATGGGTCTCATTTGAGAGCCTTTTCCTTGATGGCATAAAGCTTGTCACTAAAGTTAAAAACAATATTAGAAACTCACTAATGAGTATTGCTGACAAGATTCTGCTCAAGAAAAGAGCTTTGATTGAAACAGTCAATGACGAGTTGAAAAACATAGCACAGATAGAGCACTCCAGACATCGTTCTTTTAACAACTTCATTGCTAATTCTCTGTCAGCCATTGCTGCATACTGTTTCTTTGAAAAGAAACCCGCTATTGATGTCATTTTTATCAATGACTGGCAACTGGTTATTTTCTAATTTTATTTCGAACTCGCATTAAGTAAGAGTGTAATAGGAAGAAAGTTGCAGTATATACGCGGTGAATTATTCGGTGTCATAGGAGCAGAGGCTTTTGGTAAGATACCGATAATGAATAGAGAAATTAAAAGTTAATCATTCCCCGTCTCTCCGCTGGAAAGAATTGCAAAACGAAGAAAATCCCTGTAAATTAATATTTTACGGGAATTTTATTTTTGGTGCATAGCAAAAATAAGCATATCAAAGCATAGAAAACATAACGATTTTAATAGAATTAAGGATCATATCCAATCCTTTAATTCTTTATAAAGGAATAATATACCCAATAGATAAAAATCCAAACCATATCTCCGGCAAGCAGACTGATAATTCGTTGCCTGAATTTTAAATCATACTTTTCCGCTTTCAACTGTTTCAGTTTGGGAAAGAAGTCGCTTGGCAGGTAATGCCTTTTAAACAAGTAAAACGGGGCGAACATAAACATGAAGAGCATTTCCCACCATTTATAGCTGATATTCCTGTTCCTTTCGTTACGCTTGTCCATGCGTGCCTGTTCTGCACGTGCGGCGGCATCCAGCCTTCGCATGAAGGCTTCCTCTTTCTCTTCCATGATGTCGGCTATTATCTTGTCGTCCACGCCTTGGTTATATAGTTCCAACTTCGCCTGCTGTACCTGTTTGTCGGTATATTCGCCTGTCACGTTATTGGCAATCAGTAATAACTCCTCTGTTACATATTTTTTAAATTCTTTATTCATTGCATTTAATGTTTTGGTAAGGGACACTTTGACTATTGTGATAAACGTTTTCCATTTCCTTGTATTTTCCAACGGAAGTCGGAAGGATTGAAAGCGATAGTCAACGAATTTATTTCTTTTTTAGTTTATAAATATAAGGTAATGAAAGGTTTTCTGCAAATGAAATTCTTGCTACGCCCATATCATAGTTGACTCTTATCGACAAAGGAATATCCGGGTCTTCATACCAATATTCAATGACTGGATACAATGAACCATCCTCTGTAAAATCAGTTTCTGAAGAGATGTAAGCATAATCGGATATGGAAGCATAACCTTTATACACATCTACCTGCTCCCCCTTTTTGATAGAAGATAGAGCGAAATAAATTCTTTTTTTATTGATTCTTTTGATTATTAACTCTTGATATACCGTGTTATTCTTATAGCACAAGGTATCTGTATCCAATACTTGGCCTATAACTGTCATAGACGGAAACAAGAAGAGTAAAACTGTATGAAGTAATTTTATTACCATTGTATTTATGATTTATTATGTTGTCAATGATTAATCGAGGAACGCTGTCAAGCGTAATCACGTTTCGTTATAAACTCAATGTGTTTTGCATGATTGGCTTTCATTTGCCCACCATTCTTGTTCTTCCACTTCACGGGCCTTTTGTATCTCATCCGTTGTCAGATTTTCATTGTGGTAGGCATTATATAGATTCTCCCAGCCATTCTTACGATATTTTGGTAGCACAATCCATTCGCCAGCATCATTAAACAGGCAGAAGTTTACAGGAGTATCGGGTATGACTTCATCTGCCCAAGAGCAGATCTTTATCAGCCCATTTGCAGATCTCCAGTTGCCCCTATATTCAGCCAAGTTCAATCTCAGTTCTGCCATTTCATTCCGTCCTTTCTCTATTTGCTGTCCGTTAACCCGATACCCTTGCTTGAAAAAACCGGAAAATACACCGCTATATCGTTTATCTCCGTATTCTGCAAACGAATAATGCCCGTATATGAAACCGTCCACTTCTATACATTCACTTTTCATCATTTGAGAACAAGAAGAAATGCTATCTATATAAATATTTCCTTTAAACAGACAGATTAAAGTCAATCGGGTACGACTGGCACCTTTTATCTCATATTCTTTATTATCCATTTTCCGAACTTCGGTAAAATGAATGTCAATTCGGCTACAGTCTTCTCCTAATATGCCAATCATGCTTAATTTGTCAAATAAGCCTGAAAGATCTTGCCGCAAAATATCCGCTTTGGGATTTTGTGAATAGGCTACTCCACAAATCCAAAAGAGGAAAAAAATATTAATATGGTATATTATCTGTTTCATATATCTATCACTTTCAACTCAAAAACAGCACTTTTTTATCTTAAAGATAAAAACATAGCCTATATAAAATTTCAAATCTTTCCTATTTACTGATTTTATTGTATTTACCGTCCAAAGACAGTTAAACAGAATCAATTATTAGACTTTACAATCGGAAAAAACATGATACTGTCTTTTGCATTAAGTAATGAATGACAGTGTCCAATAAAAACATTTTTACTTTCATCTACCTGAAAAGAATATATCTCATATCTCTTGTGTGGAGTAACATCACTACCATCAAAACTACCAATATATTTCTCTATTATTCCTTGTTTCTTATATACTCTCTTTTCATTATAGTCATCAAATAGTGATGCCGTTACATAATGACGGATTATATACTGCTTATCTTCAGCTATCTTTTCGGAATTGCTTGAACAGTCAATGAATATTACCAACAACATGAACAAACCTTTAGGAATTAACAGACTCATAATTATACTGAGCAAATAGATATTTCTATATATCCGTATGCCGTATTTGACTCCTTTAGGTACTTTATCAGGTATGCGTATAAAAAATGAGAATATCAAGGACAAGACGAACAGATACCCGATAATATATCCGATATTCCATCGTATTTGATCCATTTCCGGAACAGAGCATAGTATTGTCAGCCCCAGTATTCCACATAAAGCATGAATACCAAGAATGGTATAAAAGAACTTAGATTTCGTTATATTTCGATGCATATTGTTTATAATGGTTAGAAAGGAGTATCACCAGATGTTATCTTTCGTAGTTACCGATATTTTATTTTTTTATATATACAATCTATT
>OHKQ01000885.1_pt1 | contig 11726 bp, 9 predicted proteins | sample 1568891 | NCBI WGS metagenome assembly OHKQ01 (sample SAMEA3879596, study PRJEB24766) | human gut metagenome | biome: human-associated habitat; feature: feces | place: USA | collected 1985/1987 | reverse complement strand
TGGATGCGCTGGCCGGGCACTACGACCATGAGGCCCGCCAGCTCGGCGTGCCGGTGGAATGGCGGCTGGAACTGCCCCGCCAGCTGCCCGTCCCGGAAGCCGACCTCTGCATGATGCTGGGCAACCTGCTGGAAAATGCATTCCATGCCAGCCAGAAGCTCCCGCCCGAGCAGCGGCAGGTGAAGGTGATGGCCCGGATGTTCAGCCCCGCCATGCTGGGCCTGCTGGTCGAAAACCAGTACGACGGCGTACTCAAGCACCAGAAAGGCGCGCTCCACTCCACCAAGCACGACGGCATGGGCATCGGCCTCGTCTCCATCCAGACCACCGCAGCCAAATACGGCGGCTCCATGACCGTCGAGACCGAAAACGGCCTGTTCCGAGTGAATATTTTATTGAACCTTTAACCTCTCAGTCTCGCATTCGCTCGACAGCTCCCCTACCGAGGGGAGCCTCTGGCGAAAAGGCAAGGCTATCCGTCATGCCAAAGCCTCCCCTCGCTAGGGGAGGTGGCAGCGCGTTAGCGCTGACGGAGAGGTTTCTTACAGCGGCCTTTTTGCGTAAAAATCCCGTCTCCCTCTTGCGGACGCGGCCAAAACTGCATACAATAGCCCTATAACCGTTTATATGGGAAAGGAAACACGCAATGGAACTGAATTTTTATACCCTCTGCGTCATCTATCTGGTCTACTCGTTCCTCGGCTGGGTAGCCGAGACGGTGGTGGCGACCATCAAGGGCCGCGCTTTCGTCAACCGCGGCGTGGCGTCCGGCCCGTTCTGCTTCGTCTACGGTACGTCGGCTGTGCTGATGGCGGTGGGCTTTACTGACCTGCGCTCGACGCCGGTGGCCCTCTTCCTCGGCTGTGCGGCCAACGCCACCGTGGTGGAGTGGGTGACGGCCAAGCTGCTCGAGAGGATGCACCGCCGCCGCTGGTGGGACTACTCAGATAAAAAGTTCAATCTGGACGGCTACGTCTGCCTGCAATACTCGGTGCTCTGGGGTCTGCTGGGCATGGCGAGCGTGCTGTGGGGCAACGTCCTGCTGCTGCGGCTCTGCGCCCTGCTGCCGGGCTGGCTGCTGCATGTCGGCGTCTGGGCGGCGATGACGCTGGCCGTTCTCGACCAGCTGGGCGCAGCGCTGGCCGTCAACCGGTACGCCGCCAGCCATCCGAGGCTGGAACAGCTCAACCTCGAGCTGGAAAAGCACTCGGACAAGCTGCGCCAGCGGCTCATCGCCCATGTGGAAAAGCGTATCCAGCGGGCTTACCCGGCCATCGTCCAGCCCGAGCCGACTGTTCAGAAAGAAAAGGCTCTGAGCTTCGGCGACCTCGTCTGGCTCTTCGTCATCGGGGCTTTCCTCGGCGACGTGGTGGAGACGCTGTTCTGCCGGGTGACGGCGGGCGTCTGGATGAGCCGCTCGAGCCTCGTGTGGGGACCCTTTAGTGTGGTGTGGGGTCTGGCGCTGGTCATGGCGGCGGTCCTGCTGCGGGGCAGCGAGGAGCGGAGCGACCGCTCCATCTTCCTGTTCGGCTTCGTGATGGGCGGCGCATATGAGTATATCTGCAGCGCCGTGGGTGAGCTGCTGTTCGGCGTCATCTTCTGGGACTACAGCGGCTTCAAGTTCAATCTGGGAGGCCGTGTCAATCTGCTCTACTGCTTTTTCTGGGGCATCGCGGCGGTGGTCTGGATCCGGTACGGCTACCCCCTCGTCGCAAAGCTGATGGCAAACCTGAAAAAGCACATCCTGCCCTGGATGACTGTGGTACTGACGGTGTTCATGGCCGTGAACATGGGGCTTTCGGCACTGGCGCTGGCCCGGTACGACGCCCGCACCAGCGGCATCGCCCCGGCGAACCAGCTGGACGTCTTCCTCGACGAACATTTTGACAACGCCCGGATGGAGCGGGTGTACCCCAACGCCAAAAAAACCGGCTGACCTGGCAGCCATAAACGCAAAAAAGCACTGCACCCGCCCGCTTTTGGGGAGTGCAGTGCTTTTGGTTTGTTCAGCCCTTACTGAGCAGCAAAGACCTTTACCTCGTCCTTGTCCATGAAGGCGGCACCGGCAAAGCCTGCTGCTTCCAGCTGGCCCAGCTGCTTGCCGAGCTTCTTGCCCTGAGGCAGGACGGTGACGTTGTAGGTATCGCGCAGGGCAGCGGCCTTGCTCAGGACGGCGGTGAAGTCGGCGTCCTTACCGTAGAGCAGTGCGATCTTCTGCTTTGCGCCGGGGATCTGATAACCCTGCTCGAGCAGGATGCCGCAGACGCGCTCGAAGCCGATGGAGAAGCCGACTGCCGGCACCTGAGTGCCGAGGAACTTGCCCACCATGTTGTCATAGCGGCCGCCGCCGGCGACTGCACCGCTGAACTGCGGGCAGGTGATTTCGAAGACCATGCCGGTGTAGTAGCCCTGACCGCGCACGAGGCTGGGGCAGTAGGCCACCTGATAGCGGCCTGCGGCCATGGCGTTGGCGGTAGCGAGGACGTACTTGAGGTCGTCGGCGATGGCGGGGTCTGCGCAGCGAGCGGCCACAGCGTCCAGCGTCACCTCACCGGCGGCGATGAAGTCGGCCAGTGCGTTGACCGCGCTCTCGGGCAGCTGCTTCTCGAGAAGCTCGGCCTTCACGCCGTCGGCACCGATCTTATCCATCTTGTCGAAGGTGATGCAGACGGAATCCAGCGTGTCAGCGGCAAAGCCCATGCTCTCCAGCATCCCGCGCAGGATGCGGCGGTCGTTGATGTTGACGGTGAAGCCGTCGAAGCCGATGCCCAGCAGGGCGCGGGTGGTCACGTCGATGAGCTCGACCTCGGCGTTGGGGCTCTCGTCGCCCAGAATGTCGATGTCGCACTGGACGAACTCGCGCAGACGGCCCTTCTGGGGGCGCTCGGCGCGGAAGACGCGGTCGGTCTGGATGACCTTGAAGGGGTGGGGGAGCTTGTCCTTGTTGGCGGCGTAGAAGCGGCTCAGGGGCAGGGTCAGATCATAGCGCAGGCCCATGTCGGAGAGCTCTTTCGGGTCGCCGGAGTTCAGGGCGGCGGTGAGCTTGTCGCCGCGCTTGAGCACTTTGAAGATGAGGTTCAGGTTGTCGCCGCCGTCGGACTTGTCGAGGTTTTCCATATCCTCCAGCATGGGGGTGGAGATGCGCTCGAAGCCGGATGCGCGGTAAGTCTCGAGAATTTTGCCCTGAATGTAGTCGCGCAGGGTCTGCTCGTTGGGCAGAAGGTCGCGCATACCTTTTAAGGCCTGAGTTTTCATAATATAGTCCTCTTTCTGTATATCAAAAATAAAATAACATCCAATACTTATCTATTATAAAGAATACTGCCTTTTTGTCAATCGAAAAGGACACACTATTCTCTGAGGTGATGCACGAAATGCAGAAAACAAGACCCTGGGCCATCCTGGCGGCGGGCGCAGCCATTCAGGTATTGACAGGCCTGCCCGCCGCGTGGGGCGTGTTTCAAAGACCCGTCATGGAGGAATACGGCCTCAGCGAGCAGGGGGCAGGCTATGCCTTCGGAGTGCTCATCGCATTTTTCGGCATAGGGTGCGTCATCGGCGGCTTTCTGCAGGATAAGCACGGCCCTCGCTTTGCAGCTTTGTGGGGGACGGGTCTGCTCTGCGGCGGATTCTTCGCGGCGGCGGCTCTCCCGGCAGAGAAGGGGCGTGCTTTTTTCGGGGTGTTCAGCATCCCGGCAGGGCTCGGCACAGCCTTTCTCTATCCGTCCATCCAGTCCTGCGCCCAGAAGTGGTACAAGGGTCGGAAGGGCCTCGCCACCGGCGTTATCGGGGGCGCAGTGGGGTTGAGCGGAGCGTTCCTGACCGTCTTTGTCCGCACGGCGCTGCGGGGGTTCGGGCCGGTGCAGGGTATCCGGGGCGCGTTCTGGGCGCTGGGTGCGCTGACCCTGCCGGTCTGCCTCGCGGGCAGTGCATTGCTGACCGACCCGCCGCCCGAAAAACCTCAGCCCAGCCAGCAGGGAAAGGCTAAAGCCGCACCGCCCCTCGACCTCTCGCCCCGGCAGATGCTTGGCACGCGGCAGTACTGGCTCTGCGCCGGAGCGGTCTGCTTTTCCACCCCGGCGGTGCTGCTGTTCAGCCCCATCATCCTGAAGCTTGGGATGGAGCGGGGGCTGGACGAGAGCGCCGCCCTCTGGGCCGTGGTGCTGGGCAGCGTGGGCAGTGCGGCCGGACGGCTGCTGATGCCCCTGCTCAGCGACAAGATCGGCCGCCGCCCCACCGACCTCATCCTCTTCGGCGTGTCGCTGGGGCTTTCGGCGGCGTTCCTGTTCGCCCGGGGGTGGGCCGTCGTGGCAGTGTATGCGGGGCTGACGTTCTGCTACTCGGCGCTGGCGGCGGTGCTGCCCGCCCTCTCCACCGATCTGTTCGGCCTGCCCCACGCCGGGGTGAACTACGGCTTTCTGGCGCTGGGCCAAAGCGTGGGAAGCCTTTTGTTCCCCTGCATCGCTGATTTCTGGGGATTCGAGCAGGGACGGCACATCCTCGCCATCGCGGGCGCAGCGGCGGGCTTCGCCTGCATCTGGGCCGTCACGCCGGTGCAGCGGGAGCCGCAGAAAAAACCGAATTGAGAAGTTGCGCTCCTGCGCAGAAAAACGAAAATGGCAAAAAGATTGCGAAAAATTTGTCAGAAATGACTTGCAAATTGGGCCAACGTCCTCTATAATAAAATTGTGCGTGGTAGTACCGGGAGAGGCGCTGAAAAGAGAGCGGCACGGCCCGGTCAATGCAAGGCGGCAGGGGAGAGAAGCCCCGGCCGTGTGACATCAATTTGTCAAAAGGAGAGTATGATTATGACCTATTCGCAGCAAGTACAGAATATGTGCCCGATCACCAAAGGTCCTAAGCATGGTCCGGCTCCCATCCCCGAAGAGGGCGCATGGGTCAAGGCCTATGAGATCAAGGACATCAGCGGCTACACCCATGGTGTGGGCTGGTGCGCACCTCAGCAGGGTACCTGCAAGCTGTCTCTGAACATCAAGAACGGCGTCATCGAGGAGGCTCTGGTGGAGACCATCGGCTGCTCCGGCATGACCCACTCTGCTGCTATGGCAGGCGAGATCCTGCCCGGCAAGACCATTCTGGAAGCTCTGAACACCGACCTCGTCTGCGACGCCATCAACGTGGCTATGCGCGAGCTGTTCCTGCAGATCGTCTACGGCCGCAGCCAGACCGCTTTCTCTGAGGACGGTCTGCCCATCGGCGCAGGTCTGGATGACCTGGGCAAGGGCCTGCGCTCCATGACCGGCACCATCTTCTCCACCAAGGAGAAGGGCGTCCGTTATCTGGAGCTGACCGAGGGCTACATCAACAAGCTGGCTGTGGATGCCAACGGCGAGGTCATCGGCTATCAGTTCGTCAAGCTGGGCAAGATGATGGAGGACATCCGTCACGGCAAGACCCCCAACGAGGCTTACGAGAAGAACGTGGGTACTTACGGCCGCTTCAGCAAGGAAGCAGGCGCTGTCAAGTACATCGACCCGCGTGAGGAATAAGAGAGGAGGAACAACTCATGGCAACTTTTGAATCTATGGATCGCCGCATGCCGAAAATCGAGGCATGCCTGAAGGCCAACGGCCTCGAATCTCTGGACGCCTGCAACGAGATGCTCCTCGCTAAGGGCATCGACTGCGACAAGATCGTCCGCGGTGTGCAGCCCATCTGCTTTGATAACGCTGTCTGGGCTTACACCCTGGGTACCGCTATCGCCGTCAAGCGCGGCCTGACCGATGCTGCCGAGTGCGCAGCCGCCATCGGCGAAGGTCTGGAAGCTTTCACCATCCCCGGTTCTGTCGCTGAGCAGCGTCAGGTCGGTCTGGGCCACGGCAATCTGGGCGCTCGTCTGCTGAGCGAGGACACCACCTGCTTCGCTTTCCTGGCAGGCCACGAGTCCTTCGCCGCTGCTGAGGGCGCGATCGGCATCGCCCGCACCGCAAACAAGGTCCGCAAGACCCCTCTGCGCGTCATCCTGAACGGCCTGGGCAAGGACGCCGCTTACATCATCTCCCGTATCAACGGCTTCACTTATGTGCAGACCGAGTACGACATCCCCTCTCAGACCCTGACCGTCGTCAAGGAGATCCCCTTCTCCGAGGGCGAGCGCGCAGCTGTCAAGTGCTACGGCGCTAACGACGTCATGGAGGGCGTTGCCATCATGAAGAAGGAGGACGTCCAGTGCTCCATCACCGGCAACTCCACCAACCCCGTCCGCTTCCAGCACCTGGTCGCCGGCACCTATAAGAAGTGGGCCATCGAGAACGGCAAGAAGTACTTCTCCGTCGCTTCCGGCGGCGGCACGGGCCGTACCCTGCACCCCGATAACGTCGCAGCCGGCCCCGCCAGCTACGGCCTGACCGACTCTCTGGGCCGCGTCCACGGCGATGCTCAGTTTGCAGGTTCCTCTTCTGTGCCTGCACACGTCGAGATGATGGGCCTCATCGGCATGGGCAACAACCCGATGGTCGGCGCTACTGTCGCCTGCGCTGTTGCTGCAGCTCAGGCTAACGCCTAAGTTTTTCCTAAGTTTCAGCGAGGGGAAGCTGCTTTCCGAATGAGCAGCTCCCCCTTTTTTGCTGATAGATGTCCGAACACAAGCAACCCGAATATGAGAAGGAAGAAACAATGAAAAAGAATCAGATCCGCAAGAGCGTGGCTGCGCTGGCCATGGCGGCTGTTGTGGGCGTCAGCCTGCTGGGCTACGGCTGCGGCAGCAAGCCCGCTTCCACCGCAGGCGGCGTGTCCGGTGATTTCATCGGCACTGCCAAGGGCATGGGCGGCGACGTTACCGTTACCCTGACGCTGGAAGACGGCAAGATCACCGGCTGCACCGCCGAGGGCAAGGACGAGACCCAGGGCATCGGTACGCTGGCACTGGAGCAGCTGCCCGCTCAGATCGCTGAGACCGGCAGCATCGCCGTGGACGGCGTGTCCACCGCGACCATCACCTCCAACGCCATCAAGGAGGCAGCAGCCGCTGCCCTGACTGCCGCCGGCCTGAACGCCGACGACTATAAGATCGAGGTCAAGGCCGACGAGACCAAGGCTGAGGATTCCACCGTTGACGCTGACGTTGTCATCGTGGGTGCAGGCGGCGCAGGCATGACCGCTGCCATCACCGCTGCTGCCGAGGGCAAGAGCGTTGTGATCGTGGAAAGCCAGCCCATGGTGGGCGGCAACTCCGTCCGCGCTACCGGCGGCATGAACGCCGGCAAGACCGTCTATCAGGACGAGAACGAGTTCGGCGAGTCTGCCGGCGTCGAGAAGACCCTGAAGACTGCTGCCGAGAAGTACGCTGACAACGAGACCATCACCGCTCTGGCAAAGACCGTCTCCGAGCAGTGGGCTGCCTATCAGGCCAACCCCACCGGCTACTTCGACTCTGTCGAGCTGATGGAGCTGGATACCATGATCGGCGGCAAGGGCATCAACGACCCCGAGCTGGTCGAGACCCTGTGTGCAAACTCCGCTGACGCCATCGACTGGCTGGACGAGCACGGCATCACCCTGCACGACGTCTCCAGCTTCGGCGGTGCATCCGTCAAGCGCATCCATCGCCCTGTGAACGCAGAGGGCAAGACCGTTTCCGTCGGCTCCTACATGATCCCCCTGCTGGAGGAGAACTGTAAGAAGGCTGGCGTTCAGATCCTGCTGAACACCACCGCCAACGAGATCCTGACCGATGCCAACGGCGCAGCTGCGGGCATCAAGGCCACCGGTTCTACCGGCGAGACCGTCACCGTCAACGCCAAGGCTGTGGTGCTGACCACCGGCGGCTTCGGCGCAAACCTCGACATGGTCGTCAAGTACAAGCCCGAGCTGAAGGGCTTCATGACCACCAACGCCGCTGGCATCCAGGGTCAGGGCATCGAGATGGCAGAGGCCATCGGCGCTGCTACCGTGGACATGGACCAGATCCAGATCCACCCCACCGTTGAGGCCAACACCGCTGCCCTCATCACCGAGGGCCTGCGCGGCGACGGCGCTGTGCTGATCAACGCCGAGGGCAAGCGCTTCATCGACGAAGTGGGCACCCGTGACGTCGTCTCCGCCGCTGAGATCGCTCAGACCGGCAGCTACAGCTGGCTGGTGGTCGATCAGGCCATGGTCGATGCTTCCAGCGTCATCCAGGGCTACATCAAGAAGGGCTACACCGTCACCGGCGCTACCTACGAGGAGCTGGGCAAGGCTATGGGCGTCGATGCCGCTGCCTTCGCAGAGACCATGGAGAAGTGGAACGGCTACGTTGAGGCCAAGAATGACCCCGACTTCGGCCGCACCAGCTTCGCCAACCCCCTGAACACCGCTCCCTACTACGCTGTGAAGGTCACCGCCGGTGTCCATCACACCATGGGCGGCCTGAAGATCAACGCCAACACCGAGGTGCTGAACGAGAAGGGCGAGGTCATCCCCGGCCTGTTCGCAGCAGGCGAGGTGACCGGCGGCGTCCACGGTGCAAACCGTCTGGGCGGCAACGCTGTTGCTGACTTCACCGTCTTTGGCCGCATTGCCGGTGCTGCTGCCAGCGACTACGCTGCATGAGCATCCGCAAGCAGCCTGAGCCGGCAAAAGGCGCAAAACGCCTGAGCTGGAAGGCAAACCTCCTCTTCGCAGCCGTCGTCCTGGCGGCAGCTGTCCTGCTGGTCTTTCTGCTGCGTCCGCGCAGCAAGACGGAGCCGCTGGCAGCGGTCGTGGATTTCGGCGACGGCATCACCGAGGTGCTGCCGCTGGATAAGGACTACGATTACCTGTACGATGTGGGCAGCTATGTCGTTCATTTACAGGTAAAAGACGGCACCATCTCGTTTCAGGACAGCCAATGCCCGGACCATGTCTGTGAGCAGTTCGGCCAGCTGAGCGAGGAAGGTGCATGGGCGGCCTGCGTCCCTGCCGGGGTGTATGTGCAGCTGGCTCCGCAGAGCGAGGCCGACACAGCATCCTGACCGGTCAAAAGGAATGAAGACACCCGCAAGACTCTGCAAAGAGCTTTGCGGGTGTCTTTTTTTGCGCAAAAATGACCGGATATTTTGTAAATAATGGGTGAAATGAAATTTGGACGCTTGAGTATTTTGGTGAAATGCGATACACTACCAATAACAGATTTTTCGTGCAAAGGGGCAATTATGCCCTTTTGCATCGACTAGGAGGAAAAGCATGATCTGGAAAAAGAAAAAGGATGCAGCGGCTCAGTCTGCTGAGGCTGCCGGGGAAATGACCGGAGCCAAGGGTAGGACCGGTGCAGGCGCATTTGCCAAAAAGAACTGGAAATGGCTCGTGCCGCTGGTCGTTGTGGCGGCAGCGGGCGCTGTCTTTCTCATAGGCGGCGGCAGGAATGGCGCTGCCAGCCGCGATGTGACCTACGCCGAAACAACGCCGGTCCGTCAGGATGTCTCCAACTCCCTGAGCGGCACCGGCACGCTGAACCCGGCCAATACATATACCGTCAAGTCTCTGGTGGACGGCAAGATCCTCACCGGCGGCTTTGAAGAGGGCGACAAGGTGGAGGAGGGCGATGTGCTCTACACCATCGACAGCTCGGACGCCTCCACCAATCTGGAAAAGGCCAGCATTGCCCTGCAGCAGGCCCAGCGCAGCTACGACAAGACTGTGGACCGCCAGTATGTCCGCGCAGAGGTGGACGGCACCGTCAGCAGCCTCAAGGTCGCCAAGGGCGACGAGGTGAGCAGCGGTCAGGAGGTGGCGGTCATCCGCGACAGCTCCAAGATGCTGCTGAACCTGCTGTTCCCGGCAGCCGACGCCGCCAACTTCTCGGTGGGCCAGAGCGCCGACGTGGTGCTGGACGGCACCTTCGAGAGCCTGAAGGGCACCATCACCGCCGTCACCGGCACCGATGAGCTGAGCACCGGAAACCTGCTGGTGCGCACCGTCACCATCCGGGTCAACAATGCCGGCGGTCTGACCACCGCCCAGGCCGCTACCGCCAGCGTCAACGGCGTCAGCTCCATCGCCTCTGCCACCTTTGCCTATCAGGCAGAGCGCACCCTGACCGCTCAGGCCAGCGGCACCGTTTCCGCCATCAATGTGCAGGAGGGAGGCGCGGTCTCCAAGGGTGACATCATCATCGAGCTGACCGGCGACGAGCTGACCGAATCCATCCAGTCTGCTTCCGAGTCCCTGCGCAGCGCTGAGATCTCGATGCAGAACCAGCAGGACAATATGTCCAACTACACCATTACCTCGCCCATCAGCGGCACCATCATTGAGAAAGACGCCAAGCAGGGCGACGCCCTGACCTCCGGCAGCACCCTCTGTGTCATCTACGACCTGAGCTATTTGGAGATGGTCATCAATGTGGATGAGCTGCAGATCGGCGCACTGTCCGTGGGCCAGAAAGTCCAGCTCACCGCTGACGCTGTGACGGACAAGACCTATGTCGGCACAGTCACCCGTGTGTCCATGAAGGGCAGCTCCAGCGGCGGCACCACGACTTATCCCATCACCATCCGCATTGACAACACCGACGGCCTGCGCCCCGGAATGAACGCCAACGCTGAGATCGTCGTGGCCGAGGCCAACAACGCCCTCGTCGTGCCGAATGCTGCCGTTATCCGCGGCGGCTATGTGCTGGTGAGCAAGAAGTCTCCCAGCGCAGCCAATGCGGTGGAAGACATGGACGCACCGGACGGCTATGTCTACGTCAAGGTCGAGACCGGCGTCAGCGACGACAGCTACACCGAGATCAAGAGCGGCCTGCAGGAGGACGACACGGTGGCCTACGACACCAGCTCTGTGTCGGATGACTATTACAGCGACAGTTACAGCGACAATTACAGCGACAGTATCTGGTAAGGAGGTGCCCCATGAGCGCTCTTATCGAATTTGAGCAGGTGTGCAAGTATTATCAGATGGGCGATACTCTGGTAAAGGCCGCCGACCACATCACGATGAAGATCGAGAAGGGGGAGTTCGTGGCCATCGTGGGCCAGTCCGGTTCGGGCAAGTCCACCTGCATGAACATCATCGGCTGTCTGGACGTCCCCACCCACGGCATCTACCGGCTCAATGGCCGGGATGTGGGCAAGATGAACCGGGACGAGCTGGCGGATGTGCGCAACGAGATGCTGGGCTTCATCTTCCAGCAGTATAACCTTCTGCCCCGCCTCAACCTGATGGAGAATGTGGAGGTGCCGCTGATCTACGCGAATATCTCCCGCGCCGAACGCCATCGGATGGCGCAGGAAGTGCTGGAAAAGGTGGGTCTGGGGGATAAGCTCAAGAACCTGCCAAACCAGCTTTCCGGCGGCCAGCAGCAGCGCGTTTCCATCGCCCGTGCTCTGGTGCGCAACCCGGCGGTCATCCTCGCCGACGAACCCACCGGCGCTCTGGACTCCCACACCGGCCGCGAGGTCATCGGGATGCTCCAGCAGCTCCACAGGGAGGGGCATACCGTGGTGCTCATCACCCACGACAATTCCATCGCCGTGCAGGCGGAGCGTATCATCCGTCTGGAAGACGGTCAGGTGGTGTACGACGGCGACGCCCACGCGCCTGAGGCTGTCGTGCAGCCCACTCTGTCCGGCGGAGCGGCACAGGAGGAAGCGAAATAATGGTATTAGAGACTTTCCGTCAGGCACTGCAGAACGTCTGGAGCAATAAACTGCGCACGTTTCTGACCATGCTGGGCATCATCATCGGCGTCATGGCGGTCATCGTCATCGTCGGTCTGGGCAACGGCATGACCAGAAGCATGCGGG
>OHKQ01000868.1_pt1 | contig 11928 bp, 6 predicted proteins | sample 1568891 | NCBI WGS metagenome assembly OHKQ01 (sample SAMEA3879596, study PRJEB24766) | human gut metagenome | biome: human-associated habitat; feature: feces | place: USA | collected 1985/1987 | reverse complement strand
TTTGAATTACTGTTACTTCCCACCCTCTTTATTGGGGGTGGGAAACTTTAGTAAAAATAACTGGACGGAGGAAGACCTGCCCGACCTTGTAGAAAACTACGATGACGAGGAGATGGTGGAGATGATTGACCTCTGCAAGAACAACATCGGCTACTTCATCGAGTACAAGAACCTCTTTGGCACCTGGCTGAAGAGTGATGGTGATTTCAACGTGGGAAACTTGAGCACTGCCCTCAATAGTTTCGACCGTCTGGTGAGTCCGCAATACAAAAGTGTGTATAAGGATATCTTCAAAACCTTGCAGGCCGGACTGAGCAAATTAGGTACCGATGCCACGGCTCAGACCAAGGCACTAAAAGAGCTTATCAAACTGATCAAGGATATTCCCACCGATGGCAGTCAGGACTATGATGTGCTGGGCTATGTGTATGAGTATTTAATCAGCAACTTTGCCGCAAACGCCGGCAAGAAGGCGGGTGAGTTCTATACGCCTCACGAAGTAGCTATCCTCATGTCGGAAATCGTGGCGGAGCATCACAAGAATAAGACTTCGCTGGAAATTTACGACCCTACCAGTGGTTCCGGTTCGCTGTTGATTACCATTGGTAAGTCCATCGGTAAGCACATCGAGGACAAAAACAGTGTGAAGTATTATGCGCAGGAGTTGAAAGAGAACACCTACAACTTGACAAGAATGAACCTCGTGATGCGTGGTATTATTCCTGATAACATCGACACTCGCTGTGCCGATTCTCTGGATCAGGACTGGCCCATCTTTACCGACGGTGCAGAGATAGGCAAACCGCTTTATGTGGATGCAGTAGTGTCCAATCCGCCTTATTCGCAAGAGTGGTCGGCCAACGACCGTGAATTGGATCCTCGTTTTAAGGAATACGGTGTTGCCCCTAAAAGCAAGGCCGACTATGCCTTTTTGTTGCATGAACTTCATCACCTGAAGCCGGATGGCATCCTCACCATCGTGTTGCCACATGGGGTACTTTTCCGTGGCGATGCACTGAAAGATGCAGATGGCGAAGGTAAGATTCGTCGCAACTTGATTGAGCGCAATAATATTGATGCCATTATCGGTCTGCCTGCCAACATCTTCTTCGGCACGGGTATTCCAACCCTTATCATGGTGCTCAAGCAGCATCGTGACAACGATGATGTGCTGATCATCGATGCCAGCAAGGGCTTTGTAAAGGATGGCAAGAGCAACAAGCTCCGTGCTTGCGATGTGCGTCGCATTGCCGACTGCATTCGCGACCGCAAAACCATTGCAGGCTACTCTCGTGTGGTGAGCCGTGACGAAATCCGTAAAAATAGCTACAACCTGAATATCCCTCGTTATGTAGATTCTTCGGAAGCTGCGGAACAATTTGACATCTTTGCCACCGTGTTTGGAGGCATTCCGCAAAGTGAGATTGACGGTCTTTCTCGCTATTGGGATGCGCTCCCCTCTTTGCGTGCCCAACTGTTTGCTAACAAAGCAGACGGTTCTCCCTACGCGGATGTGGCCGTGAGCGATTTGACGGCTGCTATCGAAGCTAATACTGATGTTGTAGCGCTCAAAGCCAAGTTCGCCGGTGCTTTTGCCGACTTCCAGCAGGTGCTTCATGTCCGCTTGATAGACAGCTACGATTCGGTAAAAGATATGGCTGAATTGGATGCGATTTCTCAAGACATCTTTGCCCGTCTGCAGGGTATGGAGTTGGTAGATCCTTATAGGGCCTACCAGGTGTTGGCGGACCAATGGCAGGGCATTATGGGGGATATCGAAATCCTACAGACCGAGGGCTTCGATGCGGTACGCATGGTGGAGCAAGCCTACAAGATGAAGAAGGATGCTAAGACAGGCGAGGAAATGGAAGTGCCCGACGGCATGAAGGGGCGCATCATGCCTTTCGGCCTTATTCAGCAGACTTATTTCCAAGCGGAACTTGAAGCCATCTCTCGGTTGAAGCGTCGTCAAGAAGACATTGCAAGTGAGTTAGACGAAATCCGTGAAGCACTCACAGAGGATGAGCAAGCAGCGTATCTGGAGGAAGACGACAACACGAAGTGGAACAAGAAGAAGGTGCAAGCCCATGCGAAACCCAAATGCTTTGAGGCTGAAATGGCTACCAAAGAGAAACTCGTGAAAGTGGATGGTCTTTGGAAGGAGTCCACCAACTTGAATAAGAAGATAAAGGATGCTGCTGATAAGCTTGAAGACGAAACCATTGCCAAGATTGGTGCACTGACCGATGAGGAAGCCAAGAGTTTGCTTCAAATGAAGTGGATTGAGCCAATGTTTGATGACATCATGAGCACCATGGATGGAGAACTCAAGGCCTTGGAGGCTGCTGCGGAAGCCTTGGCCCAGAAGTATGCGGAATCGCTTTATGATATTGAGGAGCAGACAAAGGATGCTGGCAAAGAGTTGGCTGAATTGATTGACGAGCTGACCGGGGACGAGTATGCTATTAAAGGGTTGAATGGATTGGTGAATTTAATTAAGGATTAAGTATGGAGCCAAAGATTCGATTTATTGGACATAAGTTAAATTGGTCCGTTGTTGCATTGGATAAAGTAACAACAGCAAGAAATGCATCCAATGCTCTCGTCAACAATAGGAATCTCTTATCATTAAGTTATGGTAAGATAGTAAATAAAGATATTGATAGCAATAAGGGGTTGTTACCAAGTTCGTTTAGTACTTACCAAATAATTGAACCTAATACAATAGTTTTTCGAGGTACCGATTTGCAAAATGACAAGAGAAGTCTTCGCGTTGCTATTTCTAAACAAAAAGGTATTATTTCACCTGCCTATGTAACAATGGATGTGACAGATGAAAATATTTTGCCTTACTATTTATATTTAGCAATGCACTGGCATGATGTTTCAAAGAAATCATACTATAAAATGGGTGATGGCTTAAGACAAACTTTGCCCTATAGCGTTTTAAAGGAATTGGAAATACCTTTTCCTGATAAATCCGAACAACAAGAAATCATTGCTTATTTTCGAAAGTTAGATGCCAAACTCCAAGCCTCTGCAAAGAAAGTAGAATCTTTGAAGAAGCTAAAGTCAGCCTCATTAGTTGCCATGTTTCCTCAAAATGGAGAATCTATGCCTAAAGTGAGATTTAAAGGGTTTGAGGGGGAATGGAGTACAAATAATTTAGGTTCTATATTTGCGGAAAGAATTGAATCTAATGAAAATGGAGAGATGCTTTCTGTAACTATGAACAATGGAATCATCAGATCTTCAGATAACGGGAGATTTGATAACTCTAATAGCGATAAATCGAAATACAAAGTAGTGAAAATTGGCGATATAGCCTATAATTCTATGCGTATGTGGCAAGGAGCCAGTGGCGTTTCACAATATGAAGGCATTGTAAGCCCTGCCTATACAGTTGTAACTCCTAGTGTCGATGTTGATACCGATTTCTTTGGATATTTGTTTAAAACTGATGATGTTATTAGACTCTTTAAACTAAATTCTCAGGGCCTCACTTCTGATAACTGGAATCTAAAGTACCCTGCATTTAGCAGAATTTGCGTATCTTATCCAGAATCAAAAGAAGAGCAACAAGCCATTGCCGCCTATTTCCGCTCTCTCGACCGCAAAATCGCTCTCGAAACCGCCCGTTTAGAAAAGCTTAAGCAAATCAAACTGGCCTGCCTCGATAAAATGTTTGTTTAACTTCAGTCCCAATGATTATGGCAACAAAAGATACCTACATCACATCGTCGCACGATGTAACGATAGACAGCAATTATGCCAACTGGCTGCACGCCCTCAAGGACAACTACCAAAAGGCGCAAGTAAAAGCTGCGATTAAGGTGAATGCCGAGAAACTCCTCTGGAACTGGCAGCTCGGCAGAGACCTCGTATTGCGTAAAGCCGAAGAACAATGGGGTACGGGAGTTGTGGAGCAATTGAGCCTCGACTTGCAGGCTGCATTCCCTAACGAAAAGGGATTCAGCAGCCGCAATCTTCGCTCAATGAAGCAGTGGTATGAGTTCTATGCTTCAATTTGGAAACAGCCTGTTTCCAAATTACTCTCTGCAGACGAATGGTCCGCAGAAAAGCTCAAACAGCTAGGAGCAGAAATACAAGAACAAGTAAACGAAGGAATGCCTTTCCCTGGCATATTTGCTTATGTTCCTTGGGGACATCATATCGAAATATTGAAGAAGTGTCATACGGTAGAAGAGGCTTTGTACTACATTCACTGCACCATTGAAGAAGGTTGGAGCCGCCAAACCTTGATGAACTGCTTGAAGGCCGACCGTTATCACAAAGCGGGTAATGCCGTCAGCAACTTTGCGGAGCAATTACCCGAACGGCAGGCCCAATTGGCACAGGAAATCACCAAAGACAACTACGACTTTGGCTTTATCACCTTGCCCAAGGAATACAAGGAAAGTGAACTGGAAGAAGCCTTGATTCAGAATATCTCCCGTTTCCTCTTGGAGTTGGGTACGGGATTTGCTTTTGTGGGCAGACAGGTAGAACTTGTTGTGGCCGGAAAGAGCCGACGCATCGACCTGCTGTTTTATCATATCCAGCTCAGGGCCTATATCTGTCTGGAGTTGAAAGCCGTACCCTTTGAACCGGAGTTCGTGGGCAAACTCAATTTCTATGTAAACGCTATCGACAAGCTGAAGAAGACTGAGAACGACAACCCTACCATCGGTTTGCTGATTTGTAGCAATATGGATGAGACAGAGGTACAATGGTCGTTTGAGGGCGTAACTACTCCCATCGGTGTGGCTTCGTATAGCAATGTGAAGGAAGAAGAATTGAAACGCTTGCTTCCTACCAAGGAAGCCTTGGTGGAACGCATCAAACTGCTGGAAGCAGAAATCAATAAATCGAAGAAGTGAGTATGACTACAGACAACGCACAACAATATTTCATCCGTGAGAGCGACTTCGAGTTGGCTCTTACGAACCTTTTGCAGGAACATGGCTGGACACACGAAGTGATTGTTCAGCCGTCGGAGGATGACCTGGTACAAAACTGGGCCAACATTCTCTATGCCAACAACCGTGACATCGACCGTCTGGGCAATGCTCCGCTCACCGCCACGGAGATGAAGCAAGTGATTGATAAGGTGAATGCCTGCAACACGCCCAACGAAGTTAACCGCTTAATCAATGGTGAACTCATCAGCGTGAAGCGCGACAACCCCAACGACCGCAACAACTTTGGCAAGGAAGTTTATCTCAAAATATTTGATGCCAAAGAGATTGCTGCCGGACAGAGCCGCTACCAAATTGTGCGTCAACCTCGGTTTAAGACTGCCCATCAGTTGGGCGGCGATCGTCGGGGGGATGTGATGCTGCTTATCAATGGCATGCCCGTCATTCACATCGAGTTGAAGCGTTCGAAGGTGGATGTAAGTCAAGCTACGTTCCAAATCAAGCGCTATATGCACGAAGGCGTGTTTGCCAACGGACTCTTCAAGATGGTGCAAATCTTCGTGGCTATGACACCCGAAGAGACACTTTATTTTGCCAATCCGGGCAAGGAAGAGAATTTCAAAACAGAGTTTCAGTTCCACTGGGCCGACTTCAACAATGAGGTGGTGAGTGATTGGAGAAGAGTGACTTCTGATTTGTTAAGCATCCCGATGGCCCACCAGCTGGTGGGATTCTATACCATAGCCGATGAAAAGGACAACACCCTGAAGGTGCTCCGCAGCTATCAATATTTTGCCGTCAATAAGATTAGCGACCGCACACACAATACAAACTGGGACAACCATCAACACCGTGGTGGCTACATTTGGCACACAACAGGTTCGGGTAAGACCATGACCAGCTTTAAGTCTGCCCAGTTGATTGCCAACTCAGGCGATGCCGACAAAGTCATTTTCTTGATGGACCGCATCGAACTGAGCATTCAGTCGCTCGACGAATACCGCGGCTTTGCAGGAGATAGCGATGAGGTGCAAGACACGCAAGACACCGCCATCCTGATGAGCAAACTCAAGAGCAACGATTCGAGCAACCGGCTGATTGTTACTTCGATTCAGAAGATGAGTAATATCCATCCTAAACAGGGTATTGCGCAAGCGGAGATAGACCTGATTGGCAAAAAACGCATCGTGTTTATCATTGATGAATGCCACCGGAGTGTGTTCGGCGATATGCTGGTCAGCATTAAGAATACCTTTCCTCGTGCCATCTTGTTCGGCTTTACAGGTACACCCATCTTTGAGCAGAATGCGCACAAAGAGATTACCACGGAAACTATCTTTGGCGACATGTTGGCGAAATACACCATTGCCAACGGTATTCCTGACGGAAATGTGTTAGGCTTCGACCCCTATATGATCAATACCTACCATGAAGACGAACTGCGTGAGAAGGCGGCCTTTGCTCAATTGGGCGTGAAACGTATTGAGGAGATTGAGAACGACGACGAGAAGATGAAGATCTACCGAAAATTCACCGACCCCAAACAGATGGAAATGGCAGCATCCTACAATGATGCTGCTGGTGAAATTCGTCACGGCATTGAGTATTATCTTCCAAAAGACATTTACCAGCAGGATGTTCACCACCGTGCAGTGGTCAGCGACATAGTCAAAACACGTGAGACATTGAGTAAGAACGGAAAGTTCCATGCGATGTTGGCCACGCAGAACATCCCTGAAGCAATAGCCTATTATAAGCTGTTCAAAGAGGTTTGTCCATCTATGAACGTAGTGGCGGTCTTCGACAACAATATTGACAATTCTGACGAAGGCATCGCTCGTGAGGATGCGCTCATCCAAATGTTGGAAGATTACAATGCGAAGTATGGCATGAGTTTCCAGCTCTCCACTTATGCCAAATATAAGAAAGATGTGGCTAAGCGTCTAGCTCACAAAACACCTTACAACACGATTGAGCACGACCACAGTCAACAAATAGACTTGCTCATTGTGGTAACGCAAATGCTGACGGGTTATGATAGCAAATGGGTAAATACGCTCTATGTCGATAAGGTGATGAAGTATGTGGACATCATTCAGTCGTTCTCACGAACCAACCGTCTGTTGGGTCCGGACAAACCGTTTGGAACCATCCGCTACTATACTTTTCCCTACACGATGGAGCAGCATATCAATGATGCACTGGAGGTATATGCCAACCGTCCTTTAGGCATCTTTGTAGACAAGTTGGAAAGTAATCTGGAGCAAATCAACAAGAAGTTCCTGCACATCAAGGACATCTTTACGGCTCATGAGATTGAGAACTTTGAGCGACTGCCGGAAACTCGCGTGGATCGTAACATGTTTGCAAAGGACTTCAGTCAAATGACGCATTTGCTGGAGGCCGCCAAACTCCAGACTTTCACTTGGGAAAAGAAGAAGTATGAGTTTGAGCATGGCGACACCTATACCTACGTCACCATGCTGATTGACGAAGAAACCTACCTGGTGCTTCTTCAGCGTTATCGTGAGCTTTTCGAAAGAGTGCCCGGTGGCGGTGGTGACGATACAGAGTTTGACTATCCCATTGACACCTATATTACAGAAACAGGTACGGGAACCATCGATGCCGAATACCTTGATGCCAAGTTCGTGAAGTTCGTAAAGAAGCTATATGCAGGCGAACTGACCGATGCTGTGGTCAAGGAGTTGCATAAAGCCTTCGCTTCACTTTCTGCCAAGGATCAGCGTACGGCCTTGGTTATCATTCACGATATTCAGAGCGGTGACCTTCGGTTGGAACCCGGTAAAACGGTGTTGGACTACATCACCCAATATCAGCAAAGGGAATTGCGCCACCTCATTATGACCTTTGCCGAAGCTACCGAACTTGACTCGGCTTTGCTCTGGAACATCATCAGACGTGGTCCTCTGGAGCAAACTATCAATGAGTACAACCAGTTTGATACGCTCAAGGCCAGCGTTAATCCGGATAAGGCTCGCAACTTCCTTTCACTTGTAGAAGGCAAGGAGATTAAGCCTCGCATGGTCATGCCGAAGATGGACAAAATATTGCGTGATTTCATCCTCGAACCCAATTGCCGTGTGCAAATCATCAATAAGTATCTTGGTCGTGAAGAAGCTGAAGATACAGACATAGCAGACGAGCCGAACAATGATATAACGATACCTGTACCTACGAAAACACCAGCGGCTTCATTTGATATGGATTTGATTGCAGCCAAGATGACCGACGTATTCTCTACAACCTTATCACAAGTAAAAGGGCAGATACGCGACTTTGATGAGGTAATTAAGGGTATCTTCTTCGTTATAGAAAAGGCATCCATTCCTTCTTTGGATGGTGTGGGCATTTACATAAAAAAAGCGTTAACAGATTTATTTGTAAAAACGCCTTCGATTGTGGAGAAGCACGTTGCATTTAATCTGCTGGTTACAAAGTTTGAGGCTTACTTGAAGAAGCTATATTTCCTTGAAAAGGATAAAGAAGTAGCCCCATATAAAGAAGGAGACGACGTTACGTGGAAGGATGTGATTCATGCACATCCCTGCCTTTGGAATTTGAAATATAGCTCAAATGAAGGTCAGCAAATGCTGTTCAACTATCTCATGCTAGTGAAGGATTGGAGAAATGCAGAATCGCACATTTCTCCAACTGCTTCAGAAGCGGAAGTAGATGCTGCCATCCAAGTAATTGTCGCTATGTATGGTTATGCCACTGGTGCATCTATCACCGAACTTGAGCTGGCTGGATATGATATAGAAAAGCCACAAACAACTCAGGCTACTCCTGTACAATATGAGCTCTATCCTGAACCAGTTGCATATACAATGGTGGCAGAAAGTGTTCATGATTTGCCGGAAGAAACTCGGAAGGACATCTTCAAGAAAAGCCTGAATTCCTTATTTGGATATAAGGGAAGCAAATCAGCGTTCAGTAAGCAGCGCCATTGGATTGCTGTCTATCGTGTAGCAGCCGACATGGGTTTTGTCATAGAAGGCGACTATGGGTACTTCAAGGATTTCGTGGATAGTCTGGACTTGAACTACGTGCCGGTCATACTCAATATCAGTTCACTCGCTCGTGCTATTGAGGGCGTGTATGCTGCTGATAAGGCTGACTGGACTTCAGAAGGACTTCAGGGTAAGAAGTTCAGCGAATACCAAGACATCAAGCTCTGCCTGGATAGTTTCGAGAATATTGTAAATGAAAACGTAGCCAAGTATAAAGCTAAAAAGGTTCAGTCTTAGCATAAACCGCAACTGTGTCTTTTCAGTTCACAGTTGCGGTTTAGTTTTGCTGTGTAACTAAAGTTTCCCGTCCCCAATTAAAGAGGGTGGGAAGTAACAGTAATTCAAATTTCGTAAATTAGAATTACTCAAATAGCTGAAATTAGGGGTAGGAAACTTCAGATTCTTATTTCCTTGCATGCCGCGCTGCAACCTTGCTGCATAAGGTGCTTAAAGGCGAGTGAACTTTCAGGTATGCGGCAAATATATATACATTTAAACTGAAATATATACAGAAATTCAGGAGCAACAACGAATATATTGAAACAATGATGTATATTTGCAGGAAATTTCACAATAAATATACACTATGGGAACAAGAATGCAACGTCTGGAGGTGCTACGCGTGATTCTTTCGTGCAACGAAATGGGAAGCCACGAGGAGATACTGAAAGAGCTGGCAAAAAACGGTTGGGCTGTGACGCAGGCCACCCTTTCGCGCGATTTGACAAAGCTACATGCAGCCAAAATATTGGGTAACGGCGGGTATCGTTACATTTTGCCCGAAAATCCACTCTACCGACGAACGGTGAAACCCGATGTGGTGCCACAGTATTTGCGCAATACCGGGTTCTCGTCGATTAACTTTTCGGGCAACATGGCTATCCTGCATACGCGGCCGGGCTATGCCGCCGGATTGGCCTCGGACATCGACAGCCATCACCTTTCGAGCGTGGCCGGCACGATTGCGGGCGACGATACCATCTTGGTAATTATCAGCGAAAATGCCTCGCGACAGGAATTTACCGACGAATTGGCTACGGTGATTCCCGCTGTGAAGAGCGTGGTGCTGTAAGGCCGCTCGCCCGGCGCGAACGGCCATAAGCCCGACGCGCTGACAAAGAACTTTTACATTCATCCATCCACTTTACCTTGCGAATGCAATGATTAAGATAGGGATTATTGGCGGAACTTCGTTTGCAGCAGGCGAATTGTGCCGCTTGCTGCTGAACCACCCGGAAGCCGAAATCGTGTTTGTGAACAGCGAACGCGCTGCCGGCAAACTGCTGACCGACGTACACGGAGGCTTGTATGGCGAAACTGACCTGTACTTTACCGATGAACTGCCCTTCGATGCCGTTGACGTGGTATTCTTTTGTTTGCCCAAGGGTGGCAGTGTTGCTTTTCAACAAGCCCATTACATTCCGGCCGATGTGCGCATCATTGACCTGACGCCCGATTTCCGTATGGAGGCCGACGAAAACGACTTTGTCTATGGTTTGCCCGAACTGAACCGCCTGCAAATTATGAACGCGCTGCATGTGGCCAATCCCGGCTGTTTTGCCACCTGCATACAGTTGGGACTCCTGCCTTTGGCTGAAGCCGGACTGCTCAGAGGCGAGGTAATGGTGAATGCCATCAGCGGAGCAACGGGTGCCGAAATTCAGATTGCCGACGATATGCCTTGTGGGCAAATCACGGGGAACATGTGCCTTTACAAAGCATTCGACGGCGACGAAGTGGCCGAAATCAATCAGTCGCTGCATGGGCTTCAACCTACATTCGCCAGCGAAATAAACTTTCTGTCCTATCGGGCCGATTTTGCCCGAGGCGTATTTGCCACCATTGTCACCGGCTGCACCGCATCGCTCGAAGAAGTGGAGGCTGCCTTTCGCGAATTTTACGGCGAGGCTTCGTTTACGCACTATGTGGGACGTGCCATCGACCTGAAACAGGTAATCAACACGAACAAATGCTTGATTCATGCCGAATGCCATGCCGACAAACTGCTCATCACGGTGTGCATTGACAACCTGCTGAAAGGGGCCTCGGGACAGGCCGTTCAAAACATGAACCTGATGTTTGGCCTGGAGGAAAACACCGGACTGATGCTCAAAGCCTTGGGGTACTGATTGCCGACATTCCCGTTAAGTAACTGCCTCAATGCCGTTGAATCTTCCTTAATGCAAAGGACAGCATGTAAGTAAGTGTTCCTAATTATTCAGGCCATTTTGTACTGCATAAAAAAAAGACATTCATCACTTCGAGTACTGAAGGACGAATGTCTTTAGTTTTGTTCATCTCTGGTTGCTGGAGGCAACTTCTAAAGTCGAATCATAGGCTAAGTTTGTGCTAAGTTTTTTTTGAGTAAGTTTGTTCAAAGCTGTTACTAAGCTTTGCTGTGAGTTTGCGAATCAGTACATGTAGCTGCTTGTCGAGTTTACCCGACGACCTTTTTTTAACGAGGCAAACGCGTGAATGAAATTGCACGACAGAACAATAGAAAGGCGCAAGCACGCCAACCGGCATTGAGATTTGCCGGGAAAAACACACCTAAGGCGGCAAGCTGCGCGTAGAAGTAGTAGACTGCCTGACGCGCAGTAACTGTTTCATCAAGCATAAACGAATAAAGCTTGGCCGCACTGCACATCGGTTTCGAAGCCGCTAACCACGACGTAAGGCCTCTGAGGCTATACCATTCGGGTAAAGTTCTCTCATCATACTGCTGCTGTTTCATAGAAAAGATGTTTTTGTTCATCATAACTTAACTTTTATTGGTAGACAACTGATTCTGACTGCAAATTACATCATAATATTTGACAGAACATGTCATAAAAATAATTTTGCCGTTAAATATAAATAGCAAGGTGCGGTTTTCAGAAGAAAGGCGGCTTTTTTCAACGCTTGTGCTGCGCGTATTGATTGTAAGTAGGTGTTCAAAATTATTTTATATAATTCTATCGAAGTATTTTTACTTT
>OHKQ01000867.1_pt1 | contig 11959 bp, 9 predicted proteins | sample 1568891 | NCBI WGS metagenome assembly OHKQ01 (sample SAMEA3879596, study PRJEB24766) | human gut metagenome | biome: human-associated habitat; feature: feces | place: USA | collected 1985/1987 | reverse complement strand
CCGGCTTCCACCCATACACACTCGAACCGGTATTCAGTGCCAAAACCCAACGGGAAAAATTGGCCCAAAGACAATTCTTTTTTTGGTATAAACCGGAAGAACGACGGAACATCATCAATGAACTGCGCCGCATCGGACGGGCAGACCTGATAGACAAGTTGTACGGAAAAAGATAATTCATGCTTTATTCACTCCGGAGAACATAGGAGACACAGAAGTTTTGTTGTTTAAAGATAAAATTTATCCTCTGTATATACTCTGTGTCCTCCGAGGTGAACTGTCTATTCTTTTTCTCTCACCGGCAATGCCACTATCTCCTGAAGCACACTGACGGCGGTTTCCACATTCGGAATGTCTTTCACCAACATAGACCGACGTCCGTTCTGCTCCCTCAAATCGCATCGGCGGGTATATTTCATCATATAATCTATCTTTCCAAAAGCGGCACTCTGATAATACGGGCTATCCGGATTGCTGACAAAGAACAGAGTCATACGCCCCCCTTTCAGGAATACTTTTTCCACTCCCAAACGTGCAGCCAGACGCCTTAGCGGTACAATACGTAACAATTCCTCCGTTTCGGGAGGAACAGGGCCAAAACGATCCTCCAACCGTAAACGGAAAGCATTTACATCTTTATCAAGAGTCAATCCGTCCAATTCACGATACAGTAACATACGTTCGCTGCTGCCTGTCACATAATTGGCCGGTAACAACAATTCCAGATCGCTTTCCACCTGACACTCTTCTACAAACTCTTCACCACTTATGATGCCTTCCCCCTTTAATTCGTCGGCATAGAGCTCTGCAAATTCATCTGTTTTCAGTTCATGTACAGCCTCGGATAATATTTTCTGGTAAGTTTCATAGCCCAGATCAGCAATAAAACCACTTTGTTCGGCTCCCAACATATTTCCTGCACCACGAATATCCAGATCCTGCATGGCAATATGAATGCCACTCCCCAAATCACTGAAATTCTCAATAGCTTGCAGACGACGTTTAGCTTCAGGCGTCAACGACGATAACGGGGGAGCCAGTAAATAACAAAAAGCTTTTTTATTGCTACGTCCTACACGTCCGCGCATCTGATGCAAGTCACTCAGACCAAAGTTCTGAGCCTGATTGATAATAATAGTATTGGCATTCGGTATGTCGATTCCACTCTCAATAATGGTGGTGGCAATCAACACATCATAATCATAATTGACAAAACCGAAGATAATCTGCTCCAATTCCACCGGCTCCATCTGCCCATGCCCGATAGCAATCCGGCAATCCGGAATACGACGGAGAATCATCGCTTTGAGTTCCGGGAGATTGGCTATACGATTATTGACCAGAAAAACCTGCCCATTGCGGCTCATTTCAAAATTAATGGCATCGGCAATCACCTCTTCACTGAACGTATGCACTTCCGTCTGTATCGGATAGCGGTTGGGAGGCGGAGTAGAAATCACACTTAAATCACGTGCTCCCATCAATGAAAACTGCAACGTACGCGGAATCGGAGTTGCCGTCATCGTCAATGTATCCACATTCACTTTCATCTGGCGCAGTTTCTCCTTGACCGACACACCGAATTTCTGCTCTTCATCAATGATCAACAGGCCAAGGTCCTTGAACTTGACATCTTTACCCAGAATACGGTGAGTACCGATCAGAATATTTACATCTCCGGTTTCCAATCCTTTGATAACTGCCTTTGCCTGTGCTGCCGTACGGGCACGACTGAGATATTCTACCCGACAGGGAAGCCCTTTCAGACGGTCACGGAAAGTCTGGAAGTGTTGGTATGCCAATACCGTAGTAGGCACCAGGACGGCTACCTGCTTATTGTCCGCTACAGCTTTAAACGCGGCACGTATGGCCACTTCTGTCTTGCCAAACCCCACATCTCCGCACACCAACCGGTCCATCGGCATATCCCGTTCCATGTCCTGTTTCACATCTGCCGTAGCTTTACTCTGATCGGGGGTATCTTCATAAATGAACGAAGCTTCCAGCTCCCGTTGCAAAAAGCTGTCGGGACTGTATGCAAACCCCTTCTCCTCACGACGTTGCGAGTAAAGTTTAATCAGATCACGGGCTATATCTTTAATCTTTGTCTTGGTACGCTCCTTCAACTTCTCCCAGGCACCGGTGCCCAACTTGTTCAACCGGGGAGCTTCTCCTTCTTTCCCTTTATATTTTGAGACTTTATGCAACGAGTGGATGGAGACAAATACCACATCTTCATTCTGGTAAACCAGTTTCATCACTTCCTGCGTCGTATCTCCGTTAGGAATACGCACCAGACCGGAAAAACGTCCTACTCCATGATCGGTATGCACCACATAATCGCCGGGAGTAAACTGATTCAGTTCTTTCAGTGAAAGAGCAACTTTTCCCGAACGGGCTTTATCACTCTTCAAGTTATATTTATGGAAACGGTCGAATAATTGATGATCCGTAAACAGGCAAAGTTTCAGAGTGTCATCCGCAAACCCCTCATGCAGTGTCCGTTCCACAGCTGTAAACTGAATCCGGTCTCCACGGTCCTCAAAAATAGCCCTGATACGGTCTGTCTGTTTCGTACTGTCACTACAGATATAAAGTGTGTATCCCCGGCTCAGATAATCTTTGAAAGACTCTGCCACCAAATCGAAATTCTTATGGAAGATGGGCTGTGCCGTAGTATGGAAAGTCAACGTGGCATCCGGTGTACCGGTTGGCTTGTTGCCAAACTCCATCCGCCGGAAATCTAAGGCACGGACAGTAAATTCACTACCATCAATCAGTTTGCCTTCCAGAGTGATGCCTCCGTTCTCTTCCGCCTCTTGTGCAGCAAGAGCCTGTGGTGTAAGCGATTCATCGTGAACAGCCTGAATGCGTTCCCGCAACCAGAGAAAATCACGCATTGCCAGAGTCGTGTCTTTCGGAATAAAGTCAAGGAAAGAAGTAGTAACTTTTCCGGTTACGGCAAGGTCGGGTACAATGACAATGCTTTCCTTTTTCTCTTTCGATAGCTGTGACTCTACCTCAAAAGTACGGATACTCTCCACATCATCACCAAAAAAATCGATACGATAGGGATACTCGGACGAAAAAGAAAATACGTCAATAATACTGCCGCGAACAGCATACTGTCCCGGTTCATACACATAGTCGACATACTCAAACCCGTAACTATGTAATACATCCGTGATAAAACCGGTGTCCACCTTCTCGCCCACATGTAACTTCAATGTGTTTTCACTCAATTCCTGGCGCGAGACTACCTTTTCGGCCAACGCATCCGGATAAGTGACGATGCACAACCCTTGCTCACCTTTCTGAAGCCGGCTGAGTACCTCGGTACGCAATATCTCGTTGGCCGCATCTTTTTGTCCATACTTCACCGAACGGCGAAACGAAGAAGGAAAAAACAAAATCTGCTCCGTACCCAATACCTGAGTAAGATCATGATAAAAATAACCGGCTTCTTCCAGATCACCCAATATGAAAACAAACGGGCAAGGACTCTTCTCTACCAGTGCCGAAGCGAATAAGGAAGCAGCGGAAGCATACAGGCCACCGCAATAGATATGTCTGACTGCGGGCTCCCCCAACAGTTTGTTCAAGGCTTCCACATTCGGATGCCCGGCATATTGATGTTGCAGTTCAGTAATCGTCATAAATAGCATTTTAGTCCATCACAAACGCACCAACTCACACAGATCGCTCAAAATCAATTTCCAATCTGTGTGAATCCATGTAACCCGTGATGCAAATTCACCGCAAAAGTACTAAATTATCCTTAGTTTTAATGCGCTATCTTTGGTTAGTAGCGGAAAAGCGTTACATTTGTCTTCAAATTTAGACACAATATGCAGACATCGGACAGCATCGTAATCATCCCTACCTACAACGAACGGGAAAACATAGAGAACATTATCCGTGCCGTTTTCGGACTGGAAAAGATTTTTCATATTCTTATCATAGAAGATGGCTCTCCGGATGGAACCGCCACCATCGTAAAAACCTTGCAGCAAGAGTTCCCCGACCGTCTCTTTATGATAGAACGCAAAGGAAAACTGGGATTGGGAACAGCATATATCACTGGGTTCAAGTGGGCACTGGAACATTCATACGAATACATTTTTGAGATGGACGCCGATTTCAGCCACAACCCCAATGACTTGCCACGGCTCTACGATGCTTGTGCCAACCAAGGAGGAGATGTAGCCATCGGTTCCCGCTACGTAAGCGGAGTGAACGTAGTGAATTGGCCGATGGGACGCGTCCTCATGTCTTATTTTGCATCTAAATATGTTCGCATCGTTACCGGACTACCGATACATGACACTACTGCCGGTTTTAAGTGTTATCGTCGTCAGGTACTCGAAACCATCGATCTTGACCACATCCGTTTCAAGGGTTACGCTTTTCAGATAGAAATGAAATTCACCGCTTATAAATGCGGGTTCAAGATTATCGAAGTACCGGTGATCTTCATTAACCGTGAACTGGGCACATCAAAAATGAATAGCAGTATTTTCGGAGAAGCGGTATTTGGAGTTATCAAACTGAAAGTAAACAGCTGGTTCCACAAATTTCCGCAGAAAACAAAATGAATTAAGATATGAAAAGAACATTAATACAAAACGCCATCATAGTAAACGAAGGACGCTCCGCACGCGGTTCGGTAGTCATCGAAGGTGAAAAAATAGCCGAGATACTGGAGAAAGGACAGAAACCGGCCACTCCCTGTGAAGAGACAATCCATGCCAACGGATGCTATCTGCTTCCGGGTGTCATCGACGATCATGTGCATTTTCGCGATCCGGGCCTAACCCATAAGGCCGACATATCTACCGAAAGCCGGGCTGCAGCAGCAGGAGGGGTAACCTCTATTATGGACATGCCCAATACCAATCCGCAAACCACCACACTGGACGCACTCAATGCCAAGTTCGATTTGCTTGCCGAGAAATGCAGTGTCAACTATTCATGCTATTTCGGAGCAACAAACAATAACTATACCGAGTTTGACAAACTGGATAAAAGCCGTGTATGCGGAATCAAGCTCTTTATGGGATCAAGTACAGGCAATATGCTGGTAGACAAGATGAACAGCTTGCTGAACATCTTCAATGGAACCGATTTGCTGATTGCCGCCCACTGTGAGAATCATGAAACAATTAAAAAGAATACGGAAAAATACGTAAGAGAATATATTGAAAAATATCCTTATCAGTACTACCATGTTCACCACGAAACCCTTCCGATGGGTTACCATGCAAAGATACGTTCGATAGCAGCCTGCTACGAGTCGTCCGAACTGGCTGTACGCCTGGCACGCATTGCAGACGCTCGTCTGCATATCCTGCATATCTCCACAGCCAAAGAGCTTTCTCTTTTTGATAATGATATTCCATTGGAAGAAAAAAGGATTACGGCAGAAGCTTGTGTTTCGCACCTGTTATTCGACTCTTCGGATTATGCGGAATTAGGTACACGTATCAAATGTAACCCTTCCATCAAAGCTAAAACCAACCGGGATGCACTTCGTCAGGCTGTCAACTCCAACCTGATAGACGTGATTGCCACCGATCATGCACCACACCTGCTCAGTGAAAAAGAAGGAGGCCCGTTAAAGGCAATGTCAGGCATGCCTATGATCCAGTTCTCTCTGATCAGTATGCTTGAACTGGTGAACGAAGGTATCTTCACGATTGAAAAAGTCGTTGAGAAAATGTGCCATGCACCCGCCCAGATATATAATATCCATAACCGCGGTTTCATTCGTCCCGGTTATCAGGCAGACCTGGTACTGGTTCGGCCGGACGCATTATGGACGGTAAGTGCAGAACAAATCTTAAGCAAATGTGGATGGAGTCCGCTCGAAGGACGTACCTTTGACTGGAAAGTAGAAAAGACATTTGCCAACGGACACCTATTGTATACTGACGGACAGGTAGATGAAGCTTATCGCGGACAAGAAATCTATTTTAAACGATGAACAATTTCTGAACGATCAACCATCTAAATGATAAACAAGGAGAAGGGGGTAAACCGGGAACGATAAATGCAGAAGAATGGGAAATATATTGAAAGATAAAAGCAGGACCTTCGCGATACGAATGGTAAACCTACATAAGTCTCTGAATGAAAGAATTGTTATTTAAAACCGAATATTTATCTGAAACTAAATATTCAAGCATGTTTGCCAACGCAAACGGATCAATGAAACTTATTATCACCAGCATTAAAACAGTCAAATATGGAAAAGCATAACCCGTCATCATCCCCCGTCCATCGTTCAGAAACAGTTGATCGTTCAGCGTTTGAAAACCGTTTATCGTTCAGTGTCCATGATTTATCCCCCTACATCAACTGGATTTATTTTTTTCACGCCTGGGGGTTTCAGCCGCGTTATGCTGCCATAGCCAATATCCACGGATGTGACGCCTGTCGTGCTTCCTGGCTGACAACCTTTCCGGAAGAAGAACGGGGCAAAGCTTCCGAAGCCATGCAACTCTATAAAGAAGCCAACCGGATGCTGGACGAATTGGACAGGGACTTTGAAGTGAAAAGCGTTTTTAAACTTTGCCCGGCCAATGCCGACGGAGACAACCTGATTATCGACGGTATCACTTTCCCGCTGCTCCGGCAGCAAGTCAAGAAAAAAGAGAACGAACCTTTCTTATGCCTCAGCGACTTTGTACGCCCTCTGTCTTCGGGAATCACTGATACAGTAGGAGTTTTTGCCTCTTCCATTGATGCGGATATGGAGGGACTTTACGAACAAGACCCTTATAAACATCTTCTGGTACAAACACTCTCCGACCGTCTGGCCGAAGCTGCCACCGAAAAGATGCACAAATATGTCCGCAAAGAAGTATGGGGGTATGCAAAAGACGAAAATCTCTCTATTCCCGATCTTCTTGTCGAAAAATACCAGGGTATCCGCCCTGCTGTAGGCTACCCATCTTTACCCGATCAGTCTGTAAACTTTATTCTCGACGAAATTCTTGATATGAAACAGATCGGTATCCGCCTGACAGAGAACGGAGCTATGTATCCTCACGCTTCAGTATGCGGATTGATGTTTGCACATCCGGCTTCTCACTATTTCTCGGTGGGGAAGATCGGTGAAGACCAATTGGCGGATTATGCCGCGCGAAGAGGAAAAAGCGTTGGAGAGATGCGTAAATTTCTGGCAGCAAACTTGCAGTAAATCTTTTCTTTCGATATATTTGTAACTGATCCTATACTTTAAAATAGAAAAAGTTATGAAAAAGGTTCTTATTCTGTTATTATGGTTACTTCCCTCCTGTAGCGTAGTGATCCTTGCACAGACTCAGCGGATAGCGGGTACTGTTGTAGTTGGTGACGGCCAACCCGCCGTCGGTGCCGCCATTGTTGTCAAAGGCACTAATATTGGTGCCGTAACCAACGTGGATGGCAAGTTTATAATAGCAGAAGCACCTGCTTCAGCACAGCAGCTTGTTGTCTATCACGTAGGCATGGAACGCAAAGAGGTAGCCGTAGCTCCCAACGTCTATATTCAGCTTCAGCCCGTAGAGAAAGGTTTTTCATGGAATGTGAAAGCCGGAGTCAGCCTGTTCAGTTTCCGCCGCCCGGACGGCTTGGACGAACGCACCGGATTCAGTGCCGGTGTCGGTGCGGAATATAATTTCAGCAGGCATTGGGCTATCCAATCGGGACTGATGGTGACCAGCAAAGGAGCAACTGCCGAGTACGACGGGTATTCTCCGCTGTCCTCGTCTACCGAACCTATCTCTTATAAAGCCAAAATAGCTCCTATTTATCTGGACATCCCTATTCTGGCAGCTTTTAAGATGGATGTGTCAAACCATGTTAAGTTTGTAATCAATATCGGACCTTATTTAGCCGTAGGCATGGGTGGAAAGTATGAACTGACGAACAAAGGCGGCCATAAAGGTGAGTCGCATAACCCTTTCAAATCCTACTCTTCCTTAGCTGAAGCGAAAAATAAAGATGCCTTGTTGAAACGTTTCGACATCGGGGTTCAGGGAGGCATCGGTTTTGAAATATGGAAACATTACCTGGTCAATGCCTCTTTCCAGCACGGATTCATGGAGCCGGTTAAAGGAGGAACACTGTACGCAGGCGATACCGAGAAACATTACCCGATCGGAGGGATTCTGACAGTAGGATACAGATTTTAAATACAATACGTTATCACCACAGATTTCACAGATTATCACAGATCATAATTGCCAATAATCTGTGAAAATCCGTGTAATCTGTGGTGAACTTAGAAACGATATCCTATTTCAAAAGCGACATCCAGAAAACCTTCCGAGTGATTCCATGAAGTACACCCCACTCTTCCGGTTCCTCCTATCAGGAAGTGCCCGTATTCCACTCCGATTCCATAGGCAAATCCTCCGGTAAACCGTTTGCCGAACAATGACTGGCTTTCAGTAACATATTCCACTCTATTATAATTTCCACTACTATCATAAGAACGCTTGCGAAATTCTTTCTTAACGTCTCCACTGATCCCCAAGTCAATATAAGGACCGAAACTGAATACCAGATTCAGATCATTTCCTATTCTATACTTCAGTGCAAACAGTAAAGGAATCTCCAGATAGAATGGATTGTAAGTACCACTCACCTGATCATAAGAAACGGATGAAGAGCCATCACCGTTATTTTCCGTATAATAATCATAGAAATCATGCCCTTTCATTTTACGGGAAACCAACAAAAGTGAGGGTTGGAAAGCCCAGTGTTTCGACATCCGGATATCGGCCCCTACTCCTCCATAGATACTAAGACCGTCTTTCAGTTTCGATTCGGGTCCTTGCATAAACTTACCTGCTCCAATTCCGGCCTTCACGATCAACGAGAAGCGTTGCATCACTTGTGTACGCATTTGTATACGCATCGGGAGATCTACATATCCGCTGCGTTTACCTTTTGTCACCTGTAGTGAGTCGAAATAGACAGGTACTTCTTCCAGTACAAAAACTCCATTTTTATCGGTGACAGCCTGTTGGTTCGTACGTTTCAAGGTAACTACCGCCCCGTCTACCGGATAGTAATCTTCATCCACGATCTTCTCTACCACTTTTTGTTTTTGGGCCATAACGTCTGTCAGTGCCAGGCAGACCAATGCCAATGCTATATATCTTTTCATATCTTTTTATTTTTTACATTCAACATCCGATTATCCATATCCGCTTGATCAGAAACGGTAAGTAACCCCCAAAGTAAGTGCCAGGTTATGTTCTTTCGCTTCAAAACCTTCATCATCCTGTCCCAAACACATACTCTTTCCAGAAACACCTACCAACCACTTCTTGTATTCCACACCTATGCCATAGGCAACACCAAAGCTGAAAGGATGTAACAAAGAATGTTTCCCGCCATAATAATCATATTCATACTCTTTGCTATAAATGTCATACTCTTCATCGGGTTTACCTGTTTCCGTAGCTTTTACTTTTCCTGCAAAGCCATACGAAAACACAGGTCCCACAGAAAAGGCCAGATTCATTTTACGGGCTACCGGATAACGAAGAATGAACAACATCGGCAAATCCAATGAAACCGGGTTCCAAGTTTCCTGATACTTCACACCGTTTCTTTCGGCATTGAACTCTGCTCCACGGTTACAAATTTGCAGAGTAGGCTGGAAAGCCCATCGTTTTGACATGCGTACTTCGATACCTAAACCAAACTCATATCCCACCTTAAAATCGGAACCATATGTAGTGTACTTACTCATGCTGATACCGGCATGTGCCACAAACGAAAGCTTCTTACGCTTTCCGGTGAGCTGTACCGGTACATTCAGGTCCACTTCCCGGGTCTCCATACCGATGGAAGTAACAATCACCTTTTTGACCGAAAGAGGGACTTCCTGCAAGAAGAACTTACCGTCGACATCGGTTATTGTGCTGATATTGGTTCCTTTGGCTGTGACTAATGCACCCACAATGGGTTGCTGCTTTCTGTCAAATACTACTCCTTTTACATCGTGTGTCTGTACCTGAGCCATCACGGTGATTGCACAAATACAGGCAATCACTCCTATTATTATTCTTTTCATCTGTTTTCGTTCTTTAAATCTATATTTTATTCTGCAGGAGTCTCAAAAGTAAGATATTCACTATAAGTCGTCCCTACTTCATTTTTCACATAAACACGAAACTTATAAATGGTTCCGGGACGCAAATCACTGACAACCTCACTGAGCGCCAATCCATTGTCCTCAGTAAAGGGAATCTCTACGTTTTTTTCGTCCTGCACCATTCCCGTTTCCTGTGAATAAATGCCATAGCTATATCCATAATTTGTAATCAGAAAATCATTTGCATAAAAGGAAGCATACAGTTCAACCGACATATAGCCGGATGGATACAACGTAAAATTGTTAACCTCCGGTTCTGAACCCCGCTCGGTTGTAAATTCAACCACCGGGCCATAGCCGGTTCCCTCTTTAGTAGTCACATAGGGACGTACATAGTAATGGGTATTCGGAAGAAAATCCGTTACCTCTACTACAAAATTCGAATAGTTATAATCCCGAGTTTCCCGTGCCAGTGTCTTCTGGTCGGCAATGGTAGGCTGTGTGTTGGCAGAACTGTAACAAGCACCCTGCTCTATAATTTCAGTCTTAGTATTAGAACGAACCTCTACAGACAAGTAGCAACTAAATCCTGACAGCTGTGTATCGTATACTATCAACCTTGGCAAACCTGAAAGGCGAAACGTTTTCACTGCACTATATTGTTCTTTACTCGCATTTTCTCCCAACACGTGATCCAGCAATCCCGGACGTCCGGTATAGCCATAGTGATAGTCGTTCATGGCACAATAGTAAGTTTCACCCACAGCCAGCATGTTTTGATCCAGGAAAGCATAAAAGGTATTCCCTGCACTGTGACGGATATAAGCTTCCGCAATCACTTCCTTCATTGTTTTGTCTTTGGCAATCACAAACCTGGGATAGTAATACCGACTGGTTTCTCCCCCTGATACTTTTCCTATCATGACAGCGTCTGCCCGATACAGTTCATCAGTATCTATCCCCATGATACGGGATAGCAATTCTATCGAATCTTGCGAAAGCGTAGACACGTCACAAATGCGCTCCAATGTCATTGTGGTTTCAGAGGCTTCCATGGCTCCCCAATAATCCCCCTTATTGTCACAGGAGGTGGCCAGCAATGCCATCAGGCAGAGCAAGCCCAGTAATCTTCTCTTGTTCATCTTTGTCTATTTATAGTGTTAATTGCCTGCAAAGTTACAATATTTATTATAAATATAACAAAAGAAAACAGTTTGATTCCAAACAAATCCGAAGTACCTCTGTCCTCTCTTCCAGTGACATACAAGAAGACGTGACAAAACTATATATCCAAAAGAAGTATTACAAAGATACAGAGACAAACTGTTGTGAAGAAAGCATGATTCAGGTATGGATGGGATATTATGGAACGCAATATCCCGGCATCCTCCTGTAGGGAAAAGATCCGGCCATTCCCATTCTGTCCGCCATTATCAGGCAGGACAAAAAGACCAATGGGTATGTATGATTTTCCACTGTTCAGACGAATCCAGTTTATATACTTCCGTACAATGCATCCTGAATGTCCGGTCATCTCTATAGGCTTCATAATCATATGCCAGAACAGCGACATCGGATGACAGTTCTGTAAACCCATCCGGGTTTCCACGATTCCATAACTTCAGAGCTTGTTCTTCCAAAGATAAAATAAAGGCCTTCAGGTCCTCGCTATTTGAAGCCATACTTGTACATCCAGTCATAAAAATACGGATTTATTTAAAACGTTTCATACTTGACAAACTCCGTCACCCACAGATTCTTATCGTTTCCAAATATAATAAATATCCGGAAATAGTCCAAATTCCCACTAATTTCCGCTTTTATTTTGTGATTATTTCCTTTCCTTTGCGACTAACCATACAAAAG
>OHKQ01000858.1_pt1 | contig 12102 bp, 18 predicted proteins | sample 1568891 | NCBI WGS metagenome assembly OHKQ01 (sample SAMEA3879596, study PRJEB24766) | human gut metagenome | biome: human-associated habitat; feature: feces | place: USA | collected 1985/1987 | reverse complement strand
GGCATAAGGTTGAGAGTGGCCATGTTAAAGCCTTTGTAAGTCCTTGCAGGTTCGACTCCTGCCGATACCACAAACCATTGAGAGAAATCCGTTAAATCCGAGAGTAGGGCGAAGATAGCGCAGGTTTCATCCGCGCGGCATCGGTTAGCCGTTGACTCTATCTGAAAGGTAACGCGAAATCGGAAAGGATTGATTGTGTGTGATGTGCCCTGGGGCGTATTCCCCAGGGTTTTATTTATCATAATGAGAACAAAGGTTAAGGCGTAAAAATGGCGAAGTTTCGGATTGCAAAACTTGACTATCTGAACTACCTTTACAGATGTAAAGAACTAAAAGTCAAACCATTAATATTTTAATTATGGCTGAAAGAAAAGCTAAAACAGACGTTCCTGAAAAAGATAATCAGGAAGAAAAACAGGAAGAAAAAGAAGTGCAACAGACACTTTCTGACAAAATTGTGAACATAAGAACCCTGAGAGCAAACGAGATTGAATGCCGAATAGGTACAATCAATGAGAAAGGATGCACATTGTTGCTGTACAAGGATGCCCGTGTGGATATGAGACTTCTTGATGAGGTGTTCGGACCAATGAACTGGAAGAGAGACCACGAAGTTGTGAACGGAAACCTATTCTGCACCATATCAATCTACGATGAAAAGAAAAAGGAATGGGTGAGCAAGCAGGATGTCGGAACTGAATCCAATACGGAAAAGGAGAAAGGTCAGGCTTCCGATGCATTCAAGCGTGCCGGATTCAACTGGGGGATTGGTCGAGAACTTTACTCGGCACCTTTTATTTGGGTAAAACTTGAACCAAACGAAATCTTTAAGAGCACTTCGGGAAAATGTTCTACTTATACTAAGTTCTCTGTAAGTGAGATTGAGTATGACGAGAACAGAGAGGTTAGTAAATGTATCATTGTAGACAACAATGGTGTGATAAGATACCAGTTCCCTATACCAAAGGAAAAGAAGTCTGAAAAGACTCAGCAAAATTCAAGTGTATTTTCTGGTAAACAGCTAAAGGAAGCGATTGATGAAGTAAAGGTATGTAAGAGTCGAGCAGAAGTTAATGCTGTGTGGAAAAAATACGCTGCTATGCAAAACAATCTTGAGTTTAAGAATGAGATTCAAACAATGTGTAAAAGATTTCCAAAATGATAGAGTTAGTTAAGTCAGGTGTGGTTTTCAATGAAGAGAACCACACCTATTTCCTGGGCGACAAGCAGCTTTCAGGAATAACGGGAATGATTAAGAGACAGTTGTTCCCGGATAAGTATAAGGATGTTCCTCAGTTCGTCTTAGAAAGGGCTGCAGAAAGGGGAACAAAGGTTCATCATGACTGCCAGTTTGCAGACGTTACAGGATTTGAGCCTGAAAGCCAGGAGGCAGTCAGTTATATTATGATACGTACTGGTGCCGGTTATTCTGCACTTGACAATGAATACACTGTATCAGATGAAGAGCACTTCGCTTCAAACATTGATTGTGTCTGGGAGAAGGATGGCACTATAGCACTTGCCGACATCAAGACAACGTATAAGCCGGATATTGAATACCTCGAATGGCAGTTGTCAATATATGCGTACCTGTTCGAAAAGCAGAATCCTGAGCTGAAGGTTTCTAAACTGTACGGTGTATGGCTTTACAATGAAAAGTCAGAGCTTATTCCACTTGTCCGGAAATCTGACGTGGAGGTCAAAAGGCTGTTGCAGTGTGAGATTGAGGGAACACGTTACCTTGATACTGAAACTGCACTTGAACACAAGCAGGATGAAGTACAGCTATTGCCAAAGGACGTAATTAACAAATATCTTGAAGCTGTAGCGGAAGTTGAGAGAATACAGCCGTTCATTGACGGTTTCAAGGATTCGTTGAAACGCGCAATGGTTGAACACGATGTCAAGTCGTGGGACACAGGTGTATTGAAAGCTACCATAACACCTGCAGGAATCAAAAAATCTTTCGATACTAAGAGGTTTCAATCTGAGCATCCCGAGTTGTATAAACAGTACATCAAGGAGACTGAAACTGCTGCATCTATAAGAATCACATTAAGAAAGGAGGAAGAAAATGCTTAATAAGGTAATGCTGATAGGGCATCTTGGAAAGGACCCTGATGTAAGAACGCTTGATTCCGGAACAAAAGTCTGCCAGTTCACACTGGCAACGACGGAAAAGGGATACACGTTGCAGAATGGTACTCAGGTACCGGACAGGACAGAGTGGCACAACATTGTACTATGGAAGGGGCTTGCTGAGGTTGCAGGTAAATATCTTCACAAGGGAGACAAGGTTTTTATCGAAGGTAAAATCAGATCCAGAAGTTATGAAGATAACAGTAAGGTGAAGAGATATATCACAGAGATATTCGCAGATAACATGGAGATTCTTTCCACAACATCTAAGAGTGGTTCACAGAATAATGTTTCTGAAGCTCCATTACCATCAGAGACTCCAAGTGATGATTTACCGTTCTGATTATGGAAGCTACTATAATTAAGAAAGACGGTAAGGCCACCATGGACAAGGATTTCAACTTCATGCTAAGCCTTCTCCGTAATGGTGAATATACTCTTACCATCAAGAGAAAGACTAAGCCCAGGACGCTTGACCAGAACGCGCTCATGTGGATGTGGTTCAGGTGCGTGGGTTGTGCCTTACGTGAGTTCACCGGTGAAGCGTACTGGAGTACAAAGGAAGGTGTGGAAACGATACATGACCTGTATTGTAAGAAATTCCTTACAAAGATGGTTGTTACCCCTAAAGGTGAAACAACGGAACTCGCAAGAGGTACAAAAGGTCTTAGCACTATGGAGATGTCACATTTCTTGGATGCTGTCAAGACTGATATAATGACTGAATACGGAATACAGTTACCGTTACCTACAGATAAGTATTATTCGGCATTTGCAGCCGAGTACGAAAACAAATATTAATATGGCAATAATTAAAGATTACGAACCGGAGGAACTGAAGTTTGTTCTTCCGGAAGCAGTTCGGGAACAGTTTCCATTGGAACTGCGATTTGAGAACGCTGAGAGTGAGAAAGACATTCTGAAAGCAGTGAACGAACACTTCAATGCTTTGTTCCCTGAGAACGAGATGGCGCTTCGCTACATGGATGATGTGGAGAAATCGGACCTTCGTGGGAAATACTGCAAGCTTGTAGAGCAGGAGCTTCCTGAAGCTGAGAATGCTTTGCTGAACGCTAAGGAAGAGGCAAAACGTATCAAGACGGATGCTGAGGAAAGGTTGAATTCATTGAGCAAGCAGATTAAGGATTTCGCTGCAAAAGTACAGGAAGGAACAGAGGAAAAGCAACTTCCGGCTACAAAGACTTTCCGCATAGCATTAAATGGATATTTCCTGTATTACTCAATTCTTAACGGAAAGGTCGTGCTGGCCAAATCTGAAAAGATTCCATCCTACGACAAATCATCATTGTGGGCACAGGAAGACAAGAACCGTGTGGCAATGATGGAGCTGTTCGGTCTTGATTTTCCAGCACCTGAGAGACCTTCTGATGAAGAGTTTGACAAGGAGCATGACATGATTCCGGACGATGAAGGTGAAGTGATGGGTGAAGATGATTTCAATCAAGCTGTAGGAGATGAGTAGATTGCAGCATAAGCGTGGCCGCAAGTCCAATTATGCACATTCCCTTAATAACCCATATTGGGAAAAGGTTGCAAGAGATGTGAGGTTAAGGGACGGGCATAAATGCAGGATTTGCGGCGCACGCTATCCTTTGGAAGTGCATCACAAGACATATAAGATAAATGGCGTTTCAATTGTAGGAAAGGAACTTGAGCACCTTGATTGCCTTGTTACTCTATGTGCTTCCTGCCATGAAAAAGTTCATAAAGGAATAATCAGATTATGAAGTTTCAATTAAGAGATTACCAGCAGAATGCAAGTAACGCGGCAATTGCACATTACAAGCTGAAGAATGGAAAGAATTACCTGATGGTGTTGCCTACCGGTGCAGGTAAAAGCCTCATCATAGCCGACATAGCGGCAAGGCTGAATGAACCGTTGCTGGTTTTCCAGCCTAACAAGGAAATCCTGGAACAGAACTTCGCAAAGTTGCAGACATACGGAATCTTTGATGCCGGATGCTATTCTGCCTCTGTCAAGAGAAAGGATATAAACAGAATTACCTTCGCCACCATCGGTAGCGTATATAATCACATGGAAGATTTCAAGCATTTCAGGTATATTCTTATTGATGAATGCCATTTGGTTAACCCGACAGAAGGAATGTATGCTGATTTCTTCGCAGCTGCTGAGAGACGTATTATCGGACTTACTGCTACTCCTTACAGATTGTGCAGCACGATGAACGGTTCGATGCTAAAGTTCCTTACGCGTACAAGGCCGAGAGTTTTCAGTGACGTAATCTATTATTGTCAGGTCAGTGAACTACTTGCAAGAGGGTTTCTTACCAAACTGAAATATTACGACCTGACAAAAATAGAACTTGTGAATGTCAGAAGAAATTCAACCGGTGCTGACTTCGATGAAGCGAGTCTTTCAAAGGAATTTGAACGTGTTGACCTGTATGGCTATCTGATTAGCATGGTAAGAAGGCTGCTGGCTCCTAAGAGTGGAATACCGAGACGTGGAATACTGGTGTTCACGAGGTTTGTAAAGGAGGCTGAAATGCTAACCCATGAGATACCAGACAGTGCAGTGGTCAGTGGAACGACTCCTAAGAAAGAACGTGAACGGATCTTGTCAGACTTCAAGTCCGGAAAGATAAGGGTTGTCGCTAATTGCGGTGTCCTCACTACTGGATTTGACTACCCAGAGTTGGATACAATCGTTCTTTGCCGGCCTACGATGTCACTTGCTTTATACTATCAGATGATAGGTCGTGTTATCCGGCCATACCCAGGGAAGGAAGGTTGGGTGGTTGACCTGTGTGGAAACATTAAAACATTCGGTAAGGTAGAGGATTTGAGGATTGAGCAGCCGGAAAAAGGTAAATGGATGATAAAAACAAACGGAAAACAATTAACCAATGTAATACTATAGCTTATGTATGTGATAAGAGGACAGATACCAAGTAAGAGTAACTGTTATAAGATAGTAAATGTCGGTGGTCATGCAAAGCTGGCCAAACAGAAGGTTCTTACTGAATATGAAAAGAATTTCTATATCCAGTGTCCGGAACGTGGTAGGATGGTAAAGGGATATTTCAAGCTGAAAGCAAAGATATATTATTCAAGTAACCGACCGGATCTGGACAATTCTCTTAAGATTCTTCTTGATTGCCTGCAGCAGACCAAGACGATTGATAATGACAGATATTGTGTTCAAATAGACATTCAGAAGTTCATCGACAAGAAGGAACCACGTATCGAATATGAGGTAACTCCGATTGAGTTCTGAAAGTAGGAGGTACTTATGGCCAGACCAAACAAGCAGGGATTTCCTGAATGGAATCCTACAAATAAGACATTATCAATGCTTTCTAATATTTCAGAAAAAGTTAGATATAAAGCATTGAGAAATTCTTCAAGTGCATTTATAAATAGAAAAGACGTTAGAGATGCTATTTTCTCAAGGGATAATAATAAATGTATTATCTGTGGATCAACCGATAATTTGCAAATAGACCATATACATTCTGTATATTCTGTTATTAAAGGACAGTATCCATTGGAAAGATTAAATTCAGAAGAAAATCTGAGAACGCTGTGTAATCATTGTAACGCATCAAAAATACCTTAAATATGGGAAGAAATAAGAAGATTGGTCTTGATTATTTCCCTTTTGATATTGATTTTTTTCAAGATTTGAGAATTAGAAAACTAATCAAATACCAGGGTGGTAAGGCTGTTACAGTATATGCTCTCCTGCTATGTAATATCTACAAACAAGGGTATTACATGAGGTGGGATGAAGAGTTGCCTTTCTTTGTATCGGAACAAACGGGCTTTGAAGAGGCGTATATACGTGAGGTCATTAAATGCTGCTTGGTAATCGGGTTATTTTCTAAGGAATTGTATGATTCTGAAAAAATATTGACGTCAAAAGGAATACAAGAAAGGTACCAGAAGATATGCGATTTATGTAGAAGAAATAATGAAATTTGCGAATATAACATCATTTCTTCTGAAGATATATCTTTTTCTTCTGAAGAAAAGCCTGTTTCTTCCGCAAAAAGTACACAAAGTAAAGTAAAGAAAAGTAGAGTAAAGAAAAGTAAAGAAAATGATAAAGAAATATCTCCAGAAGGAGATACAAAGAAAGACGAGCTTTCTTTGAATCCTCATCCGCAAATAGGGCATGTTGATTTTGTCAGATTGCAGGAATACTTCAATACTACTTTCAACGGTAAATTGTCAATGGTCGTGAACATGACCGAAGCAAGGCGCAAGGCTGTCAAGGCAAGAATAGCCCAGTACGACAAGGAAACTGTATTCACCGTATTGAAGAAGGTGGCTGCCAGTCCATTTCTTTTAGGGTGTAACGACAGAAACTGGAAGTGCGATTTTGACTGGATTTTCAAGGCTGGAAACTTCACTAAGATATTGGAGGGTAATTATGACGAAAAACGAAATAACAATACGGCAGGAGGCAGAAAGGAATCAGTTAGCCGTCTTAAAGGCCTCGCCGAAGCAATACTTACAGATTCTGAAACCTAAGAGTATCGATGATGTTTTTGCATCATCAGTGCCGGCACTTGTAAAAGTTGCCATGGAATTCGGAGAAAATCATGCACGTGCAATTGTTGTGATATTGCTGTCGGAGGTTGTGGATTTCTTCAATGCGTCAAATACAATGAATGATTCACAGGTAGCCATTACAACTGATTTAATTATCGAGGAATATCCGTATTTCAAGATTGATGATTTGAAGTTGGCTTTCCGAAATGCTATGAAGGGTAGATACGGAGAGATATATAATCGTCTGGATGGCTCTGTTATCATGGGATGGCTGAATCAATACAATCGTGAGAGATGCGCTAAGGCTGACGTAATATCGTACAATGAGCATAAGGTAAGAGTTCAGGAGGAATCTGGGTTGTATTATGATGATTACCGCAAACAATTGAAGGTTCTGGCATCACATGGAGACAAGAGTGCACAGGAAGCGCTCCGTAGATCTGATGATATACTTTCCTTCATGAAAGAGAAGAAACTTGAAAGACTGAAAAAACAGCTTGAAGAGTATGACTGCAAACATAAGGGTGTATGAAATAAAATTCAACAAAAAAGGGCTTAGGAAAAAAGATGAGATATGTAGTCATTTTGAATGGTACAATGTCCATCTTACAGTTAACGGACATTGTATTGTACGTGTTAGCATGGATAAGATGAATGCGTTTGAAAAGACTGTTGAACGTGAATTTATTTCAGTGATTAAAAGGCTATAAAATGGCGAAGTTTCTGTTTGCAAAACTTGTCATTCTGAACTATCTTTACTGATGTAATAAACTAAAAGTCAAACCAATAAATATTAAAATTATGGCACAAATCGAAAAAATACCGGTGATGTACATACATACTTCACCGATGAATCCTCGTAAAACTTTTGATGAAGCGAAGATTGAGGAACTCGCTCAGAATATTGAAGAACAGGGCTTGTTACAGCCTATCACAGTCAGGAAAATCAGCGATGAAGAAACACATATTGATGAAGAAACCGGAGAGGTTGTATCTGTAGAACCGAGGTACGAGATTGTATGCGGTGAAAGACGTTTCCGAGCATGGAATATGCTGGCTAAAAAATCTGACAAGTACAATGAAATACCGTGCATAGTAAGGGAAATGACTGACGAACAGGCTTTCGATGCTATGATAACAGAGAATTTGCAGCGCCAGGATGTAGATCCTGTTGAGGAAGCGATAGCATTTTCCCTTCTTCTTGAAAATGGAAATGCTGTTGAGGACATTGCTGTCCGATTCGGTAAGTCAATCAGATTCATTCAGGACAGAGTTAAGCTGAAAGGGCTTATTCCTGAGCTTATAGATATGTTAAGACAGGAACTTATCCCAATATCAGGAGCAATGTTGCTGGCTAAACTCGATATAGATGCGCAGAAAGAATTCTATAATGAGAACGTGAATGGTGAGAGTGCTGCAAGCATATCTGATATAAAGGAATATATTGATGACTTGTTCTGTGTTATTGATAAGGCACAGTTCTTTTCTGAGGATAATTTCAGTGATTCGATTCCATCATGTTCCGGATGTATCAATAATACGGCAAATCATGGGTGCCTTTTCTATGAAATGAAAGGAAAGGAACAGAAGTGCATTAATCGTGAATGTTTCGAGAAGAAGCAGCAGGAATATGTCAAATACCGTGTCATGAAGGAGGCTGACAATCTTGTTAAAAAGGGAGAGCCGCTGACATTCGGAAAATCAGTCATTCTAATTGAATCTCCAAAATCATGGGATAATGAAAATGAGAAGAAGAGAAAGGAAGATGCAGTCAGGATGTACAATGATATGGGCTTTGAGGTAGTGTATGATAACGTATTCGACCATCAATGCTGGTATAATGAGGGTGATGAAAGGATTGCAGAGAAGCTCGAAAATAATGAGTTGTATAGATGTATTGAGGTACTTAATTATAGAAGACCTGAATTCAAGGTTTCTTTTTATTATCTCAAGAAATCTTCATCTGTTAAAGGTGCTTGTACTGTATCAAAGCAGATTGAGGCAGAGAATATCAGACAGAAGATTAAGCGCAATAAGGAACTCATGGTTGAGAAGTCAACTGAAACCATGCGTAAATGGGCAGATGATATGACTGACTATACAAGCAAATCCGATGGAATGACATTGAACGAGCAGACAATTTTGGATGTGTTGGTGTTGAAGAATTGTGGGTATCAGTTCCTTAATTCAATAGGACTGAAAACAGGTCAGATGGATATGGTGAAATATGTTACAGATAATGCTAAGGATAGAAACAGATGGTACAGAGAATTTATTCGTACAAAATTATCTGAAGCTTCTGTAATGTATGACAGTCAGTTGAAGGAATTGCAGAATATGCTTTTCAGCGAGCAATATCCTGAAAAGTACAATGAGATGACTTCAAAACTCAAAAGTGCATACTCCAAGAAGGAAGAGAAGATGAATGAGAGACTTAAGGAACTTGAAAGTGAGCAGTAAATTAGAATACGGAGGAGTCATTTAGACTCCTCTTTTGTTTAACCTTAACAACCATTATGGAGAAAATTCATTCGCCCTGAATCATTTGCTTAATTGATATATAGTCCGATAACAATAACTTAGATAATTATGATTACGTTAAACAGACTTGCAAAAAGATGTTTTGATATAGCGTTGAAGCGAAAAAAAATGACAGAAACTACTTCTCCTAAAGCCGTAGTGCTGGCCATATCGTCAGAATGGAGGGAACTTGCTGAAGCTGGTAAGGAGCGAAGCAATCATATACCATCCTGGAGTGAACGTGAGGAAGAAGCCGCAGATGTCATAATAGCTACGCTTACCTATCTTGAGAAGATAGGATGCAATGACATCGAACAACTATTGAAGGATAAGGTTGAGTTTAATTCATACCGCGTTGACTAAGTGATGTTCCGGCTATTGTGTGATGTTGATTATTAGTGTTGTTGATTTAAATAGTTGGTATATGACAACAGAATTTGATTTCAAAACAATCCAGATCAGTTTGCTGGATTTCAACAAGGGCCAGCTTGATGGCCTTCCGAAAAATCCCCGGTTCTTCAGGGATTACCGTTATGATGCAATGAAGAAAAGCATAGAGGACAGTCCTGAGATGCTTAATCTTCGTGAACTAATTGTCTATCCTGTAGGAGAAAGATACATTGTAGTGTGCGGTAATTTAAGACTTAGGGCCTGCAAGGAACTTGGGTACAAGGAACTTCCTTGCAAGGTTCTAAATCCTGAGACTCCTGTAAAGAAGCTGCGTGAATATGCGACAAAGGATAACGTGTCATTCGGTGAGAATGATATGGACGTGATGATGAACGACTGGGATAAGTCTGAACTTCAGGACTGGGGTATTGAGTTTGCTCCGGAACCTGAAAAGGACGAATTCAAGGAGCGTTTCGAAGCCATAACGGATGAAACTGCTGTTTATCCACTTATACCCAAGTATGATGAAAAATATGAGCTATTCATCATTATGTCGGCTAGTGAAGTGGATAGCAACTGGTTACGTGAAGCACTTGACATGCAGCACATGCAGAGTTACAAGACCGGCAAAGTGAGCAAAAGCAATGTAGTTGATATTAAGGATGTACGCCATGCAATTGAGAATCGTAATACCAAGTCATAAGCGACATGACAGGGTGTTCGCTAAAAAGCTGGTGAACGACCCGATAATCTGTGTGGCAGAGAGCCAGGCGGACCTATACAGACAGTTCAATCCAGATTGTGAGATAGTCACTCATCCGGACGATGTTGTAGGACTCATCCCCAAACGTAACTGGATGGCTAAGCATTTCGGAAACCTGTTCATGCTTGACGATGATGTCCACGCCTGCAAATCTATATGTGTAGAAAAAGGAGAACCGTCGAGGATTAAGGATAAGAACGAGATAACGCGTATAATATTCAATCTTGCCGAGATTGCTCAGATGCTGGATGTGCATCTGTTCGGATTTACTGCACGAATATCTCCGGTCATGTACGATGAAACTGCATTTCTATCGTTGTCAAAGATGATAACCGGATGTTCTTATGGCGTGTTTTACAACAAGAACACATGGTGGAATGAAGAGCTCAGGCTTAAGGAGGATTTTTGGATTTCCTGTTACATGAAGTACAAGGAAAGAAGAATACTTACTGACCTAAGATACAACTTCGAGCAGAAATCCACATTCGTCAACTCCGGAGGACTGGCAGCCTTCAGGAATCAGGCTGAGGAACAGAGGTCGATAATGCTTATAAAGAAACATTTCGGCGACAGCATCAATCTCAAGGGAACTACCAATAACGGTAAAGACAAGACCAAGCAGCTTGTTCAGTACAATATAACGTGTAAGTTCAAGTATTGATAAATGGCGTAAAAATGGCGAAGTTTCTGTTTGCAAAACTTGTCATTCTGATTTAATTTTACTGATGTAATAAACTAAAAGTCAATGATATATGCTTATAAGAACCGTTAGAGGATATGATTTTTTTGAGGTTTCTTCAGCCATGCAGAAGGCGATAAGGAGAGCTGATGCGGCGGTTGCCGGATATTTTGCTCTTGAGTTGTGGACCAGTGGATATAGGGACTATGTATGGAAGAGACTTTTTACCATAAGTGCTGAGGATTGTTACGGTGTGATAACGAAAGAGATTGAAGCCTTGTGGCAAGGTCATGAACTGGTTAACAAGGGAAGCAAGGAGCCAAAGGGTAGAATATTTGTCAGCAAGGCAGTAATACTTCTGTGCGAGTGTCGTAAGTGCAGGGACGCTGACCACCTGCAGAACTTCATTTACGACAAACTTCTGATAGATGCTGATGAATGGTTGGAAGATGTAAGGCAAAATCCGATACCAATTCCTTCATATACATTCGATGTACATACCAGAAGAGGAAAGAAGATGGGACGGACAAAAGATGAATTTTTCAGAGATGAATATGAATCTTTGAATCCCAGGGAAAAGGGACTGTTTGATGGTCTCATGTAAGAATATGCCACGCTTTGTCGTGGCATATATTACTAAAAGTCAAACCGAAAAAATTAGAATTATGGAAAAAGATGTTTATGGCCAAGAGAATCTTAATGGCTGTGTTGAAGAGGGTTCAAAGAAAGTTGACCTTGAAAAAAATCCAAAAGGAACAGAACTTAAAGTTGCTCACCAGCGGGAGATGGAGAAGCATGGAAAGTATGTGGCTGTCCCAGGGGACAAGACCCACACAAGGATTTTCGTCCGCAACGGTGAGGATGCGGAAAAGAAGATAGCCGCTTACTTGGAGAGAATCAACAACCGACCTCAAAGATGGAACTGATATGATAAAATTACTCTATATTGACCTTTTCTGCGGTGCTGGGGGAACCAGTACCGGAGTAGAAAACGCACGCTACGAAGATGAACAATGTGCGAAAGTTGTCGCTTGTGTAAACCACGATGCAAACGCCATCGCCAGCCATGCGG
>OHKQ01000856.1_pt1 | contig 12120 bp, 8 predicted proteins | sample 1568891 | NCBI WGS metagenome assembly OHKQ01 (sample SAMEA3879596, study PRJEB24766) | human gut metagenome | biome: human-associated habitat; feature: feces | place: USA | collected 1985/1987 | reverse complement strand
TTCGCAAATATATAAAAAAGTGGCAAAAACACAGGCAATTGTCCTGTTTTTTCAATCTTTTCGGTATAAAACAACGAAAATATTAGCACAAATCGAACAAAATTCGCCCATGTTTCAAACAAAACGTCACCACGTTCCTATTCACCGAACAGTGTGCAGACTTCGGCACGGCTAACCTTTATCAAATCGTCGGGAGCCAACTTGACCTGCAAGCCTCGCACACCCGCACTGACATAGATATAAGGGAAATCATTGCATGTATGATGAATATACGTAGGAAAATGTTTTTTCATGCCTATTGGAGAACATCCTCCCCGAATATACCCTGTCAACGGAAGCAGTTCCTTGACGGGAATAAGGTCGCATTTCTTGTTTCCCGAAACCTTCGCAGCCATTTTCAGGTCAATTTCATGCTCACCCGGAATCACACAGACAAAATAACCCGATTTGTCTCCGTGAAGTACCAGTGTCTTGAAAACCTGTTCGATATTCTCACCCAGGGTAGCGGCAACATGTACACAACTCAAATCGTTTTCATCAACTTCATAAGGTACAAGTTCATATTTTATCTTATCTTTATCCAGCAAGCGTGCCGCATTCGTCTTTGCTATTTTTTCTTTTGCCATAATAACCTGATTGTTTTTATCGCTTAATTACTGATTTTCCAACTCTTCTTTAATAAACCGGGGCGTATATCCCTTATCCGATTTTGCAACTTCCTCAGGAGTCCCGCATGAAAGCAGTTGTCCTCCACCTCTACCTCCTTCTGGGCCCATATCGATAATATAGTCTGCCATCTTGATAACATCCAGGTTATGTTCGATGACAATAACTGTATTTCCTTTATCTACCAGCTTGTTCAGAACCGTCATCAGCACACGTATATCTTCAAAATGCAAACCGGTAGTCGGCTCATCCAAAATATAAACGGTTTTACCCGTATCGCGCTTCGAAAGTTCTGTTGCCAGCTTCACGCGCTGACTCTCACCACCCGACAAAGTAGTAGAAGGCTGTCCCAGCTTGATATATCCCAGTCCGACTTCCTGCAAAACCTTTATCTTATTCAGTATCTGAGGAACATTTTCGAAAAACTCTACCGCACGGTTGATGGTCATATCAAGCACATCGGCGATAGATTTGCCTTTATAACGCACTTCCAGCGTTTCTCTGTTGTAGCGCTTACCGTGACAAACCTCACACGGAACAAATACATCCGGAAGGAAATTCATTTCGATCGTTTTATACCCATTTCCTCCACAAGCCTCACAACGTCCTCCCGAAACATTGAATGAGAAACGTCCCGGCTTGTATCCGCGTATTTTGGCTTCGGGAAGCCCCACAAACAGATTACGGATATCAGAGAAAACACCGGTATAAGTTGCCGGATTGGAACGAGGCGTACGTCCAAGCGGTGACTGGTCGACATTCACCACTTTATCAATGTATTCCAGTCCTTCTATCGCATCATAAGGCAAAGGCTCTTGCAAAGAACGGTAAAAATGCTGAGAAAGAATAGGCTGAAGGGTATCATTTATCAAAGTAGACTTACCGCTTCCCGAAACTCCGGTTACACAAATCAGCTTGCCCAGTGGAAATTCCACATCTACCCCTTTCAGATTATTTCCTCTGGCTCCACGCAGCCAAAGTGATTTGCCATTTCCCTTCCGGCGTTCGGCAGGGACTTCAATCTTCATCTTTCCATTCAGATACTGCGAAGTAAGTGTAGAGGTCTTAAGCATCTCTTCCGGAGTTCCGGCAAACACAACCTCACCTCCCAGTCGTCCAGCCTTCGGCCCCATATCTACCACATAATCGGCAGCCAGCATCATGTCTTTGTCGTGTTCTACCACAATGACAGAGTTTCCCAAGTCGCGCAACTCTTTTAAAGAGTTAATCAGCCGGATATTATCCCGTTGATGCAGACCGATGCTCGGTTCATCAAGAATATACAGTACATTAACCAGCTGCGAACCAATCTGTGTGGCCAGACGGATACGCTGGCTTTCTCCTCCCGACAAGCTTACAGAAGAACGGTTCAGTGAAAGATAATCCAGTCCAACATCCAGCAAGAATTTCAGACGGGTACGTATCTCCTTCAATATCTCCGCAGCAATAATACGCTGCTTACTTTCCAAATGTTCTTCTACATGCATCAGCCAGTCATAAAGCTCGCTTATGTCCATGGTAGAAAGCTGATAGATGTTCTTGTCATGAATACGAAAATGAAGAGCCTCCTTATTCAACCGCGCTCCCTTACACTCCGGACATACATCAGTCTTAGCAAACTGTTCTGCCCACTTTTGGGCTGTGGCCGAAGCATCCTTCTCCTGCATCATCTGAATGTATTTCACAATACCTTCGTAAGTCACAAAGTAATCCGACGATGCATGTATCAGCGAACTCTTGATTTTCAGACGTTCGTCTGCCCCATACAGAATCTCGTTTATGGCATCTTCAGGCAACTCCGAAACAGGAGTCTTCAATGTTGCTTCATATTTCTCCAGCAGCGCTTCTATCTGCCAGAATATCATCACATTCTTATATTTGCCAAGTGGAGCGACAGCACCTTCATAAATAGAGAGTGAACGATCGGGAATTACCTTGTCTACATCTATCAGATTGACATATCCCAATCCCTTACAGCGCGGACAGGCGCCTTGCGGAGAGTTAAAAGAAAAATTATGCGGAGCCGGCTCCCTATACGAAAGTCCCGTAACCGGACACATCAGCCGCTTGCTGTAATGGCGCACGCTCTCAGTCTGTGCATCAAGAATCATCAGTAAGCCATCACCCTGCTGCATGGCAGTCGCCACACTTTGCTTCAGACGTTTTTCTTCCTTCTCCGTAACTACCGTTTTATCTATCACAACCTCGATATCGTGATTTTTATAACGGTCCAGCTTCATGCCATGCACAATCTCCTTCACATCACCGTCTACACGCACATACAGGTATCCTTTCTTGCGTATCTGTTCGAATAATTCTTTATAATGTCCTTTACGGGTACGTACCAGCGGAGCAAGAATATAAATACGCCGGCCCTTATAGTCGCGATGAATCAGATCCAGAATCTGCTCTTCTGTATATTTTACCATTTTTTCACCCGACAGATATGAGTAGGCAGTTCCCGCACGGGCGAAGAGCAGACGAAGATAATCGTATATTTCGGTAGTAGTACCCACCGTAGAGCGAGGATTTTTGTTAGTTGTTTTCTGTTCAATGGAAATCACAGGACTCAGTCCGGTTATCTTATCCACATCCGGACGTTCCATTCCACCCAGAAAATTTCGCGCATAAGCAGAAAACGTTTCGATATAACGTCTTTGTCCTTCGGCAAAAATCGTATCAAAAGCCAATGAAGATTTCCCGCTTCCACTCAGACCCGTTATGACGGTCAAACTCCCGCGGGGAATTTCCACATCTATATTTTTTAGATTATGTACACGCGCTCCTTGTACATTTATCGTTTCTTTTACGTCTTCCATATCCTTAAAATCAATCATATCTTTGCAAAGATAATGCTTTTTTTTGTACTTTTGCCACTCAACAAATACAAACGAAAATGAAGTTTATCCATATTATCTGCCTTTCGCTGGCGCTATCAGCCAGCAGTTTAAGTGCAACGGTATCGGCACAGACCGGAACCGGATATTTTTTGCATACCGTGACAAAAGGACAAAGCCTGTACTCCATTGCCAGCATGTATCACATTTCGGTTGACGACATTGTACGCCTGAACCCGGGAAGCAAGGAACAAATACGTGCCGGACAAGCGTTGAAAATTCCACAGGCACAATACTCCAATGAGGACGGAAAACAGTTTCATACGATACAGGCAGGAGAAACATTATATCAGCTGACACTGAAATACCACGTAACAGCCCAGGCTATTTGCAAAGCCAATCCGGGATTAAGTGCCGAAAACTTCCGTATCGGACAGGTTATTGTCATTCCGGCACAGGACAGAACAAACTGCTCAAGCAGAGCCGGCAGTAAAGAAAAACGAGTGGAGGGATATGCACAAGGTAGCCCGAAAGGAAACGATTTTCAGCATCAGCCAGCAGTATGGCATCACACAAGAAGAACTTATTGCAGCCAATCCGGAATTAAAGAACGGAAAGCTGAAGAAAGGAAGCTTCCTTTTCATTCCTTACCCTAAATCACAGGAAACAGGAAAGACAGCACCGTCTTCACAGGCAGCTCCCAGCAACGAAGAACTCTTCAAAGAAAATTCTATCAGCAAAAAGCAGATAAATACCATAAAAGTTGCTCTGATGTTACCTTTTACATCTACCAGTCAGGATGAACAGTCACGCATGGTAGAGTTTTACGAAGGTTTTCTTATGGCTATTGATAGCCTGAAACATCAAGGAGTATCTGCCGATATTTACACCTACGATACCAAAGGAACCACAGCCGGCACGAATGCAATCTTATCCCAGAGCAAGCTGAAGGATATGGACATCATTTTTGGTCCGGCACACCAGTCATCCATCGCTTCTGTCGCAGCCTTTGCCGACAAGAACAATATCCGTCTGGTAGTTCCTTTCTCTCCTAAAGTAGATCAGGTATTTACCAATCCGAATATCTATCAGGTCAATACCCCACAGTCTTATCTTTATTCAAAGGTATACGAACATTTTATCCGGAAATTCGGAAAAACCAATGTCATTTTCGTTGACGATGGCAGCGGAGATAAGGAAAAAGCCGAATTCATTAAAGGCATGAAGAATGAATTGAAAGACAACAACGTTAGATTCAAGCAGATACAGCTAGCCGGAGATATTGATCCGAACAAAGTGATTGCCGCCATGGACACCCTGCAGGAAAACATCTTTATTCCGACTTCAGGACGAAGCTCAGCATTGACACGCGTACTGCCTCACCTGACTCTTGTCCGCCGCGAGCATCCGCATTTCGACATGCACCTGTTCGGCTATCCTGAATGGCAGACTTATACACAGGATTTCCTGGCAAACTTTTATGAGTTGGATACCTATTTCTACTCATCGTTCTATACCAACAACCTGTTTCCGGCTGCCATCAATTTCACCCAGTCATACCGCCGCTGGTACAGCAAAGATATGTCGAATACTTATCCTAAATATGGCATGCTAGGATTCGACGTGGGATATTTCTTCCTGAAAGGTCTGTCGCAGCAAGGCAACAAGCTGGAAGAAAATCTAAACCGCGTACAGGTAACTCCGATACAGACCGGATTCTGCTTCGAACGCGTCAATAACTGGGGAGGGTTCATCAACCGTAAAGTATTCTTTGTACATTTCACAAAAGATTACGAACTGATTAAACTTGATTTCGAATAAGTACATGAAAAAGCAATCTGTTATTGCATTACTGAGCATATTATGTTTGTCGGTGGGACTGCCTGTCCGCGCCCAACTACAAGACCCGCGCCACAATTTAGCCATAGGTATAAATGGCGGCGTAAACCTTAGTTCCGTCAGTTTTGAGCCAAGTATCAAGCAAAAAACATTTATTACTCCCTCTGTCGGAGTGACTGTCCGATATATATCAGAAAGATATTTCAAGATACTCTGTGGTATACAGGGAGAAATCAACTACTCCCAAAGAGGATGGAAAGAAAATATCGACGACGGCACAGGAGATACATACCAGCGCACCATGAACTACATAGAAGTTCCATTGATGGCACATCTTGGCTTTGGAAAAGATAAAGGGAACGGAGCACGGTTTGTCCTGAACATCGGTCCACAGATTGGCTTCCTATTGGGAGAAAATGAGAAGCAAAGTGCTTCCTGGCATCCGAAAGACCGCCCGAATGGAGTTATCTGGCAATATGGAAAGATGGCAGAAATGAAGTTCGATTATGGCATTGTAGGAGGCGGAGGTCTGGAAGTACGTACAGGCATCGGAAATTTCCTGCTTGAAGCAAGATATTATTTCGGGCTGAGTGACTTCTACCACAGTACAAAGAAAGACCCGTTCTCACGTTCGGCTCACTCATACATTGCGGGACGACTGACTTACTTATTCGATATAAAGAAATAACGCTATTCTATTTATTCATCACGTAAACAGAAAACGTATAAACTCTTATTATGATTATGAAACTCATTTCATGGAATGTAAACGGGCTGCGAGCTTGTTGCGATAAAGGCTTTCGGGAAATATTCAACGAACTGGATGCAGATTTCTTCTGCTTACAGGAAACCAAAATGCAGGAAGGACAGCTCGACCTGGCATTCGAAGGATATACTTCTTACTGGAATTATGCCGAAAAAAAAGGATATTCGGGTACAGCTATATTTACTCGCCATCAGCCTCTTTCTGTAACTTACGGGCTGGGTATAGACGAACACGACCATGAAGGACGGGTCATTACACTGGAAATGGAAAACTTTTATCTGGTTACGGTGTATACCCCCAACTCACAGGACGGATTGAAACGTCTGGATTACCGTATGACCTGGGAGGAAGATTTCCGTAAATACCTGCTACAGTTAGACCGACAGAAGCCGGTTCTCGTATGTGGTGACTTGAATGTAGCACATAAGGAAATCGATTTGAAGAATCCGAAAACCAACCGGATGAACGCAGGTTTTACTGACCAGGAACGAGAAAAATTCCAGTTATTGCTCGATGCCGGATTTATCGATACATTCCGCCACTTTTATCCTACACAGGAAAATATCTATTCGTGGTGGTCGTACCGCTTTAAGGCACGCGAGAAGAACGCAGGGTGGCGTATAGACTATTTCCTTGCTTCGTCACGCATTGCCGATAAACTTCAGGATGCCAAGATACATACCGAGATATTCGGTTCCGATCATTGTCCGGTAGAAGTAACCATCAACTGGTAATCGCACAAGAAGAATGAAAAACAGCGGATTTACCTTGCGTAAACGTGCGTTAAGTTTCAAATATGCTTTTCACGGCATCTTTCTGCTTATCAGTCGGGAACATAATGCATGGATACATTGCTTTGCCGCCGTATGCGTCATTACGGCGGGCATTCTTGTCGGACTATCATCTATGGAATGGATTGTCATCTGTTTATGTATCGGACTGGTTCTTTCGGCAGAAGCAGTAAACTCTGCTATCGAAGCACTTGCCGACCGGGTATCTCCAGCGTATGATGAAGCTATCAAACGCACCAAGGATCTGGCGGCAGGAGCTGTTTTGCTTCTGGCCATTGCGTCGGCTGTTGTCGGATTGATAATCTTTCTTCCCAAACTTACCCTGTTGTCATGAGAAAACTGATTTTTATACTATCTGCTCTGACTCTTTCTTTATCTGTCTGCGCCCAGGAAATAGAAGTAAGCGGAACCAGAAAGGCTGTACGCACATCAGGCGATGTAGGAGCTTTACTTCTTCCGGTTGCAGGAGTCACTGCCGTGTTGCTTCAAAAAGACTGGCAAGGATTAAAACAAGGCGTATTTTCAGGAGTAACGACACTGGGAGTCACATACGCGCTGAAATATATTGTCAAAAAAGAACGTCCCGACCGTAGCGACAATCATTCATTTCCATCCATGCACACATCTACTTCTTTTGCCGCCGCAGCCTTTATCCAACGGCGCTATGGCTGGAAGTGGGGACTGCCTTCCTACATATTATCTACATATGTAGGATGGACCCGTGTTTACGGAAAGAAACACGACTGGTGGGATGTAGCTGCCGGAGCAGCAATCGGAGCCGGAAGTTCTTACATCTTCACCCGCCCGTTTGCCAGGAAGTACAACCTGACAATCAGCCCTGTTGCCGGCGACGGACATTACGGGTTCTATGCATCCATGAACTTTTAAAAGAAACAGCAGCAGAATCTACTGCTATACTGATAAAAAATCCTCTCCTGAAAAAACTCAAGAGAGGATTTATTGTATTACTAAAACCAAACCCAGAAACATACTTAAAGTTTCATGCACTTCGGCAGAAAGTCTTCAAGATATTTCCAAAAGATTCATCGCTTCTTAAAGCATATATAAGCGTAAAAGCCAGATGAATTTTCTCATATAAACATAAAGCTACCTACAATACACTTCCATATATCTCGATATCGGCAATACGGGCCCGCTGGTCTTCACCAGAGTCTGTTATGGAAAGACGTATATAGCGTGCCTTAACCGGAACAATATCGACATCTGTCACAGGCATTGTATTTCCAGACTGACAGTCTGCGCTTTCCCACTTCTTTCCGTCATTACTTACTTCCAGTTTAAAATCCCGCGTATTAAGCGAATCGGGCAATCCGGCGTTTCCTGCATGGCGCACTACATACCGGCTTATCAGATACTTTTTCTTGAAATCAAATTGTATCCATGCTTTGCCGTCATCCGTACCCGAAACCCACATCTGTTTCTCAGCAGCAGAACCATCGGCCACCAGATCAGAAGATGTCTTCGAAAGCGACGTCTTTACCGTAACGTCCGGAGAGAGCGTCAAATTAAAAGGAAGTCCGTTTGCCTTTCTGTAAAGATTAAAAAAATGATCTCCCCTACAAATAACAATATTTCCCGGAGAAAGAGCCTCAAGACGTTCTTTCAGTGCTACAATATTATCCGGTCCCATTTTCCACGACTCACCTTGTGCCGAAAGAAAAAGCGGTTTTGAGCCATCAAATTTAGCTATCGTATCTTGCCAGAACGAGTAAATGACATCTACTCCATTTGCATAGCAGGGTAGATTGGCTATCACCGGCAAATTACGGTCTTGCACTAAGGTCGGCAGTTTGTAAGGCTGGTGTTCCCAATCCTGTAATGTAAGTCCATACAAATAACGGCAATAGCGAGCATAAGCACTTCGCTGTTCATCATTTATTTCATCCCATATGGTTATAATCCTCAACCCACTTTTTTCCAGATATTGCTGAGTCCATTTCACATAAGGTGAAATAGCTTCCCCGCTGTCGCTGTTCCATATGTAATTGTGAGAGTCATAAATCAGGGAATACCCTAGTCCGGAAGGTCCGGAAGCAAAACAGTCGTTTTCTGTAGCTGTATCATAATAATAATTCAGCAACGCAGGTCCAAAGTCTACCAGTCCCGGACTGATTGTCCAGTTAATGGGAATACTTCCTCTGCCTTCTTTATCCCAAAGTTGCGACATGGCATGCTGGCAATACTGCACGTTGTCACCATCACTCAAGAAAAGAGCCAAATATATTTTATTCTCCAGTTCCGGCATCTTTGGAACCTTCGGATAATGAACCGGCTGTGACATTCCGGCATAAACAGTCGCATTCATATAAAAATCAGAAGGAATCGTAGAAAGACCATACTCGGCTGTCATCCCTACCCCAGAACGCTCCTCAGGAAACCATCCGGTAACCAGACTTTCCCCGGGTTTCATCTCCTTCAGGAATTTCCGCAGAATCACATTCTCATTCCATTTACGGGCATCGAGCCATACTATAGCTGCTCCAGACGCAACGGCAAGATCACGGACAAATCCCCTCTCCGGCGGTTGGCTCACCAAAAGGCGGTGAGTACATCTTTTCCAATAATACTTGTACAGATAATCATAAATCTGAGTAGTACGCGTAAAATTCAACCGTGTAAGGTCTGTCCGGACAGGCAACTTGATTCCCTCATTCAGCAAAAGCTGATGGAGTGGCTGCGTTACAGGCAACAAATTTTCGATTCCGGCAACAGTAGAAGCAAGATTGGCATAGTGAATGTTTTTAGAAGGATCATAAAGCACTACACCGTCCAGTTCTGCCGCATATTTCCTCACCAGTTCGAAACGTTTTGCACGAGGCAGCTCATCCATACATAGCCCAAGCTTTTCAGGCCACTTGTACTTACCCTCTCCCGCCGGTTGAAACAAGAACAAACGAGGATGAGTTTTATTGACAAGCCCCTGCAGTACAGTAAACATCAGTTTTTCATCATCAGAAATTCCCTCTTGTATATCAAGGGCATCAAGTGTATCTGCCGGCATGGCAAAATGTGGAATAACCTGTCCGTAAGGCCAGGTTATTCCATTATCATTGCTCACATGCTTACTTACCGGAATATATTTGTTTACTCCCTGGGCAGAAAGCGAAACAGCAGCAAAAACCGGAATACAAACTTTTAGCGTGACTTTGAGAAACCGTGATAATCCATTCATAGTCAAAGCTATTAATCTGTTTACAACAAACAATTATTTCACTAACAGTCAATTACCGGTAAACCTCTACCTCGTAAATGCGTACATCTTTCGACGAAGCAGCCTGTGTTCCTCTGGTCACAACCATACGGAGATAGCGATATGCCTTGTCCGAAGTGATTGTACGCAATACTACATTGCTGCGGTTACCGTCGAAGAAATCCACTGTTTGCCAGTCTTCGTCAACAGAGTTTCTTCCCATAAGGAAACACTGGCTCGTAATGAAAGATCCATTTTCCTTACCGGCATTCACAACTTTCCACCCTGTCAGTTTCTCAGCCTTGCCCAAATCAAATTCCAGGAAACTAGGTAGTCCGGCAATGTCACACCATTTAGTCGACAAGTCGCCATCTACAGCAGCCTGCGGACGTTCCTTTTCATTTACATAAGCCGACCATCTTGTCAGTTTTGCATTTTTCAGCAGATTTTCACCCGAAATCATTTTGTTGCCAGATACAAGTTCCGACAGTTCCTCATGGTTGTTTGTACGGAATAATTTTGTCGATGGTTTTACCGGAGAACGGTCTTCAGCAACGGCCGTAGCGGCAAAAATCACTACATTCTCATTCTGGGGCAAAACAACAGAGCGGACACCCTTAGGTATATCCATACCGAATTTGAACATATAAGTAAACTCGTAAGGACAATCTCCATCCGACGCATGACGATGAGTTCCGACATAAGCAATCTGGGCCGGTTTCAAATAGCCGGTAGTATGTCCCTCATGTCCCCATTGACCGACAAATCCTGTATAAGAAGGAACGACAAACTCCGAAGTCTGCTTTCCGCAGGCAATCTGTAAACGCTGGTCCTCAACAGAAGCGGCAGCTGCAAGGAAATACAAACGATTATAGCCTTCAGGAAACTCAATTGTATCATTCTTGCACGACAAGCCGTTGTAAGCTTCCTGTTCACCAAGACGGAAAGTTACCTGATCTACCGTTATCGAATCGGGAAGCAATTCAGCCGCATAGCTATAACCAGACTCGAAATCGGCCTCACTACGGAATTCGTTATAAGTAGCACACTTCTTGTCGTATGGAAGATTAAGTGCCAGACATTTCGGCTGATGTACCTCCATACCCGATTCAGCCAAACGGATCTTATATGTTTTCAAAGAGAAAGGCTTAACTGTAACATCCAGCGTATTATCGCTGAAACCGGCTTTAGCAATTTCCTTCTCTGTTCCGTCGGTTTCAACAGCCTCCACAAGTTTACCGGCAAACGTCAATCTGGCCGATTGAGTTCCCTTACCGGCTACATCATATACACGTACCACATATTCATCAGCATCGACAGCTTTCTTCAATGCCTTGATTATCACGTTCGGATTGTCCGACGATACCATCGAGAAAGTACGTCCCATTTCACCTTTATGCTTATCTGTCTGGAAGGCTTTCAATGTCTGGTTCAGCACCTCTGCCTTCGATACCACTTCAGCCTTGTCAAGCTCACCCTGGTGCGGAAGCAGGCTGTAAGTAAATGTGTGATAACCAAAGTCCTGTCTGTCCTGATAAGTATATCCCTTGTCAGTCTTGGGCGTATGGAGCAAAGTAAGACGGAGCGTATTGTCCGAAGGTTTATCCCATCCGTATTTTCCGTTATTCATAATAGAAACTCCATAGCCCCCCTTGCGGTCGGTCAAATCAGCCCAGTAATGTCCGTAAACCTCATACGCTGTCACTGTATTATTTCCACGCTGCACACTACCCAAAGACAAGTCATAAGTAGCATTCGGATTAGACACAGCAAGCGGGAATTCCGCTTTCAGCAACGCATTTGTAGAGCGCCAGTCTATCTCATTGTAAAAATCGATACGCGGTGCGCGGGTCCCTTCGTACAGGCGGACATACTGACGGAACACTGACTCGCCATGTTTTTTCTCAATACAGATAGATTTACGCAAGTCACCGTCTTCCACCAAGGTCAGTTTCACTCCATGGGTGATAGAAACAGGTTCACGGTCTAATGTTTTTTTCAGCACCTCCC
>OHKQ01000850.1_pt1 | contig 12209 bp, 11 predicted proteins | sample 1568891 | NCBI WGS metagenome assembly OHKQ01 (sample SAMEA3879596, study PRJEB24766) | human gut metagenome | biome: human-associated habitat; feature: feces | place: USA | collected 1985/1987 | reverse complement strand
AAGAGGATGATAGATATTGGACACTGGTTTCTGGACTTAGCAAATTAAAAGTTAGAATGGAAGAAATAGATACGCATTATAAGGAAGTATTAGATTATACCAACATTGATTTATTAAAGCGAAGAATTCAAACAGAGGTGGTTTCAAATTATAAAAAATTGCTCATAGAAGATATTGTGGGAGCTTATAATTTGTGTAAAGAATCTATTCGGGAGACAACCAAAAGAATAAAAGAAACACAAGAAGAAATTATAGCAACAAGTCAGGGCAGTCTGGAGGAAATACAAAAAAAAGAAAAAGAATATGCTAGTAAATATGAGGCTACAGAAGCTGATAAGAAAAAAATGGATTCTTTAATTAAACAATTGTCATTTATGATGAATAGCAGAGCAGATGAATTAGAAAAAGCGATAAAAAGTATAAAATACTAAGGATGGATACATATGAGTGAATATATAAAAATACCACCAATTAAAAAGATAGGAAAAGCGCTTGAAAAAATAATAATGGCAGGAAAAATGTTATTTGATGTTTTTAAAAATGCATCTAAGAATGGTGGAAAGATAGAATCTACATCTACGGATAATGCTCCTGAAACAATAGAAAAAGTAACAGAAGTTTTTGCCGAATTTAAGAAGCAGGTACATTATAAAACAGAAGAAATAGAAAAAGCAATTGAGCAGGAAGTACGAGTGTATTTGGAAGAAATATTGGATGTTTTATCAGATAATCAGGAAATAACAGAAAAATATGGAATAAAAGTAAAAAGAATAGAAAGAAAAATTAATCGTATTATTCCGCAGATGCTAGGGATAATTGATTTCGAGTTATCAAAAAAAAGTTCTTTAGATAATAATGAATGTAGAAAAATCATGAAAATGATTCCAGGAAGAAAAAAAGAGGAGGCATTAGATGAGTTTTTAGGCAAGGCGTTTAATGAATCACTTGATAGATGTTGCGAAAATCTTCAGGAAAATTTACAAGAACTTTATGAGGAAGTAAATGAGGAGATCTTAGGTACAATAGAAATTATAGGAAAGAATTGTGAGAGACAAAAAGAAAAGTTAAGCGATATTGATGCTGACAATTATATAGAGAAGAAAAATATTTTAATAGGTGAATCTTATTATCTTATTTGTGCAAGTGAGATTTTGGAAAGAATAATGGAGGAATAAATAGATTATGGGAATTTTTTTTGATTTATTGAGTGAAGCTGGAAATTGGATAGGAGAGAGAATAGAAGATGTAGGAGATGCTTTGAATATTGGAATTATATCGGATTTCGGACGTGGAATACAGGATGTGTTTAGCGGAAATATTGGAAATGAAAAATCATATGATAAACAAATAGGAGATATTTGTTCAACGGAACGCTTAAATGAACAATTGGTATCTTTTACAAAAGAATATGAGGAAAAGGCAGATGAGTTGGAAAGAAAAGTTATAGCTGAAATTGAAAAATATTATGATTAATTGGAAAATTGGAAATATTATCAGATTATGTAGGAGGGAAAACTGAATTAAATACATTAAAGAGAAATAAAAAGAAAGTTTATCAGCAAGTGTCAGGTACAATTAAGAATTCATTGTCAAAGAGAATGTCTTTAGATGATGCTGAATGTTTAAAGATATTGAAAATGGATAAAGGATCTGAGAAGAAAAAGGAAATGTCAAAGTTTTGTAGGGAAGTATTGTCGGAAGCATTTGAAAATTTGTCAAAACAAGTACAGATATCAATCAATGAACAACTGGAAGATATTAAAGAGTATTTGAATGATATTCAAGAAAAGAATGAAAAGGAATTTTCAAAGCTTAAAGAAGTTTTTGAAAAAATCTCTAAAGATGGAAATGCACAAAAAAGTGAAAAAGAAAAATATTGCGTTTATCCATTAATTGTTTTAAATGAAATTAATTTGATTGAAAATATATTATAGAAAGTAGTGCCTAAAATGAAAGAAAAAATCGTTTTATCTGTTTGGAAGAATAAAAGAAGTGATAGAGAGCTTAAAAGGAATTGTAGAGTCCAACAGAAGAAAGTCGAGCAGTTGGAAAAATTTTTAAAAAAAATTGATGAACAGCAATTAGAAATAATAGAAATGCTAGGAAATATGAATAGAGAATCGAAGGTAACCGTTGATGAAAACCAAACTGCTATTATGGAAAAAATAACGGAAATACAAAATGAATAATGCGGAGAGAACTTATGCTAGACAAACAATCAAAAAACCAACGCATTTTATCAATCTACGTCCGCCTGTGCGAAGGAAAAACAATACATAAAGCGGCAGAAGCAGAATATTTTGGCGTAGATGCGAGATCTATCCAAAGAGATATAGATGATATCAGGGCATTCCTGGATGACCGCCAGACGAAGAAAGGAACGGATAATAGAAACATTGTATATGACCGGATTAAGAAAGGATATGTTCTCACCGGTGCAGAAGGATCAATGATGACAAATAGTGAGATTCTGGCTGTGAGCAAGATACTGTTAGAGAGCCGTGCATTTACCAAAAAAGAGATTGATGTCATATTGGAAAAGTTAGTAAATGGCTGTGCGCCGCTCAAGAATATGCAGTTGGTAAATGAACTGATCTCGAATGAAAAGTATCACTACGTGGAGCTGCATCATAAAGAATACATACAGGATAAGCTGTGGCATATCGGGGTAGATATCAAAGAACATAATCTGATGGAGATGCAATATTTAAAAGCCGATACATCACAGGAAGCTGTAAAAAGAATCATAGAACCGGTAGCATTACTTTTTTCGGAATATTATTTTTATCTGAATGCATTTATTGTTGAGAAGGATGAAGATGATAAGTATGTGCATAAATATGATTATCCGGCAATCTTCCGAATTGACCGTATTAAATCATATAAAGATACCGGAGAAAAATTCCGGATAACATATGCCGACAGATTCGAAGAAGGCGAATTCCGGAAACGGATCCAATTCATGTATGCAGGACGGTTAATGAATATCCGGCTTCGGTATACCGGGAAGAGTCCGGAAGCAATTTTGGACAGACTTCCAACTGCCAGAATTACCGGAAAAGATAAGGAAGGCTGTCTGATAGAGGCAGAGGTATACGGCAATGGAATTATAATGTGGCTGTTAAGCCAGGGGGCTCAGATTGAGGTCATGGAACCGGAATCATTACGAAAGAAGATGAAAGATACCATTAAAAAAATGGCAGAGAAGTATCAGTAATTTGTAAGAGGAAGAGCATGGATAATACAATAAAAAAGCGAAATATTTTAGAATTTATCGATTCGCCTGATATCCGTGAATTTCATAAGCATACTGCATTTGCACCGGAAGAACAGGCAGTTTTGATCGTGAATTCTAATAAACGGTCGATAGAAGAAAAAGTAGCTGCGTTAGAATATTTATTAGAAACATATCCGGATTATGATGCGCCTTTATACGGTGATGGCTGGGGCAGGAATTTTCGGGAACTTACGCGGAATACTTTGAAAAAGTGGAAGATGCTGCTGGAAGTGAGACATGAACAGGATGGTTATGTATATATGGCGGAATTTCTTGAAAAGGATACAGCTTTTTGCCATAAAGGTTATGGGAATCTATATACTGATTATAATAAAGCATATGAGTTCCTGCAGACAGAAAAGCAGACATATCTGGCGGAAGGATGGGATACAGAGACATATGGCCTGATAAAGCGGATGAAGCTGAATCCGGAGCCGGATCAGAATGATAATCAATATGGCGAATATTATTTCAATTCTGAAAATAAACTGATTAGAATGGAAGGCTTTTTTGAAGAATTAGAAGAACTGACTTTATGGGATGAGTTGGAAAATGCCAGTTTCTTTTTGAAGCTACCGTTTAAAGCAGGAGATATCGTCAAAGTCGAGTCGTTGTGCAATCCGACGTATTATGGAGTCTTTACCGGCAGATGGGACAAACCATCATATCCGGGTGCAATAGAGATGACATGTAGTTTGGATGTGTATGCTTCAGAGAGGGATATGTTTGATTATACAGATAACACGCCGATATTAGGCATGACATTATGTAAAGAAGAGGAACTGCCGGAAGAGGAAGCACCGCTGAAGTTGCTGAGTCAGGTTTATACAGGCGAGATGGATATCTGTTCCATGCTGATGTATTATGGAAGAAAAGAGATGGGAAAAGCACTTGAAAAGTAATTATGTAGAAAGAGGTCCGATTGGACCTCTTGAGAGTGTAAAATATTTTGTGTAAATCTCTTAGATTAATGAAAAAATCATAATGATTTACATTAAATTAAAAAAATGAATTAGGCTTGAATGGCATGATTGCTGTTTAAGCCTTATTTACTATTTAGCATGAATAAGCAGACATGTCAAGAACGCCCGCTGAAAACGGGCGTTTTTGACCCTTACTCATAGTTGCTTTTTATTCTATTCGAGATCTTCTGGTTGGATTCTGTCTCCAAAATATATGCAGAGCTGATCCAAGGTCTGTCCCCAATCCCATGTTTTTCCAGTCCATTTCTTTGTGATGTCGGTCATGGCAAGATACAGAATCTTAAAAAGCGAATCATCTGTCGGAAAGATGGTTTTTGATTTCGTCACTTTTCTTAATTGACGATTGCAACGGTGTACAAAGGGAACATAATAAAAAACTTAATAATGGACTGCCAATCTTACACAAAGTACCGCCCAAACGAGACTACGGGCGGTATTTTTGTATCATGGCGGAGAAAGGAGGAACTTCCCACGGGGGCTTGACTGAAAAGTTGAGCCCCTTTTTTCATGCCAAAAAACAGGAGGTAAATGCTTATGGCAGATGATAAAACCACAAAAACGCCGGAACAGCCGGTAACGGATAGCGGGCCGGGCAAGGAAACGCCTCCCGCTCCCCCAAAAGAGCCGGAGAAGGTTTCCGTTTCCTCGGAGCCGGGAAAAAAGACGGAACCAGAGGTAAAGAACCCACAGGTTTCCGTCTATAACTTCGCTGAAATTATGAAGGAAAAGAAAGTCGAGGAACGGGCGGCAGCTCCCGGCGTGGAAAAGCCTGACCCGGCAAAAGTGGAGAAACCGGAAAAGCAGCCGGAGACTCCGAAAAAAGCAGAGGAAAAACCCAAAGAGCCGGAACAGCCGAAGCGCCGGGGCCGTCCCCCGAAAGCAGATAAGGACAAGGCCGCAGCCCCGAAGCCCGAAGCTCCCGCACAGAAACCGGAAAATGCGGTCAAAAAGGAACCGGAGAAAAAAACGGCTCCAACGATACAGGCCGCTCCCGCTCCGAAGGAACCCGAAAAACCGAAGGATGCACCACGCCGGGGCAAGGAACAGATCGTCTATATCAAGCTGAACGAGCTTCACGCCTTCAAGAACCATCCCTTTGAGGTTCGGGATGATGAAGAAATGCGGGCTATGGTGTCCAGCGTCAAGGACAAGGGCGTGACCCAGCCCGCTATCGTCCGTCCCCGTGAGGATGGCGGCTATGAGATCGTGTCCGGCCACCGCCGCCAGAAGGCCAGCGAGCTTGCCGGATATGCGGATATGCCCTGTATTGTTCGCAATCTGACGGACGATGAAGCCATCACGCAGATGGTCGAGGACAATCTGAACCAGCGTGAAGAAATCCTCCCCAGTGAGCGGGCCAAAGCCTTGAAAATGCAGCTTGAAGCTATCAAGCACCAGGGCTCCCGCACTTCGGGCCAGATTGACCCGAAGGACGCTGGCAAACGCTCCAACGAGATCGTGGCCGAGCGCAATAAGATGGCCGTCAAACAGGTGCAGCGGTATATCCGGCTCAATGAGCTGGTTCCCGACCTGATGAAGCTGATGGATGAAAAAAAGCTGGGCTTTACTACGGCGGTGGAGCTTTCCTATATCGGCAAGAAGAACCAGAACTATATCGCCGTCGCCATTGACAGCCAGCAGTCCTCGCCTTCACAGGCGCAGGCAAAGCGTATGCGTGAGCTGGACGAAAAGAAGCTGCTCAACGGGGATGTGATCGACGGCATTATGATGGAGGACAAAAAGGAGGTAGACAAAGTGATTTTGACAGGTGCGGAACTGAGCAAGTATTTCGGCAAGGAAACTACGCCGAGGGAAATGAAGGACCAGATCATCAAGCTGCTGGACGACTGGAAGGGTCAGCAGAAGGAACATGAAAAGCCGGAGAAGAAAACCGAACAGGAAAAGTAAGCCCAAACTTCGGGTCAGCATGGCCCGAGGATTGCGGGGCTCTGCCCCGCGCCCCGAAGCTCTGGAGATATAAATTATTCCCCGTCGCCAGTTATTCCGTAGCATAGCCGGGAAAATCAGTCAAGGGCAGCGCCGCCGCAGGCGGTGCCAGAGGCACCCTTGACGGATTTCTCCCGGTTATGCTTTTTCCCGGTCAAGCGACGGGGATATAAATTCTCCAGAGCCGTTCCCCTTCCCGGGGGAAGGGGCGGAGGGGTTGGGCGATACCTTGCTTTTCCCTAAACCTAAACAGAAATGGAGGCTCAACCAATGAAACGACCTTTAGCATACCTGACCGCCGCATGGAGCGGTGAGCCGGATGTTGATATGGAGCTGGCGGCCCACTACTGCCGCCTTGCTTATGAGGCGGGCTTTTCCCCGATCTGCCCGCTCTTGTATCTGCCGCTGTTTTTGAATGACAGCGTTCCCGAGGAACATAAGGCCGGGATCGATATGCGCCGGGATATGCTGCGGCGCTCCCACACCCTGATCGTCTGCGGCAGCGCTGTGGACGAGGATGTGAAAAACGATATTGCGGTTGCCGGACGGCTGGGCATTGCGGCGACAACACTGGAAGGGGTGCTTGCCGTGAAGGGACACGGCACCCCGGGCCATGCCGGACATTAAGCTGGGGAGCCTTTTCGACGGGATTGGCGTGTTCCCTCTGGCTGCTTCCCGGTGCGGTATCCGTCCGGTATGGGCCAGTGAGATTGAAAAAGCGCCCATCTCCATAACCAAAAGGCACTTTCCCGACATGGTGCATTTGGGGGATATTACGAAGGTGGACGGCGGGAAAATCCCACCTGTCCATATAATTACCTTCGGTTCCCCCTGTCAGAACCTTTCTCTGATCGGCAACCGCTCCGGCCTTGCCGGGGCAAAATCAAGCCTGTTCTATCAGGCGTTTCGTATCATACAGGAAATGAGGGATGCTACTGATAACCTATATCCAGCTATCGCTGTTTGGGAAAACGTCATGGGAGCGTTTTCTACAAATGACCGGATGGACTTTAGAGCCGTCCTATCCGCCTTCTCGGACACCGAAGTTCCAATGCCTCCTTCGGGAAGATGGGGAAACGCCGGAATGGTGCGAGGGGGAACGCCTGATGTGTGCTGGCGGCTCATGGACGCCCAGTATTGGGCAGGCTCCCGAAGGCTGGCACGAAGGCAGCGGATTTTCGTCGTGGCGGATTTTGGAGGCAGACGTGCCGCAGACATACTATTTAAGCCCCGTCCAATGCTCCCACTTCCTCCGCCTTGCGGAGAGGGCGGGCGGGCCGCCGCCGAAGGAGATCGAACAGCTTCTTTTGAAACAGGGCGGCAGATACCAGTCATCCACCCCTTTCAGTGCTTCCGTATGCGGGGAGCGGCAAAAAGGCAGGAAGAAACGGCCTTCCGAAACAGCTTCGGATTACCAACTGACCCTTTTCCCACTCTTTTAGCCAGTGATGTAACGCCCTTTGCCTTCTGGTATGAGGGCGACCCGAAGGGCGGCTGTATCCGTTTTCTGACGGAAACGGAAAGCGAACGGCTGATGGGGCTGCCGGAGGGCTGGACAAAGTACGGGGCGGACGGCGTGGAAATCCGGCCTCTGCAACGCTACAAGGCGCTGGGAAACGCGATTGCCCTCCCTTGCGCCGATTACATTATGGCCGGGATTTATGAGGTGCTGGCTGACCGGGCCGGAAAGGAGGAATGAGCCCATGTTTGAAGCCTATATAACCAATACAGCCCTATACCCCTTAATGGGGATTGAGGTAGGGACAACGGTACATTTCCCCATGACGACACAGGAGTTGCAGGCCGCCCTTGCCAAAATCGGGATAGACGGGAAACGGTACAGCGAAGTGTTCTTTACCAGCTTTGACAGTGATGTGCTGGGGCTCTACGATTATCTCTACGAATGTGAGAACATCGACGAGCTGAACGAGCTGGGCCACGCCCTGCTGGAAGTACGGGATAAGGGCGGACTGGAAACCTTTGAAGCCGCTCTTGTCTTGGGAAACCACACAAGGAGCGTGAAGGATTTGATAAACCTGACGCAGAACCTTGACCTTTACCGCTTTTACCCGGATATTTCCGATGATGAAGGGCTGGGCCGTCTTTACGCCGACGAGCTTGGGACTATCGACATACCGGAGCACATTCAGAACTACTTCGATTATGAGGCATACGGGCGGGATGTGCGTATCAACGAGGGCGGCGTATTCGCTCCCGGTGGGTATGTGTCGGCAGTCCCGGAGGGCTTCAAGGAGTATTACCACGGGCCGCAGGACATTCCGCCGGAACACCGGATATTTGCCTATCCTGAAAAGGCCGAGCCTGTCCACTCCATTCTCGCTACACTCAAACGGTTTCAAGAAGCCCCACCCGCTCCGAAAAAGGACAAGGCGGGGCCTTCCCATGAAGAACGGTAAGACTTCGGGCCAGCATGGCCCGAAGCATAAAGGAGGTGCATACCATCAACTATTACCCTATCAATGAAGGAGCCGCCCGCCGGGCAAAAGAAATGAACAGCTTTTCCGACTACAAGGAAGGGAGCGCAACGGCGGAATACCGGGCAATGGTGGACAAGGCCGCCGCCATAGCGGAACAGCAGAAATCCCGGGTGGACCCCATGTACCATGAGAAGATCGACCATCTGTTAGACACCTACGCCCGCAAGCTGGCCGAAAACATGAACCAGGGCTTTGCCATTGACGCAAGGGTTCCCTCTGTGATGATCGCCGGACCTGCCAATTTCCCGGTGGGAAAGAAGGAAAAACAGAACCGGGCCCGGGACAGCAACATGGAGGAATGGCGGTATATTCAAGGGCTGCTGGATAAGATACGCAGTACCGGCATGGGCGGGATCAGCGCCGATGACCCGGCAGCGATTGAAAAGCTCCAGAAGAAGCTGGACGGGCTGGAACGCTCCCAGCTCATTATGAAGGAGGTCAACGCCTATTACCGCAAGCATGGCAAGCTGGACGGCTGTGCGCTGCTGTCGCCGGACCAGATCGAAAAGCTGAAAGCAAGCATGGCGTCAAGCTGGCGGAGCGATCCGAGGCCCTTTGAAAGTTACCAGCTTACCAACAACAATGCGGAAATCCGCCGGGTAAAGGCGCGTATCGAACAGCTTTCCAAACAGGCGCAGCAGGAATTTTCCGGCTGGGAGTTCGATGGGGGCCGTGTGGAAATGAACCGGGAGGACAACCGCTTGCAGGTGTTCTTTGACGGAAAGCCTGACGCGGACACCCGGGCCGAGCTGAAAAGCAACGGTTTCCGCTGGGCTCCCAGCGTGGGCGCATGGCAGAGGCAGCTCACGGACAACGCCATCCGGGCGGCTGACCGCTTGGAATGTATCAAGCCGCTGTCCGGCGAAAAGCCCTCCCAGCTTCAAAAGAAGCCCTCTATCTTGCAGACCATGCGGGAACAGGGCGAAAAAGTCCAGACGGAGCCGGAAAAGAAAGCTCCGTCCGGCAGAGATGCCGAGCGGTAAGCCTCGGGCCACATTGGCCCGAGGTTTTCTGTTCCCCGAGATTGTACGGGGGCCTCCCGGATAGCGGGAACCCCGACGGAAAGGAGGTTTTATGCAGGAAGAAGTAAACCAAAAAACGGTTGCCCTTTCGATCAGGACAACGAAGCTCACGGGAAAAGTGCTGGCTGCCGCTCTTGGGAAGGTAGCGCGGGCGCTGCAAAAGCACCACCGGAAGGCGCTGACCCCGCAGGGACGCCAGAGTGTAAAAAAGCTGATGAACCACTATGGCGGCAAAAGCGCCATGCCCTATGTGGGAGCCCCAAAGGATTTTGACCGGATCGCGAAGGAGTTCCATGTGGACTACGCTTTCCATAAAGTGAGCCCCGGCCATTACCTGCTGTTTTTCAAAGCCAATCAGGCGGACGCTATCACGGCGGCCTTCCAGAAGTACAGCGCAAAGGTGCTGAACAAAGAGCAGGACAAGGCTTCCATCCTCGGCCAGCTTCGGAAATTCACGGAGCAGATCAGGACACAGGCAAAGGAAAAGCAGCGGACCAGAGAGGCGGTGAAGGACGGACGTTGAGTGACAAGATCAGAAAATATGTGCTCCCAAACCTGCCGTACCTCTTTGTGTTCTGGTTCTTCTCCAAAATCGGGACGGCCTACCGGATCGCCCCCGGCACAGACTTCGGGACAAAGCTCATGGGGATGCTTGATACCTTCCCCAAAGCCTTTGAAACCTACTGGCCGGGGCTGGGCGGTATTGACCTGCTGGTGGGCCTTGCCGGTGCGGCTGGGGTGTATCTGCTGATACAGTCAAAGATCAGGCAGGCGAAAAAATTCCGGCGGGATGCGGAGTACGGCACCGCCCGCTTTGGAACAAAGGAGGATATAAAGCCGTTTGTTGACCCTAAATTTCAGAACAATGTCATTCTGACCGGGACGGAGTTCCTTACCATGAACACCCGTCCGAAAATACCCGCCAATGCCCGGAACCTAAACGCCTGTGTCATCGGATCGTCCGGCTCGGGAAAGACAAGGTTCTGGCTGACCCCGCAGCTCCTTCAAGCCCATTCCTCGTATGTGGTGGTAGACCCGAAGGGCGGCACCCTCGACCAGTGCGGGCGGTTTCTGCAACGGGAGAAATACAGGGTGCGGGTGTTCAACAGTATCGACTTTTCAAAATCCATGCACTACAATCCGCTGGCCTATATCAAGACAGAAAGCGATGTTTTGAAATTTGTTACCGCCCTGATCGCCAACACCAAAGGCGACGGCAAGGAGGGCGACGAGTTCTGGACCAAAGCCGAAACCCTCTTGTACTGCGCCCTTGTGGCCTACATCGTCTTTGAGGGGCCGGAGGAAGAACGCAACATGAATACGCTGGTGGAAATGATAAACAGCATGGAAGTCCGGGAGGATGACGAAACCTTCAAAAATGCGGTGGACTATATGTTTGACGGGCTGGAACGCCGCAGCCCCCAGCACTTCGCCGTGAGGCAGTATAAGAAATACAAGCTCGCCAGCGGTGTTGTATGCTCTAAAAGACTTCTTAATCAAGCAGTTGGGAAGTCTCTTAGAACACACAACCTAAAACCGAAGAAAGGAGCGCAAGTTATGAGAAAAAATGAGAAAATCACAGCTCTGTACGAACGACTGAGCCGTGATGACTTTGGCAAAGATGATGACCAACAGCGTGAGAGCAATTCCATTTCCAATCAAAAGGCTATGTTGGAGGAGTTCGCCGCACGGCAGGGCTTTACAAACATTGTCCATTTCACGGACGATGGCATTAGTGGTACTTGCTTTGACCGTCCCGGATTTTTAGCAATGATGAAAGAAGTGGAAGCCGGGAATGTGGAGTACCTGTGTATCAAGGACATGAGCCGCATGGGTCGTGACTATCTGAAAGTCGGTCAGATTATGGAAATCCTGCGTCAGCGTGGCGTTCGCCTTATCGCCATCAATGACGGCGTGGACAGTGCCAGAGGGGACGATGATTTTACCCCTTTCCGCAACATTATGAACGAGTATTACGCCAGAGACACCAGCCGTAAAATCCGTTCCACTTTCCAGTCAAAAGGCAAGTCCGGCAAGCACCTCACAGGCACGGTCATTTACGGCTATCTCTGGAACGAAGCCAGAGACCAATGGTTGGTTGACCCCGAAGCCGCTGATGTGGTCAAGCGCATCTTTGCCATGACGATTGAGGGCTACGGTCCGTATCAGATCGCCAGCAGGCTGAAAGAAGAAAAAGTCCTCATTCCGTCCGCTTACCTTGCCCAGCACGGCGAGGGCGTGAACAAAAACAAGACTTTCAAAGATGTGTACGGCTGGGGTTCTTCCACCATCTGCAACCTTCTTGAAAAGCGTGAATATCTGGGACACACCATCAATTTCAAGACCCGAAAGCACTTCAAGGACAAGAAAAGCCATTATGTCCCGGAGGACGAATGGACGATTTTTGAGAATACGCACGAAGCCATTATTGACCAGCAGACCTTTGACCTTGTGCAGAAAATCCGTGGGAATGTCAGACGCT
>OHKQ01000839.1_pt1 | contig 12409 bp, 6 predicted proteins | sample 1568891 | NCBI WGS metagenome assembly OHKQ01 (sample SAMEA3879596, study PRJEB24766) | human gut metagenome | biome: human-associated habitat; feature: feces | place: USA | collected 1985/1987 | reverse complement strand
ACACGGATTTCACAGATTTTCTTTATTCTTTTTCTGTGAAATCCGTGTTTTCCGTGTAATCCGTGCCTAAAAGAAACCAATAGTAAGCGGACTTTAGTTTTGACACACATTCTCTTTTTTTAAGGATGCCGTCCGTGCGGCAAAAAAACATTCGGCCGGTTTTTCTTTTCCTTGGTTTATTTGTACTACCTTTACCGTTCTAAAATAAACCGAAAATAACAATGGAGCAGAACCCCGAATCAGCGCTTGCGTGGCAATTCATCGAAAGTACAGGCACTCATCTTTTTCTGACAGGCAAAGCCGGAACCGGTAAAACTACTTTTTTGCGTAAGCTTAAGCAGGAAAGTCCCAAACGTATGGTAGTCGTTGCGCCCACCGGCATAGCGGCCATCAATGCCGGGGGTGTTACCATCCATTCGTTCTTTCAGATTCCGTTTGCACCTTATGTGCCCGAAAGTTCGTTCAGTACGAATGGAAAGGCAAGCTACCGCTTCCGTTTTGGTAAGGAGAAAATCAATATCATACGCAGCATGGATCTGCTGGTGATTGATGAAATCAGTATGGTACGCGCCGACCTGCTGGATGCGGTAGATGAAATGCTCCGCCGCTACCGCGACCCCTACAAACCGTTTGGCGGTGTGCAGTTGCTGATGATTGGCGACCTGCAGCAGTTGGCTCCCGTGGTGAAAGACGAGGAATGGCAGATGCTCAGCAAGTACTACGACACTCCCTATTTCTTCTCCAGCCGCGCGCTGAAGCAGACGGAATATTGCACCATCGAGCTTAAAACCGTATACCGGCAGAATGACGGAGACTTCCTGGAACTGCTGAACCGCATCCGTGAGAACCATTGCGACCCGCAGGTGCTGGAAACGCTGAACCGCCGCTATCTTCCCGGCTTCCAGCCTCGGAAAGAGGAAGGATATATCCGTCTGGTCACCCATAACTATCAGGCGCAGCGTATCAACAGCTACGAACTGGAACAGCTTCCGGGACGTACCTATGCGTTTCGCGCTACTGTCGAGGGGAAGTTTCCCGAATATTCATATCCCACGGACGAAGTTCTCGAATTGAAAGAAGGCGCTCAGGTGATGTTCGTGAAGAACGACTCGTCCGGCGAGCACCGCTACTACAACGGTATGATTGGTGAGGTAACCTCCGTTTCTGCCGGCAGTATCGAGGTACGCGCCAAAGACAGCGGGGATACTTTCCTGTTGCAGGAAGAGGAGTGGACGAATGCAAAATACGTCTTGGACGAAGACAGCAGGGAGATTGTAGAAGATATTGAAGGCACTTTCCGGCAGTTTCCCTTGAAACTGGCGTGGGCCATTACAATCCACAAGAGTCAGGGGCTTACGTTTGAGCGTGCCATTATCGACGCCAGCGCATCCTTTGCACATGGGCAGACGTATGTGGCACTGAGCCGTTGCAAGACGCTGGAAGGCCTGGTGCTCAGCGCACCGCTTTCGGCAAAGGCTGTTATCAGCGACCGTGCCGTAGACCGGTTTACGGAAGAAGCCCGCCGGAACGAGCCGGACGAAAACCGCTTCCATTCACTGCAACGTGCCTATTTTCACGGACTGCTGTCGGAACTGTTTGATTTCCTGCCGCTGGCACAAGCGTTGCAGCGCTATGTACGGCTGGTCGATGAACATCTTTATAAACTCTATCCCAAGCAGCTTGCCGCCTACAAAGAGGCGGCGGAGCGTTTCCGCGAAAAGGTGGTAAAAGTGGCGCAGAGGTTCGGCATACAGTACAACCGCCTGATTGACGCCGCACAGGATTATGCTGCGGACGAACCCCTGCAGGAGCGGATTGTCGCGGGAGCCGGTTACTTTAAAGATGAAATGGCACTTTTGTATCCCGTATTGATAGGGCCACGCGCTCTTGCCACGGATAATAAGGTGCTGAAGAAGCAACTGAATGCAGCCAAAGAGGAACTGAATACTCTTTTCCTGTTGAAAGACGGGCTGCTGGCATACATAGCGGAACACGGATTCCGCACAGCCGGGTATTTGAAGCGGAAAGCCATACTGTCTATCGGCGAGCATGCTGTCTCCGGCAAAGAGGATCTGAAGCGGAGAGGCATGCCGGATACGGTGGAGAAGAACATGCAGGACCGCAAGAGGAAAGAAACGGCGGCATCTTCCGTTCAAGTGCCTTCGGACGTACTGCATCCCGAACTATACGACCGCCTGGTGGCATGGAGAAATACGGAAGCAGCCCGTTTGGGGCTGCCGGTCTACACGGTCATCCAGCAAAAGGCCATTTTGGGCATCAGCAACCTGTTGCCTGCCGATAAGGACATGCTTGTCCGCATCCCTTATTTCGGGAAGAAAGGGGTAGAGAAGTACGGAGACACCATTCTGGAAATAGTATATGCGTACTGCAAGGAGAAAGGATTGGCAGAGCCGGAGCTTATGCTTTAGTATGGTCGAACCGCTGTATCTGATTATATCAGTCTGTGATGTTTACGGTTAGAACGGCGTCCGGTTGCCCTGCTGTACTTCGATGCGTATGCCGAATGCACCGTTGGCGGATTTCATTTCAAATGCTCCCTTGAAGTTGTTCTTCTCCCACGGCAATGCCGAACGGTTGGGAACTTTCCAGCCGTCCTTGTCGTACTCGCCGTATGTATTGATACGCATTCCGTTCTTCAGTTTGAAGCTGCCCATTTGCAGGTTCTCCGGCGATGACCAGAAGCCCGTCAGCCCAAACGGATTCATGCTGTAAACGGTGGCGTTGGTGAGCGAGAACACATTTGAAAGCCCCTGCGAGTAGGTCGCGTCCGGGTTGAGCCGGAATATCCGGCTGTAGTCTTTGCTTGCATCCGGTATTTCCAACGTAAACCGGGGCAGGCGGGGAGCTTCCATTCTCATGAGGCTCATGTCCAGGAGAAAGCCGTCATAATTCTTCGTTTCGGGTAGGAATGTCCCTTCGGGCGGCGTACCGTCGGGCAGGCTATGGGAGCGTATGCTGTCGCCCTTCGCTTCGGTTTGGGCGTGCAGTGAAACGACGCTTGCCAGCAGGGCGATGATAAAAAAACAAACTTGTTTCATGATTGGGCACGGTTATTGTTTTCTTCTCAGACAAAGATAATCCTTTCCGTCAATTTTCTGAAACTTCTTTATATTATTTCTCATTCTTTATACTATCAGTTTATAGCCTATCCCCCGCACGTTTACGATGCGTATGCGGTCGTCTTGCGCCAGCTTGTGGCGCAGCTTCGTTATGAATACATGCAGGCTGCGGGAGTTGAAGAAGCTGTCGTCTCCCCAAAGGTCGAGCAGTACATTCTGGGTATTGACCACCTGATTGCGGTTCTCGCAGAGGCGCTTCAGTATTTCCGATTCGCGGTGTGAGAGTTCCATTTCCGTATCGGCGTGCGGAGCAGCACCGGTTCCTGTATACGACAGCCGTTGCGTGACGGGGTTGAACCGGTAATTGCCTATTTCAAAGTCGGTGACTTCTTTGGGAGCAGGTTCCGTAAAGTTGAAAGCCTTGCCCGCCAGTGCTTTGATACGGATAATCAGTTCCTGCATGCCGAAAGGCTTTTTCAGATAATCGTTGGCGCCGAGTTCAAAGCCCTCTACAACGTCATTGATGGCGGAGCGGGCAGTGAGGAAAAGCACCGGCGTGTGCTTGTCGGTCTGGCGGATGCGGCGTACCATCTCGAAGCCGTCCATACGGGGCATCATGACGTCTGCCACCAGCACATCGGGGCGCAGGTCGAAGAACAGGCGCAACCCCTCTTCGCCGTCGGCAGCGGTGTGGATAATGAAACTTTGCCCTTCCAGCGTGTCCTTTATAATCATGGCGAGGGTCTCTTCATCCTCAACCAGCAATACTTTTATTTTATCCATGACATCCTTGTCTTTCTTGTTATTCTTGTTTATTATGTAATATCTGTATGTACTCCGGGGATATATTCCTGTTTCTCCTAAGTAAACTTCCGTTTCCGCCGGGAGAAACTTCCGTTCCCATTAGGGGAAACGACAGTTCCCTTTAAAGGAAACGCGCGTTCCCCTTAAGGGAAACCGGAGTTTCTTCCGGGGGAAACGGACGGGTACTCCTTTTATCCGTTCGGAAACCTCAGAGTGAACGTGCTTCCTTTGCCCGGTTCGCTCTTTACCGTTACGCTTCCGCCGTGCTTTTCGGTCATGGTCTTGACATAGAACAGACCGAGGCCGTAGCCCTTCACGTTGTGCAGATTGCCGGTGGGAACGCGGTAGAACTTATCGAATATGTGGCTCTGCTTTTCGGGAGCGATACCTGTTCCACGGTCGCTGATGGCAATTTCAACAAACTCTCCTTGTCCGGCAGAGGCGGTTTGCCGGCAACGGATGTTTACTTCCGCTGCTTCGGGCGAGTATTTTATGGCATTGTCAATCAGGTTGCTGATGATGTTGCTGAAGTGCGTACGGTCTGCCGTGAGGGTAAGTCCGGCAGGCTCGATGTCCGTAGAGATATGCACGGGCTTCTCCGCCTTCAGTTTATGCTGCTCGATAAGCGGTTCGAGAATGCTTTCCATGGACAGCGGTTCCGGATGCAGGCGGAAGGTCTTGCGGCGTTCCATGCTCATGGAGAGTATCTGCTCGACAAGTCCGCTGAGTCGTTGCAACTGCTCCTGGCAGATGCGCAGATACTTGTCGCGCTTGGCCTTTTCGTCCGCCTGGTTAAAGTTCAGCAGGGCATCGTTGGCGGCATAGGCCACGGCGATAGGGGTTTTCAGTTCGTGGGTGATGTTGTTGGTAAAGTCGCTTTTCATCTCCTCCAGCGTCTTTTGCTGCAAGATGGTGCGGATAAGTATCCAGAATGCGAAGCCGAGGATAATGAGGATTACGAACGAGGTAGCCAGAATGCCCGACATCTGTTTCAGCACCAACGGGGTAACGGGTTCCATCCAAAGGCGGTAGCTCTGATGGGTGCTGATGTCGAAAGCGTACTCGTATAGCTTGGCTTCGGGGCTTGGAACGTATCCGGGCGTACCCGCCACGGCAAGCGTGTCTGTAAACGTATGGGGAGAGGCCTTGTCGTTCGTATAGATATGCTCCAGGCGGTGGGGCAGCGTGATGCCCCGGTCTTTGAGCTGAAAGGTGAGCAGGCTGTCGTATACAAGGGCATCGGGGTCGGAGATGACATCCAGGCCGGAGTGCAGGCCGCGCTGGAGATATGTGGCGAGTTCCAGCATGCTGTTCTGGTCGCGCAGAATCACATCCAGCCCGCTGTTTGCCCTCAGTGCGGCCTGGGGCGGATTACCGGTGTCTTTTACGGCGGCTTCCAGCTTTTTTTGGGCTGAATCGGCATGCAGCCATTGAGCCTTGTTCCGGTCTTTGTTCCGTTCTATGAAAAGTACGTCGTCGGAGTCCGGGGCGGCAATGTCATCACGGGTGACAATAGCCTGTACGGAGGAATTGTCCGAGATACCCATCGAAAGGGTATCGCTCTTCTGATGAATGACCTGTTGGGCGGAGGTCTCTTCTTTCTGGCCGTTGCGGTCTACGGTAGTGGTGCTGCGCACATAGGTGTGGCTTGCCTTGTCGTCCTTCTCGAAGCCGGCGGATACGCTGACTTCCCCGTGGTCGATACTGTCCGTACGCAGATTGTCTACACGGATCATCATTTCGTTATAGTCGCTCATGCGCATGGCTTCTATGATGTTGCGCTCCAGGTCGTTACGCATGGTGCGGTACAGCCCGCCGAGCCAGTAGGCCTGGTAGGAGAAGATACCCGTCAAAGACAGGATAACGAGTATGGCAATGTATTTCAAAGGCAGTTTCATGGTGGTTCCTTGATATTTGTGCAGGCAAAGATAAGGAGTTATGGTGTGCGGTGTATCGTGCGATAAGACTAAATAACACTTCCGGTAACAGTAGATAACACTTGGTAAGCAGGCGATAACACAAAGTCGGGCGGGTAATGCCGTACTTTGCGGTGTGAAAACGAATTAAAACATCAAATACAATAAATTAAAGCATCGAATACGTATGAAACGATTTTATCTGTTATCAGTAATCAGCCTTTTTAGTGCCGGCATCTCCGCCCAGGAAATCACCGGCGGAGAACGTACCCTCAGCGCCGACAGCATCATCACCTCGGATGCCCGCCTGGACAGTATCTACCAAAGCCTGCCCGAAGTGATGATTACCGGCGAACGCCCCGTAGTCAAAGCCTCGCAAGGCAAACTGGTGTATGACTTGCCGCGGCTTATCCGCGACCTGCCCGTGGACAATGCCTACGATGCCGTAAAGGAACTTCCCGGCGTAACCGAGATGAACGGCGGCTTGCAACTGGCAGGGCAGGGTGTCACCGTCATTCTGAACGGAAAAGTGACCACCCTCAGCGTCGAACAGCTTTACACACTGTTGCGGAGTATCCCCGCAAGCCGGATAGAAAAAGCCGAAGTGATGTACAACGCACCCGCCCGCTACCAGGTGCGCGGCGCACTTATCAACGTGCAACTGAAGCAAACCGCGGACGGTCCCTCTTCCTGGCAGGGCGAACTCTACGGCAAATACAATCAGAAGCATTACGAAGGTTTTGAAGAGCGTGCCAGCCTTTTATATAACGGAAATAAATTCTCAACGGATTTTCTTTACTCGCACAAACACGGCCGTACTTACACTACGACGGACAAAGATGCTATGCACGCTTTGGCGGATGGCTCGGTGTACCCGATGGCAACCGATGAGGTACGCCGCGGCCGTTCGCATACGCATAGTTTCCGGGTGGGAGCCGATTATACTATCGCTAAAGACCATCAGTTGAGCTTTGTTTATAACGGTAACTATACAACGTCTCACAACCGGATGAATATCAACGGTTCGCAGCAGTCCGCCACGTTGAGCAACAGTACCGACTGGCTTCACAACGGCCGGCTGGACTATTCCACGCCTTTCGGCATGAAAGCCGGTGTGGAGTTCACTTACTACCGTTCTCCGTCCGACCAGTTGCTGAACAGCCGCCTGCTGGAAAACGACGAGCTTGACTTCTTTACACAGGACTGCCAGCGCATTAACCGCTGGAAAATGTTTCTGGCGCAGGAACACAGCCTGGGCAAGGGCTGGGGACTGAATTACGGTATTGTCTATACCACCGGCATCGACAACAGTTACCAATATTACTACGACCCGGAGACCGGCGAACAGTTGGGAGATGAAAATACAACTTCGTTGGCAGCCGGTGATAATTCCGCCGGTAACTTCACTAATATGAAATCCCGCAAACGGGAAGAAACGCTGAACATCTATGCAGGTTTCAGCAAGAGTTTCGGCGATAAACTCTCGCTGGATGCCTCGCTGGCTGTGGAGCGTTATAAAACGCCCGTTTGGAACCAGTGGGATTGGTATCCCACCGTCAACCTGAACTATATGCCTGCCCCCGGACATATCCTGCAACTTGCGCTGAGCAGCGATAAGCACTATCCCGACTATTGGGCCGTGCAGGATGCCGTTTCTTATATCGGCGGCGGATATTCCGAGATTCACGGCAACCCTCTGCTGAAACCTGCGCAAAGCTATGAGTTTCAAATGAACTATATCTTAAAGGGCAAGTACATCTTCAGCACCTGGTTCAGCCACACCAAGGACTACTCGGTACAGACGCTTTACCAGTCCTCGCAACGGCTGGTTGAAATATATAAATACCTGAACTTTGACTACCGTCAACAGTTTGGCATACAGGCATCAGTGCCCTTTAAGGTAAAGAACTGGTTGAATTCCCGCCTGACCTTTATCGGTATATGGCATCGCGAGAAAGACAGCGACTTTTGGGATATCCCCTTCGACCGCAAACAGTGTTACGGCATCGCCCAAATGAACAACACCTTCACCCTTTCCACCAAGCCCGACCTGAAGCTGACCGTCACCGGATTTGTGCACAGCAAAGCGATTCAGGGAATTTACGACCTGCCTGTTTCCGGCAATGTAAATGCCGCCTTGCGCTATGGCTTTGCCAAGGGAAAGGCCGTCCTGAATCTGTATTGCAACGATATATTCGAAACCGGGCAAATCTCTCCGCGCATCCGCTTCCAGACGCAGAATGTAACCAACCATTACTCTTGTTTCCGCGAGTTGGGCGTATCGTTCACATACAAGTTCGGCGGTTATAAGGAAAAGAAGAGGGAAGGAGTGGATACGTCGCGGTTCAAGTAAAAATAAAGGAAAATCTTTGAGTCTGAGAGGATTAATATGCCATGGCCTTTTGCAATTACCGTTTTTTATTACTACTTTTATCGCGATATACATTTATAATTTACCATAATAGTTGTTTTAATGCATAAACAAGGTAAAAAAGGTACATTCCGTACCCGTGCGATAGAACTGTTTTGCTGTTTTTTCTTTTTTCTCTTTTTTACAAATCAAGCTATGGCACAGAAGAGTCTCTCAGACTCTTACAGTAATATACTGATTATTAACTCGTATACGGAAGCAGCTCCCTGGAGTTCCAGGATAATATCCGCAGTTACGGGTTATGTACAGGACATTCCCTATATGACTCTCTATACCGAGCATATGGACATGTTGCTGGTGGACAACGACTCTATCCTGGAGCAGTTCCGGAAGATGCTTTCCGGTAAATACGAAAAGAATCCGCCGAGCGTGCTGTTGCTGTTGGGAAGTCCTGCTATGGTATTGCGTGATGATTTTAAAAGGATGTGGGGCGACGTTCCGATTGTATTGTGTGCCGAAGCCGATTACATAGGGCCTACCGAAGCGTATGTCAGGAAGTATCCTATTGACGTGGCGGAAAGGATTCCCCTTGCCGATTTGGCCAAGCCCTATAATCTGACCTTTTTGTATTCCGACTTTTATATTAAGGAAAATATAAATCTGGTTTGCCGGATGACTCCGAAGATTAAAAACTTCATCTTTATTGGAGACGGGCGGCAAAGCAATCAAACCAACGATTGGCTTATCCGCCAGGAATTGAAGAAGAATTATCCGGAAGTGAACTACCGGTTCCTGTCTCCGCAGCAGCTTTCTGCCAATGAACTGTTGGATACGCTTTATACAATCGACCCTCAGACCACGGGGATTCTTTTCTCGTCCTGGATTTACAAACGCTCGTTTGCCGGCAACACCTCTTTGGTGACTAATTTTCACCAACTGATTGCAACGGCTCCCGTTCCTTTGTTCACAATAGGCATGGTTACGGTTAAGGATACTGCAGGGGGCATGCTGGGCGGTTATGTCTTCGATCAAGACCAGTACAACCGGAATGTTGTAAACTACCTGTCATTGGTACTGTCCGGCAGCAAGGCGTCCGACATCCCGTTCTATCTGCCTGCCGACGGGGCCCCTGTGCTGAATTACAGCGTTTTGCTCCGTAAAGGCCTTTCATTGGACTTATGTCCTGCCGGCACCGTGTTTTTTAACAAACCGCCTACATTCTGGGAGTTATATGGTTATTTCATTGTAGGAGCCATTGTATGTTTCATCTTGCTTGCCTTGTTTTTTCAATACCGTTTCAGTCACCTGGAGAAACTGAAGAAGTTGCAGCAGAACGAATTGGAGGTGATGATTTCTTATAAGAACCTGATAAACAATATGCCCGTACTCTATATGCAGGAAGAATTGATTCTCGATGAAAACGATATGCCTGTGGACTTGGTATATCGGAAAACCAATTCGCTCTTTGAAAAGATGTTCTCGCTGGAGGAAAGCGTAATCGGCAGGAAAGCAAGCGAGGTATTTCCCGAATCCACTCCGGAGTTTCTGCATTTTATCAAGATGTCATTGGACGAGAATAAGGCCATCACATTCCCGTATTACTTCAAGCGGATAGACACATTCTTCAATATAGTGCTGAAAGGCACTCACCAAAGCAATACAGTCGATATTTTCTGTCTGGACAGCACCGAACTGCACAAGGCGCAGCAGAAGCTGAGTGCCACCAACAAGAAGCTTGCCATGGCGTTGGAGGTTGCCAATATTGTGCCCTGGAAATGGGATTTGCTGAACAGAACCATACTTTGCGATATAAACAGACCCATAGAACTGGGTGTGACGGGTAGGAAGGTGGACGAATCGCAATTGGCCGTACCCGACTCGGAGTATTTCTCAAAAATATTCAAGGAAGACCGTGAGCGTGTGAAACAAGCCTACCAGGACTTGCTGGAAGGGCGTACGGATAAGGTAAAGGAGGAATATCGCGTCATCAGCGTAGAGAATCATGTTCCCAGGATGGAGTGGGTGGAGGCGCAGGCTGCGATAGAGACCCGTGATGAAAACGGGAAACCGCTTACTCTGGTAGGTTCGTCGCTGGTTATTACCCAACGTAAGAAAATGGAAATGGAACTGACAACAGCCAGAGACCGGGCTGAAGAGTCCAACCGTCTGAAATCGGCTTTCCTTGCCAACATGAGCCATGAAATCCGTACTCCGCTGAATGCCATCGTAGGCTTTTCGGGTATCTTGGCATCTACCGATGAGGAAGAAGAAAAACGGGAATACGTCAACATCATCGAAAATAACAACACCCTGCTCTTACAACTGATCAGCGACATCCTCGACCTGTCGAAAATAGAAGCCGGCACCCTTGAGTTCCAATACTCCAACGTCGAGCTGAATGCCGTAATGAAAGAGCTGGAAAGCACGTTGCAGCTCAAGATGAAATCCGAAGCCGTGAAATTGGAATTCGTACCTCCGGCAGACCACTGCCTGGTTCATCTGGAAAAGAACCGTGTTTCCCAGCTGATCATCAATCTGGTGACCAATGCCATCAAGTTCACCGAGAAAGGGAGTATCCGCTTTGGCTACGAGCTTCGCGGAAAAGAACTTTATTTCTACGTTGCCGACACCGGTTGCGGCATTGCCAAGGACGAGCAGGAAAGCATATTCGGCCGATTCGTCAAACTGAACAGTTTCGCACAAGGCACAGGGCTCGGACTATCCATCTGCCAGACACTGGTCAACCACATGGGCGGACACATCGGTGTGGAGTCTGAGAAAGGTAAAGGTTCCACATTCTGGTTTACCCTCCCTTACGAAGCCGCATCGACAGCTGAACCTGTCCGGAAAGCAGTTATACAGCCCATTGCGGTAGAGAAAGACAAACTGACCATCCTGATTGCCGAAGACAACGAAAGCAACTTCAGGTTATTTGAGTCCATCCTCCGCCAGGATTACCGCCTGCTTCATGCCTGGGACGGCCGCGAAGCCGTAGAAATATTCCGCAAAGAAGATCCGCAGATTATCCTGATGGACATCAACATGCCGGTCATGGACGGATATGAAGCCACTAAAGAGATCCGTAAATATTCGGCCAAAGTCCCTATCATCGCAGTTACGGCCTTTGCCTACGCTTCGGACGAACAGCGGGTGATGGAAAGCGGATTCGACGGATACATGCCCAAACCCATCAATGCGCGCCAGTTACAGGCACAGCTCAAAGAGATTATGCAGAAACGGATCATCCTGCTATAACAACAGGATGACCCGTTTTTAAGGTCTTTATTCGTGTTTACAGCCACTTCGTAAACCGCTTCACATACCATTGTTTAATAAGCTGCGTCAGCACACAATAGCTCAGCAGGATGCCCGCCAACCAGGGGAAATAACTGAGCGGCAACGGCATCAACCCGATGGAAGCCCCAAACTGCGTGAAGGGAATGACGATTCCCAGAACCATGATGACGGACGTTAGTCCTAATACCGGCCAGGATGCCGTACTCTGAATAAACGGGATCTTGCGGGTACGGATCATATGTACAATCAACGTTTGCGACAGCAAGCCCTCTACAAACCAACCGGACTGAAAGAGAGTCTGATGTTCGGGAGAGTTACAACCGAACACATACCACATGACCAGAAATAAGGCTATGTCGAAAATAGAACTGACCGGACCGATAAAAATCATAAAACGGCTCAGGTCGGATGCATCCCATTTGCGCGGCTTCATCAGGTACTCCGGGTCCATCCGGTCGAACGGAATGGTGGACTGCGACGTATCGTACAGCAGATTCTGAACAAGCAGATGGACAGGCAGCATAGGCAGGAAAGGCAGAAAGGCACTGGCAGCCAGCACACTGAACATATTGCCAAAGTTAGAACTGGCAGTCATCTTGATGTACTTGATCATATTTGCATATGTCTTGCGTCCTTCAATAATTCCTTCTTCCAGAACCATCAGATCTTTTTCCAGCAGCACAATATCTGCGGATTCTTTCGCCACATCTACTGCTGTATCAACAGAAATTCCAATGTCTGCGGATTTCATTGCCGAAGCATCGTTAATACCATCTCCCATAAAGCCGACTGTATGGCCATTTTCACGAAATACAGACACCACTCTCGCTTTCTGATCCGGTGTCAGCTTTGCAAAAACATCTGTAGTTTCTGCTGCTTTTGCCAATTCCTGATCACTCATGTTCTCCAGATCGGAACCAAGCAGCATATTTCTTACCTTA
>OHKQ01000837.1_pt1 | contig 12430 bp, 10 predicted proteins | sample 1568891 | NCBI WGS metagenome assembly OHKQ01 (sample SAMEA3879596, study PRJEB24766) | human gut metagenome | biome: human-associated habitat; feature: feces | place: USA | collected 1985/1987 | reverse complement strand
TGAAGAATGACTTGGTAAAGAACTATTTATGGGCGAAACTTTTTAAACGTAAATTGTTTGACCGCCTTTCATTCCCTGTCGGACGGGTTTATGAGGACGTAGCTGTATTATATAAAGTATTTTATAGCTCTCAGAAAGTGGTATTGAGTTGTGTCTCTAAATACCATTATATGATTCATAAGAATGAAAGCATTACTCGTGGTGGTTATGATCCGGTAAAGGAATATCATTATTTCCTGAGTCTTTATGAGCAGGATAAGTTTATTCAGAATGCAGAGCTTGGAGACGAATCTTCTGTTGGTGTACTTAAGAGAGGTATTCATTTGGTTAACCACACTTTATTGTGTCCTCCATCACCGGCTTTTGAAGATATAATAGATGAAACAATGCTGAAAATGCGCGAATATCGTCATATTACTCCTTGGCAATTAGGCCCGAGTATGTCAATCAAACGATATTTTATGTGTAAACACTTCGGTTTCTATAGAATGCTATATCGTGGTTATCGTGCTATATTCAAGAGAAAGCACAAATTGTTGATTGACTAGAATGACTAAGGAAAAGATAGCTTTTATAGTAGTTCGTTATGGAAAAGATATAAACGGGGGTGCTGAATATCATTGTCGTATGCTGGCAGAAAGGCTTGTGAATGATTATGATGTTGAAGTATTAACTACGTGCGTCAAGAATTATGTTACCGGTGAAAATGAATACCCTGAAGGAAAAGAAACTTTGAATGGTGTTTTGGTACGTCGATTCTATTCGGACCCTGTTGAGCCGGACTTACATAAGAGCTATGTGCGACAAGCGGCTCCGGCAAAGAAGTGGAGACACTTTCTGTATAGATGTCGTCTTTTGAAACCATTGTCCTATGTGAAGCCAATTTGGCATTATAAAGAGGAAGAAGAAATAAAAGCTTTGAATAGTCAGGTCTTTTATTCATCCTCGATGTATACCTTTATAAGAGAAAACAAAGCTTTTTATAAAGCATTCATTCCACTTTCTTTTTTTCCTCACACCTATTATACTGCGATGTATGCACCGGAGAAAACGATCCTTATTCCTACCATGCATAATAACGGTTCTTCTTTTCGTTCTATTATTACATCTGTTTTTTCTAAGGTTGCATATATTGGGTTTAATATAGAAGCAGAACAGAAGTTAGTCGAGAATATCGTTGGAAAACCTTTAGCTGCTAATGGTATTATTAGTGTAGGTATAGAGAAGACGAAGGCTGCTGATTGGAAGCAAACAAAGGTAAAATATAATTTGCCGGAGGACTATCTACTGTATGTTGGGAGAATCGATGCTATAAAGTTGAATAATATTGTTGATTACTTTTTAGGCTACAAGAAGAAATATATAGCTTCCCGGTTGAAGCTGGTTTTGGTTGGAGGTATCTTTGGCAAGACAGTTGAACATCCGGATATAATTTATACAGGTTTTGTTGGTGATGCGGAGAAAGTTGCTATCCAGTTGAATGCTAAAGTAATTGTGAATCCTTCGAAGTATGAAAGCTTGTCGCTCATTTTACTTGAAACAATGAGTGAGGGTAAGGCGATGTTAGTCAATGGGCAGTGTAATGTTCTGAAAGAACATTGTGTGAAGAGTGATTATGCGGCTTTATACTATATGAATCGGCGGGATTTTGTGCGAAAGCTACGATGTCTGGAGGAGTCTGAAGTATTGCGTCAACAGATGGGAGAGAAAGGGCGTCACTATGTTCAGGAGAATTATAATTGGGAGATGATTATAGGACGGATGAAAAATGTGATTCAGATGCTCTCATAAGTAGAATGTTGTATTAAGGGAAGCTATGAAGAAAGAGAAAGTTGCTTTTGTTGTTGTCAGATATGGCAAAAATATAAATGGCGGGGCTGAATATCATTGTCAGATGTTAGCAGAACGGTTAGTATCTGATTATGATGTGGAAGTACTTACTACCTGTGTCAGAGATGTTGCGACAGGCGAAAATATATATCCGGAAGGTGAGGAAGAATGGAATGGAGTGGTGATTCGTCGTTTTAGGACTAATCCTGTTCAGCGTGAAAAGGAACGCTATTTCGCAAAGAAGGCTAAACCAGCAAGAAAACTACGCCAGTTCCTTTTTAAATTAGGAATCTTGAAATACTTGTCTTATTTGATTCCTGTATGGTCTTACAAACATGATGATGAGGTACAAGCGATGAAGAGTGATAAATTCTATTCGTCCGCATTGAATGATTATATTCGTGATCATATAGATGAATATAAAGCATTTATAGCGATGTCTTCTGATTATGTCACTTTTTATTATACTGCATTGTATGCAGGTAGAAAAACGATAGCTATTCCTACAATGCATAATATGGGTATTTCTTTCCGTTCAGTATTAACCTCTGCTTTTTCAAAGATAGCTTATGTTGGTTTTAATACCGGAGAGGAACAGAGGCTTGCTGAAAATATTCTGGGTAAGGCTTTGGGGGCTCATGGGATATTGAGTGTAGGAATAGAGGAGTCTTTATCCGCAGATTGGGCGCTGACAAAAGAAAAGTTTCAATTACCAGAGAGATATTTGTTATATATTGGCCGTATTACTCCTAAAAAGATTCATCGTTTACTTACCTATTTTGTGAATTATAAGAAGAAATATTCAGATTCAACATTAAGATTAGTATTGGTAGGAGGACTGGCTATGGAGCGATTTGAGCATCCTGATATTATATATACAGGTTTTGTCAGTGATGAAGAGAAAATGTCAATTCTACAGCATGCCGAAATTGTAGTGAATCCTTCTCGTTATGAAAGCCTTTCTTTAATACTTTTAGAGGCTATGAGCCAAAAGAAACCAATGCTTGTAAACGGACATTGTAAGGTATTGAAAGAACATTGTTTAAAAAGTGATTTTGCTTCTTTCTATTATATGAATAAGCGTGGGTTTAATCAAGCGCTTCGACGGATTGAACAATCGGAAGATTTGAGAGAGGAGATGGGAGAGAAAGGTGTATTTTATGTGAAATCGAACTATAATTGGACTTTGATTATGGGGCGCTTAAAGCAAGCTATCAAGAGCATCTAAATCTTTATATATTTTCGATAACTTGCTTTAGTTTATTCATTATTATGTTCCAGTCGTAATTACTGTTAACATAAGAGTATCCTTTTTCTCCCATCTCTAATCTAAGATTGGTAGAAGAGTCTAGCATATGAAGCTTATCAATGAAACTTTTTTCATTAGTGTAGTATAGAGCAGCATTATTACTTTTATTGCAATGTTCTTTCAATACATTGCAATTGCCATTGACCAACATCGCTTTTTTTAAAGCCATTGCTTCCAGTAATATGAGCGATAGGCTTTCATACAGTGATGGGTTGATTACAATCTTTGCATGTTGAATGATTGATATCTTTTCTTGTTCTTCAACAAAATTAGTATATATGATATCCGGATGATTGAAAGGATCACTATATTGTTTGCCTACAAGAACAAACTTTAAGTCAGAATTAGGATATGCCTTTTTGTAGTTGAGGAAATAAGTATACACATTGTTAAGTTTGCCTTGGTCTACTCTCCCTACATAGAGCATATATTCATCCGGAAGATTGTACTTTTCTTGGGTCACTGTCCACTCTGCTGGAGCACTTAGCTCTATCCCTACGCTTACAATACTGTGGGGTGCCATGTGCATGCCAAATATTTTTCTTGCTAGTTTTTGTTCTGCTGTTGTGTTGAAAGCGATGTAGGCTGCCTTTGTAAAGACTTGTGTCAAGGTTGAGCGAAATGCAGTTTTGTGATAATGCATTGTAGGGATTACAATAGTCTTTTCTGGTGCATATAAAGTTGTGTAATATACATGGGAATAATCTATTGTAATAGGGATGATTGCTTTGTAATTATCTTTATTTTCTTTTATGAAATTGAAGAGAGCCGGAGAATGGAAAACTTGGCTGCTGAGTGCTTCTAGTTCTTCTTTTTCTTTGAAATGCCAAACAGGGAAAAAGTAAGAAGCCATAGCTAGAAAGTGACATTTGTATAAAAAACGTCTTAATTTATAAGCCGGTTTGGCTTTCTTTTTATAAAAGTTTTCAAGTTCAGGATGAGTGGGATTAGTTATAATCATTGGTAAGCCTTTCGGCTAGCATTCTACAATGATACTCTGCTCCTCCATTGATATTTAATCCGTAACGTACAACAACAAATGCTATATTTTCCTTACTCATATTAATATAATAAGCTTTCCGGCAAAGATACGATTATTAATGATAACCTGGGAACTTAAAATCTGGTTTTTATTTTACTGATAATACTATATTCTCTATCTTTGTGCGTAAGTTTATTAATGGAGAGCATGCATGGAGAATAATTATTTGATAAGTGTGATTGTACCTGTACATAATACAGTTAATTATTTGCGAAAATGTATTGAATCTATACGAAATCAATCTTTAGAAAATATAGAGATAATTCTAGTAGATAATTTATCAACTGATGGATCTTCTGAGGTATGTGATGAATATGCAAGTATGGATACTCGGGTAAAAGTAATTCATCTTTCGGTAGCTAATGCATCTGTAGCTCGTAATGCCGGCATTGATGTGGCTTCTGCTCCATATATAGGGTTTATAGACAGTGATGATTATATTGACGCCAATATGTATGAGGAATTGCTTGCTGCAATTAGTTCATATGGTGTTGATTTGGTATATTCCAATTTTCAGATTGAACATGATGACGGGCATATAGACTCTTTTGAACCTAATAGTGGCATGATCTGTGAAAGATCTTCGAAGGAGGTGGTGTATGATATGATGTGTGATCGATTGAATAGTTCTTGTTGTACGAAACTCTTTAAGAAGACACTTTTTTCTTCGTTAAAATTTCCTACACATAACATGTATGAAGATCGTCTTATTTTGCATCAGTGGATATTAGAATCTGAAAAAGTAGTGTGGATTGATAAGGCATTTTATCATTATGTAAAAAGAGACTCTAGTATTTGCCATGTTATTTCACCATTACAACGGTATCATTTCTTTTTAGCACAATTTTGCCGCTTGGAGTTTATTAATAATAATCTATTGTTCGATACGGAAGAACAATATAATATGAAAACATCCCTTGTTAAGAGCTGCTTAAGGACTTTTAAAGAGATGCGTTCTTTTCCTTTTAGCGAAAGTCGTGCCTATGTTGTTGATATGAAGAATAATTTGAAGAAATTAATTCCTCTGTCTAAAAAGGAACTTGATATTAAATGTTATAAACGGCTGAGAAAGATTGTTTATTTTTGGCCTATTTATTATTGGATACATTTTAAACTTAAAAAGACAAATAGTGGAGAATAAGTGTTTGGTTAGTATAATAGTGCCTGTTCATAATACCGCTGATTATTTGCATAAATGTATTGAATCATTACGTAGTCAGACATTACAGCAGATTGAAATAATCTTGGTTGATAATTTATCTGTTGATGGTTCTTCTGAGATATGTGATGAATATGCGAAAATTGACAAACGTATTAAAGTGCTACATCTTTCTATAGCTGGACTCTCTATTGCTCGTAATGCTGGCATGCGTATAGCTTCTGCTCCTTACATTGGTTTTGTTGACAGTGACGACTATGTTGAACCTGCAATGTTTGAGAAAATGTTAGATGCAATGGTACAAAGTGATGCGGAAATTGCATATTGTAATTTTCTTCTTGAATATGAATTTAAACCAAACGAGTCTCCTTACCGGAATTCTGGAGATATTGTTATTCGAGATCCAAAGAATGTATTACAAGATATGATGATGGAAAAAGTTAGTTGTTCTGCTTGTACAAAGCTTTATAAGAGTGACTTTTTGACATCATTACAATTCCCGGAGGGGAAAAATTATGAGGACAGGCTTGTAATGTATGAATGGGTTGCTCTATGCAAGAAAGTTGTATGGGTAGATAGTCCTTTTTATCATTATGTAGAACGACAAACGAGTATATGTCACACGATGTCTCCTATGAATCTTTATCATTATTTTTTGGCAGAATATGCCCGCATGAGGTTCATGGAGAAATATTCTCTATTTGAAGAAGAAGATCTTTTTAAAATTAGGACTAGGTTGATAGGGACTTGTCTTACAATATTTAAGGAGATACTTTTGAAGGTGAATTTGAGAGAATTCAAAGAACCTGTCAAGGATATGAGGCAGAAAATGAAAGAGATAGCTGCATTGCCTGAAGATACATATGAATTGAAATATCGCAGGAGGGTAAGAAAAATAGCTTATCATTGGCATTTGTACTACTTGACTCATTTCCTACTTAAAAAAGGTGGAGATTCGTGAATAGAAAAAAGGGATATTTACTTAATATCTCACTAGATAGTTTTTTTCCCTTTTTACTTCCTTTCTTTTCCTTTTATATCGAACCATTTTGCTAATCTTATCTGAATGAATCTGAGATGGAATCGGCGGACTCTTCTCCGCATACGTGCGGATACATAACTAGGATTAATGAGTTTTGAATAGTGTCTGGCCTTTTTATACATGCCCAGATACATAAATTTATCGTATAGATCATAATAAAAGCAACTGAGGGATCGTAAGTATGGCTCTGTTAATGGAGTATTAAATTTATGGATATAAAATGCGGTTATATCAATGGTCGATAATATGAACCTTTCATATTTCTGTATATCATTAGAATGACTTGCTGACTCTTCTAAGACACGGTATACGGTAGTGCTTTCCGGAAGATACTTTATTTTGTAATAATATGATATCCATAGCCACATAGGATAGTCTCCCATTAGCCAGTTTTTGCTCTTAGGTTCCACTTCTTTCAAGTACTCCATTACTAAGGCACTGCGTATGCAAGATGTAAGGGTTGGAATACAATTTCCGGATAATAACTCTATATAACCATTAAATTCCCGTCCAATAATATCTTTTTCTATTTTGCCTTCCTTTTGGTTATATACCTTGCTGGTAGTATATATCATGCCGTAGTCAGGATTTTTTTCTAGAAAATCGATTTGTTTCTGAAGTTTTAATGGGTCAATCCAATAATCGTCTCCTTCGCATATTGCAATATACTTTCCTCTGACTCGTGAGCATTGGTATTTGGCAAAGATATCTTCTTTCTTTGAATATTTGTTTTCCTTCTGATATATGGGTCTTATGACTTGAGGGTGATTATGCTCGTACTCGCGAATAATATCAGGAGTATTATCTGTGGATGCATCATCATGGATTAGAATTTCAAATGGAAAATTTGTCTTTTGCATTAGAAAACCATCTAAACACTGGGATATATATAATCCATGATTATATGTGCTACAAATTATACTTACTAATGGAGTATTTGCTATATCTTTCATTCAATATTAACTTTTGTGTATTTCTTTCTTCATTAAATACTTTTCATCCCTATCTTCAGTTTCATAAAACCCCATTTTATGATATGCCTGAAGTGCATTGTTGTTGTCTTTTCTAACTTCCAGCAATATCTCCTGAATGTCGGTAGAAAGATGTTCTATGATATAATTAATTATTTTTTGAGAAATCCCATGACCTTGATAGTCGGGGTGTACACAAACATAGGGGATATATAAAAATCTTTCTTCTCTATTGTAATAGCCAACAATTAAAGATATAATGTTAGGTCCGGAAATAGCATAGTATATAGAGCCGTTATGATACATTTTCAATATCCATTCATCCAGATTTGGCATCTGTAGCAGAGAAGGAGCAAACCAGTTTGCAGAGGATATGATAAAACCCCTGAATTTGGTATATGATAAAGGCTCTGTATGGATTGTTATGCTCATATTTTAATCAATAATAATATGTACAAACTGGTCCATATTTTCTATAACACTAAACATCTCTTCTTTCGAAGAATATTTGAGAATGAGTGTCCCCAATGCATCACCAGCATCCCGGAATGCATGAACATTATCTCCATTTTTCAGTTCTGTTACACAATCTACCAGATTGTTTTTTGCAAAGTTCTCATCAAATGATATTTCTTTAAACCGTCCGGTCTGTTTGCTATGTAACATATAATTGGACCAGTACCCCCTTGCCGGTGACATCTCTATTTCAGAGCAATCTTCTCCCAAAGCTGCTTTTATCACATATTTAACCATATTGACCCCTGTTGCCAGCTCTGTAATTTGAGGAATTAAACTGCCACCGCTTCTGGCACCTAACTCCAGTATATACAATTTCCCGTTTTTGCCAAGAATAGCCTCGACATTATATGCGGTTGTCCCCATTTTTAGTTCAGAAATCAGACGTTGTATGTCCTTTTCCAGTTCTGTTATAATTTCAGGTTTCATCTGGAAAGGCCAGCATTCGCCAAGTGGGGCAAAATCTTTGGCAACTGAAGAACTGTAGTATTCGTTTCCAAAACAATGGAACTTTAAAATTCCGTCTACGGAAAAGGCATCTCCTGAGATCTGATATCCATCTTTCTCTATGAATTCTTCAATAATAATGCGTTTTTCACGGGAATATGAGAGGGCATCTTCTATAAAGTCTTTTAGTTGATCTACGTTAGTCAGTTTATTGATGCCTTTACTTCCTGATGAATCGACAGGCTTTATCATAACAGGAAGGGTTAAATTCTTGATTTGTTCCAAAGCCTCCGGGTATGAAGAACATCCGACGTACTTGGGAACATTGAAGTTATGTTCTGCCAGATATCGCCTGAATAAGTCTTTCTGAGAAAGAACTTCTACAGAAGCATAGGGGCTGGTAGGCAATCCTAGTTTCTCACAAACATAAGCAGCTGTAGGGGCTGCAGGATCTGAAGCATATGCAACGACGCCATCTACTTGAAGTCTTTTGGCTAACTCGTAAACAGCCTCCTTGTCTGTTGTGCTGACATTATAATATTCGTGGGCATACTGATGTCCTGGGTTATTCGGCAAGTAATCGCAGGTGATTACGTAATGTCCCATTTTTACAGCTTCTTTAATCGCATAGACCTGATATAAAGAGCCTCCTAGCATTAAAATCTTTTTCATTTTATAAACTTTCGACAAATCGCTTAAGTCTTTGAATTCCTTCTTTTATTTTATAAATGTCTAATGTAAAGGCAATCCGGATAAAATCCTCGCAACAATCACCGTAAGTTATTCCAGGAACAACTGCCACCTGTTCTTTTTCTAAAAGGGCATATGCGAATTCCTCAGATTTTAATCCGGTAGATTTTATATTCAACATTGCATAAAAGGTCCCTTGTGGTGCATCGACTGTTATTGTTTTGATTTTGGAAACTTCTTCCAATAAAACATTTCTGCGGAGAGTGAATTCCTCAATCATACCAGCCGAATATTTCTCCGAATTTCGTAGCGCTTCTATTGCTGCATACTGAGACGGCAATGGAGCACAAGCAGCTATGTTCTCTTGAAACATTGTCATGGCTGATATTAATTCTGAAGGTGCAGCTACATAACCCAGACGCCATCCGGTCATACAGAATTCTTTTGACAGACTATTGATAACAACAGTGCGTTCCTTCATCTTGTCGCATGTAACAATACTTTTAAAATGAGCATTGTCATAAAGTAGGGTTTTGTATACCTCATCTGTTATTACTATCAAATCATTGTCAATAGCTATCTGTGCTATTTGTTGGATGGAGTCATCAGAAATTATCCGCCCGGAAGGGTTGCTGGGCGTATTTAAAATAATAGCTTTTGTTTTAGGAGTGATTGCCTTCCTTATATTTTCTATAGATATTGATAAGTCATTGGTGCTGACAGGAGCTGTGATAATGGGTTCTCCACTGCACATACATACCATCTGTACATAGTTTATCCAGTATGGAGCTGGTATAATGACTTCATCCCCTCTGTTTAGAATGGCTAGCAGGGTTAAATATAATCCTTCCATTCCCCCAACTGTAACCATAATCTCATTTGTCGGGTTGTATTCTATATTATATTGTAACTTGTATCTGGAAGATATTATTTCTCTTAATTCTAATAATCCGGCATTAGGGGAGTATCTTGTACGACCTTCCAGTATCGCTTTACAGCCAGCTTCTTTTATTTTATCGTGTGGATGTATATCCGGGTCTCCCAATGTGAAGTCTATAACATTGTCATAATTTTGAGCCAAGTTAAATAGACGCCTTGTCAGGGAAGGGGATATAGATTTTGTTATTTCTGATAATTTTATCATACTATTTCTTTATAATTTGGAGGATATACTCAACTTCATTTTCACTTAAAGCATGGTGCATTGGCAAGCAGATGACGTTATTGGACATTTGGGTTGCTACTGGCAGATTGTCAGGGTTAGCAGAATCTAATCCGCGATATGTTGAGAATGTACTGATTAGCGGATAGAAATAACGGCGTCCGAATACATTATATTCTTTCATCTTAAAATAAAGTTCATCACGCGTCATTCCATATTCTTCAGCATCTATAAAAATCGGGAAATAAGAATAATTGTGGCGTACTCCTGGTATATCATTGAAAAAGGTTATCCCTTTTATGTCTTGAAGTTCTTCTCTATATCTTATAGCTACTTTACGGCGAGAACTTATTGCACTGTCTACTTGCTTGAGGTTAAGCAGACCATATGCAGCGCGCACCTCATCTACTTTACTATTAATACCGGGGGCTACAACTTCAGTTTCACTGGCAAAACCAAAGTTTTTTAGATAGTCGATGCGCTTTTTAGTCTGCTCGTCATGGACAACTAATGCTCCGCCTTCCAGAGTATTGTAGACTTTCGTTGCATGAAAGCTCAAGGTAGCCATATCTCCAAAGTTTAAAACGCTTTCTCCGTTTATTTCTACTCCAAAGGCATGAGCTGCATCATATATGACTTTTAACCCATATTTATTGGCAATTTCTTGAATCTCTTTCGTTTTACAAGGCTTCCCGTAGACATGTACAGGCATGATGGCTGTAGTCCTGGGAGTAATGGCTGCTTCTATTTTAGCAGGATCCAGATTGCATGTTTCTGGTTCAATATCCACAAAAACAGGTTTGATTCCATTCCACCAAAGAGAATGCGTTGTTGCCACGAAGCTAAAAGGAGTAGTTATCACTTCACCGGTAATTCTCATTGCTTGTAAAGCGGTTATTAGAGGTAGAGTACCGTTCGTAAATAAACTGAGATAGGGAACTTTAAGATATTTAGCTAATTCCTCTTCTAGCTTTTGGTGGAAGTTGCCATTATTTGTCAGCATTTTGCTTTCCCATATTTCTTTTAATAAGAAAGTAAAATCTTCCAAAGGAGGCAGTAGGGGGGAAGTCACATATATAGGTTTATCTATCATTGTAATTATGGATATTATTGGTCTATATAATAGTTGTTTAGGTTAATGACGTTATTGTCTTTGTCTCCATTAAGAATCGGGTGTCAGCTCCAATTTAATGATTTAAGACTTAAATTTCACAAAGATAGATAGATTCCAATACTTATCAAAATATATGTTTGGAATTTATCTAACTATTGTTGTATTGGAATTCTAACTGTCGTATCTTTGCATGAGAATGAACTTATTTAATGATGTGAAGCTAATGAGACATGCTTTTTTGATTCTGGCCCATAATGAATTTCAAATATTGAAGATACTACTTTCTATGCTTGATGATGGGAGGAATGATATATATCTGCATATTGATAAGAAAGTCGTGCTCGGACCTTTAGAGCAAGATTTATTTCGGCTTGCAAAAGCTCGTCTTTTTGTACTTGAGCAACGTCTTGACGTAAGATGGGGTGATATTAGTGTGGTAAAGGCTGAACTGTTGTTACTTGAGACAGCCAGTATGAAAGGCCCTTATGATTATTATCATTTGTTGTCAGGAGTCGATTTGCCGATAAAGTCACAAGACTATATCCATCATTTCTTCGAGAAAAATAAGGGGTATGAGTTTGTGCCTTACTCTTGTGGTGAGGCTAATTTAAAAGATCTCGAAAGAAAGGTTTTTAAATATCATTTGTTCTGTCGTTATTATAAAATTCCACCTCGTATTTTTAAAAAGCAAGTACAATCTCTTCGAATAAGCTTTTTAAAGTTGCAGGATTTCTTCCATTATAACCGCCCTAAAGAAATTGAATTTAAAAAGGGTTCCAATTGGGTTAGTATTACGCATGAGTTGTTAACTATTATATTAGCCCAAAAGTCTTTTATTTTAAGGCGTTTTAAAAATGTTTACTGTGGTGACGAAATATTCCTTCAATCTATATTGTGGAACTCAGAAAGGCGGAGTCATATTTATTCTGGTAGTGAGCAGTTGAATGCCGGACTTCGTGCAATTGATTGGGAACGGGGGAATCCTTATGTTTGGAAAATGGAGGATTTGCAATATTTATTAGAAACAGAGCATTTGTTTGCTCGAAAATTTGATTCGCAGAATATGGATGTTGTGATCATGCAGATGGATGAGGCAATCGAAGAATTTCTGATGAAATATAAAAGTTTGTCAGAGCAGGAGTTAATAG
>OHKQ01000830.1_pt1 | contig 12476 bp, 10 predicted proteins | sample 1568891 | NCBI WGS metagenome assembly OHKQ01 (sample SAMEA3879596, study PRJEB24766) | human gut metagenome | biome: human-associated habitat; feature: feces | place: USA | collected 1985/1987 | reverse complement strand
TTATTTGCAATTAACGCATTGTTTTTGCTTTATTTTTTTATTTAAAAGAGGATTAAAGGCCCTTAAAAATTAAAATTTATTAAGCAAGCCAATATAACGCGCATAGTCGTTGCCTTCCGGATCAATCAGCAGAGTTGGCCTATTGGGGCAACACAGCGCAATAACAGACGGAAACTGTGTCCCGTTATATTTGACACAACCGCCTTTTCCCTTAAACTCAGGACGGCTTTCCAGACAGGCATTGCAGAAGCTGCGGTATTCGGCGACTGTCAGCTCCCAGACTTCAGTTACCAAGACAATGTCAGAAGCAGGACGACAGCGGTTGCGTTCTTCGACCTCGCGTATGGAATGAGGTTTGCGGATAAGGTTGGTGTTGGCCAGCGTATTGATAAGCGGATGCCGGGAAGTTTTAATTTCCATGATTTTATTCCTTAATAAAAAGCGGTGGAGCAGCGGATCGGGTTGCCGGAAGCCGTGATGACGGCTCGGCGGCGAAACACCGAAGCTATGGTTCTTATTTTTTCAGTTTCAGAATGCTGAGGTCATAGCCCATTTCTTCGAGAACGCGGAGCTTGTCCTTGAGCGGCGGCTCTTTTTCCAGCCAGCACATAGCGTCGCTTTCGGTAGTATAGTCTTCCCAAAGAGGTTCAATCAGCTTCAATTTGACCAAAACATCAGCAAGATAAGGCTCATCATCGCGAATAGAGGTAATAATATCTTTTTCATTTTATAAATTCTTATTGGTTTCATAACATGTTTAGAATTTTATGTTGACTCCCATACCGATATAGCGTGCAGTAGGATCGTTGGCCCCTCCGTCATTGCTGTCTCCCGTATAGTCAGGATCGACGAAAGGAACTTTCTTCCATACAGCAAGATTGTTGCCGAAGATTGTGGCAGTCAGTCCTTTCACGGGACTTTGTTTTGAAAGTAATTTAGTGAAGTTGTAGGTCAGGGCTACTCGGCGCAATTTAATGTAACTACGGTCGAATACATTGGCAAACTTCGCATTCTCTTTGGATGACACATAAGCCTGATAAGGGTAATTCTGACACCATTGCTGCCAATCGACGGCTGTTGTATTACGTCTGTATGTACGGGTATCCGAGATGACATTTCCGTCAATGTCACGTTTCAGTTCACCTCCGGTTACCACTACACCGTTGGGCACATATACCGGATGTCCGGCTGCGTATTGTGCATCTCTGTATTCAACAGACTCCGGATGTTTACCACCCCACCATAACTTTTCGCTCAGTACGGAATAGATGACTCCTTTGTACGCACCATCCAGATCGACAGACAGGGTGAAGTCTTTATAACGGAACGTATTCTGCATACCCATACGGAAGTTGGGGTCCAGATGTCCCAGATATTGTTTGTAGGCGTCTTTGGTCGGCATGCCATTTTCATCGAGAATCAGTTCTCCATCAGCACTTTTTTGCCATTGTGAACCGTAGAATGCGTCGGCACGGTCGCCTACTTTCAAGTCACCGAATTTTTTTTGTCCACCATATATTTCTGTCAGCTTCTTTATGCTTTTGCTCCAGTTCAGGGCAAATTCCCATTGGAAATCTCTATTTTGGATTGCCTGTACGTTTGCCATGATTTCCCATCCGTTAGTGGTATATTGATTACCGTTCACTTTACGGCTGGTGAAACCCGAAGCATTCGATATGTTCAGGTCGATGATCTGGTTCTCGTCAATCGTGTGATAATATGTCAGGTCGAAGGAGAGACGGTTCCGGAAAAAAGAAGTTGATAAACCTGCTTCCCAAGAGGTCGTTTTCTGGGGTTTGATGTAATAGTTCACCAGAGACGAGGGATAGGAGATAGACGGGTTTGAACCATAGTTGGTATCTTTAGTGTAGGTAGATATAATCTGGTATGGAGACAAGTCGGTAGAAACGACTGCCCATGAGCCATACATTTTAAGATAATCCATGAATGTAGGTAGTTTGACATATTCAGACACCATTGTACTGATTGCTACGGAAGGATAAAAGTAAGAATTGCTGCCTTTTGCGAGAGTGGATGACCAGTCATTACGTCCCGTCAGGGTCAGGTAAGCATATTTATAAAGGTCGAGGTTGACAGAGCCATAAATACTGCGGATGGATTTCTCGTTCCGGTTGGCATCGGTAATGGATGGTCCTTGGGTGTTTTTGATACTGTATACGAAAGGAACGATCAAACCGTCGGTAGACTGGTACTCTTGACGGTAATTTCGGTAAAATACAGAGCTACCCGCATTCAGTGTAAAAAGAATATCGGGAGTAAGGTCTTGTGTATAGGTAGCCAGTATATCAGCATCCACATTGGTCTGGTGGTCATTCCAGACTTTGTAGTCGCCTTCACGTGAGTCACCATAGTTCATGTAAGTTTTGGGAACTTTCATTTCCTGTAGAATTGTCTTCTGACGTAAGGCTGCGCGTCCCTGAATGTTCAGGTTGGGCAGGAGTTGATAATTGAGACGTAGTTGACCGTTCACTACATCACGGTTTTCCGACTGCTGAAGCTCTTCGGCGGCAAAATAAGGGTTGTTGTACCATGCGTAGTTATAGCTGGCCTGGCGATATCCCTCCTGTCCCGGAACATATTTATGTTTACGGAGTTCTTTACCGTTCACATCGTCTCCCATCCATACAACAATGGTGTACATATGGTTTTTAGGTCCGTATCCATAGCGTGGATAGCTTGGAGAAACCACCTTGTTATACGCCAGATTGGCGTCAAGTTGCAGGTTTTGAGCAAGATCGAAAGTGGAGTTGAAGTTGACCCCTCCGCTGTGCATTTGTGTAGAGGGTACCTGTCCTTTTTGATAAGCATACTGTCCGGTTACAAAGTAGCGTGCTTTCTCTCCTTTATAGGCGATAGAGATGTTGTTGTTGGTTACTAATCCTGTTTGCAGGAAGTCTTTCAGGTTATCATGAGATACCCAGTCGATAGGAACTCGTTCGTAGCGTGATTTGTCATCATATTGAGTCCCTTTCACATCTCCCCACCAAGAAATTTCTTTCCCGGTCACTTTGTCTCGGATGGGGCTATTCCATTGGGCTACTTTGGTCCCGACGTTTAGTTTGGGACCCCATGTCATATCACCATCTGAGATACCACCGTCGGCACCGTCCCAAAATTCGTATTTGCCGTTCGAACCACTACCATATTGATGCTGTGTTTCGGGTAATACGGCAAAACCGGCAGTAATCATATTGTTGGTGGAAAAGTTGATTTCCAACCCTTCTTTCTTGGCTGTTTTGCTGGTAATTAAGATAGCTCCGTTTTTTCCGCGTGAACCATATAACGCCGAAGCTGCTGTACCTTTCAACACGTTGACACTTTCGATGTTCTCACTCGATATATCGAAAAAGTCCGTTTCTACCGGAACACCGTCTAATACAATCAAAGGAGTATTACCGCGTAATTTGAAACTTGGTGCCTGAAAAATACCGGTCGGATTGGCTACCAATAAGCCGGCTACTTGCCCGGAAAGTGCAGAACCGACATTCAGGCTGGGAGTTGCATTCAACACGTCACTGTTGATTTGCTGGGTGGTGTAACCGATCTTTTTCTTTTGTTGTTTGATACCGATAGCAGTTACTACTACTTCATCTATAGCCTGTACATCGTCTGTCAGTTCAACGTTGATCATAGGATTATTGCTTTTCACTTCTTTTTCTACCGTATTGTATCCGACGAAAGAGAAAGTCAGGATATCACCTATGGAGGCCTCGAGACGGTAACGTCCGTCTATGTCGGTGACCGTACCGTTCGTTGAGTTTTTTACCATGATTGTGGCACCGATTACCGGTCCCATTTTGTCTGTTACTGTTCCTGTTACTTTGATTGTCTGTGCAAAAGCAAGTGATGTGCACAAAAACATACAACAAAGAAACAGATAAAATTTACTGTTCATAAGTTATGTACTAATTTAGTGTTTGGGCATAGCAGATGCCGGGACAAGAGATTTACCATTGTCCGAGGCTTGCTACAAGTATAAGTTTACCTATTGAAAAAGTTTAAATATCGGTTAGTTTTACGTTTTGGAAAACGGAAAGAAGGGCGGCTGCATTTTTGCGATTTTGTTGTAAAGCGTCTTCGAATGATTCGGTTTCAGAGTCGAAAGCAGAGATGGCTATTTTGAGTACATTTGTAAATTCGGCAGTTACTTGTTCCTGCCCCATTTTGTTACTTTTGAGTTCTCTGTTCAGTTGTTTTTCGATAGAACGTACGGCATTGTAGATAGTAGGTTTCCGAATGACGGTACGACGGGTAGGATCACCCGGAACTACTTCTTCCCTTACCACATAGATATTCATGAACTGGTTATAGAGATAACCGGCTTCTTGTCCGAATTTGTAATTAGTTACATTGGCCAGTGCTTCTGCCGATGGCTGTTTAATGGCAGAATAGAACTCCCATGTTGTTTTTACGACTGAGCTTACTTCCGCTTTATTCTTGTTGTCGGATTTGTCATCATCCGGCACTGAATTTGCAGCGTTCAGGGCAATACTGGATACAAATAGTACAAATGCTAAAATAAATTGTCTTTTCATAACTTTACCTCTTTTTAATATGACGTTGCAAAGGTCGCGACATCATATTAAAAAGAGGTATCGTCATTGTTACAATTCGGATACTTCTTTCAACCATGCAGCCGAACTGGCATCGCTTGGCATACGCCAGTCACCTCTCGGACTGATGGAGACACTTCCTACCTTTGGACCATCGGGCAGACACGAACGTTTGAATTGTTGATTGAAGAACCGGCGGAAAAAGGTTTGCAGCCATTTTTTTATGGTTTCAGCATCGTATATTCCGTTGAATACGGTTTGTGCCAGAAAGTATATTTTCGACGGGCGGAAGCCGAATCGCAGGAAATAGTACAGGAAAAAGTCGTGGAGTTCATAAGGACCTACCAGATCTTCCGTTTTTTGTTTGATTTCTCCATTCTCATCTGCCGGTATCAGTTCAGGACTGATAGGAGTGTCTACAATGTCCAGCAGGGTTATTTTAGATTCCCCGTCGACTTCATTTTCAGCTACCCATTGTACAAGATGTTGTACCAGTGTCTTGGGTATGCTTGCATTGACGCCATACATCGACATGTGGTCACCGTTGTATGTGGCCCATCCCAATGCAAGTTCAGAGAGATCACCCGTCCCGATTACTAATCCACAGATTTGGTTGGCTACATCCATCAGGATTTGCGTGCGTTCGCGCGCTTGTGAGTTTTCGTATGTTACATCATGTACGTTGAGGTCATGTCCGATGTCTTTGAAGTGCTGGATACATGCTTCCCTAATACTGATTTCGCGAATCGAAATCCCTAACGAGTTCATCAAAGCGATGGCGTTATGATAAGTGCGGTCGGTCGTTCCGAACCCCGGCATGGTTATACCTAAAATGTCTTTACGGGATAATCCCAGCTTGTCGAATGTTTTGACGCATACTAATAATGCCAGTGTAGAGTCGAGCCCTCCGGAAATTCCCACTACAGCTGTTTTGGCTCCTGTGTGTACTAAGCGTTGTGCCAGTCCGGCGACCTGTATGGAGAAGATTTCTTCGCAACGGTTGTTGAGTTCAGCTCCTTGTGGAACAAAAGGGTGTGGGTTGAATGTACGGGTAAGATTCAGATCTTTACTGTTGGTATATTCCGTAGAGACTCTGATTGCTTCTTTACCCGGGCAATTGGCTTTGTTGGCAGCAAAAGTTGTATTAATACGGCGTTCGGCACGGATACATTCTACATCTATTTCGCTGATAACTAATTGCTCTTCCAGGCAGAACCGTTCACTTCGTGCAAGCAGGCCACCGTTTTCGTATATGAGTCCGTTTCCTGCAAAAACCACATCCGTCGTTGATTCGCCGAAACCACTGGATGAAAAAACATAACCGGAGAGGCACCGTGCGGATTGCTGGCTGATCAGAGAACAAAGATAGCTATGCTTGCCGATCCCTTCATCGTCGGCAGAAAGATTAAAAATGATTTCAGCCCCTTGCAGCGCCAGTGAAGAACTTGGAGGAACCGTAGACCAAAGGTCTTCGCATATTTCTATTCCAAAAGTTGTTTCTGCTGTTTCAAACAACAGGTTGTTGCCCATCGGAACAATTTGTCCACACAAACGTACACTGGTTTCCGAGACCTGCAAAGCAGATGTAAACCAACGCTGTTCATAAAACTCTTTATAATTAGGTAGATAGGTTTTAGGTACTACTCCCAGTATTTTGCCTTTCTGGATAGCGACTGCGGCATTGATAATCGTGGAATTGACTACTACCGGCATACCCAATATAGAAATGATGTCCAACTGGCGGGTATTGTTCAGAATCTGCATTAACGCCATTTCTGCTTGTTCAAGCAGAAGTTGCTGGGCGAACAAATCTCCGCAGGTATATCCGGTAATACACATTTCGGGAAAAGTAAGGATCTGCACCCCTTTGCCTTCGGCAATGGCAATAAGACCCTCCAGTCTTTCTGAATTAAATTTGCAATCTGCAACCTTTACGCGGGGAACAGCCGCCGCAACTTTTACGAATCCGTAGTTCATTTTCTATCAGGGTTTATCATTTCTACCGGCAAAAGTAGGCATTTTAATCGAATCTTTGTATTTTTGTCAAATTTGAATTGATACATTATAATATTAAATCGCACAAAAACATGAAGAAGATGCTTATGGCTGCCGGAATGGCTGCCGTGATGACTGCTTGCGGCACAAGTGCACAGAAAGCAGCCACCGATGCCGGAAACCCTTTTCTGGCTGAGTATTCAACTCCTTTTAATGTTCCACCGTTCGACCGGATCAAAGTAGAGCATTACAAAGAGGCTTTCTTGAAAGGGATGGAAGAGCAGAAAAAAGAAATCGATGCTATTGTAAATCAACGTTCGGTTCCGGATTTTGATAATACTATTGCTGCATTCGATCAGAGTGGAGAGTTATTAAATAAGGTGAATACAGTATTTTATGGGTTGAACAGTTGTAATACGAACGATGAAATGCAGACCCTAAACAAAGAGCTTACCCCATTGCTTTCGGCACACCGTGATGATATTAGTCTGAACCCTGCTCTGTTTGCTCGTGTGAAAGAGGTTTATGAACGACGCGAGCAATTGGGTTTAGATAAAGAACAGAATAAATTACTGGAAGAGACTTACAAGAAATTTGTTCGTGGAGGTGCTAATCTCGATTCTGTTGACCAGGCAAAGTTGCGCCAGTTGAATAGCGAGATTTCAATGTTGCAGTTGACTTTTGGGCAGAATCTGCTGAAAGAAACCAATGCTTTCCGGTTGGTTATAGATAAGGAAGAGGACCTTGCCGGATTGCCGGAAAGTCTCGTGGCATCTGCAGCCGAAGCAGCTAAGTCAGAGGGGCTGGAAGGAGAGTGGCTTTTTACTTTACACAATCCGAGTGTGATGCCTTTTTTGCAATATGCAGATAATCGTGAGTTGCGTGAAAAGATATTTAAGGGATACATCAATCGTGGCAATAATGGTAACGAGACAGACAATAATGAAATTGTGAAGAAATTGGTTACTTTACGTCTGGAGAAAGCTAAACTGATGGGATATGCCGATTATGCTTCTTATGTTTTGGAAGACCGTATGGCGAAGAATGAGGAGAATGTGTATCGTTTACTGAATCAGATCTGGACTCCTGCAGTTGCGAAAGCTAAGGAAGAGTTAGCTGACATTCAGGCTGAAATTAAAAAAGAAGGAGCTAACTTCACCCCTGAAGGATGGGACTGGCGCTACTATTTTGAGAAAGCAAAGAAAGCAAAGTTCAGTCTGGACGAAAATGAAATACGTCCCTATCTTGAATTGAATAATGTTCGTGACGGCGCCTTCTATGTGGCTAATAAACTTTATGGTATCACTTTTTCCGAAATAAATGACATACCAAAACCGCATGAAGAAGCACAGGCTTTCGAGTGCAAAGATAAGGACGGTAGTCATCTGGGGGTGCTTTATATGGATTTCTTTCCCCGTTCAAGCAAGCGAGCAGGTGCATGGTGCGGGACTTACCGCTCTCAAACCTATCGTGACGGCAAACGTTTGGCACCGGTAGTAACAATTGTGTGCAACTTCACCAAACCCTCTTCGGGTCAGCCTGCTTTGCTCAGTGCAGATGAAGCCAGCACTTTATTCCACGAGTTTGGGCATGCATTGCACAATTTGTTTAAAGATGTACGTTTTTATGGAGTATCCGGAGTGCCGCGCGATTTTGTAGAGCTACCGTCCCAAGTTATGGAACATTGGGTATTTGAGCCGGAAGTACTGAAGGTATATGCAAAACATTACCAGACCGGTGAGGTGATTCCTTCTGCTTTGATTGAAAAACTTGATAAGAGTGGCAAGTATGGACAAGGATTTGCTACGACCGAATATCTTGCTGCTTCTTTGCTTGATATGGATTATCATGTGCTCAAAGAAATTCCCGGAGATATGGATATCGTTAAATTTGAAACAACTGTACTTAAAGAACGAGGGTTGCCGAATCAGATACCTCCCCGTTATCGTACTACTTATTTTAACCATATTATGAATAGTGGATATACGGCTGGTTATTATAGCTATATTTGGGCTGAAGTGCTTGATAGTGATGCTTTTGAAGCCTATAGGGAGACTGGAGATCTTTTTAATCAGGAAGTAGCATCCAGATTCCGTCGCTATATTCTCACTCCGGGAGGAATTGACGATGCTATGAATATGTATAAGAACTTTCGCGGAAAGGAACCGGGTATAGAACCTTTGTTACGGAACAGAGGATTGTAGATTGGCTTATACAGGGCTTTTACATTGTACTATAGGGGAAGAAACAATCTTCCCCTTTTATTTTTTGCTAAAAATAAACGCAGAAAATATAAAAAATACAAATAATAGTTATTATATTTGCAGCGGTTTATTGAAATAAACACAAAATACCAACAATTATTAACTATTAAAAGAATTAGAAAAATGAAAGAGTACATTGATGTTTTGAAGAAGTGGAAAGACTTTGACGGAAGAGCCAGAAGACGTGAATACTGGATGTTTGTCTTGTTTATGGCTATTTTCGCTATTGTTGCAGGTATTATTGATGGCATTTTAGGTACAGTTTGTGTATTTGTAGGGCTTTATTATCTGGCTATGCTCCTGCCAATGATTGCTGTTAGCGTACGTCGTATGCACGATATTGGTAAAAGTGGATGGTGGTTGTTTATCACTTTTGTGCCGGTAATCGGTAGCCTTTGGTATCTCTTCCTGACTATCCAGGATGGACAGCCGGGCAGCAACCAATATGGTGAAAATCCCAAAGGAGTTTAATACGTACATATTATTGTCATAAGAAACGGCATGCAAAAGTCATTTTGTATGCCGTTTTTCTATTTTATCAAAAAAATATCCGTATTTTGTTTGCGAAAATAAAAGAACTCTTTATCTTTGCATCAGATTTAAAATTGTAATGAATACAATTTTGTAAAAGAGGAAGAAGATGGAATCATACAACCGATTATTAGAGCATAACATTAAACCGTCCATGCAGCGTATTGCTATCATGAACTATTTGATGGAACATAGGACACATCCGTCGGCTGATGAAATATACACTGCATTATCTCCCTCTATGCCAACACTTTCGAAGACAACGGTTTATAATACTCTTAGACTGTTTTCGGAACAGGGAGCGGCACAAATGCTTACTATCGACGAACGGAATACCAATTTTGACGGAGATACTTCACAGCACGCTCATTTTTTGTGTAAGCGTTGCGGACGTATTTATGATTTGAAGTGCCAGGTTGAAATGAAACAAGTAGAAGGGCTTCAAATGAATGGACATGAAGTAAGTGAAATGCATTACTATTATAAAGGTATTTGTAAGAATTGTTTAAATGATATACGTATTGACTAATTAATTTAAAATTAAGACGAAATGAAAAAGTTTAGATGTACTGTCTGCGGTTATGTTTATGAAGGTGACGCAGCTCCTGAGAAATGTCCTTTGTGTAAAGCTCCTGCAAGCAAATTCGTAGAAGTTGTTGAAGTAGAAGGTGGTGCATTGTCTTTTGCTGACGAACACGTTATCGGTGTAGCTAAAGGTTGCGACGACGAAATGATTAAGGATTTGAACAACCACTTCATGGGCGAATGTACAGAAGTTGGTATGTACTTGGCAATGAGCCGTCAGGCAGACCGTGAAGGCTATCCTGAAGTAGCTGAAGCTTTCAAGCGTTACGCTTGGGAAGAAGCAGAACACGCTGCAAAATTCGCAGAATTGCTGGGTGACTGCGTATGGGATACAAAAACTAACTTGGAAAAACGTATGAACGCTGAATGCGGTGCTTGCGAAGACAAGAAACGTATCGCTACTCGTGCTAAACAGCTGAACTTGGATGCAATCCACGATACAGTTCACGAAATGGCAAAAGACGAAGCTCGTCATGGTAAAGGTTTCGAAGGTCTGTACAACAGATATTTCAAGAAATAATAAATCCTTCCAATAATTAAGGTAGAAAGAGGCTGCTTATTCAAAGCAGTCTCTTTTTTTATTTACTCCCAACTATACCATATTAATAGCAATCAGTATAACTCTTTTGTCATCACTCTTCCAACACGAAATACACCCGTTCAATAACTTTAGACAATAATAGTCCTGATCTAGCTAGCTCCAACCCAATAAATAAACCTTGCAGTAACTCAAATCAAGGAATAGCTAGTTTTTATAGACAATAAAAAAGCGACCCTTTTTCGAGGGTCGCTCATTCTGCAATATATCTTTTTTATTAATTAGCAGCAGAATCTTTAGCTGCAGGAGCAGCAGCAGGCTGATCGGTTGCTGCATCAGACTGAGGAGCAGCAAATCCTGCAGGAGCATTCAGAGGGTTAGTTTTCTGTTCTTTTACTGCCTGATCCATAATAACAGATGAAGCTTCGCTTGTGGTAGGAATAACATAAGCTGTAGCAACACTTACTACAACCATAAAGATAGCCAATCCCCAAGTAAGTTTTTCAATAAAATCTGTTGTTTTGCGAACTCCCATAATCTGGTTTGAAGCAGCAAAACTAGAAGAGAGACCTCCTCCCTTAGAATTCTGTATCAACACGACAAAACACATCAACACAGCTGCAAGTACGATTAATCCTACAAATAATAAATACAATGAATACATTTTCTTTTATTTTGATTTAGCGTTAATAATCAATTTTTCCAAAAATCTTATTTGGTCTGCAAAGTAAGCATTTTTTTTTGGATATTTCAAATTTAATTTTTTAATTATTTCAAGAGCTTTATCATATCGTTGCTGTTTTACATAGATCTTAGCCAAAGTTTCAGTAAAATAATTTTCATCCGAACTTTCTTCTATTCTCTCTACCTCATCTTCTCCCTCTTGTATATCTGTTTCCTCTGGAACTTCATCTGCTGCATCTGATTCTTGCATCAAATCATTCTCTTCCACCACAGCCAAGGTTTCAGAACCTGCTGACTGTTCAATAAAGTTATCAATCAAATCCTGGCCTTTCAACATGGTAGAAGAAGCAGATTCTGCATCAGGTTCCTGCATCAAAATGGAAGTATAATCTACATTAACTTCTGCCGGCAATGGCAGTTCCATAGAAGTTTCCTCCGATAAATCCGACAAGAAACGGTCTATCAAATCTAAAGTCCGGTCAGTAGAGGAATCACTCGATACATTTTTTTCAGAGGGGTGTTTCTTTATTACCAGACGCTCTCCTTCGATGTAATAGAAAAGAACACTTAAATCGGCTATATACAATGCACTTTTCCTTAATTCATCCTTGAAATCAGCATCCTGAAGCAAGAAGAGATTTTTCAGATAAAGTAACCGGACTGTCTGAAAATAAGGATAGCGAGCCAATAAATTTCTCAACTCAAACAAGCTATCCTTATTCAAATATTCCGGATGCAATATCCACTCATATAAACGTTGCTGCATCATTTGAATGAATTACCAGTTCGCTACTGTTGCATTAAATATTTGTTCCACTATTTCATCGATCATCTGGTTAACCAGATCTTCCTGAACAGAAGACAACTGCTGGCTTGCATTATACTCACGGCTCGCAGAAAATTGTTGTTCAAAATCTTCAGCATGATTTGTGTTATTCACGAAACGTACATTAACAGTCATTCTCAACTCAGCCATAGTAGAATAACCGTCGGAACCTACACCCTTATTATAAGCATCGTAGTTTGTAATCTCACCTGACAATTCCAAATCTCCCCCTTGTCTAACCTGTTTCAAGCGAGTTTGCTGCATGTATATATCCTGCAAAGCCGTATTAAACATCGACTCCATAGGTCCCCATACAAACGCTGCAGAACGGTTCGGGAAATTTTCGAAAGAAATTGTTTTTACCTTATCATAATTAATGGATGCACCATTAAACTTATATGATACAGTACATGCCGCCATTATACAGACAGCAACAGACAAAACAGAAACTAACTTATAATATTTTTTAATCAAGCCCA
>OHKQ01000827.1_pt1 | contig 12541 bp, 12 predicted proteins | sample 1568891 | NCBI WGS metagenome assembly OHKQ01 (sample SAMEA3879596, study PRJEB24766) | human gut metagenome | biome: human-associated habitat; feature: feces | place: USA | collected 1985/1987 | reverse complement strand
CTGCAAGACCGCAATTTCACCGGAACGGTGTATAATTGCGCCCTTTATTCTAAAGAGTTTTGGACGTTGCTGCGTTCGTGAACGTCATGCACCATCTTTGCAAGAGCCAGCACGACTTCCGGTTGACGGAACGAGATTTTCAGCAGTTCCATCACCTGATCGTCGGTCAGTTCTCCCGGACAGACCAGAAAGCTTTCCAGCATTCCGGCACGGGTGCAAAGACGATGCACCCGCTCTCTCCGGTTCAGCTCCGACATCCTACGTTCAAGGATCTTCTCCCGGTGCTGGCAAGAGCGCAGCTTCTGCTCTGCTTTGGCTTTTTCGCTGCGGAGGTAGGCAAGGTCGGTTTTCAGTTGGGTCATGGCATCACGCTCCTTTACAGAAATAGATTACAGTTCTTCTGGCGAGTTCATATTTAGTGCAATAAAAGTTCGCATTAGTTCGATAGATTCTTTGAGTTCGGCTTGCGTGTAATGAGTGTTGAGGCGATTTTCAGGATGATGTATTTGATGACGAATATATTCCGTTAAAATTTTTTGTTCATGGATAGCAGTGTGTTGGTGAGTATGCCTGTCTACCTGATCTCTTATGTAAGACCTTTTGGGTTTTCCTCTTATAAAATCGCTTAACTTATCTTCGGCTACGATATACCCATATAGCTCATCATGGTATTCTTCCGTGATTTCATCAAATACGATATAATTGATTTCATTTAAAGACGGATACGGGAGACTTTGCGCATTTACGGGCAGAACATTTTTTCCGTGGGCATCATCATATATCAGTCGTATATTTTCAAATCCTAGTGATTTCACAACAAACCCACTATGTGTCGTTAAAATTACTTGTACTCCCGGTGATTGTGCGATTTCTTTCAGCGAATTTATAAGTACCTGCTGATTGTGTGCATGTTGAGATGTTTCGGGTTCCTCAATTGCATAAATGATACTTTGGTTGTCCGTAGCTTCTCTTGCTCTGTCTGCTTCTGCTCTAAAAAAGCTCAAAAGAATCAGTCGCCTAACACCACTGCCACGTTTATTGATAGGAATATCATTATCACCTGTAATAGTTACGGATTTGAAAACATCCCACCATTTTAAGGTATCATCTGGGATTACAGGAGTTAAGCTATTTGCAACATCTTGATCCATTTCTCTTAGCTTGTCCAATGTGCGTTGTGCTACATCACGAAGTTGCGACCTAACAAGATTAGCCACTTCGGCAAGCTTATCAGCGACTTCAGGAGACTGCATTATAGTTTTTGTTGCAACTTTCAACGGGTCTTGAATCTCACTATCGCCATCACAATTTTTTCTGTCTGCCTGAAAAAGAGCATAAGCCGGTAGTTGAGACAGAACTTTCTCTTTTATGGATTTGCCGTCGCCCTTGGAAAGTTCAATTTCTGTGGGTTCCAGTTGCAAATCATCTGAATAGTGCCGCCATATCGCAGTTCTTATGCAGGCGTTTTTAGTTCTATCGTCACAGTCGATGTGCTGTTCATTAAGCAACTTCTTGAGTTCTGCGTTTGTTTTTGACAGCAAATCGCAGCACATCGGATTTTTCGGATGATTTGCACGAACATAAACTTTTGCAGTCCCACCATTCGGATATTTCTTGACAATTTCTAACTCTGAAGACTCGTTAAGAAGATATTCAGCGGAGAATGAGGTCTCGTTACTTGAATCAATAACGATACGTTCAGGGAGTTCACTAAAACAAGCCGAGATACAGATATCAGTATCTCCATCCTGCTGACTTTGCTTATTTATATCACCCTTCTCGATCTTTGCAACACTGTTCTTGTCATTGAAAAAAATATCCAATGCTTCAAGGATTGTGGACTTGCCAACATCATTTTTTCCGACAAAAGCCGTTAAATCATCAAAACCGACTACTGTTTCCCCTCGATATCCTCGAAAATTTTTTAGTTTAAGAGTCGTTAACCTCATAAAATCACCTTCTTTATGTATTTTCTCAATTATAGTCGAACATTATCGTTTTATCAAGAAAAACCTCGGTCCGCATATCGTAGACCGAGGTTTTTCATTTTCGCTTATTTAATTCTCCATCAAGCTCAGATACCCCTGCACAATCGCCGCAGGCAGCAGGAATTTCTTTTCCACGCTGCCAAAGCGTACCGTGACCATATCGGGCTGGATGGCTGCTACCGTGCCAACGCCAAACGCCTTGTGCTTGACCTTGACACCAACCTTGATTTTGGAAACATCCACCTTGACAGGCGGTTTTGGCTGAGCGGCAGACTGGCTGTTCAGACCAAAGCTCGGCTTTGCAGCTCCAATGCCAACACTCGAACCCACCGGGCGCGGTGTAAAGCTGCCGGGGGTACCGGAAGCCGGGCGGGGTGTATAGCTGTTGCTCGGCTTGTGGATTTTGCTGCCAGAAGCCTGTGTGCTTTGCGCCGTGTTGGTTTTGGGCGTAAAACCGTCATAGCTAATGATAGGTTTTGTGGGCTGTGGCGCAGGCTTCTTTGCAGGAGTCGGTTTTGGCTCGTCCTCGTCCGGGGTGAAATAGGGCTTTGCGGGCAGGTCATCCGGAGCGGGCGCAGGGGGCTTCCATAGATGCCTGCTGCAAGGTAAACATCTTGTTGTAGTCGGCATCCGAGAGCACCGTATCCCAGCCGCCACGATCCTCGCCCTCGTGACGATTAATGCCGGTATAGCTCAGGCTGGCATCTTCGTACCGCTTGAATTTGTACACGGCATCGTTCATCAGGGAATCGTTAAATACGCCAAGCGATACCAGCAGTTCAAAGTCCTTCACCGACAGACCGGTGACCTTCTTGAACAAGCCCGGCTCCAACTGGGTGATCACGTCCTTCAGGCAGCGCTCCCGGTAGTCGGTCAGATACATGAACACCGGAATGCGAGTGGCGAACTTGATGAGTTTTTCCTGAATCTGCTTACGCTTGGACTTGTACTCTTTTTCCTCGTCCGAAAGCTCCTTCTTCTGCTTCGGGGTAAGGTCTTTGGTGCCTTCCTTCTTCGCCTTTTTCACCTTTTCGGACTTGGCGATGATGGTTTCGATGTCCGAGTTCAGGCTGCGGAAGCCCTCGATCTTCATCAGGGCATCCATAGCATCCTTGTTGGCGATGAGGCGGGAGAGGGTCTCGTTGTCTACGTTCACCAGCAGCACGCTTTCCCAGCGCTTTGCCAGCAGGGTGGCAGAGGTGCCAGCCATGGCAATGTCGAGAATATCCCCGGCGTTGATCTGCCGCATGGAGCTGCCATCATAGGCAATGACCGGCAGGAAATTGATAAATTCCGCTACCTTCTTTTCCGGGTTGCCCTCGTGGATGTTCAGACGGCAGCTATAATCGGAGATCTGCCGCAGAGCACGGTTGAGCGCAAAGTCGAACACATAGCACTCTTTTTTAATGATCTCTTTCTGCCCCTTGTCCGTGGTCACTTCCCAAGGGCTTTGCACACGGAATGCTGCCTGAAAATAGGTTTCCGGGCTGGAGAGGTTCCGCAGCATAAAGATGCCTGTCCACGGCTTCACCGTCACGCCGGTGGTCAGCTTGCCGCAGGAAAGGGTAATGGTTTTGGTCTCCAGCGGGTCGCCCATAGAACGCTGCACCGGCTCCAGTGCGGCAGCACCAATGCCTGCTTCCGTACCGGCGCAGACGTTGATCCGGTAGTCGTGGTAGAAGGTGTTTTTCCTGTCTGCCAGCAGGTTTGCCATAGCGTAGCAGGATGCCACATTGGGCAAGAACCACAGGGTATGTTGAAGCACATTCAGCAGACGGGAATCCGCAAAGGGCAGGGCGGGCTTTTTTGCGCCTAGCTTTAGCTCGTCCACGGTAGTTTCCAGATAGGAACCCCGAATCAGGTCCAGCCACTTCTGCACATAATCCTCGTAGACAAAACGGCAGTCCCGGCCTTTGCCCTTGGCAGAAAAGAACACGTTCAGGTCAAATTCATCGTATTCACCCTGCTTGGCAATCTGCTGGATGCTTTCCGGAATCTTGTAGGTCATCATGACCATCCGGGGCAGAGCAGCGTAGGGGTTGTGCTCTCCATGCCAGTTTTCTTTGGCACGTTGTTCATCGGAATAGGTCCAGTTGTAGATCTGCTCCTCGATGAACTCGCCGGAGTTGAGGGCACGGAAGGGTGTGCCGGACAAATACAGGTAGTGGTCGGTGGTGATGGGCAGCCATGTTTCATCGTAGGCGTCGGCGCGGCTGTACTGCTCCATATTTTCGGAATCGTAGTCGTCCTCATCGTCCTGCTCAAACAGCTTCTTGGAATTCTCTTTCCATGCGCCAAAGTGGTACTCATCGAAAATGACCAGATCCCAGTTGATGGTATGTACCCACTCATTGCGTCCCTTGATGGTGCCGGTGGTCTTGTCCACACCGAGATAGTCTTGGAACGAGCCAAAACAGACGATGGGGCGGCTCTGGTCGGCGGTCTCGTAGGTCAATTTCGTGGTGCGGGAGATAAACTGCCAGCCCTCAAAATCCTTGTGGGTGTTCAGGTCCTCCTGCCATGCGCTGACCACGGCGGGCTTGAAGGTGAGCACCAGCACCCGCTTAAAACCCATCCGTTTTGCCAACTGGTAGGCGGCAAAGGTCTTGCCGAACCGCATTTTGCAGTTCCACAAGAACTTCGGGTAGCCTTCGGCGGCTGCGGAGCGGAAATAGGCTTCGGTCTTATCCACTGCCTCTTTCTGCTCCGGGCGCATGAAAAAATCGTTGGTGCGGTTTTCTACGTTTTCGGTGCGGTTGCGTACTGCATAAACGGCAGCTTTCACATCGTTGACGGTACAGCGGAACCATTCATTCCGGTCCTCGCCCTCATTCAATTGCCGAAACCCTTTGCGGCGCAGCACAGCGTGGAGGTCTTTATCCGTAAAGCAACTGCCATCGCTACGCATGGCAGGCCACGTTTCCAGCACCCGGTAGGGCACGGCAACGGTATGGGTCTGCTCCCGGATGCGAGTATCCACATCCCGCTCGGTGTAGCCGACCTTGATGTAGCCCCTGTGGGACGCCACCCCAATCAGCTCGTAAGCGTAAATTTTAGGACTTACCGGTGGACGCTGCGGGAAAAAGTCCATTACTCGTCACCACCTAACTCCATAGGCTTTATCATGGATTCGATAAAGGCAATTTCTTCGTCTGTCAAGTTGTATTTAGCGTACAATTCGGCATCTGTCCAAGGTTTGGAGAAGTCCTGCATTGGAACAAACGAGAAAACAAGTTTTGATAGATTTATTGAACTCATCGAGAGCAGAATCAAGAAACGCACAAAGCGTGTTTTCAAATATGTTAGAACGTTTTCGGCAGTTTCTTTTTCCTGATAATTTCCAATAATAAAGTAAGAATGCGTACAAACTTCTTTTGGCCCGATCACTTTAATTGAGGAGGTTAAAACTCTAAATGTTCCATCTTTTCCCGGTTCGCCGGCGTGTTCGGCACTTGTTTTACTAATTAAGACTTTATAACCATTGACGGTTTCAACGCCTTTTGAAATCTCTGAAGTGCGAATATAACTAATTCCATCGCTTGCGTGAAGAATTAAATCATCACTGTTCTTTTTGCAAGATGTTCCTCGATAATTAGTGGATAAACCGTATGGCATCAAAGGACTAACAATCTTGTCAAATGGCTCCCATGTGTTATTCTTGATTTTGTGAATGATGGACACCGCACTGTTATACCGAACCAAAACTGAAAATTCATTTAAGGGTCGAGTTAATGTGTTTTCGTTTCCATTATTTATATTGGTGAACACACATTCTCCCTTTGAGTCTCTTGACCACAAAAAATAGCATACACCTCCACTAATGCTATTCTGAGGGAAACAATCTTTTGCATTGGAGTAGTCTACTATTCTCCGAATTCTGCTGTCGTTCATCATTGAATCTCTGAAAGAATCAAGACCAATTCCTCCTGAAAACCATCTGGATGGAATAATCATGGTTAAAAATCGTGGATTCAATTTCTTTGACTGTTCAACAAAAAGATTGTAAATAGGCTTTGCTTGTTTTCCAGCTCCACCAGTACTCAACTGATACGGTGGGTTTCCAATAATCACATCGAATTTCATCTTAAAAATATCCTCCGGTCGAATCGTATGAATAAACTCATAGGCGTGCGTTTCAAGATCATCGGAGCGTTTGTATTCGCTCTCAGATGCTCCACAAAAGGCGCACTTACCGTTTGACCATCGGTGGGATATTCGTTTGTATTCGATGTTTCCACTTGCATCATCAAAATGCGTAATGGAATATTTGCTGTTGGGATATTTCGAGCAATAGACGCTGCGGCGAGAAAGCAGGCTGGTCAGCTCCGTGATGGCAATGCCATAGAGCTGCTTGTGGAAGATGTGGTCCACCCGCTGCTGCAAATCAGGGATCTCATCTTCAAGCCCCACCAGCAGCCGCTTTGCAATTTCCCGCAGAAAAACGCCAGATTTGCAGGCAGGGTCAAGGAATGTGGTGTCCGGGCTGCGGAGCAGCTCTTGCGGCAACATGTCCAGCATCCGATTTGCCACCTCCGGCGGAGTGAATACCTCGTCGTTGGACAGGTTGGCAAGGCAGGACAGCACATCGGGGTTGTAAAGATTCTGATAAACGTCAGCCATTTTCCTGCACCCTCCTGTAATCCACCGGTTGGTATTCACGGAGAGGGCGAGGGATGGTTTCGTGGGTAACAGGGTCTATCATCCAGTTTTCCGTGCCGTCCGGTTCATCGGCAAACAGAGAAAGCTGGTCGGAATAGGCATCGTTGTCAGTGTTTTCTTTCAGCAGGACATCCAGCCGGTAGTCTCGCCGCTTGATAAAGTTGCCAGTGGGAAAACTCCACTCCGCAAACACGATGGGGCTGCCGTCGGACTGCTCCATGGTCAGCGCATCGCCACACAGGATGTTCTTTTGCAGGATATACCGCACCGCTTCCCGGCACTGCGGGTTGGCTGCGGATTTTACAACGGCGGTATATTCCTCATCCCAAAGCGCAAAAAGCCGCTCCCGACATTCCTGTGCGTTGTCTGCCAGAATATCCACGCCGTAAATGCTGGTCACCGCCAGCACAGAGTAACGTTCGTAATCGCTTGGGTTTTTGCCGTAGCGGCTTTTCACCACAGCCAGCTTGCGGCGCAGCACTTCCGCCAGAAAGTTACCGTTGCCGCAGGCGGGTTCCAGAAAACGGCTCTCGATGCGCTCCGTCTCGCTCTTTACAAGGTCGCACATCGCGCGCACTTCTCGTTCTGCGGTAAAGACCTCACCGTGATCTGCCACCCGCTGCCGGGATTTGACCTGTTTTTCTGCCATTCGTTCCACCTCTTTGAAGGGCTTGCCAAAAAGTGTACCTTTTGACAAGCGGCTCAAGAGATGAAACGAATAGCCAAAAATCTGTGGATTTAACCGGGAAATATGCTATAATTGATACAAAAGCAAATCTGAGGGCATTTTGCAAGAAGGTACACTTTCTTGTAAAAAGAAGCGTTTACAAAAAAGTGGCTTTTTCGTAGATTTTGGCACGGTACTGAAAGGTAGACAGTGGCATTCCGCACGCTTTTGCGGCATCTGTACCCGTCATTTTGCCGGAACGCCACTTCTGGTAGACACTGTGGAAGTTCTCCGGCAGGGGACTGGGCGGACGCCCAAAGCGGACTCCCTTGCTTTTCGCCGCCGCAATGCCTTCCGCTTGCCGCTGCCGGATGTTGGTGCGCTCGTTCTCCGCCACAAAGGAGAGCACCTGCAGCACGATGTCGCTCAGGAAAGTGCCCATCAGGTCTTTGCCGCGCCGGGTATCCAGCAGCGGCATATCCAGCACCACGATGTCAGCGCCTTTTGTCTGAGTGAGCAGCCGCCACTGTTCTAAAATTTCCGCATAATTGCGTCCAAGACGGTCAATGCTCTTGATGTAGAGCAGGTCGTCTTTTTTCAATTTCCGCACCAGCCGCTTGTACTGCGGACGGTTAAAGTCCTTGCCGGACTGCTTATCCATAAAAATGTTTTTCTCCGGGATCTTCAGTTCACGCAGTGCAATCAACTGTCGGTCCTCGTTCTGGTCACGGGTGCTGACTCGGATATAACCATATAAATTTCCCAATAAATCGCCCCTTTCTGCTAAAAGTGAATTTCATCGTTCTATGTAAAACGGGCAAAGCATCCCTCCTGACGCTTTGCCCGTTGCTCTTTATTCTACCATAGCAGATTGGTTATCGCTCTCAAGATACCCGCACCGGCTGGATAGCCAGCGCAGCGCCCCTGACCTGATACGTCACCCCGCCCGCTTCGCCCTTTGCCTTCCGCTGGCACACCTCCGGGTGCTGTGTAGCAAGGGCATCAAGCTGCTTCTGCAAGGCGGGATTCAGCGTAAACACGCTGCTTGTTCCGTCCTCGCTGGCGTAGATCATGGTTTCCAGCTTAAACATCGTCAATCAGTTCTTCCTCCTCGGATTCGTCAAAGATGGTCGGGCCCCAGTCCTCGTCCTCCTCGATGTCCCGTGACATTTTCTGCATCATGGTATAATGCTCCATCTCGGAACGGACGGAGTAGAACATCTGGTCGTACCAGTCTGCCAGCGTTTCGTCCTCCAGCTTCCGGCAGAAGTCAAGCACCAGCTTGTTCTGGTCGGGGTCAACCGTTAGCCCGGCAACTCCGCACAGCCGCTTGCGGGTCAACTCCAGATCGGCGCAGCCATAGGTGTAGAGCAGCTTCTTTTCTTCAAACGTCAGTTTCATAGGCTTGTTCCTCCGTATTAAAAAAGGGCCTGCCCTGTGCAGACCCGATGTAGCAAAAAGACCGCCGTGCGTTGTGCAGGGCGGTCTTGAACTCAGGATTGGAGAAAATCCCGGAGTTCATCAGCGAAAAAGGAGATTTTGGCGATAGCAGCTATCGCTATGTAAGGCAGGACGAAAACCACAAATGCGGTAATCAGCATTTTCAGGACTTCGCCGCCGTCTGCCAGCTTCATGATCCAGCTTGTCAGAGCCACGAAGAAGAACAGCCACGCCAGCAGATTCGTCAGGATCGTGGAGAATGTCGTGAGGAAGATGCCCACCCACTGCGCCAGAATCAGCAGCAGAAGCAGCGGAAAAAGGGCAAGTTTCAGCATCCATTTCAGCACAGTCATCGTGGGCACCTCCTTATACAAAAATCAGCTCAGACATGATGATCTCCTCGGCACGGTTGCGGATGTTGTTCATCCGGCGCACCCACTCCAGTTGATTGGCAGCTTTCCGGGCTTCGGTCACGCCCTCAGCTTCCCGCATCTGCCGGACGGTCAATGCAAGCTGTTCCTCGGCCTGCTTGTCCAGCTTGGCAAGATAGTTGCCCAGCTCACCGGACAGGAGCAGTTGATTGTACCGAACAGGGTGCTGCGCCTTCAGGTACGTCTTATGTAAGCGGCCCCACCGCCCGGTGGGGTGCTCTGCCGGGGCTGCTACGGTCAAATTCGGCAGATAGTGGTCATTGACAAGGGTGTAGTCCAGACCGTTGTTGCTGTCGTGGAGCGTGTTCTTTAAGGTAGTCATGCTGCATTATCCTCCTTTGGTTTCGGCGTTGGGGTTGCTTCTGGGTCTGGTTTTAGATTTCCTTTTTTCTTGTGATAGAATTTCAAGGTTTTCCTGTTGTGGTTAATTCTCCTGCACTCATCGGAACAAAATTCCTGCTGGTTGTGTGTAGGCCAGTAGGAGTGACCGCATACTGCACAGGCACGTTGCCGGTAGTAATGACCTCCTCTCTCGGCTTCTCTAGCCGCTTCCTTTTGCTCCTGTCTTGCCTGATTCCAGCAGTCTCTTGAACAGAAAAGCTGTCGGTTGCTCGTAGGTGTAAACATCTTCCCGCAGTGCGGACACGTTTTGGTTTTAATGATCTCGCCACCGTTTTCAGCGATTTTCTTTGCTTTTCGCTTTTCTCGATAGGCTTTTTCACGTTTGCGCTGCTTTTCCAGGCGCTGCCGTTCTTCCTGCTCCTTCTGCGCTTTCAGTTCGGCAAGTTCTTCCTCGGTATAAGCAATATCGACTTGGCCGACATAGTTGAAATAAATGTCAACCTTTTGTGTGCGGGCATTGCCTGCACCCTCGGCTTCATAAACAACGATTTTATCGACAAGTTCGTTAAACATTGAATCGGAGATTTCTGTTGGATTTTTGCACTTGCGAATCAGCGAAATGAAATGTTGAATATCAACAGAACTTGATTTATCTTCGGCAATTTCGGATTTCATCGTTTCCATCTGCGATTCCAATTCTGCTTGCTCGCTATCATACTGTGCCATCAGCTGCTTGTACTGTCGTTCGGGCAACAGTCCAGACATAAGATTTTCGTACAGACTACGAATAAGGGCAGAAAGCTCATCATAGCGTTTTTGACAACGTTTCAATTCCGATTGGTTCTGCTTCGGCTTTTCTTCACGTTTCTCTTTCCAAAGTGATTGCAGTTCCAAAGCGAAGGTTTCTTCATCTTTTAGAACAAATCTCGAAAAGCGTTTGACCGATGCTAATATCAGGGCTTCAACATTATCGGCACTGATTGAATGGGCAGTACAGCCATTCACTCGACTTGCATATCCACCACAACGATAAGAATATTGAGTAGACCCATCCTTTTTACTGTAGTGTGTTTGCAAGGTCAATCTTCTGCCGCAGTCGGCACAATACAGATACCCGCTTAAACGGTTGGTGTGCGTTCCCCAAGCAGAAGCACGATTCACTCGGCATCTGCGTTTCTGAACACTATCCCAAAGTTCTTGCGATATAATCGGTTCATGCGTGTTCTGGAAAACGTACTGTTCATCTTCACCTGTTTCTTTTCTCTTGTGAAGTTTGAAATTTGTGCTTACAGATTTTCGTAAAACAGTGTGTCCCAGATATTCCTGCCGACCTAAAATTGTTCTTACGGAGGAGGTGCCCCACAGGTACGGATTGGAGAACTTTGTCCCATTGTACTGCTCCGGGTGATATTTCTTTGCGTATGCAGCAGGAATCAAGACTTTTTCCTCTGTCAACAGTTCTGCGATTGTCCGTGGGCTTTTTCCTTCGTTCGCAAGAAGAAAAATACGCTTTACGACTTCGGATGCCCCCGGATCAACAACAAGTGTCTGCTTGTCGTTCGGCAAACGGTTATATCCATACGGAATAGAGCCGCTGCAACGTTTTCCATCTTTCATCCGGGCATCGAACACAGCCTTGATTTTATTACTCGTGTCTTTGGCATACCACTCGTTCATAATATTCAAAAACGGAGCAAAATCATTGTCTGAAGCATTGTTGCTGTCGATGCTGTTGTTGATTGCAAGGAATCGGACGTTTTTCTGTGGGAACAGAACTTCACTATTATAGACAAGAGCACAAAAAGGATAGGTACGGTGGGGATTAACCCGTCAGATTTTCCATTCAATTTCTACCTTTTCATTTGTTGCCCGGATGACCGTTATCAATGCGTCCACCACCTGCCTCTTGTCCTCAAAGCTGACATTCTCCCAGTCATCCAGATACCCGGAAATGCTTTCCATCTTCTCCATCGGCACAGCGTCCGCAGAGAGTTTTGCAATCTCATTGGCAATGGACTGCCGCCTTGCGTCCAGCTCCTCAATTTTGCTGTTGGCATAGGAGAGCAAAACAGGGCTTGCGCCCGTCAGCGTGTCAAGCAGCTTTTCAATCTCGCTTTCCACCTGCGCCAGTTCCAGCCGCTTTGCCGCCAGCTTCGGGGAGATTTTCGCCGCATTTTTCCGGCCTGTCAGTGTCTTAAAATCTTTTAGCTTCTTCACCATAGCCCCATAGACCACCGCTTCCAGTTCGTGTAGCTTTACACAGCCGCAGCCGGGGCAGGCCCCGCTGTCCGCATGAACGGTGCAGCGCATATAAAGAATACCGTTAGAGTGCGCCGACATGAGCGCATAGCCGCATTTCCCGCATTTGATTTTTCCCGCCATCCATGTGTTCCGGGCTTTCCTTGCGGGCTGGTAAGTGTGGCTGGCAAGCAGCTTCTTCCGGCATTTCAGCCACAGCTCCGATGGGATAAACCCCTCATGTGGAGCCAGTACCAGCGTCTGTCCTTGCAGGTGCTTGTGCTTGTCCTCTGTATTCCCCTTGCCCTGATAGTAATAGCAGCCGTTTGTCCCGGCAAAGTCGGCGGCATCATTGTAAATATCCGTCCCCTGGCTTTTGTAAAACTCGTATATGTCGAGGTCAGCCATGACATAAATCGGGTTTCGGAGAATAACGCTCAAAGTAGCCCTTGACAGCGGCCTGCCATGATAAGTACGCATACCGTCCGCCGTCAGCTTCTTTGTAATGTCATGCAGCGATACCTGCGGGTCAGCGTACATCTCATACATCTGCCGGACAAAGGCCGCTTCGGTTGGCTCTATTACCAGCTTCTTTGTGCGCACCCCGTCCATCACATAAGGCTCTGTCCGAAAGCCGTAGGGCGTTTTACCGCCCATTTTGAAACCACGCTGGCAGCGGGAGTGCCATGCGTCCTGCACCCGCTTCTGTATGGTTTCCCGTTCAAGCTGGGCGAACACGATACAGATATTCAGCATCGCCCGCCCCATCGGGGTGG
>OHKQ01000823.1_pt1 | contig 12609 bp, 9 predicted proteins | sample 1568891 | NCBI WGS metagenome assembly OHKQ01 (sample SAMEA3879596, study PRJEB24766) | human gut metagenome | biome: human-associated habitat; feature: feces | place: USA | collected 1985/1987 | reverse complement strand
ATAAAGTCGCAGTTGATGCAGTCAAACATCATGGCTATCTGCTGGAAGACAAAGGGGGCGGCATTATTGAGGTAGAGGCTGTTGAGATAGCTTGTAAATCCCTTTCTGCCGATATAAAGACCAAGAGCGTAGTGTTCACCCCCATGCCCCATGACGCTACAATAGCCAATCTCGCCCGAACTTAGCTTCACGGCGAAAATGTCGGAGTCGGTCAATTTCTTCCAAGGTGCAGCCCTCCTAAGATCGAAGGCAGCCCAAAGCATTTCATTTGTTAGTATCATCGTTTCTCTTCTATTGATTGGTGGATTATGTTGTTTCTTTTCGGAAAGAGGTAGACAAATATAGTGGAAAAACTGTAGATATCCAACTGTTTTTCCACTTTTTCGTTTTCTAAAAACACTTATGAGGGATTTTGCTTGTGACAGGTGGTCAGTTGAACGTGAGGCGGAAGGTTGTCAGTCCGGCCTCCCTGTCACTGACAAGCGTGATAGAACCATTGCTCAGGCGCATGATTTGGCGCGAGATGGAAAGGCCTATCCCGCTGCCGTTGCTTTTGGTCGAGAAGAAGGGAATGAAGATATGGGCCGCCACGTCGTCGGGGATGAGAGGACCGTTGTTGCTGATGTCTATCACCACCGCTTCGTGTTCGTCGCTGTAGGAGCGGATGCTGATATATCCTTGAGGGCTTATGGCCTCGGCGGCATTCTTGAGCAGGTTGGTCACCACACGCGCTATCAGACCCTCATCGGCATAGACGAGAAGGTCTTGCGGCTCCACGCTCAGTTCCAACCGACTTTCCGGCGGCAGCAACGGACCGGCCAAACCGGCCATGCGCACCAAAAACGGTTTCACATAGAAAAGGGCCGGCCGGGGCGTAGGCACATGAGTGAACTTACGGTAGTTCTCCACAAACGTGATGAGTTCCTTGCCGGTGCGGTTGATCACGTTCAATCCGTCGCGCTGCTCGCCCCGGGAGCTTTTCAGGAGCGTGTCACTTAGAGAGATGATGGGTGTCACGGTGTTCATGATTTCATGGGTGAGCACGCGTATGAGTTTTGCCCAACTGTCGAGTTCCTGATTGGCCAATTCGCCCTTGATGTCGCTGAAGGCGACGATGCGCACGCGTTTGCCCCGGAGCGTGGTGTGGGAAGTGCGGACGGAGAAGGCCGGCAAACGGTCTTTGATGCGCTTGATGTGGGTGATGGCCTCCATGTCGAGCAGGGCGAGGGCGGCCCGGTTGTGGCGCAGCACGAGTCCCCGTTCGTCATCGACCACGAGAATGCCAGTGTCCACGGAGTCAAGAATGAATTCAAAATACTTCTCCCGTTCCATCTGTTCGTCACGGGCATGTTCCAAGATGAGTTTCACCCGATTGAGCGAAGTGTTCAGGAGCCGCTCACTGCCATGCACACTTTCCTCGGGGAAATGGAACGTGTAATCGCCGCTGTCAAGCGCATCAAACAGGAAGCGCACCCTCCGGATGCTCCTCCGGTGAAGCCGCCAAAGGCGCAGGTAGGCAGCAAGGGAAGCCAAAAGCACTGCAGCCAAGATGATTTCCGCAATGGTCATTGTTTGTGATGTGGTGGGTGAAAGACTTTCTGCACCGCACGCTCCGCTTCTCCCGAGAGCGGACGGAAACGGTCAGATGCCGTATCGCTTGATTTTGTTGTACAGTGTTTGCCGGGAGATGCCGAGCTGTGCGGCCACTTGCGAGAGATTCCCGTCGCACTCGCGGATGGTCTTTTCTATGAGCCGACGCTCCATCTCGTCGAGTGTCTGCACCTCTTCAAGAGGCTTCTGCCGGGCAGCGGGACTGCCGTCTATGTCTTCTTCGCCTATCAGTGTGCCGCTGCTCAGAATGACAGCCTTCTCCACGGCATGTTGCAGTTCCCGGATATTGCCGTACCAGGGCAACGCACTGATTTTCGCTTCTGCCGGTCCGGTGAATGCCATTTTGGGTTTGTTGTAGAGAGCGGCGTATCTCCCGAGAAACAGCCGGGCCAGCGGCAGGATGTCTTCCCGACGCTCGCGCAGAGGCGGAAGATGCAGCCGGATGGTGTTGATGCGGTAGAGCAAGTCTTCGCGAAATTCTCCGTGGGCCACCATTTGTTGCAAGTCGCGATTGGTGGCGCAGATGAGACGCACGTCAACGGGTATCTCTCTGCTGCCACCTACCCGCACGATGCTTCGCCGTTGCAGGGCGGTGAGCAGTTTGGCCTGTAAGGCATAACTCAGGTTGCCTATCTCGTCAAGGAAGAGCGTGCTCCCCTCGGCCTGTTCAAATTTTCCCGGTTTGTCGGCCTTGGCATCCGTGAAGGCCCCTTTCACGTGGCCGAACAGTTCGCTCTCAAACAGCGTTTCGGTGATGGCTCCCATGTCTACGGGCAGCATTTTGCGCCGGTTGCGGACTGAGAGGCGGTGTATCTCGTTGGCCAGCACCTCCTTGCCGGTACCGTTCTCGCCCGTGATGAGGATGTTGGCATCCGTTGCGGCCACCTTTTCCACCATCAGCCGCAAGTCTTGCATGGCTTGAGAAGATCCCCATTGCATGGCTCCCTCGCCGGCAAGTGATTTCGACGAGACCGCTCCGGAGCTTTTCTGCCTTTTGCGATAGGCCTCGGTGAGCGTCTCCACCAACTTTTCGTTGTCGAAAGGTTTCACCACAAAGTCGACTGCCCCCTCCTTGAGCCCCGTCACGGCCAGTTGTATGTCAGCGTAGGCCGTGAAGAGCACCACTTGCGTTTGGGGATGCAGCCGTTTGATTTCGCGCAACCAGTACAGTCCCTCGTTGCCGTTGTTGATGCCGCTCCGGAAGTTCATGTCAAGCAACACCACGTCGGGCTTGTCTTCGCGCAGCCGGGCCGGGATGTTGTCGGGCGAGGCTATGGTCGTGATGCGTGCGAAGACACCTTCCAGAAGCATCTTGACCGTGGTGAGGATGTTACGGTTGTCATCAACGATGAGAATGGTTCCTTGTTTCATGATAGTGCAAAAATAGTTGTTTTTCGGCAAAACGGCAAGGGCTTGTCCATTTTTTAGACAGGAGATTTGGAAAGGACGGGGAGACAAGAGACCTTGCCCCCTGCCGGGAAGGGGCAGACAAAGGGGAAAGCATGTGGGCTCCCGAGCAGTTGGGGCCGGCATCCCCACATCAGCCTTGCGGGTGTTTAAAAGTTGGACACCGGTGTCCAACTTTTGGACACACGCAGAACTGGCACAACCTCTTAAAGTACTGATAGCCAACGAACTGTGGTTTTGGCACGGCATTGGCATGAATTGACGATATATGAAACGTGAATTAAACATATTGCTATGGAGCCTGTTAGGCTTGTCGGCTGCAGCCCAACAGCCGTGGTCGATGAACCGGTGCGTGGCCTACGCCGTGGAACATGCCACCGATGTAGCACGCCGGCAACTGGAACTTCGGCAGCGGCAGGCCGACAGTCGCACGGCTTGGCTCGACTTCTTGCCGAGCGTTGAGGCACAGGTGAACGGGCAGTACAGCTGGGGACGCAACATCAACCCCGAGACCAACACTTATAATAATGTGACCACCTTCAACAACTACTACCAGATCTCTGCCTCCATGCTCCTCTTCGACGGCGGACGCACCCTCAATGCCTTCCGGCAGGCGAGATTGGCCAAGACCGGTGCCGCCACAGCCGTGGAACGGGCGCAGGACGAGAGAGCCGTGGAGGTGATGACGAAATATGTGGATGCGGTGTACACGCAGCGGAGCATCGGACTGGCCGAAGAGAAGTTGCGCGACTCACAGGCACTGTTGAAGAAGACACGCAGGCTGTTTGAGTTGGGCGAGAAGAGCCGGCCCGATGTGGTGCAGCTGGAGAGCCAGGTGGCCGAAGACGACTACAATCTGCTGCATCAGCAACATGCGGCTCGTAAGGCATTGCTCGCATTGAAGTCGGCGATGAACTATCCCACAGCCGATACGCTTGTGCTTGATGACGGTCTGGCAGAAGACGGAGGACAGGAAGTACAGCATTTCCATTCCGGAGGTGGAACCGCAGCCGTGAGGATGGCCGAGTATTCGGTCGAAAACGCCCGCCTCGAATGGCATGTCAGGCGAGCCGAACTACTGCCCTCACTACGGCTGGGAGGAGGTTTTTCCACCAATTATTATAAGAATCTGTCGGAGAAGGGCAACTTGGCGCCGTTCGGTGCCCAGTTTCACAACAACATGGGCGAGTATGTCTACCTGACGCTCTCCATCCCCGTGTTTTCCCCTTCCACCTGGCGCAAAGCCCGACAGGCCAAAACGGCCTATCGTTTAGCACAATGGGAGGTGGCCGACGAGCGACGGAAACTGGCCGACGCCATTGCCGGGGCTGTGATGGACCGCGACGGCTATGCCCGCGAAGTGGCGCAAATGGGGCGCAAAGTGGCCTCCGACTCGCTGGCGTGGCATCTCTCCCATCGGAAATATGAGGAGGGTATGCTCTCCACCTTCGATTTGCACACAGCCGGCCAGACGCTTCTCGAAAGCCGCATCCGTCTTTTGCAAATGCAGATGATGCTTGTCTTGAAACAGAAATTAGTGGATTATTATACGAAAAATCAACCGTTATGGACATTGAAATAAAACAGAAACAATATCTTCTGCCCAAGAAATACTGGGCGTGGGCAGTTGGAGGAGCGATTATGCTTGCCGTTTTGGCGTGGCTGGCACTGTCAAATTACAGTTCTACGCTGAAAGTCGAGCGTCGTGGCCTGAGCATCAGCGAGGTGAAACAAGCCAAATTTGACGACTATGTGAACGTGGATGGCAGGGTGGTGCCCATTCAGGTGGTGCAGATTTCGCCCGAGGAGGGTGGCGTAGTGCTCGAAAAGGTGGTCGATGAGGGTGCTCACGTACACAAGGGCGACATCATCGTGAAACTGAGCAACAGCAATCTCGACCTCGAAATACTGAATGCCGAGAGCGAACTGGCCGAGAAACAGAATATGCTGCGCAACACCCAGATTTCGATGGAGCAGGACCGGTTGAACAACCGCAACGAGGCCTTGCAACTGGAAATGGATGTGGAGACCAAACTGAGGGCCTACCGCCATCAAGGGGCATTGCAGAAAGAGCAGCTCAACTCGCGGGAAGAGTATCTCAAGGCCAAGGAAGCGTATGAGTTGGCCGTGAAAAAGAACGGACTGATACAGCAGCGGTTGAAGAAGGACGGGCAGTTGCGCAGGTCGCAGATGGAGCAGATGAGCGACAATCTGGAATCGATGCAGCGCAACGTGTCGCTGGTGAGGGCGCGGAAGGCCAAGCTCGACGTGCGCTCATCCATCGACGGAGAGGTGGGCTTGCTTGATGTGGAGTTGGGGCAAAGCATCTCGCCGGGACAGAAAATCGGTGTCATCAACGACCTGAGCGACTATAAGGTGGAGGCGCAGGTGGATGAGCATTACATCGACCGTGTGCGCGCCGGACTCACGGCCTCTTTCGAACAGAGCGGACGAACGTATCGACTCACCGTGCGCAAAGTCTATCCCGAGGTGCGTGACGGGCGTTTCCGCATCGACTTTGTGTTCAGCGGCCCGCGTCCGCAGAACATCCGCACCGGACAGACCTACTATCTCGACCTGCAACTCGGAGAAGCCAAAAAGGCAATTCTCATTCCCAAAGGCACTTTTTACAGCGTCACGGGTGGCACTTGGATATTCGTACTCGACAAGAACGGGCACAAAGCCTACCGCCGCAACATCCGCATTGGTCGCCAGAATCCCCAATACTATGAGGTGTTGGAAGGACTGGAGCCCGGTGAGCAAGTCATCGTAAGTGGCTATGAAAGCTATAAGGACAATGAAATATTGGTGCTCGAGTGATACGGTCCTTCAGATGCTCTTGTTTAGTGGGTGGAGACCTCAGGATAGAGCAGATCGTCAAACTATTTATTCGTTTTCGCCCTCTCTGCTTGCGACATTTGCAACGAGCAATCCAATCGGGCGCAAATACGCGATTTTGACGATTTTTTCAAGGCTCTGATAATCAGCCATTTGAATTTCATTGACACATATTTTGGCCCGAAAATAGGTCTGAAAAAGCCCAAACGGGATTGCAAAAGGGCCGTAGTTGCGATGCAACTACGGCCCTTTCGGCTTTCAAGTGTGGCCCTTTTGCAAGTCCGGAGAGCCGGAATGGAAAAATCGATGCGCTTTTCGGGTAATCAGAAGCTTCCCTCCCGTTCTGGTTGGAGGATTTTGTCGGATGCGTTTTTGTTGATATTATTCACCACTATCCGGTAGTTTGCAGAGATAGCTTTCACCGATTTTCCGTCAGTGTGCGACCGATACATATATCCATTTCCGTCCTGTCAAATACCCACAGTCCCGTAAGGGAAACAATGTGCCGAAAATCCTCCTCCAATCCTCAGGCAAGGAACATGACCAGCACTTGGGCGATGACCACACGGATGAACATACCCAAAGGATAGACCGTGGCATAGCTGATGCTGGCTGTTTCACCCTCCAAGGTGTCGTTGGCATAACCCAAGGCCATAGGGTTGGCCATGCTTCCACAAAGGATGCCACAGATGGTGCCATAGTCAAACTTCTTGGTTTTCAGTGCTATGATACCTACAAAGAGTATCGGCAGGAACGTGAGCAGGAAGCCCAACCCTACCCACAGAAGCCCTTCAGGACGGAAGATGGTCTCGAAGAACTGGCCGCCGGCATCGAGTCCCAAGCAAGCCAAATAGAGCGAAAGACCGAGTTTGCGCAACATGAGACCGGCACTGCGGGTCATATAGGATATGAAATGTACGCGTGGGCCCAGTGCTCCCACCACAATACCCATCACGATGGGACCGCCGGCAATGCCCAGTCTCACGGGAATGGTCATGCCGGGAATATCGATGGGAATGGTGCCGATGGCCAAACCGAGCAGCATACCGAAGAAGATGGCTCCGAGGTTGGGCTCGTTGAGCGTGCGCACGGCATTACCGAGGAAGTTTTCCACATGTTCCACATCGTTGGGTTCGCCCACTACGGTCAGCCGGTCGCCATATTGCAGGCGCAAATCGTCGGTAGCCAAGAGTTTGATGTCGCCGCGAATCACCCGGCTCACGTTCACTCCATAGGTGTTGCGCAACTGAAGTTGTCCGAGATATTTGCCATTGAGCACAGGCTTGGTGAGCACAATGACACGGCTCTCCACCTTCGAGTCGATGGCATTCCAGTCCACCTGGTCGCGGTTCCAGTCTTTTTCCACTTTCTCGCCGAACAGCAGTTCCATGGCATCCACCTCCTCCTTGTTGCACACCACGAGCACATTATCGCCCGTGTTCATGACAGTATCGGCTTCCGGGACAATAACATTGCCGTCGCGCCACACACGCGACATGATGAACTTGCGGTGGGTCATCATCGAGATGGCAGCTATGGTCTTACCGTCGAGAGCCGGATTGACCACCCGAAACTGTCCCACGTAGGTGTGGTCTTCGGCCCCGTTGCCACGCACCATGAGGTCGGCAGGCTTGACAAAAAACCGCCGCATGAGCATCATAGCCAGAATGACACCCACCACACCCAACGGGTAGGTGACGGCACAAGCCAAGGCCACACTGCCACTCGGAAGACCGAGATGCTCAAGAGCCTGTTGGGCTGCACCGAGGGCAGGCGTGTTGGTGGTGGCTCCACAGAGGATGCCCACCATGTCGGAAAGGCCTACGGAGGTAAGAAGACCTAAAACGACGGTCATTGCCGTGCCCAAGAGAATCACTCCGAGCCCCCAAAGATTGAGTTCTATGCCCTCGTGGCGCAGCGATCCGAAGAAGTTGGGGCCCACATAGAGGCCCAGCGTGTAGACAAACACCGTGAGTCCGAAACTCTCGGCGAACAAAAGCATGTCGCGGTCGATGGTCAGGCCGCAGTGCCCGGCTACAATGCCGATGAAGAAGACAAAGGCAATACCGAGCGAAATGCCTTTGACATGGAGTTTGCCCAAGGCCAGCCCCAGTGCACATATCAGCGACAGCACCACGATGGCCTGCACGGCCGAATGTATGTTAAAAAGGGAATCCCAATACATTGTCAGTTGGTTTGTTCGATGTCAGCCTTCGCTCTGCCACGCCGGAACCGCTCTCTCCGTGCGCAGAGCCAGAGGGTCAGATGATGTTCAGATAGCGTTCGAGCGGTATGCCGACGTTCTTGTCTTCGTTGTCCTTGTTGAGGTCTATCAAGCGATAGACGGCATCCATCGCCTTGCGGGTGCTCTCCATGAGCGGTTCGTCATCAAGCAGATGGCCCACAAGCACAGCCGAAAAGATGTCGCCCGTACCGGGGAAGTGTACCGGAATCTCGTCGTAGGGCAGCAGGAAATAGGTGTCGCTCTCGTGATTGTAGCCCGCCACCGACGGTTGCCCGTCCACGGGAATGCTCGTGACAAGTGCCGAGCGCGACCCGATTTTGCACAGATGGTTGAGCAGGCTTTCGGCTTCGGCCCGTGAAACGCCTTCGGGCGAATAGCTCCGGCCCGTGAGATAGCAGGCTTCGGTGTAGTTGGGATAGCACAGATGAGCCACGCCGAGCATCTCGCGCATGGAATTGATGGTGGCCGGAGTGACACCGTTGTAGAGTTTGCCCTCATCACCCATGATGGGATCCACAAAGATGGTGGCTCCCTTTGCTGCCTGTTCACGGCAGTAGCGGGAGATGATGGCAGCCTGACGCTCGGAGGCGATGAAGCCGGTGGCAATGGCATCGAACGAGAAGCCAAGCTGTTTCCATACGGGAAACACCCCTTTGATATAGTCGGTGGTCTCGAGTATGTTGAACTTCCCATAATCGAGCGTGTTGGAAACCAATGCTGTGGGCAGATTGTAGGTGGGATGGCCAAAATAGGAAAGTATCGGCAGCATCGCCGCCGTGGCCACCTTGCCGTAGCCTGCCATATCGTTGATTAGCAGAATTTGTTTCTTACTCATCTTTCATTCACAATTTGGGTACAAAGATACATATTTTTTATTATCTTTGTCACAAAATCTCATAAAATGCATTTCAAACGAACCATGAAACGAAACCTGCTCATCACTGCCGCCATTTTGCTGGCAGCAACCCTTTCCGCCGCCTCCCCCAAAGCGGGGAAAAGCGGTATCGACCGCCGGCTTGTCGTCGGCCGCAACAATCCTCTTGTGCAAATGGTCGACACGATGGCCGCACTCACCGTGGGCAACGGGCACATAGCCCTCACGGTGGATGCCACCGGACTCCAGACTTTCCCCGAGCACTACCGCAACGGAACGCCGCTCGGCACCATGAGCGACTGGGGCTGGCACGCTTTTCCCAACACGGAAGGCTACCGACCGGAAGAGACGCTCGCCGACCACAACTTCCATCGGGGCCGGGGGGATGAACTTTATGCCGTGCAGTTCCGACAACCGGGCCGGCAGAAAGAGGCTTCCGACTATTTCCGTGCCAATCCCCACCGCCTGCATCTGGGCTGTATGGGATTCTCGTTCGACAGTCCGAAAGAGGTCAAGAACATCAAACAACTATTGGATTTATGGAACGGGGAGATTAAAAGCCACTTCACCCATGAGGGAAAAGCATACGACGTAAAGACATTCTGCCTGCCCCATCGCGACAAGTTTGTGACCAACATCAAGACCCAAGGGGGATGCACGCTCCGCTTCCGGGTGCCCTACCCCACGGGGGCGCATACCGACGACGGATGCAACTGGGCATCGGGGACGAACATCAGAATGGAGATAGCCAACCACGAGTTGGGAAATCTGACACTTGCCGTGAGCGTTGACACCACAACCTACTATGTGCGGTTCACTTGGACGGGCAGGGTGAAGTTGGCCATTCCGCATTTCAACGAACTCTGTCTGACCACCCCGAAGAATGACTTCACGCTGGCATGGGAGTTTCTGCCCGAGAAACCCAAGACGGAACCGGCACCTACGAAAAGCCAAGGACACTGGAAACTGCTGCCTGCAACGACCTCGTTCACAACCTTGGAGCAACAGGCAGCCGCCCACTGGAACCAATTCTGGAGCAAAGGGGGCATCGTAGACTTCTCACGCGTGCCCGACTCAAGGGCCCGTGAACTAGAACGGCGTGTGGTGCTCAGCCAATATCTGTTGGCCGTGAACGACGGGGGCAACACGCCCCCACAGGAAACGGGACTCACCTACAACTCGTGGTTTGGCAAGTTCCACTTGGAAATGACATGGTGGCACCTCGCGCCGTTTGCCCTCTGGGGACACCCCGAACTGCTCGACCGCTGCCTGTCGTGGTATACCACGGCCGAGCCGATGGCTCGGGAGATAGCCCGCAGACAGGGATTCAAGGGAGTGAGATGGATGAAAATGACCGACCCGTCGGCCACCGAAGCTCCTTCCAACGTCGGCTCCTATCTCATCTGGCAGCAGCCCCACCTTATCTATTTGGCCGAACTGCTCTATCGGGCAGCACCGACAGCTGAAGAGAAGGAGCAGGTGGTGGAGAAATATGGCCGACTGGTGGAGGAGACGGCCGACTTCATGGCCGACTTTGCCGAACTCGACAACCGCCACGGGCGCTACATCCTGCGGGGCTGTATTCCTGCCCAAGAGACGCTCAACGCCGACTCGGTGGTGAATCCGCCTTTCGAACTCAACTACTGGCAGTGGGGGCTGACCACGGCACAGCGATGGCGCGAGCGGCAGAGACGGCCGAGACAGCCATTGTGGGACGACATCATCTCCCGCCTGTCGCCTTTGGCCGACCAAGACGGTGTTTATCTCACGGCCGAGACAGCACCGTTGCCCACGGGAAGAGCCGAACAAACGGACAATCCGAAAGGCATCGACCGGTTTGCCAGCGACCACCCCATGCCACTCGGAGCCTTGGGCATGTTGCCTGCCAGCCGACTGGTGGATAAGGCCAAGATGCACAAGACCTTCCGATGGATAGCGGACAACTGGAACTGGCAGAAGACCTGGGGCTGGGATTACCCCATGACAGCCATGTGCGCCGCCCGTCTCGGACTGAAAGAACAAGCCGTCAATACCCTGCTCATGAACCGGCAGAAGAACACCTACCTCGCCAACGGACACAACTATCAGGACAACCGTCTCCGAATCTACCTGCCGGGCAACGGCGGACTGCTCACGGCCATAGCCATGATGGCTGCGGGATGGGATGGGGCCAAAGGCCGAAATCCCGGTTTTCCCGACGGCTGGGACGTGCGGTGGGAGGGGTTGCTGCCCATGCCATGAGTGCATCAGAGCACAAAAGACCGCTTCCCGAGAGGAAAAAGAGCATCACCCCCATAACCAACAGAAACGGGAGACCGCCGCAAAGGTGGTCTCCCGCTTTTCGTTTTCAGCCTACCAAGCCGTCTCACAAAGGCCCTAAAAGTCTGCGACGGGCCCTTGGTAGAAATCCCTCACCGGGCTTAGGCCCTGCGGCCATACTGCTCGTCAAGGTTGAAGATGGCGCTGTCGCCCATGCGCTTCAGGCGGTCTACGATGCCGCTGGCCGTAGCCTCTTCCTCCACCTGCTCGCGGACAAACTGCCAAAGGAAATCTTGGGTAGCCTTGTCGCCCTCGGCGATGGCCTCGTCGAGCAATTTATCGATGAGGCTGCTGATGTGGCACTCGTGCTTGTAGGCATCCTCAAAGGCATCGAGTGGAGCCGTCCAAGTTTGCTTCACGGCCGGAATCTGGCCCACCACGGCCTCTCCGCCGCGCTTGATGAGATAGTTGGCCATCTGATAGGCATGATCCATCTCTTCGGCCGACTGCTTCTTCATCCACGTGGAAAAGCCGTCGAAGCCTTCTTTCTCGAAATAGAAAGACATGGAAAGATAGAGATTTGCCGAATAAATCTCACTAACGATTTGTTTGTTCAGTGCGTCTTGTAATGAATTGGAAATCATAATGTTTTAACTTTTAAATAATACTTCTTCTGTTCTATGGGCGCGGAAAACTCTCTTACTGTCCCGACCGTCACATGTTGCAAAGATAGACAAAAATAGCATAGCCTGTTCGATAGTCACCTATTTTTTTACAGTATTTTATATAAATTACAATTTCGCATACCTCTTGCTGTCTTGAAATAAGCCCACGAAGATTTGGCCATTAACACGGTTAATAGTATCTTTGCCTGACTTTACAATATTCAACATGAACGACATTTGTTGCATCGGACACATCACCAAAGACAAGATCATCACGCTCGGAAGCAACGGTTCGCTTATCTTCGCCGACGATGAGTTCCACGATATTCCGGCCTATCGGCCCGGCGAGATGGTCGACGCCACCGGCTGCGGCGACACCTACAGTGCCGGCTACCTCTACCGGCGGCTCCAAGGCATGTCACCCGCAGAGAGCGGACGCTTCGCCGCCGCCATGTGTACACTCAAATTAGAGCACAACGGGCCCTTCGACCGCACAGCAGAGGAGGTGGAACGGGTGATAAAGTCCCATAAATCAGGGAGATAGGGAGCCGGAAAAGGGTAAGGTGACAGGTGTTAATGGAGTGTTTAATGCCCCCTAAGTTAGGGGATGGGGGGCTGAACAAGGGAAAGACTCTATATAGCAGGAACTATTAAAGATTTAGAAAAAGCCTTACACGCCATTTTTCCGCGCCCATTTGTCATGCCGGTTA
>OHKQ01000822.1_pt1 | contig 12642 bp, 10 predicted proteins | sample 1568891 | NCBI WGS metagenome assembly OHKQ01 (sample SAMEA3879596, study PRJEB24766) | human gut metagenome | biome: human-associated habitat; feature: feces | place: USA | collected 1985/1987 | reverse complement strand
CCGCGCTTTGGAAAAGCGCAATTTGGTGTTGCCATGATAGCACTTTTCAGTTCCTGCTTCAAGTATCGAGGCATATGCCCCTCGCAACATCGTTAATTTTTAGTCAATTAACGTCGCACTGGGGCGCTTTGTCTTGGTACACATTAAGTAAACCATATTGTCAAAATTTTATCAAGTCTTTTTTCAAAAAAATTTGTTTTTGTCGTACCAAATTATCCCCACAAATTGCTAAGATTTTTAGTCACCTTGCCCGTAGGGCTATTTTTTACGAAAGGGGCTTGATTCTGCTCTTTGTTAATGTTATAACTAAGTTGAGCAAGTCTGCCTCTGCCGGAGGCATCCGTCCTGCTGTTTCCAAGGATACCGCCGGGATGTGATAAGCCGGTGTCAAAACTGGAAACGAACGGTAAATTTCCGGCAAAGATCTTTGTTCCGCAGGAATGTAAATGGTAAATTTACAATTCTTTTATGTTATTATAGGAGAGGATGGTTTATAATGGATTTTAAGGAAATGTACGCGCAGAAAAAGATGACCGCCGAGCAGGCTGCCGCGCTGGTCAAGAGCGGCGACTGGGTGGACTACGGCTGGTGTGTCAACACCCCTGTGGCCGTGGACGCCGCCCTTGCAAAGCGCCTGCCGGAGCTGGAGAATGTCAACTTCCGCGGCGGCATCCTGATGTGGGTGCCTGAGATCTTCCAGATCGACGACCCCGCTGCCCACATGACCTGGAACAGCTGGCACATGGGCGGCATTGAGCGCAAAGCCATCGCACAGGGCTTCTCGTTCTACTCCCCCATCCGCTATTCGGAGCTGCCCCGCTACTACCGCGAGAGTCCCGACCCGCTGGACATCGCCGTCTTCCAGGTGACTCCGATGGACGAGCACGGCTACTTCAACTTCGGCCCCAGCGCTTCCCATCTGGGTGCCGTCTGTGAGAAGGCCAAGAAGATCATCGTGGAGGTCAACACCAATATGCCCCGCTGCCTCGGTGGTATGGAAAACTGTGTCCATATCTCCCAGGTCACCGGCATCGTGGAGGGCGACAATCCGCCCATCGGCCAGATGGCCGCTGCCGGCCCCGCTTCCGAGGTCGATTTGAAGGTTGCAAACCTCGTCGTTCCGCAGATCCCCAACGGTGCCTGCCTGCAGCTGGGCATCGGCGGTATGCCCAACGCCATCGGCAGCCTCATCGCCCAGAGCGATTTGAAGGACCTGGGCGTCCACACCGAGATGTATGTTGACGCTTTCGTGGACATCGCCAAGGCCGGCAAGATCACCGGCGCACACAAGCAGCTGGACAAGGGCCGTCAGGTCTACGCCTTCGGTGCCGGCACCCAGAAGATGTACGACTACCTCAACAACAACCCCGAGTGTATGTCTGCTCCCGTCGATTACACCAACGACATCCGCAGCATCTCCGCACTGGACAACTTCATCTCCATCAACAATGCGGTGGACATCGACCTGTTCGGCCAGGTGAATGCGGAGAGCGCCGGCATCAAGCACATTTCCGGTGCAGGCGGCCAGCTGGACTTCGTACTGGGCGCATACCTTTCCAAGGGTGGCAAGAGCTTCATCTGCCTGTCTTCTACCTTCTTTAATAAGAAGACCGGTCAGCTCGAGAGCCGCATCCGTCCCACGCTGGAAAACGGCAGCATCATCACCGATACCCGCGCCAATCTGCATTACCTCTGCACCGAATACGGCTGCGTCAACCTCAAGGGTCTGACCACCTGGGAGAAGGCCGAAGCCCTCATCAATGTGGCACACCCCGACTTCCGCGAGGAGCTTATCAAAGAGGCCGAGAAGATGCACATCTGGCGCCGCAGCAACAAAATCTAAACATCGCCGTACCGGCTCCTGCCGTCTGCGGCAGGAATGGAGTCACACATGATGGACAAAAAGCCGCACATCAAGCCCTATCTCTACGGAATGCTCGCGGGCTTTGGTGCGATAAGTCTAAGCATCCTGTTCTTCTTCTTCATCTACCGCTTCGACGGGTTCGGCGACGCGGTCTCCAAGGTGACCGGCATCCTGATGCCCTTCATCTATGGTGCCGTCATCGCCTATCTGCTCAAGCCGGTGTGCAACACCATTGAGGGCTTTCTTCACCGCATCTTCCCCGAAAAGCTCCACAGCATGGCCAATATGCTTGCCATTGCGGCGACGCTGCTGTTCGGTGTGCTGGTGGTCTACGCCCTCGTGATGATGGTGGTGCCGCAGCTCATCACAAGCGTCACCTCCCTCTACTACACCGCGCAGACCAGCATCACCCGGTTCATGCGTTGGGTGAACACACAGAAAGTCTTTTTGGATAATGAGACACTGATGGGCTACTTCAACGATGCCTACGATGTCATTGTTGCCAATCTGACCACTCTGCGCACCACCCTGCTCCCCTCGCTGCAGAATTTACAAGGCATCCTGAGCGGTGTGGGCGTCGGCGTCATGAATGTGGTGACCTGGTTCAAGAACCTGCTCATCGGCCTTATCGTCGCTGTTTACCTGCTGGCCAGCCGCAAAAAGTTCGCCAAACAGGCCAAGATGATCCTCTACAGCGTCGTCAAGCCCCGCTGGGCGCAGCTCATCCAGGAGGAAGTCCTCTACGCAGACAAGATGTTCGGCGGCTTCATCAACGGCAAGATCATGGACTCCGCCATCATTGGCGTGCTCTGCTACTTTGCCTGCATCATCTTCAAGTTCCCGAGCGCGCTGCTGGTGTCGGTCATCATCGGCGTCACCAATGTCATTCCCTTCTTCGGCCCCTTCATCGGTGCCGTGCCTGCAACGCTGCTCATCCTCATCCAGAGCCCCATCAAGGCCATCTGGTTCGTACTCTTCGTGCTGGTGCTCCAGCAGCTGGACGGCAATGTCATCGGCCCGAAGATCCTGGGCAACACCACCGGCCTTTCGAGCTTCTGGGTGCTCTTCTCCATCCTGCTGTTCGGCGGTCTGTGGGGCTTCGTGGGCATGATCGTGGGCGTGCCGCTGTTCGCCGTCATCTATGACGTCATCAAGAAGCTGGTCTTCCACGGCCTGCGCCGCAACGGCCAGCTCGACCAGATGACCGTCTACCACGACGAGTTCGGCGATCCCGGCGACCCGGCTCCCGCGCCTGTAGAAGATGAAGGAACGGAAACCGAAATCGTCATTGATTCCGGCGAAGAATAAAATAACAAGATAAAGCCCCCATCCTCCCGGCTGCCTCAGCCGGTGAAGATGGGGGCTTTTCTGCGCAATTTTATCTTTGAAAGACCGATAAAGTCATTTCGCGTGAGCAGTGGAATGCGCCGGTTCCCAGTCCTTGTAATTCTCGTACCGGCTCTCCCTGAGGGTGACGTGCGACCAGATCTCGTCGGCTACAGGCTGCCAGTCGGCAGCATATGCACCGCATTTGTCGCAGAGGTGGTCTACGCTCTCGGGCGACTGCAAGTCGGTGCTGTGAGCACCGGTGTCATGCACCATCTGGCGCAGAAGCTCGGGGTTTTCCAGCATCGGGCAGGGACGCAGATGGTTTTTATTGAAGGGCTGGCCGTTGTGGTAGGCCATGAAGAGCGGGCTGCGGAGAATATCGAGGATGCTGCTGTCGTGGATGTTGGCGTTGGAATAGTGGATAAAGACGCACGGCTCTGCATCGCCCGCCGAATTGATATGAAAATAGTTGCGTCCGCCTGCGATGCATCCGCCCACAAACTCGCCATCGTTCTGGAAGTCCATCGGATAAAACGGAATATCACTCTTTTCGGAGCGGAGATACCGGATGCGCTCGATCATGTACTTGCGCTGAGCAGGCGTGGGCATCAGCTCTGGCGCAGCCTCATTGCCTACCGGCATATAGTGGAAGTAGAATCCGAAGTGTGCGCCCTTGTCGCAGAGCATCCGCATAAAGTGGTCGCTGGTGACGGCTTCGAGATTGTCTCTGGTATAGCAGATGGAGGTGCCAAAAAGGATCCCGTGGGCCTTGAGCAAGTCCATCGCATTCATGACAGCGGCATAGTGGCCGTCGCCCCGCCGGGCATCATTGGTAGAGGGAGTTCCCTCGATCGAGAGCATGAAGGCGATATTGCCCAGTTTTACGACCTCTTCGCAGAACGGCTCATCGATGAGGGTAGAGTTCGTGTAAATCGCAAACTGCACATCGTTGTGCTTTTTTGCCAGACGGAGAATATCCGCCTTCCGCACCAGAGGCTCGCCGCCGGTGAGCATATAGAGATAGACCCCCAGCTCCTTGCCCTCGGTGATGATTTTGTCCATATCCTCAAAGCTGAGGTTGTTTTTGTGGCCGTACTCGCCCGCCCAGCATCCCACGCAGTGCATATTGCAAGCCGAAGTGGGGTCGAACAGGATCAGCCACGGAATGTTGCAGTGGTACTTTGTGCGATTCTCGCGGATGGTCTTTGTCCCCCGGAAGAACGCCTCATAGCCAAGGTTGAGCGCCGTGGTGCGTGCCACGTTGGGCGCGGTCTGGTCGAGCACACAGTTGATGAGCTTCGACCACTTGCTGTCAGCATCGGTCAGCACTGCGCGGGCGTGCTCATACGTCTCCTCGCTGAACGAGTCGCCATAGAACTGATTGGCGACGTCCACCATCTCGGCAAACGCCTTCTGACGGTCTTTTCTGACATGAGCCAGTGCCACATCCACCATCGTTCCGACAGCGGTACGCTGTACCTTATGGCTCAACGGCTCCAACGCGATACTCATAAAAGTCTGCCTCCTTGTGTGGGTCTTTGCCAGCCCTTTGTTTTGACAATACTTTAACATTTTTCCGACAAAGGTTCTATAAACAACAAAAGCAGGGTGATAGTTTTTCTATCATCCTGCTCTGCCTGTTCAAATTTTTATCAGTCGTCGGTTTTTGATGCTCTGCCGTCAGTACTGAAACGCAGCAGCGCCCGCTTCAGATCACCATGCATCATGATGTTGAGCCGTTCGGCCATGATGGCCGGTTCGGTCTTCATATCGCGGCGTATCCATTCCAGCACCATACCCACAAAGCCATACTTATAAAAATCAATGATGAACTGCTTGTCCTCTTCCTGCACCGGGATGTTTTCACGCTCCACAAACATCCGCAGCAGAGGGTCAAGCATTTTATAGAGATACTGCTCCACCTGTTCCCGGCTGATGGAGCGATAGACATTCAGCACCAGCACCCGGTTGGCCTGCACCTTTTCCAGCATATCGCGGAAGGCGTCGCTCCACGTCTCAAAGTCCTGATGGCCTTCCAGTGCCTCTGTGGCATCCTCCACCAGGATCCAGTCCACCAAATCGTAAATATCCTTGAAATGGTAGTAAAAGGTCATGCGGTTCACGCCGCAGTCCTCGGTAATGTCGTTTATCGTTATCTTATTCAGCGGCTTGCGGAGCAGCAGCTTTTTGAGCGATGCTTCCAGCGCGCGTTTTGTCGTCTGTGCCACGAGAATGCCCATCCTTTCGCGTTTGCCCCGTTCTGTGCGGAGTTTCCCAACTTCTATCTATTATGATACCTCATCTGCCCGTGCAGGTGCAAGCACCTTTTTCGACTTTTTCATGAACTTTTTATGTTTTCTTAAGATTTGGACAGCAAAAAAGCTGCGCCGCCGCAGCGCGTCTATCAGGAGCTTTCCGAAAAGCTTTGACATTTTCCGGCTTTCCTCTTGATTTCTCCCCCGGCCCTGCTTACAATGGAGACGCAGAGGGGGCATCTCCCCTGTTCTTTTGATTGGGAAAGAGGTTTTTCTTATGCTGAATACCATCGGTTTCTTAGGCTGCGGCAACATGGGCGGGGCTATCGCCCGGGCCATCTGCAAGGCGGCAGACCCGCAGAACGTCTGGCTGGCCAACCGCACCGCCGCCAAGGCAGAGGCTCTGGCCGCTGAGCTGGGCTGCAACACCACCATCAACGACGAGGTGGCAGGCCGCTGCGACCTCATCTTCTTAGCCGTCAAACCCCAGATGATGGAGGAGCTGCTGGCACCGCTCCGCTTTACGCTGGCCGAACGGCCCAGCCGCTTCGTGCTGTGCAGCATGGCGGCGGGCCTGTCCATCGCCCGCATTCAGGAGATGGCGGGCAGCGACTGCCCCGTCATCCGCATCATGCCCAACACGCCCGCTTCGGTGGGGGCCGGTATGATCCAGTACTGCACCTCCAATGTCACCGCTGAGGAAGAGGCCGAGTTCCTGAAATTGATGGCCCCCGCCGGGCGGCTGGATGCTGTGCCGGAAAGCCTCATCGACGCGGCCAGCTGCGTGTCCGGCTGCGGCCCGGCCTGGGTGTACCAGTTCATCGAGGCACTGGCCGACGGCGGCGTGGCCTGCGGCCTGCCCCGTGCCAAGGCGCAGGAGTACGCCGCCCAGATGGTCCTGGGCAGTGCGAAGCTGGTGCTTGAGAGCGGCCAACACCCCGGCGCACTCAAGGACGCCGTGTGCAGCCCCGGCGGCAGCACCATCCAGGGCGTGCGGGTGCTGGAAGAAAAGGGCCTGCGGGGCGCGGTGATGGACGCTGTCATCGCCTCCTACAACAAGACAAATGAGATGGGAAAGGGTTGATCTATGCGCATCGTAGTCAAAGTCGGCACCTCCACACTGGCCCACTCCACCGGACGGCTGAACATCCGCCACACCGAAGAGCTGGTGAAAGTGCTCAGCGATTTGAAGAACGCCGGACATGAGGTCATCCTCGTGTCGTCGGGTGCTATCGGCATGGGTGTGGGCAAGCTGTCGCTTTCCGCCCGCCCTACCGATATGTCCTCCAAGCAGGCTTGTGCCGCCGTGGGTCAGTGTGAGCTGATGTACACCTACGACCGGCTGTTCAGCGCCTACGACCACACGGTGGCGCAGATTTTGCTCACCGGTGTGGACATTGAGCACGCCAGCCGCCGTGAGAACATCCAGAACACCCTCACCCGTCTGCTGGAGCTGGGCGCACTGCCCATCATCAACGAGAACGACACCGTCGCCACCGACGAGATCACCTCCATCGGCGACAATGACACCCTCGCCGCCATCGTCACCTGCTGCATCAAAGCTGATCTGCTGGTGCTGCTGAGCGACATCGACGGCCTCTACACTGCCAACCCCCACACCCACCCGGACGCAAAGCTCATCCCGCTGGTGGAGGACATCACGCCCGAGGTGATGGCGCTGGCCGACGGGGCCGGCTCGGCGCTGGGTACCGGCGGAATGTCCACCAAACTCCGGGCCGCCCGGATGGTGACCTCCAGCGGAGCTGACATGGTCATCGCGAACGGCGCCCACCCCGAGCTGCTCTATGACATCGCCGAGGGCCGTGCCGCAGGCACCCGCTTTGCGGCCCACAGACAGGAGGCATAACATGACCACACAGGAAATTCTGGAAGCCGCCCGCAGGGCCAAGACTGCCGTTGCCCTTTCGGACAGCGGCACCCGTGATTCTGCCCTTCTCGGGATGGCTGATGCCCTCTGCGCACCGGAATCCATGGACGCCATCCTCGCCGCCAACGCCGAGGACATGGCCGCCGCCAAGGGCCGCATCAGCGACGTCATGCTGGACCGCCTCGCCCTGACGCCCCAGCGCATCGAGGCCATGGCCAAGGGCATCCGGGACGTTGCCGCCCTGCCCGACCCGGTGGGCCGGGTGCTGAGCCACATCGAGCGTCCCAACGGCCTCGTCATCGAGAAGACCGCCGTGCCGATGGGCGTCATCGCCATCATCTACGAGAGCCGCCCCAACGTCACCAGCGACGCTGCCGCCCTCGCCATCAAGAGCGGCAATGCCTGCATCCTCCGCTGCGGCAAAGAGGCGTGGCGCTCGGCCAACGCCATCGTTCAGGCCTTGCGGCAGGGTCTGCGGGCAAACGGTCTGCCCGAAACAGCAGTCTGCCTCATTGAGGACACCACCCATGCCTCGGCCAACGCCCTGATGACCGCCGTCGGCTATGTGGACCTGCTCATCCCGCGCGGCGGGGCCGGACTCATCCGTGCCTGTGTCGAGAACGCGAAAGTCCCCTGCATCCAGACCGGCACCGGCATCTGCCACATCTTCGTGGATGACACCGCCGACCAGACCAAGGCCCTGGACATCATTGAGAACGCCAAGGCCAGCCGCCCCAGCGTCTGCAACGCCGAGGAAGTCTGCCTCGTCCACAGCGCCATCGCGAGCGAATTCCTGCCGAAGCTGGCCCAGCGCCTCGGCCCCGACCGCACCGCCAAGGGTCTGCACCCGGTGGAACTGCGGCTGGACGAGCGCGCTGCCGCCCTCATCCCCGGCACCCCCGCCGGGCCGATGGACTTCGACACGGAGTTCCTCGACTACATCCTTGCGGTGAAAGTCGTGGACAGCGTGGAGGAAGCCATCGCCCACATCGCGGCTCACTCCACCGGCCACAGCGAAGCCATCCTGACTCAGACTGACTCCCACGCTGCCCTCTTCACGGCGGCAGTGGACAGTGCCGCCGTCTACGTCAACTGCTCCACCCGCTTCACCGACGGCGGAGAGTTCGGCCTTGGCTGTGAGATGGGCATCTCCACCCAGAAGCTCCACGCCCGGGGACCCATGGGCCTCGGCGAGCTGTGCAGCTACAAGTACATCATCCACGGCGACGGTCAGACCCGGTAATTTTCGGGGATGCATCACCCTTTCGGTAAAAATTTTCTCCACAGGTCGGGGTCAAATGCCCCGGCCTGTATTTTTGTTTCATCGAGATGGACCGTTTTTCTCTCAAGCACACTTTTGGCTGAAAAAGTTTTGCAAATTCATCCGAGAATAATTCCTTGTATCCAAATTTTCTCCATTCTCCACAAAGCTATAGTCATACTTTTGCCATTTTATCTTGCAAAAATCACAACAAACCTCTTGACATACGGGCCTTCTGCGGGTTAAATTTAAAATGAGGGTGTGATTCGACACAATCGCACTGGTTTAGTCTGTTTATCGAGAATTGTTCTCCACAAGACTTCAACTTTTCAGATCATTTTACTGCGGAGAGCACTCTTCCGAGCATATCCGCCCATCCACAACACTATACTTGGAATGAAGGAGAGAGCGTTATGACGATTGCTATTCTTGCACATGATTCCCGCAAAGAGCTGGCGCTGCAGTTCTGCACAGCTTACAGCGGCATCCTATCCCGCAACACAGTCATTGCCACCGGCACCACCGGTCGGATGCTGACGCAGGCCACCGGCCTGCCCGTACACTGCTACCTCTCCGGGAAGCTGGGCGGTATCCAGCAGATCTCGGCCCGGGTGGCCTGCGACGAAGTAGACCTCGTGCTCTTCTTCCGCGACCCGCTCAAGGCCGAGAACGGCAGCAGCGAGCAGAACCTGCTGCGGCTGTGCGATATGCACAGTGTGCCGATCTCTACCAACATCGCCACCGCCGAAGTGCTGCTGCGCGGCCTCGACCAGGGCGACCTCGACTACCGTGAGGGCATCCATCCCGACATCGTTGAGCCGCTGCCCGTCCATCGGGCCGTGTGCTGAGCCTGTTTTTAAGACTTTTCCGCCATTTGTGGTTTTGTGTATAGAGGGTTTTCGACAAAGAAAGACACCGCAGAAGCTTTCACACTTCTGCGGTGTCTTTTTATCTTATGCGCTCAGGTACCACTGAGGGATAACTTATTCCAGACCGCCCATCTGCTTGATCGCCTTGATGGCGTAGGTCAGGGTGCGGCCCATAGCCACGCCTGCCATCAGGCAGGGATAGTTGTTGGCGAAGAAGGAGCCGGACATATCGCCGGTGACATACAGGCCAGGCATCGGCTTGTTGTCGTTGTCCAGAGCCTGACCCTTGTCGTTGATGGCGATGCCCTGCTCGGTGGTCAGCAGAGAGGCACCCAGCCAGCAGCCGTAGAAGGGAGCGGTGCGGATGGCGCTCAGACGGTAAGCGGGCTTGCCGAAGTCCTCGTCGTTCTGCTTGTCGTACAGCTCGTTGTAGCGGTCAACCGTAGCAAGGAAGGTGTCCTTGGCCTCACCGGTGAAGCCCAGCTTGTCGGCCAGCTCTTCGATGGTGTCGGCCTTGAAGAAGACGCCCTCCTTCTCTGCATTGTCCATCTGCTTCTGGATATACTCTGCGCCGGCATTGCGGGTCTGGGCAGAGCAGCCGATGGTGTGGAAGCGCTTTGCGTCCTCCAGAATGTTTGCGTCGCAGATCTGTGCGTAGACACGGCCCGGCTGATGAGCAGCAGCGTAAACAATATCGTTGTAGGGGCTGCTCTCGTTGGCGAAGCGCTCACCGTTGCGGTTGACCTTCAGGAAGGGCTGAGTGCCGGGGTTGTACTGACGGATGGGGCCGGGGAAGGCCTTGCCGCCGAAAGCGGAGTCGCTTGCCACATAACCGCCGTCCACGCCGGGAGCCACGATGCCGCGGTCGAACAGCATGGGAGCAGCTTCCTTGTCGAGGTTTGCACCGGCCCAGACAGCGGCACGGATGCCGTAGCCCTTATCGGCCGGAGAGTAGGAGCAGGCAGTGGTGACGGAGGTACCCAGCGGATCCAGCTGCTCCATCATGTAGGGGTTGCCGGGGAAGCCGCCGCAGGCCAGCAGAACGCCCTTGTTGGCGTTGTAGCGGATGAAGTGGTCATCCTCGGTGCTCTGGGCGATGATGCCGGTGATGCGGCCAGTGGAGTCTTTCTCCAGCTTTGCCAGAGAGGTCTTGAAGTCCACATCGTAGCCCAGCTCACGGATGTAGTCCAGCAGCAGCTCGTTACGGGGCTTGCCAGAGGCAGACTCGCTGGCCATGTAGTTGTGCTCCTGCACGGGGAAGAGGTAATCGGTGTTGTGCTCGGCGTTCTCGGCAGGCCATGCTGCCTCCGCGCCGGAAGTGAAATCGCAGGTCCAGCCGTACTTATCTTCCAGAATGCTGCGCATGAAATCGTGCATTGCAGCAGACTCATTGATCCAGGTCTTGACAACGCGCTGGTCGCACTTGCCGGAAGCGTAGCGGGAGATCTCGCTCAGCAGCTTGGCACGGTCAGCGGGCTTTTCACCTGCTTCCTTTGCGGCAGCAGAATCGATAGCGCCGTACCAGTGACGGGTATCCTGCACGTTGCCGTTCTGCTCGATGACACGGAAGTTCAGGCCGTTGGCGGCAGCATAGGCGGCAGCGAATATACCGCCGTTGCCTGCACCCACGATGAGGATGTCGGTGTCCACGGTCTCGGTGATGGCAGCCTCGTCGATGTCAGGCTCCTTGCCCAGCCAATCGTTTTCGTCACCGGTGGGCAGCTGGACGGAGGTCACAGTAGCCTCGCCCTTGGCCTGAGCGTAACAGCTCTTGGCAGCCTTCATGACAGCGTCGGAAGTGATGGTGGAACCGGAAACGCCGTCGATCTCAGCAGAGCCTGCAGCCATCAGCTGCTCACGCAGCTGGTCGGCAGCAGCAGCGCCGTAAGAAGCGGTCTCGCCGGAGGTATCGACCACAACGTCGGTCACAGCGCTGTCGGAGAAGGTCATGGTGACCTTGACGGTAGAAGAGATGCCCTCAGCAGTACCCTCATAGGTGCCGGGGATGTAGGTACCAGCTGCACCGGAAGCAGCAGGTGCGGCGGTGGAAGAGCTGGCAGCATTGCAGGCAGCCAGAGCACCGGCAGTCACACCAGACATGGCAGCTGCGGCAGCGATCTTCAGAAAACCTTTGCGGGAGATCTTGTTCATTTTGCGTGGTTCCTTTCTTCGTGTCTTTTTCTTCTTCTCTATTCTTTCTCATAGCTCCGTGCAGCGGCAGACCTTCTTGCACTGCCGCCCACATCGTTCGATAATAATTTAACACAAATTCAAGGGTCTGTCTTTTAAGAATCCTTAAACATCCTAGCCATTTCTTAGTTCAATTCTGGACATTCTCGTTAATTATTTGCTTAACAAGTCCAAAAAGAGCGCCGACCGCTTAAGTTTCCTTAAGAAGTCGGCGCTCTCATCAAAACGATTCTTAAACCTTGCCGCCGTCCGGCTGGAAGACATAGCCCTTGCCCCAGACATTTTTTAAGTAGACGGGCTTTGCCGGGTCGGGCTCTATCTTGCTGCGGAGGTTGTGGATATGTACCTGCACCGTCCGCACATCGCCGAGGCTTTCCTTGCCCCATATCTTCTGGTAGAGCTCGTTGGCTGTGAAGAAGGTGTTCGGGTAGCGGACGAAGAGGGTGAGGATGCGATATTCCATGTCGGCCAGATGGACGCTGCGGCCATCTTTCTCCACGCTGTGGCTGTTGGCATCCAGCGTGAAGGCCGCGCAGTGGTAGCCGTTGACGCTGGGCTCTGCGCCGTCCATCTGCACCCGGCGGATGTTGGCCATGATGCGGGCCAGCAGGATCTTGTTATTATAAGGCTTTGCCAGAAAGTCGTCGCCGCCCATTTCCAGCGCGCGGACGATGGTATCGGTATCGTCCAGACAGGATGTGAAGATGATGGGGCAGTGGTGCCAGCTGCGCAGACGCTGGCAGAGGTCTACGCCATTGGTGTCCGGGAGAAGGATGTCCATCAGGATGACATCGAACTTTTCCCGCGCATGGCTCAAAGCGTCGCCGCCTGTCTCTGCACAGACCACCTCAAAATTCTGCTGACTTTTCAGAAAATAGCATGTGGTGTCGCGGATCACGGGGTCATCTTCCACCAACAATACGCGGATCATCCTGTCAGCCCTCCCCTTTTTTCGCACGATTTGATATACTATAGTATACCTTATT
>OHKQ01000805.1_pt1 | contig 12866 bp, 9 predicted proteins | sample 1568891 | NCBI WGS metagenome assembly OHKQ01 (sample SAMEA3879596, study PRJEB24766) | human gut metagenome | biome: human-associated habitat; feature: feces | place: USA | collected 1985/1987 | reverse complement strand
AAACGCTTAATTCCAGTTCTTTCGGCAGAACTCACAAAGGAATTCGGCAACAGCTATTCCAGCCGAAATCTTCACTATTACCGTAAATTTTACCATTGCTTCCCTGATTCCGAGATTTTGAACACGCGTGTTCAAAATCTTAATTGGTCACATTTTCGAGCTTTGCTGCGTGTTCCCGATGAAGATGCCCGTGTTTGGTATATGAATGAAGCGGCTAATGAAAATTGGAGTGTTCGCACCCTTGACCGCAACATTGGCACACAGTATTATTATCGGCTGCTCCATTCTCCGAAAAAAGAAACCGTCATTGCTGAAATGAAAGAGAAAACGGCAGCAGAACCCAAGCATCAGTTTGAACTTCTCAAAAGTCCCATCGTGGCAGAATTTTTAGGCTTTCGCACCGAAGATTCCTTTGCAGAGTCCGATTTGGAGTCTGCAATTCTTTCTCACATCCGGGACTTCCTCATGGAAATGGGAAAGGGATTTGCTTTCGTGGCCCGGCAGCAGCATATTGTGACCGATACGGAAGATTACTACATCGACCTTGTGTTTTACAACATCGAACTGAAATGCTATGTTCTGATTGATTTGAAAATGGGCACGATCACCCATCAGGATGTCGGACAGATTGATATGTATGTTCGGATGTACGATGAACTCAAATGCAAAGAGGGCGACAACCCCACAATCGGCATTCTGCTGTGTGGCGAAACTAGCGAGGACATCGCACGATATTCCGTCCTGCATGATAACGACCACCTGTTTATGTCGAAGTATTTGACATACCTGCCGACCAAAGAACAGCTGCGAGTTGAAATTGAGCGGCAGAAAAATATTTTCTATATGCAGCACCCGAAGTTAGATGGTAAAGATCATTCTGGACAGAATCTTTAAAATCCGTGTATTCACTATACAAAGTTTTATATTGACATAGGAGGAATACAATGAGCGAGGAAAATATCAAAGCACAACTTATAGAGTTTGTAAAATCTAATAATGGAATTGATTCTCCGTTAGGAAAAATGGAATTTACCAATAGCCATATAATTGGCGAAGGTGGAAATGGTTTGGTATATTTAGCAACGATAAACGGAAAAGATGTTGCAATTAAATTTTTAGTGACTGATTCATCCAAGAAGATCAAAAGATTTCAATCTGAATATTTTAATACAAATTATGTACGAGACAAACTGTGTAATATTGTCAACATGTTATATTATGGTGATGTTGCACTTTGCACAGAACTTACCGTACCATATATTGTGATGTCTAAATATTCTGAAAATTTAAGAAGTTATCGAAATAGACTTGCGGAAATCAACGAAACAGATTTTATAAATTTAATGAAATTCTTCTGCCAGACTTTAAAGTCTCTTCACAGTCATAATATTGTCCATCGTGATATTAAACCAGAAAATATTTTAATTGATGAAGATGGATAATTTAAACTCGCAGATTTTGGAATTGCTCATTTTGAAAAAGAAGATTTTCCAATAGAAAATAAAACTCAAAAAGGCGAAAGAATGGCCAATTTGGAATTTTCTGCACCGGAACAGGTAAGCAAGCCCTACATAGCAACACGAGCTTCTGATATCTATTCTATGGCACAGGTTTTGTATTGGTTTGTTTTTAGAAGTTTAAATCGTGGAACGGGAGCGGAACAAATCTCGTCTAAATATCATTGGGAAAATGCACTTCTGTATGATAGAATCATTAGCAAGTGTCTCTGTAATAATCCAACTCATCGATTTCAAACAATCGATGAGTTGGAAAATTTTTATAAATCAGAGATTTCTCGTAGCAAGGAAGTAAGTCCGTTTGATGATATGCGTGAATTTCAAAAAGCAGTATTGTCAGTTGTACCCGAATTTTATAATCAAGCATTTTGTATCACTGACAAAGGCATGATGGCCGATTTGTTTTCAAGAATTTTTCAAGTAAAATATAATCGGCAACTACTATTTAATACTGGAATAGGTGATAATGATGTGTCCTCCATTATCAAATTGGAAAATGACGACTTTTTAATGGACACAAGGCAATTGAATATTCGGTGTATATGGGGACTTTTTACTAATAGTGTTTATGATGACATTCTGCTGTTAGAAGTTGATGATTCTGTTCTTTACGAGATAGATGGAAAGCAAGTTAATTATGTTGCCGTAATAAATGATACAGAGATTTTGCCATATAATGCAATTGAATCTGGATTTGTTAGGTATCATGGTGCAGTATGTGATGTCCGTTCACTGCACATTCAAGAACGATATATAGGGAACGATTATAGAGTAATTGCAATCGCACCATTTCACAATTGCGCCGTTATAGATAAAAATGATGATTTTTTAAAGGAGTTGCAAGGGAAAAACTCCATAACACAGGCTGATATATATCAATTGAAGCGTGACATTCAAAAAAATAAAGCGTATGATGTGATAGAAAAATTATAATTCAGAAACCACAGAGAAAATAGCCGGACACAGCAGCCACAAGGCCACCGTGTCCGGCTATTTTTGTGCTGACAATGACACATTACTTTCATCAAGGATAATGTGTCATTGTCAAGCTGGCGGTATTATTCACCCGTAAAATCAAACCTCTGTCCGTCAAAGTCAGCATCGGTCATTTGCTCCAATTGTGCAATGGTACCGTTTGCCAGCCGCCGCATTTCCGTGTCCATGTCCGGCAGGGCGGTCAGCATCCGCGCCATCGTTCGGCGGCGGTCAGAGGTGTGGTACATACAGATCAAATTTTCTTCTTCCACGCTAAAATTCATGTGTCAGACCTCCATTTCGCGTTGCTTATTGCGAGCCGCTGCCTTTTTCGGGCTGGCGGCCTGTTTTGTTTCGGAAAGCTGCTTGCGGACGGAAGTGCGGGGCTTGCAGATGCCCTTGTCCCGGTTTTCGTTTTTGCCAACCAGCGCGTAGATGCCGAAACGGTCTTTCACGCTGGACAGGTGCAGGGACTTGTACGGCAGCATGGCAAGCAGCTGGTCCGTGTCCCGGCTGGATGCCAGCTTGGTGAAATAGGGCGATACCTCCACCATAAAATGATTCTTGTCCGGGCTGTTGGGAGCAGCCAGCCGCTTCATACCGGCCACAATGCGCTGTGCCTCGGCCTCGATCAGCCCGGTGTGCAGTGCCGCAAGATGTTCTTTGAAATCACCGGGCCGTGCAGGTTCCCGGCTATACTGCTCCTGCCGGATAGCCGCTTGCAGAAGTTCCGGGTCAAGGGGCTGCATTTCATACCGCACGAGTTCACCGAAATATTTATCCGGGCGGCTGTCGAAATGCTCTTTCGGGCCAATCTCCCGCATCCCGCTTTCGTAGATCAGGCGATTGGCACCCACGGGCAGGGCGGCATCCCGGATGTGCTGGAAATGCTGCTGGTAGTCCAGTTCATACAGATTGCCTTGCACAGTTCCGTTGGCCGCGCCGGTCAGCTCCACCGCATAGGCAAGAATCCTGTCGTGGGTCTGTTCGCCGCAGAATTTCCATGTGTTGTAGGCTTGGGTATCTTTGAGCAGCACGTCCCGTTCCCGGAAGCAGAATGTCCCAGAGGGCCGGGACAGCCACAACAGCAGCTTATCTTCCGGCTGGTCGCTGCGGGCGGCCTCCCGCAGCATCTTGATGTCAAAGGCAAAATCGCTCTGGTAGTACGCAGTATTCTGGTGCATGATGGCTTCCAGCGCGGCGATCATATCCATGTTTTCAAATTTCTGCATGGCTTACATCTCCAATTCCTTTGTCTTTTCTCGTGGCTGCGTTTGCTTGCTCTGTTCCTTTTTTGCGGCATCCAGCTGTGCCCGGATGGACGGCTTTTTCGATTTGGCCGTTCGGGATTTTTTTGCTTTCGGCGCCTTTTCCTCGGCTTTGACTGCGGCGGCAAGGTCTGTCAGAGAAATTTGTTCTCCGGCTTTTGCTTTTGCCTCCAATTCGCCCAGAGATGGTGCATTGTTCAGCACGCCATCAATCATATTTTCGTTATGTTCGGTGGAATGTTCTGCGGTGCGCAGCGGGTTTTCCCGCAAGAACTCCGGCACCTGCTGGAAGCCTACGCTGTCGCAGTAGTGGGCGGTGTCCTGCCCGTTCTGGTGCAGCACCACCACATCCGAAACAGACAGCGAGTGTCCCTTGAAATCTGCCGGATAGTCCACATTGAATGTGCGGTAGATGTCCTCCAACGTGGTGCCAGCAGTCAGCGGCGCGGTGTACACTTCCGTATAGTTGGACTTGTCCACAGTCCGGCCAGCGGCCTGCAGGCGGTCGTAGGGCTCAAAACGGTAATCGCGGGTGGAATCTTCATTGCGCAGCTGGTAGATGGAAAAACTGTCCTGCTGCGGTGCTTCAAAGCCTGCCGCCGCATATTTCTCAACCGTCATTCCAGCAGCAGCCGCTTCCTGCGCGATCTCGGCCTGCACCTGTGCCTTGTAATCCTGCAAGCTCTGGTCAAAGTCAGCCAGCTTGGGCGGTTCCGGCAAGTTATACTGGCCTTGGTTAAGCAGCGGGCGGCAGTCCTGCACATAGGCCACAACAGTGTTGTAATAGGCAGCCTGTTCCGGCGAAATGTTCTGTTCCTCCCGCAAAGCGGCGGTGGCTGCTTGCTCCATGGCCGAAAGATTGCAATGTTGTTTGAGGTACGGGATAAACTCGGTCAGCACCATTTCACGCTCTGCCTTGTCCTGCTCCCATGCTTCCGGGCCTTTGTTATGCAGAACAAAATTCTTCCAATTTTCATCTTTAGTGTAGTATTCGTGGTAGTTCTGGATATATTGAACCAAAGAGCCCTCTCCGTCACCAAAATCCTGCCGCCCCTCGTAGTTATCCGGCTGGCCGTTCATAGTAAAGTCAATGCGGAAGGCTGTTTTGTCATACCAGCCGCCCGTGTAGCCGTCCTTTTCCCGGTCCGTGTGCTGGGCGGTGTCCAGTTCTTCAAAGACGCGGTTTGCCACGGACAGCGGCATGGTTTCGCCGTCCTGCAGCTTGTCGCTTTCACTCCACAGAATCGTGACTGTAGGTTCTGCGGCGGGGTCTGGAATTTTAACGGGTGCGGGAATTTCGTTGGCCTTTTCCGCCGCCTCTTGGAATGCCGCTAGCTTATCGCCCAACAGGACTTCCGACACTGCGGCTGTCTGCCCCAGCAGATTAAGTGCTTCCTGCCCGGCATCTGGCAGGGTCAGACCGGGCGCGTCCAGCTGGCCTCCGTCCAGAGCCTTTTTGTCCGCATCATACAGTGTATAGTCATAGCCGGAATCACAGGTCTGGATGAATAAAATATTGCCGTTGTCCAGCGCAAATGCGGCTTCCTGTGCGGCGGAAAGGTCTGCTTCCCGCTGCTGGCGCAGTTCTGCCAGATGTTCGTCCAGCGCGGAGATCAGCTCATGGGCCGCGCTGCGGATAATTTCCAGAGAGGCTTTCAGTTCGGCCAGTTCCCGGCCGGAACTCCACCCGGCCACATAGCCAAAGGAATACTCGGACGTGTCCAGCCCATAGTGCTGGCAGACGGCATAGGCCACACTTTCGGCCTGCACCTCGCGGGTGCGGCTGTCCGGGCGGTTGGCCTGTTCCGGGTCGTCTGGGTCGATGGCGTGCAGCTTTGCATGGGCAATCTCATGGATGGCTGTCTTGATGGTTTGCAGCTGGCTCATGCCCTCTTGAATGGCAATGCGGTTGTCGAGCAGATGAAAGTAGCCGTGCGCCCCGCCCTCGATGTCCTCAAACCCGATTGGCACCGGGGAAGCCTGCTCCAACGCCTTGAAAAAATCTTGGTAGTCCTGCACGCTGCCGGACAATTCATTCACCGCGATAGAGGGCAGCGGTTCGCCCTCGGTCTGACTGACATCGAACACGGAAACCACCTTAAAGGCCGGAATCTGCACCGTTTTTTCCTCAGTCAGCGGCTTGCCGTCCTTGTCCAGAATCGGCTTACCCTGTTCGTCCCGCTTTTCCATCTTCTGCTTGACCTTGTACGGCGCAGGGGCCAGAATTTTGATGCCTTTTTCGCCCTTTTTCACGGTGCGGTGGAATGTGTCTTTCCACTTGTTGAAGCCCGCCACCAGCTGTCCGCCCTGCATGGCAATCAGCAAGGTGTTGTTGAAGCTGTAATTGTGAAATTTTGCCATCGTGGTGAGGTAGGCTTTGTAGCGGTCGCTGTCGAACAACTGCTGAATCCCTGTTTCCAGCCGGTCCGTGATTTCTTTCATGCGTTCCGCACTGTCCTTTCCGTTCAGGATAATGGGAATAACTTTCTGCGGTTCTGTTTCAGGCTGAACAGGCGGCGGGATGTTGGCCGCATCCCGCAGAACTTCCGGCGCGGGAAAGGACAGCACCCGGTATTCCTCCGGCACGGGCTGGCCCTCGTGGACTTTCTGCCACTCGTCCCCGCTTTTGACAAGGTAGCCGTACTGGGTGAACGCACCCTGTTCCTGCTGAGCCACATACCGGCCAAACTGTGCCGTGTCGATGCCGCCTTTCCATTCTTCCGGCATATCCACCATGCCGGAGCGATTCAGGTAGTAATCTCCTAGCTGGGCAGGCCCGTGCACATCCGGCAGATGCACATAGTAGTCCACGTTTTCGGGAAAGTCGGTGATTCTCCCGATGCTGAAAAGCTCACTCTGCGGGGCTTGCAGGGCGGCGTTCAGCTCTGCGCGTTCCCCGGTAGAGAGTGTTTCCAGTCGTGATGCCAGAAAGTTCAGTTCGTCCACATTGGATGCCAGCACCATGTTATAAGGAATCGCAAAGCGTTTTTCTTCCTCGGCAAAGTAGCCGGAAATGAAAAGGCCCTGCAGATTATCGGACGAAATGCCGATTTGCCGCAGGGCTGCTTGTACCTGTTCGGTTGTGGTAGGCAGGTCCAGCCAAACGCCATCTCTGCCTTGCTGCTGCCGATTTTGCAGCTGGATGGAAAATAATTCGCTCATTTGGTCACACTCCTTTTTTGCTATCCTACGGATAGAGAGAGTCGGTTATGGCAAAATGAATGCTTCACCTTACCATAACCGGCCCTCGTTTTCTTTATCCCTTACGCTCTACCCGGTAATTGACGTACTTGCCTCCCGTATCTGCTAGAAGTACTGTTGCATCATAGGTTTTGCCTGTTTTCTCGGAGTAGAGGCCCTTGACCTTTGCCTTACCGTTTTTGAGCAGAGCGGCGGCGATCTTTGGGGTGAACGCCTTTTTGCGCTGCTCAAAGAAGCGGTCATTCTTCCACATCACGAACTGACAGCTACGATTCCCGCAGTAGAAGTTTTTCTTGCCCTCATAGACGTTTTCACTGCACCGGGGACACTTGCCGATGATAACCCGTTCCGACTGGAACAGGTTTTGTTTGTCCGCGCTGATGCAGGAATAGGTCTTGACCAGCTGACGCACCTGCGCTTCAATTTCGGCCATAAACTCGTCCGGGTCTGCGCTGCCTTTGGCAATCTCGGTCAGACGGTTTTCCCATTCAGCAGTCAGAGCGGGAGAGGTCAGGCTTTCCGGCAGAACCACCGCCAGATTGATGCCGTCCTTGGTGGGGACAAGCTGCTTACCCTTGCGCTGCACAAAGCCCATTTGCACCAGTTTTTCCAGAATCGCGGCACGGGTGGCCGGAGTGCCCAGCCCCTTACGTTCCGCTTCCTCCGGCATATCTTCGGCCCCGGCCCGCTCCATTGCCGACAGGAGCGTATCTTCGGTGTAGGCTTTCGGCGGGGACGTGAAGTGTTCCGAAACGTTAGCCATCACGGAAAAACTCTGTCCCTCGGCCAGTTCCGGCAGTGCGTTCAAAACTTCTTCCTCGGTATCGGCTTTCAGGGTGGCGCGGAACCGCTGGTCGATTTCTTTCCAACCGGGAATAAGCACCGTCTTTCCCTTGGCGGTGAACTCGTTCCCGGCGCAGGAGAACACGGCGGCCACGGTTTCGTACTCATGGGGCGCGGCTATCGCGCAGAGCAGTTTGGAGCAGACAAGATTCATCAGTTTGTATTCACTCTCGGCAAGACCAGTGAAACCCTGCTTTACAAATTCGGACGTGGGGATGATGGCGTGGTGGTCCGATACCTTTTTGCTGTTCAGTACCCGGCCCACTTCCGCAGTCAGCGCAAGTCCTTGGGCAAAGGGCAGCAGCCACAGAAGGTCGGACACAAGATGTTGTGCCGTCTGGCCCATATCCTCGGTCAGATATTGGCTGTCGGTGCGGGGATAGGTCAGCAATTTCTTTTCGTAAAGCTGCTGGGCGTAATCAAGGGTCTGTTTTGCGGTAAAACCGAACAGACGGTTTGCTTCCCGCTGCAATGTAGTCAGGTCATAGAGCTTGGGCGGCTGTTCTGTCTTTTTCTCCCGCTTGACAGAAGAACAGATAGCAGATGCCCCGGCACAGGCATTTTTCAAAGTGTCGGCCTCGTCCATGCTGGCAATGCGTCCACTGTCTGCTTTCAGACTGCCGGACTGGATGCCGACTGTGTAATACCTTTCTTTCTGGAAGCGCAGGATTTTTGCATCCCGGTCCACCAGCATTTTCAATGTCGGTGTCTGTACGCGGCCCACGGTCAGAGTCTTGTGGTACAGCACCGAAAACAGCCGCGTTGCATTGATGCCCACCAGCCAATCTGCTTTTGCACGGCAGAGGGCCGATTGGTACAGCGCATCATAATCCGAATCCGGGCACAGGTTTGCAAAGCCCTCCCGGATGGCGGAATCTTCCATCGAGGAAATCCAAAGCCGCTCAAACGGCTTTCTGCACCCGGCTTTGTGGTACACCAACCGAAAGATCAGCTCGCCCTCACGACCGGCATCTGTTGCGGCAGTCACACTGTCCACATCCGGGCGGTTGAGCAGGGCACGCAGAACTTCAAACTGCTGTTTCTTCTCGTCCGGCACGATGAACTGCCACGGCTGGGGCAGGATGGGCAAATCCTCATACCGCCACTTACAGTATTTTTCATCGTACTGGCCCGCCTCGGCAAAGGACACCAGATGCCCGATGCACCAGCTGACCAGATACCCGCCGCCCTGCCAATAGCCGTTTTGCTTTTCAGTGGCCCCGATTACGGCGGCGATGCTGCGGGCTACACTGGGCTTTTCGGCAATCACCAGCTGAAAACTCATGTTTCATCCTCCTGTCCGTCCTCCGAATGAATCTCGATTTCAGCCGGTTCCTCGTCTGCATCTTCGTCCTCGCCAAAATCGTATTCGTCCAGATCATCGTGCCCGGTGGTATCGGCCTTGGGCTTGTGGAACTTGAAATAACAGAATGCCGCGCCGCCGCCCGCCAGAGCCAGCACCAGCAGGATAATCAGACTGCCTATGTTGGACTTCGGCTTTTCCTGCGGCGTTTCGGTATCAGTTTTCACCGCTTCCGGGGCCGTGCAGTTGCGCAGGCTCTTTTCACACAAGGGGCAGTTTTCGTTGACGTTTCCGGCCTCACATTTCACGGTGCAGATGCAGAACTCGGTGTCCTGCGGCTCTTCATCCAGCAGGGCCAGCAAGTCGGCATCGTCCACTTGGTTCAGAAAGTGAACAGAAGTTTCCTTGTCCTCGTTGGCACGGTCAATCAGGATGTAAAAATAATTCCCGGCTTTGGTGGTCACGGTGATAAGCTGCTTGTCGCCGTAGAAATCATCCACCAGTGTTGCGTTGCCCTCCGGGGTAACAGGTACGCCCTCCGGCTCCATGCCGCCTGTAGTCGCTTCCTCGTCCACAATCTCCGGCAGAGGTTCCGGGGCTGGGTCAGAGCCGCTTGCAAAAGCGGGCATGGAGAACGAGCAGAGGCAGAGCAGGATAGCCAGCAGCCCGGCTGCAAAACGGCAGTTCCAATCAGGTTTCATCGGCGGCATCCTCCTGTTTGTGGTACGGGGTGGCGGTGGGTGCAGCATTCAACGCACCGCTGCGCAGGAAGGCCGCGAACTCGTCCGGCTTCATGTTCATGCTGCGCACCAGCTGAATGATCTGCAGGTTTTCCTGTTCAGTCTTTGCAGATTCCAGTTCTTTCAACTGCTGCTGGTATTCGCTGATTTTTTCTTTGAGCCGTTCGATGTCGCGCTCAATGCGGGAAAGTCTTTTTGCCATACAAAATCCTTTCTGGCGTCACGGTAAACGCCCATAGCTGTAAAAATGTTCCTGCCAATATTTTGAGTTGAGGTTTGTGTAAGAGATCGGGTCGCCACAGTGCAGCATGATGGAATTGCCTACATAGATACCGCAATGGCTCACGCCGGGGGTATCGTAGGTTCCCTTGAAAAACACAAGGTCGCCCGGTTTGACCTGCGCGGCTGAAACAGGAGTGCAGAGGTTATAAAGCCCCTGTGCGTTCTGGCGGCCCACATTCCAGCCGGAGTGATTCAGCACCCACGAAATGTAGCCGCTGCAATCAAAGCTGGTGCTGGGCGAACTGCCGCCCCACACATACGGGTAGCCGATGTACTTCGTGGCTTCCTCCATCATGGCGGCAAACTTATCATCTTTGAGGGCTTTCGGGGGAATGTCGTAGTAGGTGGGCTGCTTGATGGCGGACGCATTGGGGTACTGTGCCTGCCCGAACAGGTCTGGCCGGTTGCCCAGCGTGCGCATATAGAGCGAATAGGCACTGAGCTGTTCTTCGGTCAGTACTTCCACGGGCAGGTGGGATAAATCCTTGTTCTTCAGCTTGACCGTGCAGATGTAGTATTCATACGGTTCTTGGTAGGTGATAACTTGCGGCACACCATACGGGCCAATAATGACCATCATTTTTGTACGGTAACGTATCTGCATGGTCACGGTCTCGGTCAGGATGTATTGCTTTTCAAAGAGCATTTCGATTTCACCCTGCACCTCGGCCAGTGTGAACACGCCGTCATGCAGCGCGGACAAAATCGAAATCAGCACATAGGGGTCATGCTCGATTTCATCCAGATAAAAATGATACTCGTCATAGTTGTGGGTGGCCTCGTAGGTGTCGAGATACCGTTGCAGCTTTTGTTCCAGCTTGGCATAAGCCTTCTCTGCACCCAGCATATCCTTGTCCTTGGAAAAATAAGAAGATGCCGTCACGCCGGTCCCAGCGGTGCCCGCCATCACCGTGCAGGACTGCAAGCCCGTTATCAAGAGCAGAGCCAGCAGACCGAACACCGCCACGATCAGAATGGTTTTCCAGTTCTGGGCAGCAAATTCGGCCACCCGTTCGCCGCCTTCGGCTGCCAGCTTTGTTACCCGGAAACCATTTTCTGCGGTAGTGGCTGCACCCTGTGCGGCGGCTTGTCCGGCCTGCCGTGCAGCTTTGGCGTACTGTTGCTTGATACGCTGTTTCTGCCACATCCGGGAAATGGGATTGCTGGCGGACTGCGCGATCTGCGGATTGTCCCGCAAAGATTTCTGGTAAAAGTATTCTGCATTGGCAGACATGAGCTGACGCTCTGCCTTTTCCACGGCCTTGTAGGGCTTCATCTTGTGGTGCCGGATGCCGCTGTGGATGACCTTGGCGGTCTGATGCTCCACCAGTTCTTCACCCTTGTGGCCACCCTCCACACCCACATTTTCGTGTTCGACCTCGTGGATTTTTCCGTGAGCGAACAGCAATGCTTCCGACAGCGGGCGGCTGGCCGGGTTTGGTTTCAGGCTGGGCGGGCCTTTGTCCTGCTGCTCAAACCGCAGGGTGGATTTTGCCTTGCCGCTGGCTGCATCGTAAACTTTTTCCTTGACCGGGACACGCTTCTTCGGCAGAGCGGCGCGGGCCGCATCCAGCTTGTCGGCCTTTGCTTCCGCCTTGTGGATGTACGGCTGCAACTCCGGGTCTGCCCGTTCGTCCTCGGTCAATTCCAAACGGGCAGCGGAACGGTGCAGACCATCTTCACTTTTGGCGGTGGCCGCTGTTTCTGCTGCCTTTTTCGCTTTCTTTTTATTTTTATGCCCGTCCTTGATGTCCTCGGCCCGTTCCAGAATTTTTTCGGCCTTGCCCTCGGCATCCGTGGAATAATCCTGTTCCGCTTCCCGGCAGGAAACATTCTCCACAGTGCCGTCAGCCTGATTTTCTACCACCAGACCGTCACGGGTCATGGTCTGGGTGACTTTGGCTTTTGCCTGCAATTCTTTCAAGGTTCTTCACCTCCCATCGGACAGCGGCCCGTTTCAATGTCCGCAATGTATTTGAGAATCGGGAACACCTGCGGCGGCGAAACTGCATTGCCCAGTGTTTTCATCCGCTTGCTGCGGTTCGGCACCTCTTCGGTCAGGCGCGGGATGTCGGCGGGTTCTTCGGCCCAAAGGGAATGTCCGTCCATTTGCGCGGGAAACCCATCAGCCACTCTACCCAGTCCGGGTTGAGGTAGGGCCTTTCCAGCGTGGTGGGGGTCATGCGGTAGACCACATGAGAGAGCCGCGCCGTCCATGCTTTGCCATCCTTGTTCATCTTGCGGTAGCTGCCGTTCGCAGAGATTTGGATGTCCAACCCCTTGCCCACATCCCCGGTGTCGCTGGCAAGGGGTGTGGGAAGCAGCGGAGCCAATGATGAATACCCGTTTCCGTTCGTGCCACGCGCCAACGGCAGCAGCAGGTAATACGAAAACCCGAACATCGTAACCTGCCTGCTCCAAGTCAATGAGCGTTTTGTCGAGCCCCATACGGAGGAAGCCAGCAACATTTTCTCCAAGCACCCAACGGGGCTGCAATTCCCGGATGACTCGCAGCATTTCTGGCCACAGGTAGCGTTCATCGTGGAAGCCGCGCTGCCGCCCTGCGGTGGAGAACGGCTGGCACGGGAAGCCGCCTGAAATGAGGGTGACGGTGCGAAGTCCTGTTTTTTCAAAGAAAGCCTCCTTTGTTACGGTGGTGATGTCCTGAAAACGGGGCACTTCCGGCCAGTGGCTTGCCAGCACAGCGGCGGGAAATGCCGCCCACTCGCATTGACAG
>OHKQ01000787.1_pt1 | contig 13154 bp, 11 predicted proteins | sample 1568891 | NCBI WGS metagenome assembly OHKQ01 (sample SAMEA3879596, study PRJEB24766) | human gut metagenome | biome: human-associated habitat; feature: feces | place: USA | collected 1985/1987 | reverse complement strand
TTAATGATTCGGGCAATCTTCCAGCAGAAGTTATCTCAATGCGGTCTGGGAATATTTCAAACTTAGGCGGTACTTCAAACGAATAGTCGTTGTGTACAATGGCGTTGACAACAGCCTCGCGCAAGGCTATCTTGTCCCATAAAGGAGTCTCGTCTCGTTCTGCGGAGGTGATAGTTGCAAAGACCTTATTCTCTATGTCTAACTTTGCCAATACGCTCTTGGTTGCTTTTATCAAGGAGCAGTAACCATACTCATTGTTCTCTATTAAATCGCATCTGTCAAGGCTTGAATATTTGGCAAGTTTGATAGAGATGTTGTTCTCATCAGCCAACAAGTAAGCCACATAGTTAAGTTTACCGTCCGCTGTCAATAGTTCTAAGCTACGCTTGAAATTTTCATTCAACCGTTTGCCACGCTCGTCGTAATAAATGCGAAGTTGCTCGAAAGATAAATCCTGCCTGTTGGAGATGATCCGCCCAATGGAATTTCGTGTACGCATAGCAAACAAACGTTCAATCAGCTGTTGCTGCATGGGCTCTGCAGAAGTACCCATCCTAATGAACGTACCTTTGGAGGTCATGCCATACTTGGACTTGAAATAAGGTTTTTCAATACCACTTGCAATGGTAATTTTCACGACTGAGCAGCCGTTTCGGTCTTCTGCTGATATATCGAAAAGCCCCATAACCGAGGGTGAAATGTTGTTTTTGATGCGATCTTTCAATCGTAACATACAGGTATCTACGTCATCGACTCCTACTGTGTTTCCGTTTTTATCTACACCTATATATATGTAACCCCCTTCCTTGTAATTCAGAAAGGCTATCACTTCTTTCTCTATATCCAAATCGGAGGTAAGCTCCAACTTATATTCTATACGATTTGTCTCACTCATAATCTATCAAGAACAGAAACTTTCAGAAATAATAATTTCTGGATTAAGCGATTCTCTTTGCTGTTGTCTTTTTACAGTAACATCGTCAGAAGCAATACTCTGCTCTGCTAATAAAGGGTACGATGAAAGAATTTTCATCATTTGTTCAAGAAGAATAGACAACTTTACAGGTGTTTTCTTTGTTGCTGTTTTCAGTTTGTTCACTTCTCGTTGTAGCTGTTGGAACTTACCTGTTGTAATCGCTCTCTTCGCTTGTCGGATTAGTTCTGCTTCCTTTTCGGTAATATTTTGTATAGTCAGGAAACTGTCAAGATAGGCTATAGCCTTTTTTTCGTTCGGTCCTTGTGTGGGATTAACTTTAAGAGTATTCCCTTTTTCTGCTTCTGTTCTCTCAGAAAAACTTTCAAGTGCTTTCCCAATTTGAAAATGATGAAGTTCATGCAGCGGAATCGCTTGCTCATTCACATCTGCCTTAAATATTTTTACTGCTTCAAGGAAAGTAAGTTCTTCCATTTTCCCATCTTTATGAACAAATGTGAAGGCATCTCTTTTATTGTTACGAATAAATGCCAATGTTGATTTGTCTGTATTAGCGGTTCTTCTGCCAACACGGGCACGCAAAGGCATTTTTGCTATTGCTTTCAACAAATCGGGATATTCTTCTTTTTGTTTCCTCAACCACATTAAATAGCTTAACTTCTCATCGCGTTCTTCTTCAAGGCTCTTGTCAAACAAACCAAAGCTTTCAGGGGTTTCTTCATCAGAATATATCTGGCTGTCCTCTCCCAAGGCAGCATGGAAAGCAAAGAGTTTCATCTTGGCTTTTTTCACAAGTTCAATATCATTGTTCACCTTTTCCGTTGGGAAAAAGTTGTAAACATAGATTTCCTTGGCAACACTGCCAATGCGGTTCACACGACCTATGCGCTGCATTAGGCGTGTGGAGTTCCAAGGAGTATCATAATTCACAACGATATTGGCTCGATGTAAATTGACTCCTTCTGCCAAGACTTCCGTGGTCAGTACTATATTATAATCGTTTTTCTTATGCCCTTTATAGTTTGCATCAAAATTAGCATTTAGCAAAAGCATGTTTTCTGTACGGTTGTTGCTTCCAACCGATAAGACCTTGTTGTATCCTTGTTGTTTTAACTTTTCTGCGAGATAGTTCGTTGTTTCTTTGCTTTCAGAGAACACTACCAACTTCCCTTCGCAATTAATGGACTTGTCGAATAACTGTTTTGTCAGTTTATCAAGAAATACATCCAACTTCGGATCATAGTCTATCTTGTTCCATTCGGCTACCAAATCCTTCAATAAAGCATCATCATGCTTCAACCCATCTACATAAACAGGTTTGACGAAATCGTCTGGCGTACATACTTCTATCGTGGGGTCTGTATATACCGACTGTTCAATTAATTTAATCAGTTCGTCTTCCTTCCCATTGCTCAATAGTTCGTTTACCTTCAAATTAGGAGCGATGTAAATAGTTCCTTTCTCAAACATTTTGAGCATCACACAGTTTGCTTCATAGTACCGCTTCAACGACTGTTTGAAAGCGTAAAAGCTGCTGTCAAGCCGTTTAACGAGCAAGGTCTTCATAATTCCTGCCAACTGAATCGAGATTTGATCGGCTTTCTTGTATTTCTTCTTTTTATCTTCGTTAAGATATTTAATGGCTTGGTATCGGAAATATGTCAGTCCTTCTTTCTTATTGCTCAACACGTTGATGGTCTTGTCGTAAAGTGCACTCAAAGCCTTATCCAGCTCATAGTACAGAGGTTGGGGCTGATGTACTGTTGGGAATACAATTCCTTGCTCGTCCAAATCTTTTTTGTATGCTTCATTTTCCAATAGGTCTGTGCGTGTACGACGAACAGTCAAAGGTTCTACTACTTTCACGCGTATCTTTTCGTAGATGCTCCTTACTTTATTTGCAATGACTGAGCTGTTTTTCTCAGCTTTCACTTTCTTATAAGCATCAATCTGCTCCCTGAAGAAACGTTGCAGATTTCCTTCTTCGAGTGTACTATCCTTAGAATCTTGAAACAGATATACAAGATTGGCAATGTCTTCTGGCTTGTTGTTCAGTGGTGTAGCCGAAACGAGAATTATTTTTTTATCGTATGGGGTTCCGTCTGTACGCAGGTGTCGAGTGGGAGTCTTGCATAACTTTTGGAGTTCGTTGTACATAGTTGCAGTGTCAGTACGGAACTTATGTGCTTCATCAACAATGACCAAGTCATAAAAAGAAGCATCTTTTATCTTGTGCAGACTTCCATTTGTAATAATACTATAATTGTCTATCCTGAATTTAGACAGAGTTTCATCCCAACTATCTTTCAAGGCTGGTGGAACTATAACCAATGTATTAGAGCGATATGCAGGAAAATCATTGGAAAAGAAAAACTTCTTGGCTATCAAGGCTGCTACTACGGTTTTTCCCAATCCTACGACATCCGAGAGGAAAAAACCATTATGTTTCATCATCTTGGAAAAGCCATCGTTTACTGCATCGACCTGATAAGACAGTTTCTTAAAGTCTTTAGGTAAATCTGAAACAGAATTAGGATCAAAGTCAATGCTCTTTCCAAAGTATTCCAACAAGAACTTCAGATAAACCTCATAAGGTGTAAAGTTTGGGTTCAGAAAAGATTCTTTCCTTATGGATTCTATGTGCGACAAGTCTATCTTCACAGCTTCGCTCCATAACCTTTCAAAAGCATCGGTAGCAAATTGAATGTCATCATCATAGCGCAGTTCTACGTTGAACTCAAAATTCTTTTCAAGTCCTGCATCTGTAAGATTGCTTGATCCCGTTATAACAGAACCATATCCGTGCGGATGATATATTTCTTCCCTAAAAATATAAACTTTAGCGTGGATATTTTGCTTGGGGTGAATACGCATTTCTATTTTCCCAGATACAATATCCTCTACGAATTGGTACATACCATCTTCTACATCCTTATCGTATTGTGCTTCCTGGATGTTTTTTTTCAGCTCACAAAAGAATTCTTCCTGCGATTGCTCTTCATCAGGATTGAAAAAAAGCCCTTGTTGATTGGCTTGTGCTGTAAGTTTATCAACATTGATACCCACAAGAAATCTTATCTTCGGAGTCTGCTCTATGAATTTCCTGATTTTGAAATAGCCAGAAGCACGGAAATAACCAACAAGTACATCGAAGAAATGCACTTTCTTATACTTGAAAACACCTTCTATTTTCTCTAAAAGTGTATTCTGATTTTCATTGGTAAAGAAATTCGTTCCCATCGATTATTCTTTTGTTGATTTTATCAGTAACCTTACATCTACATCTAATAGTTGTGCGATTTCGCCCAATATCGAAACCGTTGGCTGTGTTTTGTTTTGACACCAACGAGATATAGTATGCTCCGTCTTGCCCAATTGCTCAGCAAGCCATCTATTTGTTTTTCCTTGTTCAACAAGGACAATTTTTAAGCGGTTAGCAACGCTTATATGTTCATTGTTTGACATTTTATCACAATATATTGCTTACAAAGATAATAAACTATTTGAAAAAATACAAGCATTGTACTTAAATTGTTTTATAATCCGTTTTTTGCTGCATCACTTTATGTACAGTACATTTGACAGGCGTAGAATGTAGCCACTTGGTAGTAATAGTTATTCTATTTTCTAACTACGGTATAAACCTTTTTCTTTCACAGTATTATGCCTTATTGTAGTTATGTAGTAAGATATAATCGGTGAAAGAAAAAGGAAGTATAATTATCAGTTATCCGTGTTACCTGTCAGGAATATTGGTGTTATGGTAGTTGTCGGTCGTTGTATCTTATGGCAGATATAACTTCTGAACAGATGAGCCTCCGTACTGTCCAACTGAAAGGATAGGGCAATGATGATTGGAAGTGGATAGAGCTGTGCATAACCTTTTAGTTGTTCGTTTGCATAAATATCTTCCTCGCCTGCAATCCTCTCATCGGGGTACAGGTTGGGATTGTGGGCTATTGCTTGAAGCCTGCCATTGAGCTTTCTCCATGTTACACCGAAGAACCTTGCAAGTTCGCTCTCCGTCATAGCAATGTCTCCGTTACCTTCGCGAATGACTTGCATATTGCTACCCCAATCAAAGTAACTGCGATGATTCGTTACGCTTACTTTTCTTTGTGTGTTATTACTTGTCTTCATGCCGTTTCCCCCTTTCTGTCATTTGGCTTGACAACCAATGGAATTGTCTTAGTATTTATTGTTGCTTCCAAATTTGCATTTGCGGTATTGTTATCCTTAGCCTTGTATTTGGCAATGAGCCTGTCCATATCCTCCGAAATCTTGCTGTCAGTTACCTGCGCATAAATCTGCGTGCTTGATATAGAAGCGTGTCCCATCATCTTGGCAATGCTCTCTATGGGTATTCCTGCGCTTAGGCTCATCGTACCGAAGGTGTGCCTTGCAACATGGTACGACAATCTCTGTCTGATACCGTAAGCCTTGCCCACGATGCACAGGTTTTTGCCCATTACGCTACGGCTGCTATGAGCTTGGAAAACAAGACTTTCGCCTTTTTCTTTCACCGTCTGCAGTTCTTCGTTTCTTTCCTGCTCGTTCCTGCAATGGCTGACGATGGTTTCTGCTACGGGATGCAGCGGTACGATAAACTCAACCTTTGTCTTCTGACGCTCCTTGCGGATATATCTCTGTCCGTCAGCTGCCGTTTGGATATGTCTGTATTCCAAATTTTCCATATCAGCGATAGCCATACCTGTGAAGCAGGAAAAGACAAACATCAGCCGTGTCAACTCTGAATTTCTGTCGTTCATCCTCATTGCCATAAGTTTCATTACCTCGCTCTTTTGCAGAAAGCGTATCTTCTTTTCCTCCTTCTCATACTTGGCGTTTTCAAAGGGATTGCAGCGGATAATCCTCTTGCTGACCGCACGAAACATCAGTCGACTCAACCAACAGAGGTTAGTATTGACAGTCGATGCTTTCAGCCCACGCTTTTTCAGGAAGAAACGGTATTCCTCAAACAGACTCTCCGTAATGGTGGCTATGGGTATGTCTTTTACTCCTTTATTTCCGATAAAATCACGGAGGTTTCTATCAGAATAGGATAGGTTCAGATAAGTACCCTCTGCCCTTGACTTGCCCACGCTCTCTTGGACGGATTGTAGTTCCGCCTTACTCATGGCAAGGAGCGTTGTCGGATTGGTAGCTATACCTTGCAGGTGGTTCTTGATAAGTTCCACACTTACTACTCCGTCCCTCGTCAATATGTCCCGATAGGTTTTTTCTATCAATTCCCTGAACTCGCAGATTCTTTGATTTGTCTTCCTATTGGTTGTCAAGCTTTGCTTGGCGTTCCATTCGGAGGGCTGGCACTCTTCGCCTGTGGTAATGGCTGTGTTCTTTCCGTCTATGGTGATACGGCAGAGAATGGGTGTATTGCCGTCTGACTTTATTTTCTGTCTGTTGATATAGAACAGTATCTTGAATGTACTTCTCATAATGGTCTTGATTGAATTGTCCGTGTTTTATTTGACTAAATACGATGTTGAATGAAAGCAAATGGTCAGATAGCCAACTGCATATCTTCGGTGAAAGAAAAGAATCGGTCAAACTCCTCAAAGAGTTTTTGGGGTGTGACCTTTGCATAACGCTCGGTCATACTTACATTGCTATGTCCGAGCATCTTGCTCACCGTTTCAATAGGCACGCCCTGTTCAAGCGTGATGAGCGTTGCGAAAGTATGCCTTGCCGTATGCGTGGTAAAGGGAAACGATATGCCTGCACGAAGTCGTAGGGCTTTCAAGTAAACCTGATAGTTCTTGTACTTCATGTACGGAAGCAGCGTTTCCCTTTCATCGCTACGGTACTTCGCTATTAGCCTAACGGCTTCGGGCAGCAGTTTGATACGGCAGAGTACGCCTGTCTTCTGACGATTGAACTTCAGCCACAGACTGCCTTCATCATCACGGACAAGATGGGATTTGTTCAGTTCCATCAAGTCGCAATAGGCCGCACCAATATAGCAGGCAAAGAGAAAGATGTCCCTTGCTGTTTCCATTTCCTCCTCCAAATCATCAAAGCGGAGTGCTTTTAGTTTGTCCAATGCTCCCCTGTCAAGAGCCTTGGGCTGTTTCTTGTCGCCCTTTGATATCTTAACCTTGTCAAAAAGGAGCGTGTCAGCCAATCCCTCACGATAAGCCAACCTGCATACCGTCTTCAAATGAGTGGCTACATTATAGAACGTGCTTTCCTGAAAACCGCACTCACTTAAGAAATACTGCCGGAACTCATGGATAAAATCCTCTGTAAGTTGCGAGAATGCCAAGTCCGAAACCTTGTACTTCCGTTGAATAAACTTCTGTAAATGTATGCGGGTGGAGTGGTAGCCGTGTATGGCTCCTTCCTTGATGTCTATACCTACATGGTTTTCCTTTTCCTTGATGAGCATGTCCAGCCTTTCGATGAGCATACACCGTGTCTGCACGCTGCCCTGAAACTGCTCTTTTATATCGGTTGCGTCAAACCAGCAACATTTGGAGAGTAAGGACTGATAAGCCGACTGAACGGACAGCAACAGGTTTTCCAACCTGCCGTTCACTTCCATCGCCTCATGGCTCTTTCCGTCCATACGACTCTCACGCGGATTCCAAAGGTCGGGATTACAGGAGAGCTTGCAGCTGAACTGCGCAATAGAACGCCCAATGGTAATGCGTCCCATAATCGGGGCTTTTCCAGACTTGTCAAGACCGCTCTTTTTAAGGTAGAGCAACACCTTCATTTTCTCTGTTTTCATACGCTTCGATGTGTTGTGGCAAAATTACCAATTTCAAAGCGTTCCTTACTTATGCAGAAAACTGCCAACCGCAGCAACAGCCACACGAGAGAAAATAATTCAGTTACCGAATATTACTCCATTGTTACCTATGGTAAAATCGGGTAACGCTTTGGTAACTGAACTTCTGCTTAAATCTGCATATTACTGCCCTTTTTGAAAAAGGTACTTCTATGCAAATCGTTCCGTTTCTCACTCATTATCAATTAGTTTACACCAACTTCGATTTTTCTTCATTTTCAAGGATTAGTTGCCCGATAACTGTGGCCCGTTTGGCTTTCAACTGTGGCTCTTTTGCAAACTCGAAGGGCCAGAATGGCAAATCGGAGAGGCTTTCGCAGGGTTCCAAGTCCCGTGTTCCAATCTGGGTGGAGAGTTTTCGTGGAAGTGTTTTTGTAAAGGTTGTTCGTCATCAAGAGACACTTCCTGCCGGCTTCTCAGGCACGGTTGGGGCATCAACGGTTTCCCGAACACGGGAAAGGGACGCACTCGGAGCTCTCTCCTCATGCGTCCCATGCTTGTTATTACCGTCTTTTGTTACTTGGATTATTGCTTCATGTCAAACCCTAAACGCACACCGTCGTAGTTTTTGCTGATTTCACCGATGGAGGCTATCGTGGTGTTGCCGCTCATGGCCGAGAGGGTTTGGATGAGCGTGAGTAGTTTTTTCGATTCAAAAAGTATGCTGATGCCCGAACCGTTGCGCTTGGCATAGCCGGTGAGGTTGAGCAGCAGCCCTTGCAGGCGCAGCTGTGAGGTGGCGGTGTCGAAGGTGTAGGTGCCGCTCCAACTCTTACCGTCGAGTTTGGCCGCGAAAGTTCCGTCGCTTTCAAATTGGATATAGGTGTTGGAACGAGTGAACCCTAATTTCTTGTATTGCACCTCGAGTTTTTTCTCCACTTCGGTCGCAGCCACTTCGCCACCGGCCTTGGCCAAAGCACTCTGCGAGGTGAAAGCACAACCGGGTCCGTCGTAGCGCCAAATGCCCAGGAGTTGTTTGGAGGTCAGCTTGTCCAGTCCGATGACCGAAGAGAGCACATTGCCGATGGTCTCGCCGTCGGTGGCGGCCCCCAATATGCCTCCGAGCACGCTGCCCGTAGACGAAGTTGTCGATGTGGCTTGAGACGAAGTGTCTCCCATTGTTCCCATTCCTCCACAACCGGACAGCAGCAGGGCCGCGCCCGCAATCATCAGTGTTATCTTCTTCATTGTGATGTTTCGTTTAAAGCAAGTTCTCTTTAAAATTTAATTTCCGTGCGCAAAGGTCGGCTTTTTCCTCCAATCGTAAAAGGGGAAAATCCTATTTCGCAGGAGGAAATCCCTATCGGGGACATGAAACTGCCTTCTTGGAGACCTCTGGCGAGGCCGCGGGATGGGGAGAAAAAGCCCGCATTACACCACAACGGAGTTGACATAGGTCAAAAAACGACCGGCAATGACACCGTTTTTCGCCCGAAAAGATGGCCGAAAGGAGAGAAAAACATACCTTTGCAGTTCAAACCAATATTTAGTAAGGATAACATGATGGATAAAAGTTTGATTCAAGTAAATGCCAAAATCGGCGACCAGACGGCCAGCCGTTGCCGGCAAATGCTGAAAGAACGCCGTGAAGCTTTGGCTTCGAAAGGCAAGAGAAAGTAAAGTTGTTGCCGCCCGAAAGGGCTGACAACATGAGACCGACAGCTGTTTTAAGCACCATACACACATCGGGAGCGTCCTGCAAGGGGGGCTCCCGATGTCTTTATGAAGTAATGAAAGGCAAGAAGACAGGAAGCAAGTAGATAAAACGAAAAAAGAAATAAAAACAACAACGCGTTTACTGTCAAATGAAGATATTTTCCTATCTTTGCAGAAGATAGGATTTTGAGCTAAAACCATCATCAAATATGAAACACTTAGTAATTCGCCATTTTGGTCCAATAAAAGAGGCGGACATGGATTTAAGACGTGTCAATATCATTATTGGGCCACAGAGTTCCGGAAAGAGCACCATACTGAAGATTGCATGTTTCTGCGACTGGATGGAAAGGCAGATAGAACTAACTCAAAATCCTGATAAATACTGCGACTCAAACTTCTTCATCGAAAATCTTATAGGTTTTCACAAGTTGGAAGGCTATCTGCAACAGGAGACTTATATCAGATATGTAAATGATGCCGTTTCCTTTGATTATTCAGAGAAGAACAAGAAATGTACCTTCAAATGGAACGAGGCAAAGCGTTGGAAATACAAGCGGACCAAGATTGCCTATATCCCGGCTGAGAGAAATCTTGTGGCTGCAATACCAAACTGGTATCAAGTGAACATGAATAAGGATAACATTCTTGATTTCATGAAAGAGTGGGAATTTGCCCGCAAGGCATTCCTAAAAGGAGAACAGATACTTGATTTACCTGTCAAATACGAATATAATGCGTATAATCAAGGAGATCGCATAAAGCTGGAAAATGGAAAGGAACTTGATCTGACAGTCGCATCGAGTGGGCTTCAAGCCTTGACTCCTCTATATGTGATGCTTCGCTATCTAACTTCGGAATATTATAAGGAAGCTCATACCAACGTTGAACAAGACATGCTCAGACAAAACTTGCATGAAGTTGTGGCAAAGGAATGTGCCGGTCTGACCAAGGGAGAACAGCAGAATATCATCGACACGATTCTCACCCCTCACCACACAGACTTGTTCGTTGAAGAACCTGAAGCGCACATTTTTCCTTCTACACAGAAAAGTTTTGTGTATTCACTTGTAGAAATGCTTAATGGAAATGTGCAACATACATGTTTCCTCGCAACTCACAGTCCATATATCCTAACGGCATTCAACAATATCATTTTGGCGGGTGAGACGATGGCAATGTCTAAAGAGAAGGCAGATAAAGTTTCTGTGATAATGCCCAAACGCCAAACACTATGCTATGATGAAGTTGCAGCCTTTGAGATGTCGAACGGGAGAAACCATTCTATCATGGACGAAGACTTCCGTTTGATTTCCGCTGACGCCATTGATGCAGCCTCGCAAGAAATAAGTAACGACTTTGACTATCTGTTGAATATATGAGAAACGTGCCGGACAGCTGTGTGAGGAAAACAACAGACTCCATTATAAAGTTTCAGGAACTACGAAGCATTATCAGATTTCACAATTCTCAAAGGAGTTTATACAAAAAGATAAAAGTAGACGGGGGTGCTTTACATGAGGGTGCGAAGTGTGACAACATGCTTTGCTCTGCCGATGAACATGAAGAAAGATATATAGAACTGAAAGGGTCTGACATTCCACATGCAATCGTACAACTTCGTACAACCATCCTTAAACTTGGAGAACATGATGGCAATCGTCACTCGTATGTTGTATGCACAAAGGTTGCTCCGCGAATTACGACTGCCATACAAAAAGCAAAAGTCGAGTTTCGGAAAAGACTGAAGTCAGACCTTCAAATTAAGGAAACTCCGTTGGATGTACAACTGTAAAAATATGGTGTGCCAACAAGTCTCCGCATAAAACTTCGAGATACACTGCATGGCAAGGAGAGACTAATAATCTTCAGAAACGGCGGGCTTCATTTTCCGGCTTTTTTATCTACCTTTGCAGAAGACTATGCATCATCGCGACCAACAAATACTCCGCCTGGCGTTGCCATCGATTGTTTCCAACATCACGGTGCCGCTATTGGGACTTGTCGATGTGGCCATTGTAGGCCACATAGGTGACGCCCGGTATATCAGTGCCATAGCCGTAGGCACGACGATATTCAACGTGCTCTACTGGGTGTTCGGCTTCCTGCGCATGGGCACCGGCGGCATGACATCGCAAGCCTACGGCCGCCGGGAGCTCGACGAGGTGGTGCGCATCCTCTTGCGCACGCTCTCCATCGGCTTCGGCATCGGGCTGCTGTTCGTGCTCCTGCAACGCCCCGTCATCAGCCTGGGACTGTGGGCCATGCAGCCCGACGACTCCATGCTCGGCCTCTGCCGGCTCTATTGCAATATCTGTATATGGGGAGCTCCCGCCATGCTGAGCCTGTATGGACTGACGGGGTGGTTTGTGGGAATGCAAAACACACGCCTGCCGATGGTGGTTTCCATCTCGCAAAACATCATCAACATCGTGACCAGCCTCACGCTGGTGCTCGGTTTCCGGATGGACATAGCCGGTGTGGCAGCCGGAACGGTCATCGCCCAGTGGGGCGGACTGCTCATGGCCGTCTCATTAGTGTGGCGGCACTACGGCCGGTTGCGCATCCACGTCCGCTTGCAAGGGCTGTTCAATCGCGAAGCACTTGTCCGTTTCTTCGTTGTCAACCGCGACATATTCCTGCGAACACTCTTTCTCGTGGCCGTGTTTCTCTCGTTCACGGCAGCCGGTTCGCGGCAGGGGGTGCTCATTCTGGCCGTCAACACACTGCTCATGCAGCTCTTCACGATATTCTCTTACTTCAGCGACGGGTTCGCCTACGCCGGAGAGGCACTTTGCGGCCGTTACCACGGGGCGGGCAACCGGCAGGCCTTCCACGAGACGGTAAGGAGACTCTTCGTGCTGGGGAGCATCGTCACGGTAGCTTTCACCTTATTATATATAAGTGGTTATAGGACGAAACATAACGAAAAATTGCACAAAAAGGCAAAAATGTGAAATTTTTGAGATAGCCGTTAAAGCCTCTAAAAAGTTTTTAACGGCTGCGGATGAGGGCGAACAGTCTGTTAATTTATGTAATTATACATTTTCATGAGTGGCATTTTTTTCATAACTTTGTGTCATACCTAAAACCAAGCAAATGTATTTTAAGAAGATATTCGCCCTTTCAATCCTATGGATTACCTCCTTTTCGTTCGCTGTTGCGGGCAACCCTATCACGCCTGAAGACGCTTCTGAAGGCATCGAAGACTATTGTGATCACAGTGAATTCGAGGCACTCTTCAATGTTTCAGGCTTTGATCTCATCACCAGAGCCAAGGACTTCCTCGGCACCCCCTATCGTTATGGCGCATCAAGTCCATCGGGTTTCGACTGCTCGGGCTTCACAAGCTATGTCTATAAGTGCATGAACATCTCACTTGGGCGGTCAAGTCGCGACCAGTGGAAACAGGGATTATCTATTGATAAGGATGAAATTCAGGTGGGAGACCTCGTATTTTTCGGTTCAAGAAAACACAATATCGGTCATGTTGGCATTGTATGTGAGGTCAGGGATGACGGGAATTTCAAGTTCATTCATTCCAGCTGCAAGTATGGCGTGACCATAAGCAACAGCGAAGAAGGCTATTATGCCCACCGATATAGAGGCGCAAGAAGAATTCTCGAGGGTTAAAATACAAGTTTTTCTCAGCCTTTCCCAAATAGAGGAAAATAGAATTTACGAAATAAAATAAAAGTGGATTGCTTACGATTCAAATGGTATGCAATCCACATTCTTATTTTATAGCGACAG
>OHKQ01000769.1_pt1 | contig 13404 bp, 8 predicted proteins | sample 1568891 | NCBI WGS metagenome assembly OHKQ01 (sample SAMEA3879596, study PRJEB24766) | human gut metagenome | biome: human-associated habitat; feature: feces | place: USA | collected 1985/1987 | reverse complement strand
AGGATCAGTACGGACCGGAGGCACCGGATTTTCTTGGGGCAGCACCGTATAAGCTCACCAATCAGTGTGAAAACGGAAGAGGTGTGTACTCATTCTGCATGTGTCCCGGCGGCTTTGTAGTTCCGGCAGCCAGCGGTCCCCAGCAAATCGTAGTCAACGGAATGAGCCCCAGCAACCGGGGGTCCCGGTGGAGCAATTCGGGAATGGTAGTGGAGCTGCGTCCGGAAGACTTGGAGAATAAGGAGTTAAGAATGATGAATGAAGAGCCGGCTTTCAACTCCCAACTCAACATGATGTATTTTCAGGAAGCTCTGGAACGCCTCTGCTGGCAACAGGGCAACATGAAGCAAACAGCCCCTGCGCAACGCATGACGGACTTTACCAGGAAAAAGCTCAGCTACGACCTGCCGGAAAGTTCATACGCCCCCGGACTGGTATCGTCGCCTCTGCACTTCTGGATGCCGCCGTTCATTGCCGACCGGCTGAGCAAAGGTTTCCAGCAATTCGGGAAATACAGCCACGGTTTCCTCACCAACGAAGCTGCCATGATTGGCGTTGAAACCCGTACATCGGCTCCGGTGCGCATTGTCAGAGACAAAGACACCTTGCAGCATATCCGTTTGAAAGGACTGTTTCCCTGTGGAGAAGGAGCCGGATATGCAGGCGGCATCGTGTCGGCAGGTATCGACGGAGAACGGTGTGCGGAAGCCGCAGGCCGGCTCTTGCTGCAATGAGAGCAACAGAGTTCCGCATGCAGGTGAAATTCATTTCCTCGCATTGCAAGGATGATACAAAAATAATCCGTACTTTTGCGGGCAAACCTATACCGTTATGACAGCTCCCGAAATAGCAATCGTCGCTCCCAACACATTGACCTCTTTGGGATTGCAGAACCTTCTGGAAGAGATTATCCCGATGGCTACCATCCGTGTGTTCCGCTCCTTCGCCGAACTCATGGATGATACGCCCGACATGTATGCCCATTATTTCATCTCTTCCCAAATATATTTCGAGCATACCTCATTCTTCCTGCCCCGAAAGCCCAAGACCATCGTACTGGCAGGCGGCGACAACCAGCCTCAGCTATCGGGCGTACCGACCCTGAACATCTATCAGGACGAGAAAGGCCTCGTAAAAGACATTCTGCAGCTTCATCGGTACGGACACCAGCACGGACACCCCGACAAGCAACCGGACGGTCTCCGCTCCGCCATGCCGCCTCATGCCGCCGGCAACGCCGATGCCCACGAACTTTCCGCCCGCGAGATAGAAGTGCTGGTGCTCATCACCAAAGGACTTATCAACAAGGAGATTGCCGACAAACTGAACATCAGCCTCACCACCGTCATCACCCACCGCAAGAACATTGTGGAGAAACTGGGTATCAAGTCCGTATCGGGACTGACAATCTATGCCGTGATGCACGGCTACATCGATGCCGACAGGATATAAACCGGATGGCAATGCCTCTGCCGCCCCGCATCTCCCGGCATCATAATCCTCATAAATTAGGATTGCACGAGCTGGAGATTTCGCGTTACTTTGCAAGCGAAACAAAACCAGTTATGAAACAATATAAGATTATTCCCCTGATTCTGACGTTCCTCACTGCCGGTAATGTGTCGGCAGCAGATTTGGACACCTTGAAAGTAGTAGACGTGGAAGAAGTCCTCGTCATCGCAGCCCCCAAAGAAAACCGCAAGCTGCGCGAACAGCCCACAGCCGTCACCCTGCTTTCGCAGCAGGACATGCAGGCGGCACAGGTGAACTCCATCAAGAACCTGACCGGACTCGTTCCCAACATGTTCATCCCCGACTACGGTTCGCGCCTTACTTCCGCCGTCTATATCCGCGGTATCGGTTCGCGCATCAACACGCCGTCCGTGGGACTGTATGTGGACAATATCCCCTACATCGACAAGTCCGCTTTCGACTTCGACTACTCCGACATCGAACGCATCGACGTACTGCGCGGCCCGCAAGGAACGCTGTACGGACGCAATGCGATGGGCGGACTGATTAAGATTCACACCAAATCGCCTTTCTCCTATCAGGGCACGGACTTGCGCATCGGCGCAGGCACGCACAATGCCTACAACACTTCGCTGACGCATTACCACCGGGTGTCCGAGCGTTTCGCTTTCTCTACCGGCGGCTTCTATGACTACGAAGGCGGCTTCTTCCGTAACGCAGCGCTGGAGAATAAGAAGACAGACAAGAGCCAATCGGCCGGCGGACGCTTCCGCGGCATCTACCTGCCTTCCGAGAACTGGAAAGCAGACCTGAACGTGAGCTACGAATACAGCGACCAGGGCGGCTATCCGTACTATTATACCGGCAGCGTCAACCCCGCCGCCCAAAGAGAAGAGATGAAATCCTATATCGGCACAATCTCCAACAACCGCGAAAGCAGCTACTACCGTAACCTGCTGAATACAGGGCTGAACCTCGAATATCAGGCGCAGCGCTTCACCCTGAGCGCCGTAACGGGCTATCAGTTCCTGAAAGACCGCATGTTCATCGACCAGGATTTTACGGCGAAAGACATCTATACGCTGGAACAGAAGCAACGCATCCATACCCTGAGCGAAGAGATTGTGATGAAAAGCAAAGGCAGCAGCCGCTGGCAATGGGCTACGGGCATCTTCGGCTTCTACCAGTGGCTGAAAACCGACGCTCCGGTGACCTTCAGGGAAGACGGCATGGGAATGCTGGGGCAGATACTGGGCAGTGTAATCCCGTCCAAAATAGAAGTTCCCCTGCCCATGCCCGGTATGGGAATCAATATCCTGCCGTCCTTGCGGCCCGGCAACAGCAATCTGCTCATCAACGGTAATTTCGACACACCGCTTCTCAACGGAGCGTTGTTCCACCAGTCTACTTTCCGGGACCTGTTCGGCCTTACGGGATTATCTTTCACCGCCGGTCTGCGCCTGGATTATGAGAAGATGAAGATGACCTACGACTCCGGCACTGCAATGGACTATACGGTAGGTATCAAAGGAGAAATGGTGCGGGGCGGGCAGGTTATCAAAGAAATACCGATGATGCCCGAAACGGCGCTCACCGTACAGTCGCGCTACCACGGTTCCATCGACAAGGACTACCTGCAACTGCTGCCGAAGTTTGCCCTTCAATATGACTTCAAGAACAATCGGGGCAACGTCTATGCAACCGTGAGCAAGGGCTACCGTTCGGGCGGATACAACATCCAGATGTTTTCCGACCTGTTGCAGTCCAGCCTGAAAAACGACATGATGCGGCAGACAAAAGAGGAGATTCTAAAAGCCGTAGAGGGTTCTCCCAGCGCATCCTACAAAGACCTTATCAACGAAATGTTCCCCGACGCAGGCGAGAATCCCGACGCCCGCTCCGCCACCGAATACAAACCGGAGCAAACCTGGAACTACGAAATCGGAACTCACCTGAATCTTTTCAATAACCGTCTGCGTACCGATGCCGCACTCTTCTGGCTGGAGACGCGCGACCAGCAAATCTCACGCTTTGCAGGAGCAAGCGGCTTGGGACGCGAAACGGTGAATGCAGGCAAAAGCCGCAGCCTCGGCGCCGAACTGTCCCTGGCTGCCGCCATCACTGCCGACTTCACGCTGAACACCAGCTACGGCTATACGTATGCCACCTTTAAGGACTACGTAACCAATGCCCGCGTCAACGGACAGCTTCAGGAAATCAGCTACAACGGCAACTACGTGCCTTTCGTTCCCAAACACACGCTGACCGTAGGCGGACAGTACATTTTCCGCATCAACCCGGGATATTGGTTGGAGCGCATTCAGTTGAATGCCGGATACACCGGTGCGGGACGTGTGTACTGGACGGAAGAGAACACCGTCAGCCAATCATTCTACGGCACACTGAACGGACGCATCAGTTTCCAGAAAGGCCGCGGACAGATAGACTTCTGGGTGCGCAATGCACTGGACAAGGATTACGCCGCCTTCTATTTCGAAAGCATGGGCAACGGATTTATGCAGAAAGGACGTCCCATCCAGGCCGGAATAGAACTGCGTTGCAGATTTTAGCAAACAGAGTTTGCCGACTTTTACAAGCAGGTAAATCAGAATTGTAAGCCTCTTAATATAAACCGGTTTCGTGTACCAAAGTAATACCCGCTTTGGTACACGAAATACCAACCGTTGGTACGGGAGCTACCAAGCATTGGTACGTGAAGTACCACACTATGGTACGCGGACTACCAAGCGTTGGTACACGGAGTACCAACTGCCGGTAGCCGAAGTACCTCCCTTTGGAACACGAAGTACCGCCAGCCGGTACCGGCAAATAACCTATTCGTTGATTGCCCCGCAATGCGGGCAAACCCCTTTCGCCCCTATTTTCTGTCCGCAATTGCCGCAGCGATAGCGGGATGCTGCCAATGACGAACGCAGTTTCCTGAAGAACACCCACACAAATACGGCTATAAACAGATAACCGATGTATATATGGGTAGTCAGTATAAAGAAGAAATAACAGAAAATGCAACAGGAAGCCAGCCCCAACAGATAGAACACAGCCGCTTCCGGACTCAGTTGGCGGAACAAATCGTCGAGCACCGCCAGCAGTACGATGACAAACAGCCAAAGGCTCATCAGGAAAACGGATAGCACGAACGGCACTTTAAACGGCGAGAGTGTGGGGTTGAAATAAAAATGCTGCCACGTCTCCGGCACAAACACCTGCATCGACTCGTATACCGTGGCACTAAACGCCAGCAACAGACACAGCAACAACGGATATACACTGTCTATATCATTGAAGTAGACCATTTGCAACTGCTTCCGCCTGAACGCGCGAAACAGCCATGCCGCCACAAACAGCGCAAAAATAACGATGAAATAGGAAGCATGCGTATCGCTGAACAGGTAAATGGCCTGCGAGATACTGTCCGTAGGTACAAACGCCCGGATCATGTCCTTTTCCCGAAGCCAGCCCTGCACTTCCTGAGAATGGGCGAGCTTGACCCATACGCTGTCCACACTGTCCGTCGGGTGGATGGCAAACTCCGCCACTACCACCCTGTCTCCCTTGTACAGTGTATTATAGCAGTCCTTTACAGGCAGGCAGGCTATCGTCACCGAATCTTCCTGCACTTCCAGATTCGTGTTCCACGTATAGTGACGCTCGTACAGATAAGTCAGCGAATCGCGGGTCTTTGCCCCCAGTTTCCCGTCTTCCAGGTCCGGACGGGGATAATGGCAAGAAGAACCGAGAATAAGGTATAAAATATAAAATATGAAATTTAAGTATAAGGTATGAGGCATAAGGTATAAAGAGCGGGACGCACGTTGTACGGTGGCGCTGTGTTTACGGCTGTTTATGTTTGTTTCTTCTTTCTTCATATTATATACTTTGGGCATTCATTCTCAATCATCTTCACTATCCGTTATGCGTATTCCCCCATACCTTATACTTCATTCTTTATACCGTATGCTTTATACGTAAGCTCCATCCTTGGCTTTTAACTGCTGACTTTCATTTGGCAGTTCTTGCAGTCGAAAGTGAGGCGGAAACGTTTGCCGTCTGTTCCTACCAGGTAGTAGGGTTCCCGGTACGGGGAATGTCCCTTTTGATACGTAGGACACCAGCCCATGCTGTAACGCAGGCAATGTTTGCAGAACATGAGTACGGCTTCGGGTACGGCCTGCTTCTCGTATGCCGGTTCCACGGAAGCTACTCCGTGAGCCTGATAAAAGCTGCGGGCGGCGGTATTCATCACATTGCCCAGATAGGTCAGGGATGTTGCCGGGAAACGGTGGCGGGTGGGTTTCCACACGTGCAACTCACGACGGTAAGTAATGCGGCGGGCGGCAGTCAGCTTGTCTATCGCCTGGCGACGCCAGTCGGCTATCACCGAGGCGGGTATGAACCAGTTCTGCGACAGGTTGATTGCAATGGCGGGAGCTGTTGTTGCCGAGGGGCTGTCCGTGCCGCCGAGAGGCATGACCTCGAAAGGAGTATTCCCCAATTTGCCGAGTTGGGTGCGCAGGTTCTCCGGTTGCGGAGTACGCGCAAGTTCTTTTGGATAGGGGAAAGACAAGGTTATGCGGTTGCCGTCTTCGTCCGCCGCTGTCAGGGCAAAGCCCGAAGGGGTATCTGCCAGCTCCCATCCAACGCCGATTTTACGTTCGGCGGACTTGCGGGCAAGGATGCGCTCAAATTCCTGGTCGAAATTGCGGAAAAGACGGGTGCGCGGTTTGATACGGGGCACATCGCCTGCCGGATACAACTTGTTGCCATCCACCCGATTGATACGGAAACCTTGCAAACGGCCCTGTTCATCGAGAAAGCAGACACCGTCTCCGTTATGGAAAGGTTTCACTCCGGCAACGGTAAGGTAATTGCCGCGCTGCTCTTTCATCGTACCCATCTCCTCGCCCAGGGACTTCGGCGTATCGAAAGAGGAGATTTCCCGGTCGCGACCCTGCAGGAAGTAATGGGTGAAGCCACGGCTGAAACTCTTGTCCAACCGGGGCGTGAAGTCGAAACGGCAAGTACCCGAAGAAGCACGTACGTACTCCTTGCGACGGGCGAAAATGGCATCCAGTTTGCTGCGGTAGGCAGCCGTAACGTTCTTCACATAGGAAACGTCCTTCAACCGCCCTTCTATCTTGAGGGAAGAGGCGCCGGCATCCAGCAGGTCTTCCAGCACTTCGCTTTGGTTCAGGTCTTTCAAGGAGAGCAGGTGCTTGTCGCGGACGATTGTTTTCCCGTCGGCATCTACCAGGCTGAACGGCAGGCGGCAGAACTGGGCACACTCTCCCCGGTTGGCGCTTCTGCCGAAACATGCCTGACTGACGTAGCACTGGCCGCTGTAGCTTACACAAAGCGCACCGTGCACAAACACTTCCAAAGGCGTTTCCGGACAAGCCTCGTGGATTCGGCGTATCTCCTGCAATGACAGCTCGCGCGCCAGCACTACCTGACGAAAGCCTGCATCCGCCAGGAAACGTACTTTCTCCGGTGTACGGTTGTCCATCTGCGTACTGCCGTGCAGGGGGATAGGCGGCAGGTTCAGACGGGTAATTCCCATATCCTGCACTATCAGGGCGTCTACACCGATGCGGTACAGTTCCCAAATCATCTTTTCCGTTTCGGCAAGCTCCTCTTCTTTCAGAATGGTATTGACTGTAACGTAAATGCGTACGTTGTACAAATGGGCATACGCCACCAAAGCGGCTATATCTTCCAAAGAATTGACCGCAGCCGCACGTGCGCCGAACTTCGGTGCGCCTATATATACTGCATCCGCACCATGATTGACTGCTTCAATACCGCACTCCAGATTCTTGGCGGGGGCCAATAGTTCTATTTTTCGTTGCTTCATCATATTTCTTTCACCACAGAAAGGGGCACAAGACCCCACTGAGTTTTCGGAGTTCTTATTTAATTTCTTCAATATTGAACGGAGTTTCCTGATATACAAAGTAGTTCAGCCAGTTGGAGAACAGCAGGTTGGCATGCGCCCGCCACCGTACTGATACGCCTTTGTCCGGGTTGTCGTCCACATAGTAATTGCGGGGCATCTCAATAGGCAATCCCTTAGCCAGGTCGCGGCGGTATTCCGTATCGAGCGTCAGGGGGGAGTATTCGGAATGACCGGTTACGAAAAACTCGCGCCCGTTACGTGCCATTACCATATATACCCCTGCCTCTTCCGATTCCGAAAGCAGGGTCAGTCCGGGAACTTTCAGAATATCTTCCTTGCGGACTTCCGTGTGGCGGCTGTGGGGAACATAAAACACATCGTCAAAACCACGGAAAATGGGATACAGAGGCTGCAAGGTGCGATGTGCGAATATGCCGAACATTTTCGCGTCCAGCGGATACTTGGGCACACCGTAATGGTGGTAGAGTCCGGCTTGCGCCGCCCAGCAGATATAAAGCGTGGACGTAACGTGCGTACGCGCCCAATCGAATATTTCGGTTATCTCGTCCCAGTAGGTCACTTCCTCAAAGTCCATCTGCTCCACAGGAGCTCCGGTAATAATCATACCGTCGTACTTCTCGTCACGCATCTTGTCGAAATCCGTATAGAAAGCTTTCATATGCTCTATCGGAGTATTCTTTGAGGTGTGGCTCTTGATTTTCATGAACGAAATCTCCACCTGCAACGGAGTATTGGAGAGCAGACGCACCAAATCGGTCTCCGTCGTAATCTTCAACGGCATCAGATTCAATATGACAATCCGCAGCGGACGGATGTCCTGCCGGGTAGCCCGTGAATTGTCAATGACGAATATGTTTTCCTCTTTCAGCAGCTCTATCGCGGGAAGTTTATCAGGTAAATTTAAAGGCATAAGCTCTGTTCTACGGTTTAACTAATTACTGTTTACGATTTTAGCGTGTAAAGTTAGATAAAAAATCAGAGCGGTATAAATAAATTGCGGAAGTTTTTGTTGAATTAAAGCAGGCAATACAAAATATTAATATACTTTTGCCCCGTGACTCTATAGATATATGTAAAGAGAAGAAAAAGCACCAAGCTATCAAGCGTGATAACTGACTAATAGAAATCTGAAAGCGTAAACTACTTTCTCATAACATTTACGGTTCTGCCCAATCTGATATATCGACACGTAAGTTTTTAAGTACGAACCAAAGGCGAAGATGTTTTCGTCTTATAAAACTACTATAACATGAATATCATGAGAAACGCTTTCAAAAGGGCAAATTATGTGTTATGCCTGCTCCTTGCCTTATCGGGTACATCTTGTATCAACAGGCTAAATGATGAAATCAAAGAGGGCAGCATCCTCATCTCCTTTTCCTTTGAAACAAGTAAAGCCGCTACCAAAGTAACTAAAAACACTTTCGACATAGGAGACAGAAGCGGTATCTTTGCCATGCTGACAGGCAATTCCCTGGACCAGCAACGATACATCGACAACCTGCTTCTGGAATGCAGCGACAACAGCAAACTGATATCCAAGAAAGAAGTGTATTATCCGGAAGGAGATGCCACGCTGGACTTCATCAGCTACTATCCGTATCAGGAGGAAAACGTGTCCAAAGGAAGCTCACTGCTGGACGTCACAGTACAAGCAGACCAGAACAAGACCGCCAATTACAGCTTATCCAACTTCATGACCGCCCGCATTGGAAACGTACCCAACAGCGAGAAAACCGTAAAGCTGGAATACAAGCACCGGTTTGCCAAAATAAAGTTAGTTCTTATACCCCAAGAAGGTGAAGATACGGACGAGATGCTCAAGGCCAACCCCAGAATCATAGCTACCGGTTTCAGGACACAAGCCGTATATGACCTGCAATCGGACAAGCTTTCCTCGGTTGACGATGCGAGCGAAACGGATATCATTCCTTTCGGCACATGGAAGAAAGAGGGTAATACGCTGTCCGGTAAAGAGCTTATTGTAATTCCGCAAACACACTCCGACGGCGGACAGGCTTTTACCCTGGAATGGAACGGAAAAATCTATACCTGCCCTCTCCCGTCGGCCACCATTGAGGAGGACACGGAACTGGAGATTTGCATCAACGCACTGCAAAGCACAAGTGCAACCCTCACCGGAGTTATCGCCAACATCAAGGAATGGGAGCTCAGCGAACAAGGAGAGAGCGAAAACCGGTACGAAATCACTGCCGTACACACAGCCTCGCTGTCATTCAGCACGTCTGATATCTACAGGATATACCATCAAGGAAAGCCCGTGGCAGAAGTATGCCGGGAGTATCTTTACACTACCCCCGCCGATGCTGTTGCTACTAAAGCGATTGTAGTCTATTCCGTACAGGACAATGAACAGACGGACTTGACAAATGGAATCGTTTTACAACTACCGGACAAAACCGCCACGACACATGGCGGTAAAGTAAGTTGGAATGAAGCGGACAACTCGCTGACCTACATTAGCGGCCACTCCCGGCCTATCGAAAAATTCTACATAGACGAAAACAGAAAGATAGTAACGGAAAAGCCTGCCGCACCAGCACTGGCTATCAACGTCAGCAGCTACGTAATCAGAGATATACGGAACGGTATATTGTACACCTACCCCATCGTGAAAATAGGCGCACAATATTGGATGAAAGAGGATTTACAGACGGCCCATTATAATGACAGCAAGAGTATGCCCCTCAGAAAAGCTTTGGGAGAAGGCGAGGGCTACCTCAAATGGGCGGGCACCAACTCCCATTTTTACAATGGCGAGGCCGTCCTTACCGGGAAATTGGCTCCGTTGGATTGGAGATTGCCAACAGAAAACGATTGGAACAGACTGAAAGAATACATAGGAGAGAATGCTTCCGCATTGAAAAAGGCAGATACCTGGAGCTCGGATGTTTATTCCGCAACCAATGAAACCGGATTCTGCATTCAACCCGCAGGGCTGCTGTTGGAAAGGGAAAACAAGACAGCCTTGGTAAATGCAAACTCATCGACCGCCTATTGGCTATATGACGGCACACAAAAGCAATTGGACAAAGTCGTAATGTTTGCGAACAGCAATAACGACATCGCCTTAAAGAACGCCGTCAAACCGGAAGGCAAAGATTATTATAATGCGTTTTCCATCCGTTGCATAAAAGAATAGCCTGCCAAAAAAGCATTTCTCATTTCTTTTTCGTATTTTTGTTCCCAATGTGCAGGATTGTGCAGGATTTTGCCAATTAGACAAAGACAACGGAAAAGAAATGAGAGTAATCGATCTGATAAACAGTAACGAAAAAACAGCTTTTTCTTTTGAAATATTGCCCCCTCTGAAAGGTACAGGCATCGAAAAGTTGTACGAAACAATAGATACATTACGGGAGTTCGACCCTAAATACATCAATATCACCACACACCGCAGCGAGTACGTGTACAAGGACCTCGGCAACGGGCTGTTCCAGCGCAACCGTCTCCGTCGCCGTCCGGGAACCGTATCCGTAGCCGCAGCCATCCAGAATAAATACAACATAACGGTGGTGCCGCATATTCTTTGCAGCGGTTTCAGCCGTGAGGATACCGAATATGTATTGCTTGACCTGCAATTCCTGAACATCACAGACCTTTTGGTGTTACGCGGAGACAAGGCAAAACACGAGTCGGTATTCACTCCCGAAAAGAACGGTTATCATCATGCCGTTGAATTACAGGAACAGATTAACCAATTCAATAAGGGCATCTTTGTAGACGGCTCCGAGATGAAAGTCACCAATACTCCTTTCTCATACGGAGTGGCCTGTTATCCGGAGAAACACGAAGAAGCGCCCAACATCGATACGGACATTTATTGGCTGAAAAAGAAAATGGAAACCGGAGCGGAATATGCCGTTACCCAATTGTTCTATGACAACCGGAAATACTTCGATTTCGTAGAACGCGCCCGCAAAGCCGGAGTTACCATCCCCATTATACCGGGCATCAAGCCGTTCAAGAAGCTTTCGCAACTCAGCATGATACCCAAAACATTTAAAGTAGACCTGCCCGAAGAGCTGACAAACGAAATCTTGAAATGCAAGACTGATGCCGAAGCGCAACAGGTAGGTATCGAATGGTGCGTGCAGCAATGCAAGGAACTGATGAAACACCATATTCCCAGCATCCATTTCTATTCCATAGGTGCAGTGGACAGCATCAAGGAAGTAGCCAAACAGATTTATTAACCAAATACCGACACCGTGTTTTTTAAAGATGTAATAGGCCAGGATACAGCCAAACAACAATTGATACAAGAGGTGCGGGAAGGACGTATTCCTCACGCGCAACTGTTCTGCGGACCGGCAGGAGTAGGCAAACTTCCGCTGGCTATGGCTTATGCCCGTTACATCTGCTGTCCGAACCGCACGGAGACCGATGCCTGCGGCACGTGTCCTTCGTGTGTGAAGTGGAATAAACTGGTGCATCCGGACGTACACTTCGTATTCCCCATCGTGAAAAGCGCCAAGGGGAAGAAAGAAGTTTGCGATGACTACATAGCCGACTGGCGGCATCTTGTACTAAGCAACCCCTATTTCTCACTGAATCATTGGCTGAATGAAATGGGAGCGGAAAACGGACAAGCGATTATCTACGCAAAGGAAAGCGATGAAATCACCCGTAAGCTCAGTTTGAAATCCAGCGAAGGCGGATACAAGGTAACCATTGTATGGCTGCCTGAAAAGCTGCACGAGGTCTGCGCCAATAAATTGCTGAAACTGCTGGAAGAGCCGCCTGAGAAGACCATCTTCCTGTTGGTTTCCGAAGCACCCGAAATGATATTGTCTACCATACTCAGCCGTACACAACGTTTCAACATCCGCAAAATAGATGAGGCAAGCATGGCAAACGCGCTGCAACAAAAGTACGGCGTGCAACCGGCGGACAGCCAGACCATAGCCCATCTGGCAAACGGAAACTTCATCAAAGCGTTGGAAACAATCCACCTGAATGAAGAGAATGAGTTGTTTTTCAATCTGTTCGTCAGCCTGATGCGCCTCTCCTATCAACGGAAAATACGGGAAATGAAGCAATGGAGCGAACAACTCGCGGCTATGGGGCGCGAACGCCAAAAGAATTTTCTGGAATACTGCCAGCGCATGATCCGCGAAAACTTTATATTCAATCTCCATCAGCGTGATCTGACATACATGACAATCAACGAACAGAATTTCGCCTCTCGCTTTGCTCCTTTCGTCAACGAAAGGAACGTAATAGGCATCATGGATGAACTAAGCGAAGCGCAACTGCATATAGAACAAAATGTAAATGCCAAGATGGTATTTTTCGACTTCTCTCTGAAGATGATCGTACTGTTGAAGCAATAATAAATATATAAACTATGGAATATAAGCTTCATAATGGGAGCGGCGGTCTTTGCTGCAAAGGATGCTCCCGACAAGATAAGAAACTGAACACTTACGATTGGCTGGCAGACATACCAGGCAACGCGGAAGAGTGTGATATGGTGGAAGTGCAATTTAAAAATACCCGGAAAGGCTATTACCGCAACAGCAATAAAATCAAACTGGAAAAGGGAGATATTGTTGCCGTGGAAGCTGCTCCCGGACATGACATCGGTGTAGTGACCCTGACCGGAAGACTTGTTCCGCTACAGATGAAGAAAGCGAACTTCAAGACGGATGCGGAAATAAAAAGAGTCTACCGAAAAGCCAAGCCGGTGGATATGGAGAAATTCAACGAAGCGAAAGCAAAGGAACACGCGACCATGATCCGTGCCCGCCAGATTGCACTGAACCTGAATCTGGATATGAAAATCGGTGACGTAGAATATCAGGGGGATGGCAACAAGGCTATTTTCTACTACATCGCTGATGAACGTGTGGACTTCCGACAGCTGATTAAGGTACTTGCCGAAGCTTTCCGCGTCCGTATTGAAATGAAACAGATCGGTGCGCGACAGGAAGCCGGACGTATCGGTGGTATCGGTCCTTGTGGACGGGAGC
>OHKQ01000755.1_pt1 | contig 13621 bp, 9 predicted proteins | sample 1568891 | NCBI WGS metagenome assembly OHKQ01 (sample SAMEA3879596, study PRJEB24766) | human gut metagenome | biome: human-associated habitat; feature: feces | place: USA | collected 1985/1987 | reverse complement strand
GATCCCAAGAGCGGCGAAGGCTTCGTGAAGGACATGCTCGCCGAAATGGCGAAGCCCGACACTGCGGGCGAACTCGTGAGCCTCGTGGGCCGCTACTGGGCCATGGACCGCGACAAGCGCTGGGAGCGCGTGCGCCGCGCCTACGACCTGCTCGTCAAGGGCGTGGGCAATCCCGTCTCCGACATGCCCGACGCCGTGCGCGTCTCCTACCGCCAGGGCATCACCGACGAGTTCCTCGAGCCGCAGTACCTCACGGACGCTCACGGCGTTGCCGTGGGCCGCATCCGCCCGCACGACGCCGTCGTCTTCGTGAACTTCCGCAACGACCGTGCCAAGGAGCTCACACAGGTGCTCACGCAGCAGGACATGCCCGAGGAGGGGATGACAACCATCAAGGACCTGCAATACTACACGATGACTCCCTACGATGCCGGTTTCAAGGGTGTGCATGTGCTTTTCCCGAAAGAGAATGTGATGGACACGCTCGGCGAATATCTGTCGCGGCTGGGCAAGAAACAGCTCCACACAGCCGAGACGGAGAAGTATGCACACGTGACATTCTTCTTCAACGGCGGACGCGAGGAGCCCTACGAGGGGGAAGACCGCATCTTGGTGCCGTCGCCCAAAGTGGCCACCTACGACCTCAAACCGGAGATGAGTGCCTACGAGGTGAAGGACAAGCTCGTGGCAGCTATCCGCGAAGACAAGTATGACTTCATCGTGGTGAACTTCGCCAACGGTGACATGGTGGGCCACACGGGCATCTACAATGCCATCGCCAAGGCCGTTTGGGCGGTCGACCAATGCGTGCATGAAGTGATCGATGCCGCCAGAGAGACCGGCTACGAGGCTATCATCATTGCCGACCACGGCAATGCCGACAATGCCATCAATGAAGACGGTACGCCAAACACGGCCCACTCACTCAATCCGGTGCCGTTCATCTATGTGACCGATAACAACTCGGCCAAGGTGAAAGACGGACGGTTGGCCGATGTGGCTCCTTCCATTCTCCACATCATGGGCCTCGAACAGCCTGCCGACATGACGGGTGAGTGCCTGATAGAAGACAAGTAAACAATGAAATGGAGCTGCCCAAGCCTTGACCGGAATGCAACGCGGGAAACCGATTGCGCCCATGGTAAAGACTTGGGCAGATTTTTTAGAGTATGAATGTACAGATAGAACCTTCATGGCAACGGCAGCTTGGGGCGGAGTTTGAGAAAGACTATTTCGCCCGTCTCACCCATCTGGTGCGCGAGGAGTATGGCCGCTATGCGTGCTATCCGCCGGGCCGGCTGATTTTCAATGCCTTCAACCTGTGTCCGTTCGACAAGGTGAAAGTGGTCATCATCGGTCAAGACCCCTATCACGAACCGGGGCAGGCTATGGGACTTAGCTTCTCTGTGCCGGAAAGCATCGCCATGCCCCCCTCCCTCATCAATATCTATAAGGAAATAGAGCAGGACTTGGGCAAGCCGATGCCGCACTCGGGCGACCTCACCCGCTGGGCGGAGCAAGGTGTGCTGCTGCTCAACGCCACTCTCACCGTGCGTGCCCATGAGGCCAACAGCCACCAGCGGTTGGGCTGGGCTACATTTACCGATGCCGCCATCAAGGCACTCAGCGAGGGTCGCGAGCACTTGGTGTTCATGCTGTGGGGAGGTTTTGCACGTTCAAAAAAATATCTCATCGACCAGTCCCGCCATTGCATCCTCGAGTCGGTGCATCCCTCTCCGCTGTCGGCCAACCGTGGCGGGTGGTTCGGCCAGCACCAGTTTTCGCGCTGCAATGCCTATTTGGCAGAGCAGGATATAGAACCTATAGATTGGTAGGTGAACGGGAAGGAAGAGACAATGGAAGAAAAAGAAAAGTTGATTAGGCAGACGCTCTTGTCTTACCTCATCACCTATACCATCTATGCGGTGCTCTCGTCGGTGCCCGTGTGGCTTGGTTGGTATGACTATGAAGAGGCTTTCCGGGTGTTTCTTACGCTGGCGGTGGTCGACTTTGTGGTGACGCGGTTCGGCAAGAAGTTTAATAAGAAGAAGTAAAACGACGCATCAATGACTGACAAACCGATGATGCCTATTCTGCAAGTGGGCAATGTGCTGGTCTCTCCCGACATCGTGACGGAGAGATTTTGTTGTGATTTGGAGGCTTGCAAGGGACAGTGCTGCGTGGAAGGTGATGCAGGAGCGCCTGTCACCCTTGATGAAATAGGAGGTATGGAAGATGCCCTCGATGAAGTGTGGGGCGACATGAGTGCCTCGGCCCAGTCGGTGGTTGACAGGCAGGGGGTGGCCTATACCGACCGTGACGGCGACCTTGTGACGAGCATTGTCGGTGGTAAGGATTGTGTATTCACCTGTTATGAGAATGGCACGTGCCTTTGTGCGCTCGAAAGGGCCTATCGTCGGGGGTGTACAAAGTTTGTGAAACCTATCTCCTGTGCGCTCTATCCCATCCGTGAGAAGCGGTTGTCGGGCGGCTTTATCGGACTCAACTACAACCGGTGGGATATTTGCAAGGCAGCCGTGGCCAAGGGCAAGCAACTCGACTTGCCCATTTATAAGTTTTTGAAAGGTCCGCTTGTTCGCCGCTTTGGCGAAGAGTGGTATGCCGAATTGGAGGCTTTCGCCCGTGAGTTGGGGCGATAACCTGTGTCCGGCCGGTCGGACTTATGACCGGCGATAGGCAGAGGGGCTCATGCCTACATGCTCCTTGAAGTATTTGCCAAGGAAACTTTGGTTGGCGAATTGCAGTTCCTGCGCTATTTCCTTAATGCTTTTGGTCGTGTTTTTCAGTTGCACCCGCAGTTCCAGCGTGATGTAGTAGTCTATCCATTCGTTTGGTGTGCGGTGGCTGACCCCTTTCACCGTCTCCGAGAGATACTTCGGTGTGATGCACAGTTGCCGCCCATACCAGCTCACCCTGCGCTCGCTTTTGAAGTTGGCTTCCAGCAGTTGGATAAATTTCGAGAAGATACTCTCTGCCCGGGTCAGTTTGCGTTCGGGGGTATTCTGTATGCGGTAGATCACGTTGGATAGGTCGTAGACCACCATCCCCATGAGCATACGCACCATGTCGCGGCGGAAGTGATGATGCTTGTCATTTACTTTCTCTTTGAGCAGATGATAGTAGCTGATGATGTTTTTGGCTTCATCGTTGTGCAGGCTGCACACGGGATGGCTTCTGGAAAAGATGAACAACGACGACATCTCATGCACACCGGCTATCACTCCACGGAAGAAATCGCCGCTGATCATCACGGCTATGCCGCTGCAGTCGCGACTCATGAGGTAGTCGGCTATCACCTGCCCTTCGCTGATGATGATCATGTCGCCCGCATTCACGGTGTGTTCCACGGTGTCTATCGTGTATTGCACCTTTCCACGCAGACACAGAGCCATGAGTATGCAGTCCATTTTGCGCGGGTCAGTGGGCAAAGGCAATTCTGCCACCTCGTCAAACAGCAGCAGGTCGTTGTCCATGTAGCTGCCTTTCCTATAGAGTTTCTTCGTGTTGGTGATGTTGATGATGTCCGTTCCCTTGTCCATGTGTGTGAGAGTTTGGATGCAAAGATAGCATTATTTCCTTCTTTGACAAAATAAAGTGGGGGGAAATAGGATAGTTTTACAGGGTATAAAGTGTCTAAAAGGAGAATCCAAAGGCGCGTTGTGGGGCTATCTCGAGTCCTTCCACGGCTTGTATCTGTTCAGGTTTGAAGTATTTGTCGCCCGTCACAGTGACTTCTTTCTGTCGGGCGATGGTGAATTTGCGACACATTTGCTCGTCCATTTCCCCGCTGCATATATAGGTCAGGCCTCCCATTTGCAGGCACTGACCCTTTCGCGCATCGCGGATGGTGAGGCGCACCCAACCGTCGAAAGCGCGTCCGAAGTCGTATTGCAGGCCTTGGTCTGTGATAGTGGTACGCACGGGAGAGAGCAGGCTGACGATGCGGTAGGTGTAGGCAGCAGTTGTCAGGTCGGTGAGTGCAAGGCGCGTGTGGTCGGATGAAAGAGTGGGCCGCACCCATTCGCGCAATGAGAGAGTGGCAGCCTTCCACCTCTTGTCGTAGTCTGCAGCGGAGATTTGTTCCCCTCCGGCAGGCGTGGAAGCGGCTCCGGCTTTCTTGCAATCCCAACTCACGTCGGCCTGATGGCAGAAACTTGCCCCCCGGGGCATGGTTCCATAGTAGGTGAGTGACAGTTGTTTGTCTGAATGGACGCCTGCAACGGGAGCATACCATACAGCAATCACGTTGGAGTCAGGCCGCAGATAGCGGGTTACATCTATGGTCAGTTGGCCTGCTGTAGGTCTGTTGATGTCGTCAGCCGGCTTGTTACCATTGTGTGGCGGCCTGTTGGAGATTCCCCTTGCACCGCCCGCTTTTTCGTGGAGCGTCTGTGGTATGCGTTCGGTAGTGGGAAGCAACACATCTTTTGATACATTACGCTCATTGACAAACAGCTGAAAGCGGCCTGTGCTGGCTATAGTGACAGCGGCGCGGGCAGGCCTTTGAAGGGTTACGAAGGTCTTGCGAAACCATATCTGCGACGTGTCATCTGCGGCAGGATGGCACACCCACTGCGTGCCGAACTCCTGTGCGGAGGCATGGCACACCCATAGGAGCATGGAGAGGAGGATTGAGACACGCATGGCAGATATGTTTAGAGGTTCTTTCTTTCGCCGGTCTTGAAGCTGAGCATACGCTCCCGCCCGTTGTATTTTACGGTCAGCTTGCCACCTTTAAGTGCTGTTATCGTGGCCAGGGTCACTTTTCCGTTTTTCCAAGTCATGTCCACCCGGTAGTTGCCACGGGCTTTCAAACCGTTCACCGAGCCTGCCGGCCACGCCTCGGGCAGTGCCGGAAGCAGCTCCATCAGCGCGCCGTCACTCTGCACGAGCATCTCGCACACTCCGGCTGTGCCTCCGAAGTTGCCGTCTATCTGGAAAGGCGGATGGGCGTCAAACAAGTTGGGATAGGTGCCTCCGGCCGGCCGGTGTTTGGGATCGTTGTAGTTGGCCGGCCTGACATAGGTGAGCAGCTTGCGCAGCATTTGGTAAGCCTTGTCCCTGCGGTGCAGTCGTGCCCACAGACTGATGCGCCATCCGGTGCTCCATCCGGTGGAGTTGTCGCCTTTTATCTCCAATGTCTTGATGGCGGCATTGGCCAACAGCGGTGTGTGGTACACCGAAATCTGCTTAAAAGGATACACGCCGAGCAAGTGACTTTGGTGGCGATGATGCCAATCTTGGTCGTCCCAGTCGTAGTACCACTCTTGTAGATTGCCCCGTTTGCCTATCTTATAAGGAGCCAAGCGGTCGAGTGACGACCGTAGCTGTTGCCGGTAACCGGCATCTATATTGAGAATTTCGGCCGCCCGGAGGGTGTTGGTGAAGAGTTCCCGGACGATGGCGAGGTCGCTTGTCCCCCCGTAGAACGTGCATCCCTGATATCCTTTGTCGTTGATGTATTCCGCTTCGGGCGACGTGCAGGGAGCGGTGATGAGTTCGCCCCGCTTCACCGGACTTTCCACGAGCCATCGGAGCATGAAGTCGGCCGCCCCTTTCATCAGCGGATAAGCCGTGTTGCGGAGATAGTGTGTGTCGCGTGTGAAGTCGTAGTGATCCCACAGTGTCTGCACGAGCCATGCTCCCCCCATGTTCCAGTTGCTCCACTTGGGACTTTCCTTGCCCGTACCCACGGGGTTGGTCATGGCCCAGATGTCGCTGTTATGGCCTGCACACCACCCTTCGTCGATGCCGTAGTAGTGTGCCGCCGTGTGCCGTCCGGTAGCAGCCATTGCCCTCACAAGTCCGTCTACGGGCATCACCAATTCGCCGAGGTCGGTCACTTCGGCCGGCCAGTAGTTCTCTTCAAGATTGATGTTGATGGTGTAATTGCCCCGCCACGGGGAGTATTTCTGCGGTGCCCACAGCCCTTGCAAGTTGGCAGGAACTCCCGGCGTGCGCGAACAGGAGATGAGCAGATACCGTCCGTATTGCATGTAAAGCATTTCGAGATAGGGATTCCGCTCTCCTTGGTCACTGTAAGCCATGAGCTGTTCTTCGGTGGTGCGGCTGTAATTGGGCTTTGCCCCGCTGAGGGTGAACCTGAACCGGTCGAATAGTCTTTTGTAATCGGCCACGTGGCGTTGCCTGCACTCATTATAGGTGATGTTCTCCGTGTGCCAAATATCGTCCGTGGCTTTGGCCAAATAGGGTGCTCCGGCGGTCACGGGATGCTTGTCAAACCCGTTGAAACTCGTCCGGTTGACGAAATAGACGGTCATTTCGGAAGCTCCGTTGACGGTCAGTGACGAGTCGGAGGCGGCTACCTGCCCATCGTCGGTCTTGACCTTTAGGATGGCGCAGAAGTGTATGCTTTGAAGCGGGTCGCCTATGGCGTGCCCCGTCATGGTGAGTTGCCGGCCTGTCGCTTTCACCTGATGCGGGACTACTGAGGTTAGGGCCAGACGACAGTTGATGGTCCCCGACCGATTGGCCCTGATGCGCATGGCAATGAGACTGTCGGGAGCCGAAGCGAAATATTCGCGGGTGTAGGTGACGCCCCCTCTGTGGTAAGTGTCGCGGCAGACGGCACTGTCAATGTCGAGGCTGCGCTTGAGTCCTCCGAAATCCTCTCCGGAACGCCCTTCTGCCGGCGATGCGTTGAGGTCGGTGAGGGTGAGTAGAGCCAACGACTGGTAGTATTCGGAGTTGTGACCCTGCACAAGATGTTGCAGAATGTCGGCATTCTTGTAGTTGCCTGCAAAGAGTTCTTTTCTGATGACCGGTATCCAGCGGTGTGCATCGCCCCCCTCGTTGAGCTCGACAGGCTTTCCGGTCCATAGCGTGAGGTCGTTGATGTAGATGGAGTCGGTGTCGGCACCTCCGTAGACGAGGGCCCCAAGTCTTCCGTTGCCGATGGGCAGGGCCTCTTCAAAGGCAGTGGCCGGCCGGTTGTACCAAAGTTTCAGCGGAATGTCGTTGCCGGCATACAGGCACGAGGTCGATGCCGACAGCAAGACGGTCAGTAGAAATCTGAATGCTTTCATGTCGTTGATTTAGAAAGAAAAATCCCCTCTCATGCCGGGTAGCGGTCGGGCAGCGGCCGGCACACGTGCCGATTGCCATGCCCTTGCCGATTCCGGTAGGAGAGGGGATTGCCGTTATGTTATGCGTCGATGTTGGCGTAGGTAGCGTTTTTCTCGATGAACTCGCGGCGCGGTTCCACGTCGTCGCCCATGAGCATGGAGAATATCTCGTCGGCCTCAGCGGCATTTTGTATGTTCACCTGTTTGAGCAGACGCGTTGTCGGATCCATTGTTGTCTCCCAAAGCTGCTCGGGATTCATCTCGCCGAGACCTTTGTAGCGCTGCGTGTGGAGTGCCTTGTCGTCTTCGCGCCCTTCCACATACTTGTCGATGAACGCCTGTCGCTGCTGCTCGGTGTAGCAATATTCGCTCGCCTTTTTGTAGGTACACTTGTAGAGTGGCGGCGTGGCGATGTAGAGGTGTCCCTCCTCAATGACTTTAGGCATAAACCGGTAGAACAGCGTCATGATGAGCGTGTCGATGTGAGAGCCATCGACATCGGCATCGGTCATGATGATGATCTTGTGGTAGCGCGCCTTGGTGATATCGAAGTCGCCGCCGTCGCCGGCACTCGTCGTGACGCCGCAGCCGATCGCGGTGATGAGCGACTGGATGGTGTCGCTCGAGAACGCGCGGTGGTCACCCACGCGCTCGACGTTCAAAATCTTGCCGCGCAGGGGCAGAATGGCCTGCGTGTTCGGGTTGCGGCCCTGCTTGGCCGAACCGCCGGCCGAGTCACCCTCCACGAGGAATATCTCGCAGTCTTTCGGGTCTTTGTTGGAGCAGTCGGCGAGTTTGCCCGGCAGGCCGCCACCACTCATCACACTCTTGCGCTGCACGCTCTCGCGGGCTTTTCGGGCCGCGATGCGGGCCGTGGCGGCCAGCACCACTTTCTCGCAAATCTTCTTGGCCTCGATGGGGTGTTCCTCCAAATAGTTGTTCAGTGCCTCGCCCACAGCCTGCTGCACGGCACCTGCCACCTCGCTGTTGCCCAGCTTGGTTTTGGTCTGTCCCTCAAACTGTGGTTCGGCCACCTTGATGGAGATGACAGCCGTGAGCCCCTCCCGGAAGTCCTCACCGGCTATTTCTATCTTGGCTTTTTCTATCTGTTTGGATATCTGTGCATCGTTGTCGGCGTAGGCCTTCAGCACGCGCGTCAGGGCAGCGCGGAAGCCCGTGAGATGGGTGCCGCCCTCGATGGTGTTGATGTTGTTGACGTAGGAGTGGATGTTCTCGCTGTAGTCGGTGTTGTACATGATGGCCACTTCGATGGGCACACCCTGCTTCTCGGTCTTGAGATAGATCACATCATCGAACAAGTGTGTGCGATGGCGGTCCACATAGCGTACAAACTCCTTGAGTCCCTGTTCGGCGTGGAACACCTCTTCACGTGTCTTGCCCTCCTCGTCGGGGCGCAGGTCGCGCAGCGTGATGCGGATGCCGGCGTTGAGAAAGGCGAGCTCGCGCATACGGCTGGCTATGATGTCCCACTTGTAGACCGTGGTGGTGAACACCGTGGGGTCGGGCCAGAACTGCTGGCGGGTGCCCTGGCGGTCGGTCTCGCCCACCACCTTCACGGGATAGAGGGGCTTACCCTTTTCGTACTCCTGCTGGTAGATCTTGCCGTCGCGGAAAACTTGGGAGAGCATGTGCGAAGACAGGGCGTTGACACAACTCACACCCACACCGTGAAGGCCACCGCTCACCTTGTAGGAGCCTTTGTCGAACTTGCCGCCGGCGTGGAGGACGGTCATCACCACCTCCAGTGCGCTCTTGTGGAGCTTCTTGTGTTCGTCCACGGGGATGCCTCGGCCATCGTCTTGCACGGTGATGGAGTTGTCCTCGTTGATGGTGACCTCGATGTTCTTGCAGTATCCGGCCATCGCCTCGTCGATAGAGTTGTCAACGGTCTCGTTGACCAGATGGTGCAGACCTTTTTCGGAGATGTCGCCAATGTACATTGCAGGGCGCTTGCGCACTGCTTCAAGTCCTTCAAGGACCTGAATGTTACTGGCCGAATAGTTATTCTCGGTGTTAAGATTTTCTGCCATTTTCAGATAAGTGTTATTACCTTGCAAAGATACTAAAAAAATGGCAGACGGGAAAACATATTGTTGCTAAAAAATCACAAAATGACAAGGCTGCAATTCGCGGAGAATTGCAGCCTTAAAGCTATGAATCGTACAAGCCGGCGCAGTTAGCCCAGCTTGTTGATGTGCAGGCAGAGGCTGGACTTGATGTTGGCGGCCTTGTTCTTGTGGATGATGTTGGTTTTGGCCAACTTGTCCAGAAGTTTTTGTACAGCAGGATAAAGCTTAGCAGCCTCTTCCTTGTCAGTTAAACCGCGGAGTTTGCGCACAGCATTGCGCATCGTCTTTGCATAATATTTATTGTGCAAAGCCTTTTTCTTGTCCTGGCGGATTCTCTTAAGTGATGATTTGTGATTTGCCATCTTTATTTGCTTCTTTTATTTTCTTGGTAGTCCCTAGCAGAGTCGAACTGCTCTTTAGAGAATGAAAATCTCTCGTCCTAACCGATAGACGAAGGGACCAAGCTTCTCATTTTGCGGGTGCAAAGTTAAGACTTTTAATTCATCCTGCCAAATTTTCCTGCATGATTTTTCTCTAAACGGTTGATTTTTTGTAATTTTGCCCCTCTATGTTGGTTAAAACGAAGGCCATAGTGCTTCATTCCATCAAATTAGGTGAGTCGAAGACCATCGTCGATATGCTCACCGAGCGGCAGGGACGCGTGTCGTTTGTCTGCCGGATAGCCTCGTCGGGCAAGGCCAAAATCAAAAAACAGTTTTTCCAGCCTCTCACGCTGCTCGAACTGGAGTATGACTCGCGGCCCGGCCGGACGCTCCGCCACATCGGCGACATCCGCATTCTCACGCCTTTCCGCACGCTGCCTTTCGATGCTTTCAAGCTCTCGATAGCACTCTTTCTGGCTGAGTTCTTATATTATAGTACGCGCGAAGAACAGGAAAATGAGCCACTCTTCGCCTACGTGGAAAACAGCATCTTGTGGCTCGACGGGGCCGAACGGGCCTACGCCAACTTCCATCTCGTGTTCATGATGCGCCTCTCGCGCTTCATCGGCTTCTTTCCCAATCTTGACGACTACCGCCCCGGCGACTATTTCGACCTTCGCGAAGGGTTCTTCTCCGTCCAACCGCCCCTCCATACCGACTTTCTCCAGCCTGCAGAATCGGCCACGCTCAGACAGTTCATGCGCATAAACTACGAGACGATGCGTTTCTTCCGTCTCTCTCGCGACGAGCGCAACCGCTGCGCCGAGGTGGTGATGACCTATTACCGGCTCCACATTCCGGGTTTTCCGGAGCTCAAAAGTTTTCAGGTGGTGAAAGAACTTTTCGTGTGATTTTGTTTTTTCGTTGTCGTGACGGTGGATTTCCAACAAGAAGAATATATGACAAATCATAGCTCGCTTTTATAGGGCAAATAGCTCGGAAAAGTGCTTCCGTCTCCTCTTGAAATCCCTTCTTTTTATTCTTTTCATCCTTCGGGCCTGCTCGTTCGGCCCGAACGGGAAGCTCGAACGGGCCATTTCACCGTGCGAAACAGGCTCCGCTGTGTCCTCATTCGGGCCGATCGAGAGGTCTTTTTCGTTGTTTGGAGGTGTCAAGAAAATACAAGTTGTTGAGTGCCTGCATTTTAGAGGTGGTCTCATTTTTGCGTTATTTCCATCTGCAGGGTGTTTTGTTGCAAATCCGCCAAACCTGACGGCGGTTTTCGATGAAATATTTTTAATAAATGAATGTGCCTGAACACGTGCATGAAAAAAAATCCGTTTTTCTCGGTACTTTTCCGATTCTTTCTTGTCTAACCTTCCGAAAGTGCCCCCTTGGGGGCGGCGAACCTTGAAAAATAGCTGAACGGCGGATAAATAAGAATGTCGCAGAACGCGATGTTAGCGTCGGCAAATTTCGCGGATTGTGCGGATGCAGCCGTGGTTTCCATACACCGACAAAGCCGATAAACACGTAACCGCCGGCATATAAAGCTGTGAAGAAATGCAATCAATAACTAACCTAATCAATCGCTGTTATGACAGTACATCTAAACCTTAAGTATCTTTTGACAGTTTTGCTGTCGTGCCTGTTCGTGCTGTGTGCCCATGCACAGACACAGACGGTGACCATCAATGTGAAGAAAGCCTCGCTCAGGCAAGTGTTCAAGGCGATAGAGGCCCAGACCACCTATCGCATCTCCTATCGCAACGAGTTGATAGACAACCGTTCCGATGTTACCATCCAATGCACCAACGCCCCCGTGGAGCGCGTGCTCAACGATGCCTTGAAAGGCCGCAAGTTGAGTTTTGTGGTGGTTTCGTCCCACTCCATCGTCATTTCCGACCGCAAAGACGCTGCCGTTTCCCAACCCTCGGGTCCGGGCAACACCATCAGCGGAGTGGTGAAAGATGATGCCGGCGACCCCATTGTGGGGGCCACGGTGAAGGTGAAAGGCACCAATAACGGAGCCATCACCGATATCGACGGACAGTTTACCGTTGAGGCGCCGCAGGGCAGCACCATTGTGGTGTCATACGTGGGCTTCTCCGACCGCGAACTGCGCGCCTCCCGCAACATGGACATCACGATCACGGAAGATACCAAGGCGCTCGACGAAGTGGTGGTTGTGGGCTACGGCACCATGCGTCGGGCCGACATGACGGGAGCCATCTCCTCGGTCAACACCAGCGAACTGGCCAAGCGCACCACCACCAATCCCGCCGAGGCCCTGCAAGGAAAGATTGCAGGCGTGAGTATCATGAAGAGCGGCGGCAATGCCGGAGCCGGCATGAGGGTGAAAATACGCGGTGTGAAGACCTTCGGAGACAATGCACCGCTCTACATCATAGACGGTTTTCCGGGCGACATCGAGAACGTGAACCCGCAGGACATCGAGTCTATGCAGGTGCTGAAAGACGGTGCTGCGGCTGCCATCTACGGTTCGGTGGCCGCTAATGGCGTGGTGCTCATCACCACCAAGAACGGCAAGCGTGGCGACCTCAAGGTGGATTTCCACTCCTACATGAGCCTCACCTCCATCTCCAAAAAACTGGAGATGCTCAATGCTGCCGAATACAAGCAGGTGCACAAAGCCATGTATGACAACTACAATGCCCAAAATCCTGCCAACCCCGTGACATTGCCCCTCTATCTGAGCAAGGACACGGGTGTGGACACCGACTGGCAGGATGCTGTGGAGCGCAACGGACTCTCGCAGAGCTATATGGTGAGCTTGCGGGGAGGGTCGGACAAGGCACTCTACTCCGTGTCCTACAACCATGCCTACGACAAGGGCATCTTCAGGGGCAACGACTACCGGCAGGACAACGTGCGCATGAAGCTGCAGATGAAGAAAGCCTTTATGACCTTCGATGCCAATCTCAACTTCAAATACACCGACAGCCACCAGCCCCAGTATTCGCTCAAAGAGATGTATATGCTTTCTCCCCTCTTGCCCATTTATAATAAGGAAGAACGCTACGGCTTCGGACTGACCAACTTCGACGGACTGCCCAACAACCGCAACATCATGGCCGATCTCCACTATCGGAAGGCCGACGACCGGGCCTATCACACGGATGCCAACATCGCTGTCACGTTTGACATTGCCCCCTGGCTCTCGTTTAAGACGAGCTACTCCTATCGTGGCGAGCACGGACGCTCCTCCTACCATGCCCCCGACTACATCGCCGACATCAAAGGCAAGAATGAGTATCCCCTCAACTCCTCCGGTTCGTCCTATTGGGAGGAGCAGCTGTGGGACAATGTGCTGAGCATGAACAAGGTGTTTGGCCACCATAAGGTGGATGCCATGGTGGGTTCGTCGGTCACCGGCCGCAAATACACTTGGGACGACGTGTCGGTTGAGGGCAAGACCATCGTCTATAAAGTGGAAAAAGGCAAGCTCGTGACCATGGAGAAACCTGCAGGTTTTCTCTCGCCCGACTTCGAGACCATCAACGCCGGCAAGGGCGGCACCTTCAGCGGCAGCGGTTCCAACTGGAAATACAACCGGGTGTCGTTCTTCGGTCGACTCAACTATAACTATGCCGACCGCTATCTCATGCAGTTCACCATGCGCACCGACGGTTCGTCCAAGTTTGGCAGTGGCAGCCGTTGGGGCACCTTCCCCTCCATGGCCGTGGGCTGGAGAGTCTCCGAAGAGCCTTTCTTCCCCAAGCACACAGCCGTGAGCAATCTGAAGTTGCGTGGCAGCTGGGGACGTTTGGGCAATGAGAATGCACTGGGCTACTACGACTTCTTGGCCCTGATCTATAACAACAACACGATGTATCAAGGCTCCGTGCGCGGCACGGGAGGCACGGCACGGCCCGGAAGCATAGCCTCAGAACTGGAAAACCGTGACCTCAAGTGGGAGACAACCGACACCAAAAACCTCGGAGTCGACTTTGGTTTCTTCGACAACCGGCTCTCGGGAAGCCTCAACTACTATTATAATGAAACCAGCGACCTGCTCATC
>OHKQ01000747.1_pt1 | contig 13747 bp, 12 predicted proteins | sample 1568891 | NCBI WGS metagenome assembly OHKQ01 (sample SAMEA3879596, study PRJEB24766) | human gut metagenome | biome: human-associated habitat; feature: feces | place: USA | collected 1985/1987 | reverse complement strand
TCTTTACAAACAAAGGTATCGGTACTGCGATTCTGAGAGAAGACGGGGAGAAATATTACAATGAACATGCTTACGACCTTACTCCGGGCACAAACTTGTTTTCCAGCGAAAACGAACAATTGGTGAAACAGGAAGCTATCGCTTTATTGCGTGATTTCATCAAAGAAATGCACGCTTACCGGTATGACAAGATCCGTCTATACGATTCGTTTGAATTACGTTTCCGCATCATAGAAAACAACAACGACACCGGTTTTGTCGAAAAGTTGTCGAATGTGGGTTCGGAAGGAACAGATATCCTGGTAAAAGCAATGATTAATATCATGCTGCTGAATGTATTCAAAGAAAGTGCTTCGCAGAAGTTTAAGGACTTCAAATTACATTGCATGATGGATGAGATCGGAAAGCTACATCCTAATAATGTAAACGGAATCCTAAAATTTGCAAACGACCGAAACATTATTCTGATTAACGGTTCACCTACGGAACTGAACCGTGACGCATATAAACACGTATATCTGCTCACTAAAGGGGCTCAAAGCAAAACCCGCATAGCCCGGCTGATCTCAGATCAGAAATTGTAAATGTTCTCTTTTTTTAATACCTTTGCTAGGTACGAAAAAGAAAAAGCAATTTATGATGCAGATACTGAAACTACAAGGAACCGACAGACAACTATACCGGCTGGTAGGCCCTTTGGTTATGAATCCGAAAGTCCTGCAATACAACAACGGATATCCGTTTAAAACCGGAGAACACTATGTATGGTATATTGCAATAGAGAAGCAAAAAGTAATGGGATTTATTCCATTAGAAATGCGTAAAAACGAACATATCATCAACAACTACTACGCTGAAGCAGAAACCCACGACTATATTCTGGATACACTGCTAAATACAGTCCTTACAGACGAGGAAGAGAGCACACAGCCTTTATCGGCTGTGGTGCAAACTCCTCATCAGGATTTGTTCGTACAGAAAGGATTTGAAATAACAAAGAGTTGGAAACTATACATAAAAATGCAGAAGGCATAATGGAAGCGACAGTTCAGGAACAAAAAAATGTCTACGAATTAACCCAGGAGCGTCTACGAGTAATATTCAACGAATTTGATAATGTCTATGTGTCTTTTTCTGGAGGCAAAGACAGTGGAGTATTGCTGAACTTATGTATTGATTATATCCGCCGCAATAACCTTAAGCGGAAAATAGGTGTATTCCATATGGATTATGAGGTTCAATACAAAATGACTATCGATTTTGTAGACAGCATTCTAGAAAAGAATAAGGATTTACTTGACGTATATCGCATCTGTCTTCCGTTTCGTGTCGCAACCTCAACATCAATGTATCAGTCTTTCTGGCGTCCGTGGGATGAAGAAAAGAAAGATCTCTGGGTTCGCCAGATGCCTGAAGGTGCTATGACAATAAAAGATTTCCCCGAGTTGAAACCAGACACATGGGACTACGATTTTCAGCTTTACTTCGCACAATGGCTGCATAAAAAGAAAAAAGCTACACGTACTTGCTGTCTGGTGGGTATACGGACACAGGAAAGCTTCAGTCGCTGGCGATGTATATTCCAAGTTCCTAAGAACATTCTGTATCATAAGTATATCTGGACCTCAAAAATAGGAAATGATATTTACAATGCCTATCCTATATACGATTGGAAAACGACAGATGTATGGACAGCAAACGGTAAATTCAAATGGGACTATAACCCTTTGTACGACCTCTATTACAAGGCAGGAATCAGCTTAGAACGGCAACGGGTAGCCAGCCCGTTTATCAGTGAGGCTATCGAAAGTCTTGCTCTTTACAGAGCCATTGATCCCGATACATGGGGGAAAATGATAGGACGCGTAAATGGGGTAAACTTTTCGGCTATTTATGGAAGCACACATGCCACGGCAAGGCAAAAAATAAAACTGCCAGAGGGATATACATGGAAATCATTTATGTACTTTTTACTATCCACACTTCCTGAAAAGACACGCAACGGCTATCTCCGGCGTTTAAACGTCAGCATTAAATTCTGGCGAACAAAGGGAGGATGCCTGAGTGACGATGTCATACAAAAACTGATAGATGCTAAAGTTCCTATAGAAATAGTAGACAAAAGCAACTACCGTACACATAAACATCCTGTAAAAATGGAATACCAGGAAGATATAGACATTCCTGAATTCAGAGAAATTCCCACATACAAACGCATGTGTATCTGCATTCTCCGAAATGACCATGCCTGCAAATACATGGGCTTCTCTCCTACAAAGGAAGAGATCAGCAAAAAAAATAAGATTATGGAAAACTACAAAAATATTTGGCGATGAGTGATAACGAAAATGAATATAAAAGTCCTGTTTATAATGTAAAGGCTGTACCAGTAGAAAAAGTAGTAGCAAATGATTATAATCCCAATGTGGTAGCTCCTCCAGAAATGAAACTGCTGGAAATATCCATTTGGGAAGATGGATTTACCATGCCGTGCGTTTGTTATTATAACAAAGAAGCAGACAAATACATTTTAGTTGATGGATTCCACCGATTTACGGTACTAAAAACCTCCAAACGTATTTATGAACGAGAAAAAGGCCTGCTTCCTGTCGTTGTGATCGATAAAGATTTGTCAAACCGCATGGGGTCTACTATTCGCCATAATCGTGCACGTGGAACTCATAACATCGAACTCATGTCACACATTGTTGCCGAACTGGACAAAGCAGGAATGTCGGATCAATGGATTATGAAAAACATCGGAATGGATCGAGATGAATTGCTCCGACTGAAACAAATATCCGGTCTGGCCGAACTTTTTGCTGATGCCGACTTCAGTATTCCCCAGCCCAAGCCTGCATATATTCCAATACCGGAAAATGACGATGAAGTAAAATCTGAATAAATTAACCCGCTCTTAAATACAATAAATCATACGTGTAATAAAATAGCCCTGTCATCTTTCATTGGAGTACATCCTGAATGTTTTATACCTGAGATGTAAACTTCCTAGTAATGACAGGGCAATTTTATTGTAGACAGAACAGTCAGGTTCAAATTGAGAGTTCCTCTTTATTGAACTAAACTTAGATAGACTTGTACTCTCCTTTTCAGCTTTCAAGTTTTGCCTTAATATTTTCCAGTAGAATCAGGCATCCCTGCATTTTAGGATTTTCAAAACAAGCTTCAGCCTGATCGAATAAACGTGCTACAGTTTCTTTCAAATTAGGTATATTAGTTGCTTTATCTACTTGTAAACCTTGAGGTAAATCTTGATTAGCAAACCAATCTTTCAAGGCTTTCAGTTCTTCTTTCTTATAAATTTTTCTTTCTTCCATATGATAATGATTAAAACGGATATCCCACAGCAAAATGAAATGCAAAATCGCGTTTGAAGTCAGGAGATATAATGGGGTAACGGTCACGACCGGTATACATCGGATTGACAGCCTTCATACCTCCATCGAAACGTAAAATCAAGAAGTCCAGATCGAAACGTATTCCCAATCCATAAGATACGGCAAGTTGCTTATAAAAACGATTAAACTTGAATACTCCTTCCGACTGTATTCCCTGATTCCGTATATTCCAAACGTTTCCGGCATCAATAAACGCTGCTCCATTCAACTTCCAGAATAAAAATGTCCGGTACTCCAAATTCAGGTCCAACTTAATATCTCCCGTATGGTTGACATAATCTATCGTGTTTCCATCCCCACGATAAGAACCTGGTCCTAAAGAACGTACCCGCCAGCCACGTACACTATTAGCACCTCCGGAAAAATATAACTTTTCGAAAGGTAAACTCTTAGAATTCCCATAAGGAACCGCAACTCCTAATCCGGCATGAAATACCAGCGAATTGCGCTCATCGATAACGAAATTTTTTGCATAATCTATGTCAGCCTTCACATACTGTGCAAAATCTATATTAGCCAACTGATATGCTTCGCCGTATCGTGGCTTTTTATTTATCAAACGCGAAAAGGCATACAACAAATTACCAGCTTCTTCTATATTAAAGCGCACAGAATACGAATTACGGTTTGCCGTAGTCATCGTATTTCCTCCAGCACTATTATAAGTATAAGTATATCCCAAGCGCACAATGAACAAATCTTCGTAACTATGTCTCAGCAATGGATTAACCTCATCCATACGATCCAGATAATCGTCGAATGTAGGTGAGGTATAGGGCATATAAATATAATTTATATCCAGCAAGTCAAAACGATGATTAGCCTTTCCTCTCCGTGTCCAACGATAGCTCCAGGCAGCAGAAGCTAAAGTACGTTCAAATTCCGGACGAATCTGCCAATTATATTTTATACTGACCTCTGAAGTCGCTTTAATACGTTTTTTAAAGTCGGAAGACAGAAACTGGAACATAAATTCAGGGAAATTCAAACTGCTCTCCACACCGTATTCCATATAGTTACTGCTAGTATATCCTTCCAGTCCACTCACAGCTTCATATGCTCCCCTCAATTTAATTGTAAAAGTCTCAGAACCTTTAAACAGGTTACGATGCGTATATGAAGCCGACGCTGCTGCTCCCAAATCACCAGCAGAGTTTGTTCCTTCTATTTCGAAAGACAATGATTTATTTTTATTTCTTGACAATGTGATATAAGCATCCAGGTATGCTGAATCATTTTCTATCACTTCGTTGAAACGAATATTTGAATACTTCAAGATAGACAAACGGGACAGCGCAGAGTAAGTATTTTGTACACTCCTGCTTCTATACAAGTTTCCGGGTATCAGAAAGTTATAATCAGAAATTACTTTCGGACGCAGAAACAGCTTGTCTTTATAAAACAAACTGACATCTCCCGAACGCACAGAATCAAAACTTTGGAGTGCTTGTGCAGAAGGTACAGTAAAATCCGCATCCAATATATAATTGACATTCCGTATCCGATACTGGCGGTGTTCTTCCGGCATATCTTCCTTACGAATTTGAAATGAGGCCAGCTCCATTGTAAGGTCAACTTTATGGGTATTCAGCATCGTATCTGCCTGAAATGTGATAAAATCCTTATTAAAACGATAATATCCCCTGTTCTGCAAATATTGGGTTATACGTTGTCTTTCCTCATCCAGTACATTTACATCGAACCGCATTCCTTCGTGCAGTAATGTCTGTGCTGAATCTGCTTCCAAATAACTACGTATCTTACTATCTGCAATATCATAAGCTATATTATTTATGATATACGGTGATCCCGAGTGAATATCATAGGAAACCTTCATACGTTTGCCCTTCGCTTCTTCCTTCAAGTCGACAACCGCTCCCATATATCCCATATTACGCACAGCTTTTTCTATTTCCTGCTGTGTTTCTTGAGCCGCATCTTTACTGTATATTACAGGCGCATCTCCCAGCTTACGCCAAAAACGGTTTATCCATTTTGTAGAGTCCATGCCCGAAGCACTATAAATATATAAAGGGAATCTGAATAAACTGAACCATTTAGCATTAGGCGACTGACGTACGTACTGATTCATCTGAGATGATTTTATCTCTTTATTATCCGACTCTATTTTTACGTCATCCAATAAATATCCTCCTTCTGGAATAAATTTATTGACAGAACAGCCTGGCAGTAGCAGGACAATAAGCGTAAAACAAATATAGATATGTAAAAGAGTCGTTTTCTTCATCTCAAAACAAGGCGATATATGCAGAATTATATGCAAAGATAGGCAATAATTAAAAATATCTTCTTAGCTTTGTCAGTGAATATTTGTTATTTTATACACAAATACCCATGCTAAGTAAAAATAAAATTAAATATATCCGTTCGCTGGAATTAAAAAAGAACCGGAAAGAAGAACATGCCTTTCTGGCAGAAGGGAACAAGTTAGTAAACGATTTAATCAACCACTTTTCATGCCAGTTGCTGGTTGCTACCAAAGAATGGCTGCAAAGTCATCCCTATCTGCAAGCAGCCGAAATAATAGAAGTTACTCATGAAGAACTTTCACGAGCCAGTCTGCTAAAAACCCCGCAGGAAGTTCTTGCCGTTTTCGAGCAACCTCATTACGAATTCGATGCAAACGTAACAGAACAATCTTTATGTTTGGCCTTAGATGATGTACAAGATCCCGGAAATTTAGGAACAATCATCCGCATTGCCGACTGGTTTGGAATAGAGCATATCTTCTGTTCTTCCGGAACTGCTGATGTATACAATCCTAAAACCATACAAGCTACAATGGGAGCAATAGCACGTGTCAAATTGCATTATTGCAATTTACCTGATTTTTTAAAAAGTGCTTCTCAAAAGAATACCCCTATTTTTGGAACATTTCTTGATGGAGAAAATATATATACCCAAGAATTACCTGCCAATGGAATTATCATCATGGGGAATGAAGGCAATGGCATAAGCAAACAAATAGCAGAAATGGTTACTCACCGCATACTCATTCCCAATTACCCGCAAGGATGTGAAACAAGTGAATCATTGAATGTTGCAGTAGCTACTGCCATTGTCTGCGCTGAATTCAGGAGAAGAACTGCGTGGTCATCCTCACTTTAATAACGTAATACGACTATTTCCGGCAAATTCCATTAAAGAAACATTAAACGGATATATCCAGTATGCACGGAGAGCAGCTTCACAAACAGGAATTTTGCTTATACGCATTTTGAATTCAGAAAAATTCTCTTCCGGATTTTTCCATATCAGACAAGGAGAAAGTACGACCAATCCGGGAAGCCATTCGGTAGCAGAGATTTCTTCCGTAAACGGATAAAGCTTGCTTACTCTTCCATCTTCTTCAAGCTCTAAAACTTGGGAAGATTTTATTTCGACTGTAAGCAAGCTATATACTCTGTGCGTAGCAAAACGTTTCATTTCCGATTTTCAATTTTTCTCATGGGCTGCATGATTGCTTTCTCCTGAAGTCTTACCTTCTTGCTCTCTGTATCCGGAAGGTCAACTTTTTGAATAGTATCGGCAACCAGCTCTTGTTCTTTCTCCATATTATGATAACGGGTCAGATGAATATCGTCAATCAGCATACTACTCTTAGGATTTTTCTCATCTGTGTAATATACAAACCCACTGATACTACGAATGGTGAAAGCAGAATCGGCGCGGACATACAAACGCTGTTTACCTGAACTAGATACTATACGAGTCAGCCCTTGCACACTATCATTGTCAAAGTAAAAGTTCAATGCCATTACAGCTTTTCCAGAAGGACGTCCATTTTCCGGCATAAAATGAAAATCAGCAGTCAGCTCCATTGCATCGTGCGGCTTGAAGGTTGTGTCAGCTTTCAAATCAAACATCAGTTTATTTGTCAGAACTGAAGCAGAAAGCCAATATAATGTCCGGTCTTGCCATACATCTACTGTATCTCCCGACATAGAAACATCAATCTGGTTATCACGTTTAGCTACCTGCACCTTCATATGTTTCTCTTCATTTTCAAAACGCTTTTGCAGGTTTTGATAAATCGTTGCCAGCTGGTCACTATTACGAGTATACCACACCATAGATGAGTCAAACTCCTCTTCCGTCACATGATGCTTCTGAAAAACATACTTAAAATAAGCGTCTTTTTTGTAGTTTTCCGTATACGAAACAGAGCTACTCATCGTAGAAGCTAAATGATAATCGTACAGCAGACTTTCCATTGCATCCGGCTGGATAATATCATCCGGAATCTTCTTGCCACAACCTGCCATACCTGACAGAAAAGCAGCAACTAACAACCAACTAGCTTGTTTTTTCATTGTTTTATTTCTTTGGAGTCTTTAGGATGAGTACCATTGCTCAGATAACTGCTATAAAAAATAAGTAAGCTGATAATGCCACAACTAATTGCTGCATCGGCAAAATTAAAGATCGGGCTAAAGAATATGAAACGTTCTCCTCCCCAGAAAGGCATCCATTCCGGCCAGTGAGTATCAATGATAGGGAAGTAAAACATATCCACCACTCTGCCATGAAGCCAGTCGGCGTAACCTTGCCCTACAGGAACCCATGACGCAATCTGATAATGAGTGCTCTCACTGAATATTTCACCATAACAAACACAGTCGATGATATTGCCTATTGCCCCTGCAAGAATAAATGCCAGACACACGACGTAACCGGTTTTCAGCTTCTCCTTCTGAGTCGTAATTTTATGCAGATACCAAGTAATTAATACGACAGCCACGATACGGAATAAAGTAAGAAACAATTTCGGCAGTACTTCCATACCGAAAGCCATTCCGTTGTTTTCCGTAAAGTATATATAAAACCAGTCAGTTACATGGATATTCTCATGCAGATACATATGAGTTTTTATCCATATCTTTATTACCTGATCAATCAGCAAAACCGCAAAAACTATCAAAGCCGCCAGGCGTCCTTGTGTCAAAAATTTCTTCATAAATACCTATATACATTAACATATTTGTCACTCAGACAGGCATAATATGGTCTCTCTCCACTCATTTTACCTGTCTGAATGACAAATCTATCATCAAATTATTTCTTGCCCTGCTGCTTTGCTTCGATACTTAGTGTAGCATGAGGTACAGCACGGAGTCTTTCTGCCGGAATAAGTTTTCCTGTTTCACGACAGATACCGTAAGTTTTGTTCTCAATGCGCACCAAAGCTGCACGCAGGTTTTGAATAAACTTCAGTTGGCGAGCAGCCAGACGAGTTGTTTCTTCCTTCGATAATGTATTGGCTCCTTCTTCCAAAACCTTGTAAGTAGGTGATGTATCATCAGTATCATTACCGTCGGTATTCATTATACTGCTCTTCAGTTTTTCATAGTCGCGTTCTGCGAGCTGAAGTTTTTCCATGATAATGGCACGGAACTCCTCGAGTTCAGCGTCAGAGTATCTCGTTTTTTCAGCCATAAGATTAAGTATTTAAAAGTTAATAATAGTCTAAGATATGTAATCCGCTGCGCTTGTCACTTCCGAAAAAGAATTTTCTTTAGCAAGTAGCGTAGCACATTACATTCTTATTAGTTCAATATCACAATTTTGTAACTTTCACATAAAGTGAGAAGTCATCGAAATTCAGTTCTGTTCCATCAGCAACTTCATCAGCCAGTGTCAGTGAATTTGCCAATACCTGGTTACAAATATAAGTATTATATTCGTTTACAGCACCATCCGTGTCAGGATTTTTAGATAAGACAATATTTATCTTATCAGTTATTTCAAAACCACTACTTTTACGTATATTCTGAATTCTGTTCACCAGTTCACGGGCAATACCTTCACGCTTCAACTCTTCTGTAACAGTTACTTCCAAAGCCACAGTCAGCTTACCTTCATTGGCAACCAACCAACCTGGTATATCTTCACTGAATATTTCTACATCAGTAGCTTCTACAACTGCTTCTCCACCATCGAGCTGGAATGTATACTTACCGTTCTTTTCAAGTTCGGCAATAGCCTCCTGGCTCATTTCAGAAACAGCAGCTGCCACAGCTTTCATCTGTTTACCAAATTTCGGACCAAGTTTCTTGAAGTCACATTTTACCTTCTTCACCAATACTCCTGAAGCACCTTCCACAAAGCGAACTTCTTTCACGTTCACCTCGCTCATGATAAGATCCTTCACAGCTTCGATATGACGCTTCTGATCTTCATCAACTACCGGGATCATAATACATTGCAGCGGCTGACGAACCTTGATATTCACTTTACGACGCAAAGCCAATACCATAGATGTTACATCTTGTGCCATCTGCATACGTGCCTCAAGTTCTGTATTAATCAGGCTCTCGTCTGCAACCGGGAAGTTAGCAAGGTGTACAGAAACGACATTATCACGTCCTGTCACGCTAATTAAGTCCATATACAAACGGTCTGCATAGAACGGAGCAATCGGCGCCATCAATTTGGCAACAGTTTCCAGACAGGTATAAAGAGTCTGGTAAGCAGAAAGCTTGTCAGCCGACATACTGCTTCCCCAGAAACGTTTACGGTTCAAACGAACATACCAGTTACTCAAATTGTCGTTTACGAAGTCAGTAATCAAACGGCCAGCCTTAGTCGGTTCGTAATCGTTATAGCAAGCATCTACATCCTTAATCAAAGAATTGAGTAAAGACAATATCCAACGATCGATTTCGGGACGTTCAGCAACCGGAACATCAGCTTCTGCATATGTAAATCCGTCAACATTTGCATACAATGCAAAGAACGAATATGTATTATACAATGTACCAAAGAACTTACGACGCACTTCGTCTACTCCATCTGTATCGAATTTCAAGTTATCCCATGGTGATGAGTTGGTTATCATATACCAACGCAACGGATCTGAACCGAATTTTTCGATAGCACCGAATGGATCGACAGCATTACCCAAACGTTTGGACATCTTGTTTCCATTCTTATCGAGCACAAGACCATTAGAGATTACATTCTTGTAAGCCACGCTGTCGAATACCATCGTAGCGATAGCATGCAGAGTAAAGAACCATCCACGAGTCTGGTCCACACCTTCAGCGATAAAGTCGGCAGGATAATAAGAACGGTTATCAACGATTTCCTTGTTTTCGAACGGATAATGCAACTGAGCATAAGGCATTGCACCTGAATCGAACCAAACGTCTATCAAATCGCTTTCACGCTTCATCGGCTTGCCACTGGCAGAAACCAATACGATGTCATCTACATACGGACGATGCAAATCAATCTTATCATAGTTTTCCTTACTATACTCACCCGGAACGAAACCAAGTTTCTTATAAGGATTCTCTGCCATAAATCCGGCAGCAACAGATTTTTCGATTTCATTGTAGAGTTCTTCTACCGAACCAATACAAAGTTCTTCTCCTTCTTCACTGCGCCAGATAGGGAGCGGAGTTCCCCAATAACGAGAACGGCTCAAGTTCCAGTCATTCAAGTTTTCCAGCCATTTACCGAAACGTCCTGTTCCAGTAGATTCCGGTTTCCAGTTGATAGTTTTGTTTAATTCTATCATGCGGTCTTTGGCTGCAGTAGAACGGATAAACCAGCTGTCGAGTGGATAATAAAGCACCGGCTTATCAGTACGCCAGCAGTGTGGGTAATTGTGCACATGCTTCTCCATCTTGAATGCAAGTCCAGATTGTTTCAGCATCATGCAAATATATACATCAAGTGATTCAGCAGCCTGAGCAGCTTTTTCATCATACTTGCCATCCACAGTAAACTGAGGATCGTATGCATTCTTCACCCAGCGTCCCTGATATTCCTTGTATTTTTCTACATCGATACATTCGTTTACAAATGTTTCGTCCAGTTCATCCATCAGATAGAACTTACCGGTCAGATCAACCATCGGGCGTGTTTCACCCTTCTTGTTAATCATAAACAGCGAAGGAATACCTGCTGCACGAGCTACATTAGCGTCGTCTGCACCAAAAGTAGGAGCAATATGTACGATACCAGTACCGTCTTCGGTAGTTACATAGTCACCCGGAATTACGCGGAAAGCCTTGTCAGAAGCTTCTTTCCAACTTCCGTCTTCCGCTGTTTCAACTGGTTTCACCCACGGAATAAGCTGTTCATATTCCATGCCGACCAGATCTGTTCCTTTATACTCACCTACTACTTTGAAAGGAATCAGCTTGTCGCCAGGTTTATAATCTTCCAGCGCCATGCCTTCTGCTTTTTTATTGAAATGAGCATAAAGCAGCGGCTTTGCAAGCACTACGGTTATCTTCTCTCCATTATATGCATTGTAAGTCTGTACAGCTACATAATCAATCTTCGGGCCCACACACAGAGCTGTATTCGAAGGCAATGTCCACGGAGTAGTTGTCCATGCGATGAAATAAGGTGTACCCCACTCTGCCATCTCAGGCTTTGGATTTTTCATCTTGAACTGACCTACTACAGTCAGATCCTTCACATCACGATAACATCCCGGCTGATTCAGCTCGTGAGAGCTCAAGCCTGTACCTGCGGCAGGTGAATATGGCTGAATGGTATAGCCTTTATACAACAATCCTTTGCCATAAAGCTGTTTGAGCAGCCACCACAATGTTTCGATATAACGGTTATCGTAAGTAATATATGGATTTTCGAGGTCCACCCAGTATCCCATCTTATGAGTCAGGTCAGTCCATTCTTTTGTAAACTTCATGACATCTGTACGGCAGTGTTTATTATATTCTGCCACAGAAATGGTTTTACCGATATCCTCTTTCGTAATGCCCAAAGCTTTTTCTACGCCCAGTTCTACCGGCAAGCCGTGGGTATCCCAGCCAGCCTTACGCTTAACCTGAAAACCTTTCATCGTTTTGAAGCGACAGAATGTATCCTTAATGGTACGAGCCATCACGTGGTGAATACCCGGCATACCATTTGCCGAGGGAGGACCTTCGTAAAATACGAAAGACGGATGTCCCTCACGTTCTGTCATACTGCGGGAGAAAACATCATTTTCATCCCATTTCTTCAGCACTTCCTTGTTCACCTCAGAAAGGTTGAGCTGCGAATACTCAGTAAATTTTTTGCTCATAATTATGTTGTTTTTATCTTGCTTCTTTTTATCACCAGGACATATCTGCCCTAAAATTAGGTTGCAAATTTATAAGAAAATTAGATATATGGAAAACTTTTTAAACTAATATTCACATAAACAAGATTACAGTCCTACTCCGGTTTCATCCAAATTTATTTTCAGCAACAAAAGAAAACAGGCGAAACAATGAGTAGAAATAATACTTAACTTTGTCTGGTTTCTCACAGAACCAGATAAACACAAAAAACAAACAAGCATATGAACGCAATCGTAACGCAAATGATTATCCTCTTCATACTGGTGGTCGTCGGATATATCATAAGCAAGAAAAAAATGATGGATGCGGATTTCGACCGCAAATTATCTGTTTTTGTCATCAATGTAGCATGTCCCTGTCTGATACTTTCATCGGGTATTTCAATCTTGAAATTCATCTTGTTTATTTAATCTTGACAGGTATTCCTGATACCATAAGAATTACTTCATCTGCCTTGGAAGCTACATATTGATTCATCCATCCCTCCATATCTGTAAATCTCCTTTGTATAGCATTGTCGCTTACACCACCGCTTCCTATCTCATTGGTTACAAATATGAAAGTAGCTTCTTGGTTGGTAAATTTATCAAACTCTTCCTCTATGGCTCGCAGTGCATCAGCAACACTGGGCTGTTCGCTCACTTTTCGGTCTTTGTCATAGAAGAAGTTAGTACACCAAAGTGTAATACAGTCAATTACACACACCTTATTATATATATTATGCCGTGACAGATATTTCTCTTCTTCTATGTTTGTCCAATTACTTCCCCTGCGTTCTTGATGCCGTGCCACACGTTGTCTGAACTCATCATCCCATATATGTGCGGTTGCCAAATATATGGGGTGGCTTGTCATGGATAAGGCCAATTGTTCTGCATACATGCTTTTGCCAGAGCGTTGCCCACCTGTAATCAGTATGATTCTCTTCATGTTGCGAAGATACTAAAAAGTTGTTTAGGAATAGGTAGACAGCAATGAAAACAACAGAAAATAACCTTTAATTAGGTTAAATAATTGATTTTCCTCATTTTTTATGTTCTATAGCATAATTTCTGTTGTAAAAATTTGGTTGTTTCGATATTTTTTAATTACTTTGTACACGTAAACAAGAAAAAGAAATACAAACAATAATTATTAATTAATTAATTTTTTAGAGAGACATGAAAAAGTTAGTTTTATTAGCTGCTGCTGCTTTGATGACAGTATCGGCTTCTGCTCAGA
>OHKQ01000726.1_pt1 | contig 14032 bp, 10 predicted proteins | sample 1568891 | NCBI WGS metagenome assembly OHKQ01 (sample SAMEA3879596, study PRJEB24766) | human gut metagenome | biome: human-associated habitat; feature: feces | place: USA | collected 1985/1987 | reverse complement strand
ACAGATATAGTAAGAGGCACGCCCAAATTTCAGTAATACGCTCTGTTGATGTGCTGATTTTTCTACGATATACTCCTTCAAAAAGGAGTGTGCTCTTATGGGTAGAGAAATTTATGACATCATCAATGACATGGCAGAAGTATTAAATGCATCGCAGATGCAGAAACTACAAGAGGTGTTGGTAAAACGGTTATCTGAAAATACTGTATCTGATTATTTGCAGACAACGAATATGGACTTTCTAGATATGTTTTTAACTGCAAAGCATTTAGAAGGGTGTTCTGACAAAACAATACGCTATTATAGGTGTAATATTGAAAAGATGTTGGATACAATAAATATTCCGGTCATAAAGATAACGACCGAGATGCTACGAAAATATCTTGTAGAGTATCAAACGATAAATAATTGTGGAAAGGTAACTATTGATAATATTCGTAGAAGTCTTTCCACATTTTTTTCGTGGCTAGAGGAAGAGGATTATATTATAAAAAGCCCAATGAAAAGAATTCATAAGGTAAAGACTGCCGTTATTGTAAAAGATACCATTCCGGATGAGAAAATAGAAATTCTTAGAGATAATTGTAATAATCTGCGTGATAGGGCAATGATTGATTTTCTGCTTTCAACAGGAATTAGAGTAGGCGAATTGGTAAGGCTGAACATTGATGATATAGATTTCTCTGAGCGGGAATGCGTGGTTTATGGCAAAGGAGACAAAGAGAGGAAAGCATATTTTGATGCTAAGACCAAAATTCATTTGTTGAATTATATTGAATCAAGGACAGATAATAATATAGCGTTATTTGTGTCGTTAAACAAACCACACAGTAGACTTACTGAAAGCGGTGTGGAGTTACGATTACGAGAAATGGGGAAGAAGTTAGGTGTAGAAAAGGTACACCCACATAAGTTCAGAAGGACTATGGCCACCAGAGCAATTGAGAAAGGTATGCCGATTGAACAGGTACAGAAAATTCTGGGACATGAGCAAATAGATACAACGCTCAGATATGCAATGGTTAATCAAAACAATGTGAAGCTATCGCATCGAAAATATATTTCATAGATTGACTTGTAACGCAAAAGACGTTACAATAAAAGAAAGATGGAGGTGTATTCTATGGGAAAAACAGCAACATTAAATATAAGAGTAAATCCAGATGTAAAAGAAAATGCAGAAAGTGTATTGGCACAATTAGGGATACCAATGGCTACTGCTATAGATATGTATTTAAAACAAATATCATTAGTAGGAGGAATTCCCTTTTCTATTGTATTACCAAAAGCAGCTAATTCAGTGAATGCAGATATGATGTCTGTTACACAGATTCATCAAAAGTTAGAAAAAGGATATGCCGATATAGAGAAAGGAAATGTTGAGGATGCAGCTAGTGCGTTTGTGGCATTTAGAGAGAGGCATTAATGAAGCAATATAAGGTAGAGATTACAAAAGAAGCTTTGCAGGATATGGAAGATATATACATTTATATTGCTATAGATTTGCTTGCTCCGGATAATGCAATGGGGCAATATAATCGCATTGCTGATGAAATACTTACATTAGACACTTTCCCGGAACGATTTAGGATTATGGATTCTGAGCCGGAAAAGAGAATGGAGTTGCGTAGAATGCTCGTCGATAATTATTCAGTGTTTTACACAATCCGTGACGAAAGGGTAATTGTAACGGATGTGTTATACACGGCATCTGATATAGAAGCACGTTTGAGAGGCGAGCTATAAAAGCACGCGTTTATTTGAATTTGCTAAAGGAGATGGTAAATATGTGGTGGTCTATTGGTGGTGGAATCATAATCTTTGCGTTAGGTATGTTTATCTTCTTAAGGCCGGGCTTAATATGGAAATTAACAGAAGAATGGAAATCTTATCGTGCAGATGAACCATCTGAGTTTTACTTGAAAACAACAAAAATAGGTGGTATTCTATTTGCCCTATTTGGAATTATTATGATTATGCTTCCGGTTATTTTGGAGTAATAAATTTCAGTTTGGAGAATTGAGAAAATCGGAATTTTATAGCGAGGAGGTTATTTATGGCATGGGTATACAGACAACAAATGATTGAGGGAGAAACTGCCTTTGGCATAATTCACAATAGTTCATACTTTTTTGCGGAACTGGCGGTTTATGAGGATGGAGTAATAAATTGTTGGAATAAAAATGATCTTAACCAGTTTCAAAATTCATTGGAAAGAGGATGGGTTGTTCCACAAATTCCAATAGGAGAGTCAATAAGTGTATTTCAGCTTGGGAATTTTCCTGTTCTTGATGCCAGATGGTTGCATGACAAAAAAAGTTTTTATGAATATATTGTGGGAATTGTGCGCCGTTTGAATCCGGAAATGAAAAATTTGTATTGTGAGCAGCCAAGAGTTACTCAAAAGTGGAAAGATGCAAGAGTATCGTGGTCAGCATCTCCAACAGAGTGCAAAATGAAGGATAAGTTTGGATATAGCCTTTATGATGGAAAAAGTCATTTTATTTTTTATAAAGATGAAAATGGTCTTGAGCTTACACTGTTGACAGCTTATGAGGATAAAACACTTCGAATTGAGGCAAAAGGCGATATATATTATTCCCTTGATGAGATTTTTGAAATGTTTGATAATAATGAACTTGTGGTAAGTATTGATGATAAGCAGTGGGTGAAAATTGAGGGCATTGGTGAAGTCTTGTTTGGTGCAAGCGAGTGGGGTGAGAACTCGCTTGATGAAATGAAAAGTATTATAAGGGAAATGGTTCTTGATGTTGCAGGTGAAGAAACTGCACATGATAAGTGCGTAAGAGCATATCATGAATATCTTGAATATCCGTCAGATTTTAATAGAGAAGTATTAAGGAAAGCTTATGAAGCAGTTCCAGAAAGTGAAAGAATGTATCTTGGGGATATGGATAGTAAAGATAGTGATTATAGAAGGATTTTGTATTACCCGGATAAGAAGAGAGAAGTGTAGATTTAGATAAAACAGGACAGGAAATATAATAGAGTGTTGCACCAGTTGCATATGTAGCATATAAGAAAAAGAATATATACATAAGTATATGTTTTTATTACATTTGTAATTTGTTTTCTGTAATAAGTTTTGTATTGGAAGTGATGGGATAAATTTAGAAAGACACTCGAAACTTTCAGTCTTGTGGAGAGATTGAAAGCAACAGAAGATTTGAATTTGTAAAGGAGACATTTTTAATGACTATGAACAAGGGTGTTTCCGTAAGAATAAACAGGATAAATCTCAATAGGGAGAAGAGTGAAAAATGATAGAGGCGCTCTTGGATTTCTTTCAATTATATACGATGGATGCCGATTATTTACCAGACTTTTGGCTTACAATGATACTTCTTTATCTGAATGCAGGTCTGTATCTTAACGACCTATATAATCTGGTGAAGCGCAAGTCAAAAGCGGAAACATTCAGTCTGATGGCGATACCAGGAGTCTTTGCAGTAATTTTCGTGTCGATGCTATCAATTTTTGCGCATGTACCGAATCTGCAGAGCATAGCTTCACAGGCCAAACGCCTGAGCCTGCTTATAACGGCAATACAGCCACAAACGAATCTTGCGCTGCTTCTTATTGTATTTCTTTATCCGATTCTATGGGGAATCGGGCTCTTACGACAAAGGAGGCATGAACACGGCAGCCGCAAACGCTGGGTGCTGTCCTGCATTCCTGATTATATTGCATGGATCATACTGATATTGGGCATCGGTTATCACCTGTTTTTCGGGGAAAATATCCTGAATAGTGTTCTGGAAAATGCGGAGGCTGGAGATTTACTGGCCCTTTATGGCTCCCGCAGAATCTGGCTCTATATATGGATGTATGGAATTTATATCCTTGTATGCAAGGAAGTGGTGCTGCTTGTCGGCCTTTTGTCTGAACTTTTGCTTATGCGAATTCTGCTTCGCTACCGTAGTGGGCAGAATGCTTTGTCAGCTTTTATTATCTGTTTTGCCAGAATGCCATTTTTCGTGGGATTTCCCTGCTGGAAGCTGCGTTGGTGATTCCGCTTTGTGGAGTGATGCTTCAGGAAGCGGCATCGCCTTTCAGTGATTACTCGTCGATTATGATATACGCAGTCTTTTTGTTGCTGACAGGCGCAGTGTTTGTCATTCTTATCGCCATTGGTCCGGTCATGCGGACACTTTCCTGCTTCGATGCATGGGGACAGCGCAAGCAGATCAGAGAGCTTTTCTGTACGGAATATTTTCTCATGCAGCCAGTTTCCAGCAACAGATCGTTCACGGTCACTCATCATTTTATCATTGACGAACAGGACGCCGCCGGTGTTTACTATCTTCCGCTTCTCACAGACATCAGCGGATGGGCCTCCCCGAGAAAGAAAGCAGGCAAATGGAAAATGCTCTCTTTCGCAGATGGCAGAACCCTTGAATTGTCAGAACACGAGGCAGAAGCCGCCAAGGAAATGCTCTCTTATGCATCCAACCGTCTCTATGCCCAGAAGATAACTGGAGAAAATTGGAGCAATAAAAACAATATGCCTGGCACAGAGGAAACCTGGAACCCACTCATAAGTCCGGCAACAACGATGTTTCAGAAACTGGTCAAGATATTTTTAGGTCTGATGGTTATTCTTTTTATGATGAGCTATCAGATACTGAAGTGAAACTGCCGAAGGAACATCGCCCTATTGGAAAGTATGGACGGCTGCACAGGGAATATTTAAGAGAAGCCCACCCAGCCAGATTGAACACATTGCCCCTGACTGGGGAGTTATGGACATACCTTGCAGACCTGAATGAACAGGCACAGAATCGGTTAGATACCATCATGGAGCAGATGAAAGCCGCCGAGGGTGTGAACGAGAAATTGAAGCGTACTTCTCAAATGGAATGGGTGCAGCGTTGCAATAACATTCACAACCGGGCAGAAGAAATTATTTTGCATGAGATGATTTATGCATAACGGTATGGTAGAATGATTATGACAAATTTGAATTTTGATGTCGATTATCAGGGGGAATATATGGTGCATAAAGAAATATATATTGAACTGCAGGATACGCAATGGCAATTTGATTATATTGACCATGATAGAAATATTGCTAGAGCAATTGTATATGATGAAAACGGAATATTCTATTTTGTAAGAGCCGAGCGAGATGATGATTTTGGCAAAGCAACATTAATTGAAACTGCTGGCGGAGGAGTTGAGGTAGGCGAGGAGTTACAAACTGCCATTCAAAGAGAACTAAAAGAAGAATTAGGTGTATCAGTAGAAATAGTTTTTAAAATAGGAGTTGTAAGTGATTATTATAACCTGATTCATAGGCATAATATTAATAATTATTTCTTGTGTAAAGTAAAATCATTTTGGGAAAAAAATTTAACGCAGGATGAAATAGATAGTTTTCATTTATCTACATTGCAATTGTCTTATGAAGAAGCAGTTCGAGAATATGAAAATAGAAAGAATACACGATTAGGAACACTTGTAGCAAATAGAGAATTACCTATCTTATATCGAGCAAAAGAAATAATCGATGATATAGAGAGTGAATAAACTTTCAGTTTGTCGGTGCAACACTAATACCACACGTAACTAAAATAACAACACAGCGTCAGAGCGTATGGGAAAACCTGTACGCTCTAATTTTTTATCAAAAAATGGAGGAAAACACATGGAAGAAACAAATGTAACAATGACAGCAGAGGAAATGCAGGGTGAGCCTGCGGCAAAGGAAAATGAGACAAAGGCGGAGAAGTTTATCCGTATTGGTGAGTACCGCATGAATAAGGCGGTGGATGCTATTGGCAGACTGGAGAATCTTGCAAATCGAGGTTCCTACGAGTATACACAGGAACAGGTGGACGCTATGTTTCAGGCATTAGAGGGGAGGGTTGCGGAAATTAAGGCAAGGTTTACGCCTAAGAAAACGGCTGAGAGTAAGACTTTCAGCTTTGGTACAACAGAATAGGAATGTAACGGGAAATAAAGGAAAGGCAGTCATGTAGTGTATGTGGCTGCCTTTTTGTCGTATCTATGACAGGAAGGAGAACTGCGTGAGAAAATATGATTTTATATCGGCTCTGGCAAAGGAGACAGCAGCCGAGGTTGTCAAAAATCGTGAGGAATGGATGAAATACCTTACTACAGCGGCGAGATTATACAAGTATCCGTTCCGGGAACAGCTTTTAATCTATGCACAAAGACCGGACGCAACAGCGTGTGCTTCCATAGAGCTGTGGAATGAGCGTATGCACTGCTGGGTAAACAAAGGGGCAAAAGGTATCGCACTTTTGGACGAGGATGATGCACATGGAAAGCGTCTGAAATATGTATTTGATGTTTCTGATGTCCATGCGGCAAGGAGAATCGGACGGTATCCGGAACTCTGGGAATTACATGAGGAACATAAGGAAGATGTCATCAAGCGTCTAGAGCAGACCTATGGTGCCACAGATGACAAGAAGCTGTTTGAAGAAAGACTTATGGAGATAGCTGAGAGGATTGCGGCAGATTATTATGAGGAATTGCTGCCGGATCTGCAGTACATGATCGAGGGCAGCTTCCTAGAAGGACTGGACGAGCAAAATGTCGGTATCCGTTTAAGAGATACTTTATCGGAGAGTATTTCTTTTACACTTTTATCTGCCTGTGGCGCAGATATGGAGGAGTATGGTTCGGAGTTTTCTTTCGATTTTATCCATGAATTTAATTCCATGGACACCCTTGCAGTACTTGGAGATGCAGCCAATGAGCTTGCAAAACCGGTACTTTTAGAGATTGGAAGAACCATAAGGGCATATAACAGAAGCCACGAACAGGAACAAACAGAAAATTTAACGCAGAAAGGACTTGCAAATACTTCTGAAATAGACTACAATGCGTTAAAGCGTGAAAGCAAAAGCGGACATGAGGAATATAGTGACAACAATCCAAACAGCGTAGAAAGGGGCAATAGAGATGAATCTGACATACGAAAAGAACGGGGATTATCTGATACCGACATTACAGGCGGACATTCAGCCGGAGGGAACCGTAACGAAGTACGGAATGATGAGGGAGACTTATCTGAAGGAGAACCACAGGGGCGTGTACTCAGCGTTTCTTCTGAAAGGGACATTGAAAGAACATCTGCTGACCATTCAGAAGCAGGCAGAGGAGAGAATGGAGAAGCTGACAAGCCAGATGGCGGCAACCGAGGGAGTGACAGAACAGCTCAAGGAAACCGAGCAGATGCTTTGGGTAGCGAAGATGAACAGCATTCGGAACCGAGCAGAGGAAGTGGTTCTGGGAGAACTGGTTTACAGTCTGTAACAGACACAGATGATCTTCTCCGGGGAGAAGCACCGGAATCTACCTTTACACAACTCAGCCTGTTTCCTTCTTTTGAGGAGCAGGTCGGAACAGTCGCAGCAGCGGAAGCAAGTATGAAATATACCATGCCCGCTGCTTTTTCTTTGCCACAGAATGAGCTTGAAACCATTTTAAGGAGTGGCGGAGGAAAACAGCACAGCAGAAAGCGTATTTTTGCAAAGTACACAGAGGGCAGAAATGCCGAGCAGATGGTGGATTTTCTGAAAAATGAGTACGGACAGACCGGAAAAGGTTTTGAAATCAATGGAAATCCCGTATCAGTGTGGTTCGATGAACATGGTATGAGTGTCGGCTATGGAACACAGGCAAAGGAAACACCACTTGTTACTATGAGTTGGGAAGAGGTAGAGAACCATATCCGCTCTATGATTGAAAATGGCACTTATATGAGTGCGAGTGAAGCATTTCTCGTGGATACGCAGGAGCGGAACCGTGTTGCTAATCAGATATTTTTCTTTCTTCGGGATGGCATGGATGAGATACCGGAAGAACTTGGATTAAAAGCCGGAAACTATCCGGAGAGTGAAGCAAAACTCATGGAACTTCTTTCTACCCATGAGGGCAGGGAACAGCTTAAAAATATTTTGGAAGATGCGGCAAACCGCCTTGCTTCTGGAGAAGCAGAATTAAAATGGCGGCATGTGAAATCACCGGAATATCTGTTATCGGAGATAGCAGACCTTGACAGGGAGAGACTGGAATTTCCATTGCCGGATGCGGTGGAGGTAGCACAGGAAGATTTTATCACGCAGGATGAAATTGACTATGCACTTGGCAGGGGAAGCGGCTATGAGCATGGAGCTTTCCGCATTTATGAGTATTTCATGGAAGGACATGACCAGAAAGAAACAGTTGCTTTTCTGAAAAATGAATATGGCATTGGTGGTGGTTCCGGCGGACTGCCGGGCAATGATGATTCCCATAATGAACATGACGGAAAAGGTATCCGTCTGGAGAAAGGCAGTTATGGCAATCCGTATGCAAAAGTGCTTCTGAACTGGAATGTTGTGGAAAAACGGCTTAGGGAGCTGATCCATGAGGATAAATATTTATCTCCACAGGGGAAAGAAAACTATAAGGCATACAAGGAAGAACAGGCAGAGAAAGCAAGACAGCGAGAGCTTTCCCGTCTGGAGCATGGACAGCGGTTAGAGTGTAAGAAAGACATTGATGCACTGATTGCTGAGAAATTCAATGGTTTTGTTCTTCCGAGGAATACCGCAGATGAGATCATAGATAAATATGGCATTGACTGTGTGGAATTTGTTCTTGCAAATACGGTTACGCATTTTGATTATGATGGTCGTTTTTCACGGAACAATAAGGACTGGGCAAAGGACATTGTTGCGGAAAATGAGTGGGAGAACAACGATCTGATTCTAAGCTCACATCCGGCAGTGCTGGACGGATTTACCAATCAGGCGAGAAGATATATCAATGTGATTCGGGAAAAAGAAAAGGAAGCACAGCAAAAGATCACGATTGATGGATATGAGTGTGTTCTGGTTGATGAGTGGGGCAGTGAAAAAGAGAAATATCTGCTTGGAAATGACATTGAGGACAGCAGTTTTTATTATGCACAGGTCAATGGGAAATCCTTTGAATACGACCATAAGCCGGAGCGTGGCGAGGTAGAAGATGATTATATCAATGCTTTGGCAGAGGAAGATATAGACCGACACGAAGCAGAAGTGTTTTCACGCTTTGATGGGACGGATGGTATCGCTGAGCCGGATGAAACTGAGCCACAACAAGAATTTTCACAAGAGGAATCGCAGAAATTATTCTGGCATGTGGTACATGATGCAGATGATGAATATGGAAATCCGACACAGTGGAGTGCCACCTTATCAGAGGGAGTATTCCTTTGGATTGATAAGGAAGTGGACGGATATGCTATTTATGATACGGCAGACACCACCCGTCCGGCATTGGAGACATTTTCGACTTTGCAGGAAGCAATGGACTGGGGCAATGAGCTTGCAGAAAGTGGCAGGAAAGCAGAAGCGGAGTTTCCTGATGAAAAGGAACAGAATGTTGTTACAGAACAGACTGAAGATGAACTGGACAGTATAGATACGCAGTTTGCCCGTGAGCGTCTGGAGAATGGAGAAGCAGACCGAAAGACAGAGGAAATGCTGTCACAGGTGCTTACCGGAGAATGGGAGCCGCTTACACCTTCGGCAGAGGAGAATAAGACTGTACAGGAAATAAATGTGGCTGCACCGGATAAAAGTAACGCTGTCAATTTCCATATCAGCGATGACCGATTGGGCGAAGGTTCTCCAAAAGAAAAATTCCAGACAAATATTGCAGCAATCAAGCTGTTGGAGCAGATTGAGGGCGAAAACCGTTATGCTACACCGGAAGAACAGCAGATTTTATCCCAGTATGTCGGCTGGGGTGGTCTTGCCGATGCGTTTGACGAGAGCAAATCAAACTGGTCAGCAGAATATCACCAGTTAAAGGAACTGTTATCGCCGGAGGAGTACCGCATGGCAAGGGAGAGTACCTTGAATGCCCATTATACAAGTCCGGTTATTATCCGCCAGATGTATGAAACATTGGAGAAAATGGGATTTTCCAAAGGAAATGTACTGGAGCCTTCCATGGGAATCGGCAACTTTTTTGGTATGATGCCGGATTCCATGAAAGAGAGCAGGCTTTACGGAGTGGAGCTTGACAGCATTACCGGACGCATTGCAAAGCAGCTTTATCCGCAGGCAGATGTGCAGATCAAAGGCTTTGAAAAGACCGATTATCCGAATGATTTCTTTGATGTTGCAATCGGAAATGTGCCTTTTGGTCAGTATAAGGTGGCAGATAAGCAGTATGATAAAAACAATTTCCTGATACACGATTATTTCTTTGCAAAGACGTTGGATAAAGTGCGTCCCGGTGGTGTGGTTGCTTTTATCACAAGCAAGGGAACCATGGACAAGGCAAGTCCGGAGGTCAGAAGATACCTTGCACAAAGAGCTGATCTGCTAGGTGCAGTCCGACTTCCGAACACCGCATTTAAGGCAAATGCAGGAACCGAGGTCACTTCGGATATTTTATTTTTCCAGAAGCGTGACCGCATGGTAGAGCGTGAGCCGGACTGGGTACATCTGGGAGAGGATGCAGATGGCATTGCAATGAACGCTTACTTTGCACAGCATCCGGAGCAGATCGTAGGAAAGATGGAAATGGTATCCGGTCCTTATGGCATGGAAAGCACCTGCAGGGCAGATGACAGCAGACCTTTTGCGGAGCAGTTAGCAAAAGCACTTGAAAATATTACAGGACAGATTGATACGATTGATCTGGATGAGGAGCTTGCGGATGACATGAGCAGGCAGAGTATTCCGGCTGATCCGTCCGTCAAGAATTTCAGCTATACCGTAGTTGAGAATGAAGTGTATTACCGTGAAAATTCTGTCATGAAGCCTGTAGAAGTATCAGACACCGCAAAAGAACGTATCAAGGGAATGGTGGCAATCCGTAACTGTACGCAGGAGCTGATTGATATGCAGCTTGAGGAATATTCCGATGCGGCAATCAAGGAAAAACAGGCGGAATTAAACACATTATACGATTCCTTCTCGAAAAAATATGGTCTGATCAATTCGCAGACGAATAAGAGAGCCTTTAATCAGGACAGCAGTTATTGCCTGTTGTGTTCTTTGGAAAAACTTGATGATGAGGGCAATTTCAAGGGCAAAGCGGATATGTTCACGAAGCGTACCATTAAAAGGGCAGAGGTGGTCACAAGTGTGGATACTGCAAGTGAAGCATTAGCAGTATCTTTAGCAGAGAAAGCTAAAATTGACCTTGATTTTATGGGAGAGCTTACCGGAAAAGATAAGGATACACTTACTGAGGAGCTTCGTGGTGTCATTTTCCAGAACCCGCTTACCGATGTCTGGGATACAGCAGACCAGTATTTAAGTGGCAATGTGCGTGAGAAACTTGCCATTGCAGCAACCTATGCAGAAAATCATCCGGAATATGCTCCAAATGTGCAGGCTCTTACGCAGGTACAGCCGAGGGAGCTGGACGCATCGGAGATTGAGGTGCGTATTGGTGCCACATGGATTGATCCAAAGTATATCAATGATTTTATGCGTGATATTTTCCAGACACCGGAACATTTATTCCGCAGGGATACGATAGGTGTGCAGTTTTCGGGTGTAACCGGAGAGTGGAATGTAAAGGGTAAAAATGCGGACTATGGCAATACGCTTGTCAACATGACATACGGTACAAGCCGGGTAAATGCCTATAAGATACTGGAAGATTCCCTGAACCTCAAAGATACGAGAGTATATGACACCATTGAGGAGGATGGAAAGGAAAAGAGAGTCCTCAATAAAAAGGAAACCATGATTGCAAGCCAGAAGCAGGAAGCAATAAGGGAGGCATTTAAGGACTGGGTATTCCGTGATCCGGAACGCAGGCAGACACTTGTGGCAAAATATAATGAGCTTTTCAATTCCACCAGACCAAGAGAATATGACGGTTCGCATCTAAAATTTCCGGGCATGACACCGGATATTGAATTAAAGCCGCATCAGAAAAATGCGGTTGCTCATGTACTGTATGGAGATAATACTCTGCTTGCACACTGCGTTGGTGCCGGAAAGACCTTTGAAATGACAGCGGCGGCAATGGAAAGCAAGCGTCTGGGACTATGCCAAAAGTCATTATTCGTGGTGCCGAACCACCTGACTGAACAATGGGCAAGTGATTTCTTACGGTTATATCCAGGAGCAAATATCCTTGCGGCAACGAAAAAGGATTTTGAACCCGCCAACCGTAAGAAATTTTGTTCCCGTATTGCAACAGGTGATTATGATGCCGTTATTATCGGGCATAGTCAGTTTGAAAAAATCCCGTTATCACAGGAAAGACAGGCAGCCACAATCGAAAAACAGATTGATGAGATTGAGCTTGCTATTGATCAGGCAAAAAGAGACAACGGGGAGCGTTATACCATTAAGCAGATGGAAAAATCGAGGAAAGCATTGCAGGTGCGGCTTGACAAGTTAAATGACCAGAGCCGTAAGGATAATGTCGTGACTTTTGAGCAGTTGGGTGTAGACAGGCTGTTTGTGGATGAGAGCCACAATTACAAGAACCTGTTCCTTTATACCAAAATGAGGAATGTAGCTGGTATTGCACAGACAGAAGCGCAGAAGTCCTCCGATATGTTTGCCAAGTGCCAGTATCTTGATGAAATCACAGGTGGAAAGGGAGTTACGTTTGCAACCGGAACACCGATCTCTAACAGCATGACGGAGCTTTACACGAATATGCGTTATCTTCAGTATGGAACGCTCCAAAAGCTGGGACTGGGACATTTTGACGCATGGGCGGCTTCTTTCGGGGAAACACAGACAGCCATAGAGCTTGCACCGGAAGGAACCGGATACCGGGCAAAGACAAGATTTGCGAAGTTTTTCAATCTGCCGGAGCTGATTGCACTTTTCAAGGAGAGTGCGGACATTCAGACACCGGATATGTTAAAACTTCCTGTGCCGGAAGCAGAATATGAAAATGTGGTTCTAAAGCCGAGCGAGTTCCAGAAAGACATGGTAGCGTCCCTAGCGGAACGTGCCGAAGCAGTCCGGGACAGGCAGGTACAGCCATACGAGGACAATATGCTAAAGATTACCAATGACGGAAGAAAGCTGGCACTTGACCAGAGGCTGCTCAACGATATGCTGCCGGATGAGGAAAATTCCAAAGCGGCAACTTGTGTGGAGAAAGCCTATGAGATATGGGAGAATACCAAAGAGCAGAAGTCAGCACAGTTGATTTTCTGTGATCTATCGACACCGAAGGGCGATGGCACTTTCAATGTGTATGAGGATATAAAAAATAAGCTCATGGAAAAAGGAGTGCCGGAGAATGAGATAGCATTTATCCATGATGCCAATACAGAACTCAGAAAAGCGGAGCTGTTTGCAAAAGTAAGAAGCGGACAGGTTCGTTTTTTATTAGGTTCCACAGCAAAAATGGGAGCCGGTACGAATGTGCAGGACAGATTGATTGCACTGCATCATCTGGATGTGCCTTGGCGTCCTTCTGATATTGAACAGCAGGAAGGTCGTATTTTACGACAGGGCAACCAGAATGATAAGGTCAAGATATTTCGTTATGTTACGGAAGGTACGTTTGACAGTTATTCGTGGCAGCTCATCGAGAATAAACAGAAATTCATCGGACAGATCATGACCAGCAAATCCCCGGTGCGAAGCTGTGAGGATGTGGACGAAGCGGCACTTTCCTATGCAGAGGTAAAGGCACTAGCCACAGGCAACCCGTATATCAAGGAAAAGATGGATCTGGACATTCAGGTATCGAAGCTGAAACTGATGAAGGCGAACCATACCAGCCAGAAATACCGTCTGGAGACAGACATTGCTAAAAATTATCCGGTACAGATTGCCGCACAAAAAGAGCAGATTGCAGGGCTTCGGGCGGACAGGGAGGCAGTAAAGCCGATTCTGGAAGAGAAGGAAAAAGACAATTTTTCAATGATGATTGGAGGAAAGACGTACACAGACAGGAAGGAGGCAGGAACCGCAATCCTTGCTGCCTGTGCCGGGTTAAAAGCAGTAAAAAGCAATGGGCAGATTGGGGAATCTCATGGCTTTTCCTTAAATGCATCTTATGACAG
>OHKQ01000719.1_pt1 | contig 14119 bp, 9 predicted proteins | sample 1568891 | NCBI WGS metagenome assembly OHKQ01 (sample SAMEA3879596, study PRJEB24766) | human gut metagenome | biome: human-associated habitat; feature: feces | place: USA | collected 1985/1987 | reverse complement strand
CCTCCTTTTTCTGTTCTTCATTGCTTTGGAGGATGGATTTATTTCCTTCCTCACTCACTGCCGAAAAATTCAACCCTTAGAAGAGGTGCGGTCAGGAGGACTCCGACCGCTATAAATACCGCCGCACATGACTCAGCCCTGCTTAGCGTACTTACGGCGCTTGATACGCTCTACACCCAGTGCCTTTGCTGTCTTGTCAATGATCTTGTTTTTTCGATTGGTCATTGCCTGGGAAGATGGCAGCTTTCCTGTTGCCTCCGCTTCAGCCTGACGCATCTGTTCCAGCTGAGTTTCCATTCCGAAGTGCTCAAAAAAGAAATCTTGCTGTGCTTCCGTGCAATCCTCATCAATGACACGACGAACCTGTGCTGCTAACGGATTCTCTGGTTCTGGCTCAGAAAGCATGACATCTTCCGGATTACTACCCTTGGCAGAGATTGTGTCCCAAGGATCAATTGCATCCTCGTCATTCGGATCAGCCTTGTAGCTGTTGACCTTTGCTTCAAACAATGGATCGCGCAGTTCGCTCTCGTAGCGATCACACAAATCCGAGTCATGGTCGGCCTCATCCAGCATGATGGTGAGTTCGAGCGACAGATCCTTACCGACTTCCAACTTCTGAGTGATTTTCTGTCCTGTCTGAAGGTCCTCGAACTCATAGCAGTAATACTTACCGTCTGCTGTCAGGTAACAGGCACGATCGGGATTGAACCCACTCTTGCGAATTTTCGATGTTTCTCTTTTCTTCATTGCAGTGTCCTTTCCGTCCGAGCGGGGCGGAGGGACACAAAAAGAGCCTGCGGCGAAGATGAACCACAGGCTCCAATGGCCGAAAATAGGCGCACGAAAGCAACGGTGGGAGCATCTTCATTCCAAACACAGCCTTCAATTGCTGTGTTCGAACTCTAATGCATCCCTCCGTCCTTATAGCGCTATTCGGACTAAGAGATTAATATTGATAAAGCAGGTTTTAACGATTTGTGAATTTGTATATGCGTTCGCACGATTTTTTTACAAAATTGTAGAATTGCAGTTTAAACTGTGGTATTCTAAGAAGTAGATTTACACTTTGAATTAATTCACGTGTTCCACCTTCGTCGTCCATATCTGCTTTACACTTACCATTCTACTAATTCGCCTTTTTCAAAAAGCGGACTGGACGGACAGATTCGGACAAGTTCGGACAAACACTTTTTAGACAGGAGGTACATGCAGAACATGAATTTTTCTGAATATGCTACAGGTCTTTTACCGTATATTTCCGGTAAGAGTTCAAAAGGTGAATATTTAACAGAACTCATCGGAAATTTCATTCAAGATGGGGCAATGGATGCGTGCCCAATCCTGCAAAAAATGCCCGACACAAAATGCAGATATATCAACGGCACTCGTAGAATTTCACCACAAAATGCTCAATATCTTTATAATCACAGAGACATAGACAAATTTACTCAGTGGCTCGGTGATCGAATGGATGACTCTGATTCATTTGAGAATGTTGCCGATTGGCTTCATACGAATGGAATTGACACCAAGGAACCTGATTCTGCATGTGCCGAACTTTTAGCGAGTATTTTTCTTGACGCTTCCAAAGGTTCTAAATCCAATCAAGCTAATCAGGAAACTGCAATCGATATGCAGTTAATCGAAGATATACAGAAAAAAATTGAGTTGCTTCCTCGCCCGGCGAATGTGCCAGTGCCAAAGGAAGCAACTCAAGATGAACGTGTCTATATTAAGGAGCTATATAACGCATATGGTGATGCAGAGGGCCTAGACTCTTTTTCCGAAAAAGATCTAAGCTCCTATCCAGAATATGCAGAAGATTTAGATGATCGCCGAATTGATTACTATGCTGCTGAAAGCATCCGTCGCGGTGTATTGGAATTAAAAGCTGACAAGCTGATCGGACAATTTGAAGTCTTAAAAAACGAAACATTCGATGGCGTCAAAGACACAGCGAGACGCAGTCATCCAAATGGATATGAACATATGCTTGCTGTTATGGAGCAGGCAGTTAATGTGCCTATCTCAAACTACATACTCTGTGCTTCGCCATATTGGATTAACGGAAAAATCAAAAAAGGTGTATGTCATCACCTTGTTAATGACGGGAAATTAGTATGGATAAAAAGGAGGAAACGGCAATGAATAAATCGGCCATTGGCTCTACATTTGAAATATCGCTTCGTATCCTTCTAATGTTAGATTGCTTATCTCCTCAGCATTTTGATGAGCAGCAAATAGGCATGATTGATTTTATTACAGTCTATGCCGCTGATTTTGGACTATTGGATGAAAATCTGCACGGGTATAGTAATTATAGATTCAGTGAATTTCCGGCAAGGAAGCAGCCTATACAAGCAGCCTTAAGAAGTCTGATATTAGATGGATATATCCATTTGACTTCCACTTCTGAGGGATATGAATACTCTATTACTGCTGCCGGAAAGAATGTAAGCAAGCAATTACACAGCAGTTATTCCGAAGAATACTGTCTGGCTGTGAAAACAGTAGTTTCCGCTTTCAACCATGCAGATACTGCTGCCATGTTAAATGCAATTAATAACCTCACCGTAAAATCGCTAAAGGAGGTCACGCATGAATAGATTCTATATTGAAAAACTGATGGTGTCTGGTGGTGGACATCATGCCTCTATTATTGATTTCAAACCGGGTTTGAATTTTATTCTCGGTCCTTCCAACACTGGCAAAAGTCTCGTGATGGATTGCCTGGACTATATGTTTGGCTTTACACCGAAGAAAAACAAACCTTCTAAAATCGTTGATAACAACAATGGATATGAATGGATTACTCTTCAACTTGCAACATCGAACGGAACTGTAATTCTTGAAAGAAAAATAGGTGACTCCAAAATTACTGTTAGTGGCTCTGATCCAACTGTCGAACATGGCAAGTACAGCGTAGGCCATACAGCTAAGAAAAACATCAATACCGTTTTCTTACATTTACTTGGCATTGATGAACCTCATTCTGTACGTTCCGCAGAAACAGGAGCAAAAACACAAGCTCTGACTTGGCGAAGCATGCTCCACCTGTTCTTCCTTAAGCAGGGAGATGTTGCACGAGAAAGCTCGGCTCTTCTGGCTCCTGGAAGCATGGGACCTACTGCTTCCGCAGCCGTACTTTTATTTCTTTTGACTGGGCAAGATGCAAATGATCTTGTTCAGGATGAAGATCCAAAAATCAGCGAAGCAAAGAAAAAAGCGCTTATCGGCTATATCCAAGATAAGCTTCGAGAGACTTCCAATCGACAGGATGAAATAAATCAAGTCCTTCTTTCATCTAATATCGTTGATCCACAGGCCAGTGTTGAACAAGTACGTAAAGAGATTGCTGAATTACAAAAAGAAATAGATTCTGCAACTAAGGAAAGCCAACAATTAATGTCCGAGATTTATGAATGGAACGGAAAATTGTCCGAAGCAAAAACGGTTGCTTATAATTTCTCTGTTCTTCATAAACAGTATCAATCGGATATCCGACGCATTGGGTTTATCGTTGATGGTGCATCGACAATCCAGCCTACGAAGGAAAAAATAAGATGTCCTATATGCGGCGAAGAAACCGTTCGTAAATATGACACCTCTTTTATCAGTGCTTCTGCTGCAGAGCTTGAGAAGATTCAAAAACATCTATCTGAATTAAGCCTAGCGCAACATGATATAAGTATTCAGCAAGAAAAGATCCGTGGAAAAATCCAAGAGCTGGAACAAAAGAAGTCTGTTGTTGATTTACATATTTCTGAGCTTCAGGAAAAGCTGTCTTCCTTCCAAGCAGAACTGGAACATCAGCTAAATTTCATTCGTCTCAAGAGTGAGTTGGATGTCATCCACAAAAATAAAATTCAATATGAAACTGAGTTATTTCAAAAAGAAACTGAGGAAGCTGTCGAGCCTTCTAAGCACAATATATTTGAGGACTATAGCTACGACCTGATTCACGGATTTGAAGAAAAATTAAAATCCATTTTACAGGATACAAAGGTTGGTGGAGCCGATTCCGTTAGAGTCAATATGGAAAACTTCGACATTGAAATTGGTGGCCTTAAGAAATCTGTTTCGATGGGAGGCGGATTCTGTGGAATCCTGAATACTTTGACTACACTTGCCATGAGTGGATATTTGATTGATTTAGATCGATATGCTCCGGGCTTCTATGCAGTCGACTCCTCTCTTACTCAGCTATCTGAAGCAGAATACAAGGAACAAAGCAGTACCATTAAACAGAACTTTATCGAATACCTCATCACCCACGCGAAAGAAAGACAGGTAATTATTGTTGAGCAATCAAAACGTATGCCTTTCATTCCTGAGGATAGTGAGGAAAAAAGTGTCCATGTGATTTGTTTTTCCAGAAACAAAAACGAAGGTCGCTATGGCTTTTTGAATGAAGTATATAACCCTGAAGATCAATAAACCATTTAAAGGGATTCCCATAAATAAGGAGACAACAATGCGCATCAGCTATAACAAATTATGGAAAATGTTAATTGATAAAAATATGAATAAGCGTGATCTTGCTGAAAGAAGCGGTGTCAGTTCCGCATCCATTGCAAAATTAAGCAAAGGGGCAAATATCACAACCGATGTTCTACTTAAAATATGCGAGTCGTTGGACTGTACCCTGGAAGATATCATGGAAACAGTAAAAGATTAACTGACTCTGAAAGGAGATTCACCAGTGGAAATATTTAATAACACCACGAAGGTCGTAAAAGATGACCTTGTTAAAACGATAAAACGCGGTGATCGTATTTCTATTGCAGCAGCCTGTTTTTCCATCTATGCCTATCATGAATTAAAAAAACAGCTGGAATCCTGTGAAGAACTACGCTTTATATTCACCTCTCCTACCTTCGTGGCAGAAAAAACGCCAAAAGAGCGCAGAGAGTTTTACATCCCGCGTCTTCAGCGAGAAAAAAGTTTATATGGCACTGAATTTGAAGTGCGCCTGCGAAACGAACTGAAGCAGAAGGCTGTAGCAAAAGAATGTGCTGATTGGATGCGTCGTAAGGTATGCTTTAAAACCAACACTACCCGTGAAGGCATGAATAACTTCCTTCTGGTAGATGGCGATGAAGATACCTATACTTATATGCCAATGAATACATTCACAACAGTCGATCTAGGCTGTGAGCGCGGCAATAATCTGACGAACATGATTACACGTATGGAGAATCCAGCAAGTAAAGAATTTCTCCATATGTTTGATTCCGTCTGGAACGATGAAGAAAAACTCACAGATGTTACAGAAGAAGTTATCGATATGATTTCTTCTGTATACCAGGAAAACTCACCGGAACTGATTTATTTCATGTCTCTGTACAATATCTTCAGTGAATTCTTAGAAGATATTTCAGAGGATGTATTACCAAACGAAGCAACCGGTTTTAAGGACAGCGTAATCTGGAATAAGCTGTTCAACTTCCAGAAAGATGCAGCTCTTGCGATTATCAATAAATTGGAGCAATACAACGGTTGCATTCTTGCAGACAGCGTTGGTCTCGGTAAAACATTTACGGCACTTGCTGTCATCAAGTACTATGAAGGCCGCAACAAAAATGTTCTCGTACTTTGTCCGAAAAAGCTGTCCGAGAACTGGATGACCTACCGTGGGAATCTGATTAATAACCCACTCGCAGAAGATCGGCTTCGCTATGACATTCTGTATCATACGGACCTTTCTCGTGACAGCGGAAACACTGTAATTGGATTACCGATTGATCGAATTAACTGGGGAAATTATGACCTTGTCGTCATAGATGAAAGCCATAACTTCCGAAATGGCAATGGCACCAACAGCAAAGGCGGCGAAAAAGAGAATCGCTATATGCGTTTGATGAACAGAGTCATCAAGCCAGGTGTCAAGACAAAAGTACTCATGCTTTCCGCAACCCCAGTTAATAACCGCTTCTACGATCTTCGTAATCAGCTGGCTCTTGCCTATGAAGGTGATCCATCTGAATTTAACGAAAAGCTGAACATCAAATCGGATATCGATACGATTTTCCGGCAAGCGCAGAAAGTATATAACGCATGGTGCAAACTGCCTGAGAAAGAGCGTACCACCGCTAATCTTCTCTCCCAGCTTGATTTTGATTTCTTTGAAGTACTGGATAGCGTAACCATTGCGCGTTCCAGAAAGCATATACAAACCTATTATGATGTGGCGGACATTGGAAACTTTCCAAAGAGAAACAAACCAATCTCTCTTCGTCCGAAACTAACAACACGTCCAAATGCCATCAACTATAAAGAAGTATATGAACTGCTGTCAAAACTGCACCTGACAATTTATACGCCAACCGCATTCATTCAGCCAAGCAAGCTGCAGAAATATCTGAGCGAAGATGAAACGGAGAAATTCCGCAGCGGTCGTGAACTTGGTATTCAGCGGTTGATGAGCATCAATCTGTTAAAACGTATGGAAAGCTCTGTACATTCTTTCCTGCTGACGGTAAAGCGTATCTATGACTATCTGTATGATACCTCGCATGCAATTGATGATTTCATCGCTACCGGCGCAAACAGCCTGAACGAAATGCCTGACCTGTCTGGTGAAGCAGACGAATTCGACTACGATGATCAAAACACAGATTTCTTCAATGTTGGCAAAAAAGTCAAGATTGACCTGCGTGATATGGACTATATTTCGTGGAAACGCGAAATGGATGAGGATATCGATAACCTGCAGCTACTGATTCTGATGATTGAAGATATCACCCCAGAGTATGACTTCAAACTGAATGAGCTGATTCGCATCATTCGTGAAAAGGCTGCAGCTCCGATCAATCCGTGCAATAAGAAGATATTGATTTTCACTGCCTTCTCAGATACCGCTGAATATCTCTACGAAAATATCAGTGGCATGGCATTGAAAGAGTTAGGATTGCACACTGCCCTTGTCACTGGATCAGTGGATGGTAAAACAACCATCCCGAAATTCAAACCTGATATGAACCATGTGCTTGCATGCTTCTCTCCGAAGTCAAAAGACAGAGATGTACTGTATCCTAAAGACAAAACAGATATTGATATTCTCATTGCTACAGACTGTATTTCAGAAGGTCAGAACCTGCAGGACTGCGATTATTGCGTAAACTATGATATCCACTGGAACCCAGTGCGTATCATTCAGCGTTTCGGTCGAATTGATCGTATCGGCAGTAAGAATGCCGTGATACAGCTTGTGAACTTCTGGCCGGATCTGGATCTAGATGAATACATCAACTTAAAATCCAGAGTGGAAACCAGAATGCGTATTTCCGTCATGACTTCCACCGGCGATGATGACCTCATCAACCAGGAAGAAAAAGGCGACCTGGAATATCGTCGCAGCCAGCTCAAAAAGCTGCAAGAAGAAGTCGTGGATCTGGAAGACATGACAAATGGTATTTCCATCATGGACTTAGGACTAAATGAGTTCCGTATGGATCTGCTCTCCTACATGAAAACGCACAAAGATATTGATCATACGCCTTTCGGCATTCATGCGGTCGTCAAGGGAGACAAACCTGGCGTTATCTTTGTCTTAAAGAATGTAAATGAGCACATCAATATTGAAAACCAGAATCGTCTTCACCCATTCTATCTGGTCTATGTCGGTATGGATGGCGAAGTGATTACCAATCATCTGCAGCCGAAGGATACCCTGGATATGATGCGGCATCTGGCACAGGGAAAAACAGATCCAGATATGAATCTGTGTGAACAGTTCAATAAGGCCACAGACAACGGCAAGGATATGGGAAAAATCTCCCAGTTGCTGGAAGATGCCATCATGACCATCATTGATGCAAAAGATGAAAGTGATATCGATAGTTTCTTTGGTGGCGGACAGACCACCTTCCTATCCGGCGGTTTTTCTGGCCTGGATGACTTTGAACTAATATGTTTTATGGTGGTGATAAAATGATTGAGTTCCCTGCTGCTACAGCAGTACACAGACGTTTGCCAAAGGAGGCATTTTATAAGCACTTACCCCTGACAAAAATACTGAAAGAAAAATTTGTATCCGACGTAGACCGCATCGTGGTTGAAAACAGTTTCACCAAAGAAAACCTGAATCTGGCATCGGATGCAGAAATAAAAGAGATCATGCTACTATCCATTTCCCTGAAAAATCAGGAATTTGATGGTAAAGTCATTGAAGCAATCGCCCGGCAAAATCCACATAAGCTGGTATTTCTACTGAGCTTTGAAGATCAACAACAGCTGGCGGTTTATCACAATAAACTTTACCGCACCCTATGGATGGCTCATGATGAGATAGAATTAAAATTACAAGGTTATTCCTTAGATGAAATATGGGATTCTTTCGTAGAGCAGATTGCTCTATACGAAGAACGTGCCGAACAAACGGAGGATCTTTCCATAGAGGATCGCCTTGCAATACAGGATCAAATACTAAAATTAGAAAAAAAGATCGATAAGACAGAAAACGCGATGTGGAAGGAACAACAGCCAAAGAAGAAATTTGAACTACACACGCGCCTTCGTGAATATCAAAAAAAGCTGGAGGATTTGAAACATGGAAAATCTTAAAATGCATACGCCAGATTTGGCGGACGAAAACTTTAAGAAGCTCGCTGCACTGTTTCCAAACGCAGTGACAGAAACCATAACTGGTTATAAAGCAAATGGGGAGCCTATTATTGAACGTGCTATTGATGCGGATGTACTGCGCCAGGAAATCTCTGCCACTGTGGTAGAAGGCCCGCAGGAACGTTATCAGTTTACATGGCCGGATAAGAAAAAGTCGGTTGTGTTAGCAAATCAGCCTATTGCAAAAACACTGCGTCTTGAGCGTGAAAAATCCGTTGGTAAAGATGGCACTCCAGGTAATATTGATACTGAAAATATCTATATCGAGGGCGATAACCTGGACGCATTGAAACTGCTACAGGAAACCTATCTCGGCAAAGTAAAGATGATCTATATCGATCCACCTTATAACACAGGTAATGACTTCATTTACGAAGATGATTTTTCACAGAATACTGATGAATATCTTGGCAATAGTGGCCAGTTCGATGAAGAAGGAAATCGTCTAGTCCAGAATACAGAAAGCAATGGGCGATTCCATACGGATTGGCTTAATATGCTGTACCCAAGGTTAAGACTTGCGAAGGACTTATTATCTAATGATGGAGTTGTCTTTATTTCTATTGATGACAATGAATTAAACTCTTTAATTTCTATTTGCAACGAAATATTTGGAATGAGCAATTATCAAGGTACTTTTGTCATTAACGCTTCCCCAAGCGCTATTGACTATGGGTGCATGGCAAAAATGCACGAATACGCTGTTATGTATTCAAAAAATGAGTTATATGTCAAGACATTTATGTTGGCTGAAGAAAATAAAAAATTTGATTATCAGGACGAAAATGGACCATTTAGTATATACCCTCTCTATAATGGAAATGTAGCATTCAATCCTGAAACGAGGCCCAATCTATATTATCCATTTTACGTTAATCCAAATAACAATTTACAGAATGATTTTTTTGAAATTGATTTATTAGCTCACGATGGTTGGATAGAAATCTATCCAGTAGTTTCAAAGAAAGATGGAATCCAACACGTATGGAGATGGGGAAAAGAAAAGGCTAAGCAAAACCTAAATACTGAAATTGTTGGATACAAAAGCAAAAATGAAGACTGGAGAATAGTTCAAAAATATAGATCAAATTTAAAAATGATCCGTAGTTTACTTCTAGATCAGAGTTTTTCAAGTAGAAGAGGAACCGCTGAAGTACAAGAGCTTTTCGGGCAAAAAGTATTCAGCTTTCCAAAACCCACCAATCTAATAAAACAGTTTTTACTAACTGGAATGGATAAAAATGATATTTTCATTGATTTTTTCTCAGGATCAGCAAGTAGCATTGATGCACTTATGCAACTTAATGCTGTGGACGGAGGAAAAAGAAAATATATTTGCATTCAGCTACCAGAAAAAATAGATGTTAAAAATATAGCCTATAAAGAAGGATATAAGACAATTTGTGACATTGGCGAAGAGCGCATCCGTCGTGCTGGAAAAAAGATCAAGGAAGAAATTCCTCTTACCACTACTGATCTTGACATCGGTTTCCGTGTTTTCAAAGTAGACAGCACTAATATGGAAGATGTCTACTACCGCCCTGCCGATTACAACCAGGGACAGATGGAGTTATTCGCTGACAATATTAAACCTGATCGTACATCAGAAGATCTGCTCTTCCAGGTAATGCTCGACCTTGGTATTCTGCTCTCCTCTGATATTCAGGAAACGGAAATTGCTGGCAAGAAGGTGTTCTCTGTAGCTGATGGTTATCTCATTGCCTGCTTTGATAAGGATGTTACAGAAGAAACAGTCAAAGCAATTGCACTAAAGCAGCCGGTTTATGCCGTATTCCGTGACAGCAGTATGGCAAGCGACAGCGTAGCCACAAACTTTGAGCAGATCTTTGAAACCTATAGTCCGAGAACACAAAGGAAGGTGCTGTAATGGCTGAGATGAAATTCAAATTTACCATACAGCCTTACCAGACCGAGGCTGTGGAAAGCGTGGTAGGTGTATTTGCCGGTCAGCCTTTCAACGACCACTTCACCTACCGACGCGATGTTGAAATCAAGCGAGATGTGACAAACTGGATGCTTTCTGATGAAGAACTGTATATGGGTTTTGCCAACGCTAAGGTACAGCTCGATTACGGTCAGCTTTTGAATAATATCCACCGTATCCAGGCTCGCAATAATATTAAACTCTCCGATTCTCTGAAATCCGGAGGACTGGGTGTATGCTCTCTTGATGTTGAAATGGAAACCGGTACCGGTAAAACCTATGTTTACATCAAGACTATGTTTGAACTGAATAAGCTGTATGGTTGGAGCAAGTTCATCGTAGTAGTTCCAAATATTGCGATCCGTGAAGGCGTACAGAAGAGCTTTGAAACCATGCAGGAGCACTTCATGGAGTATTATGGAAAGAAGGCTCGCTTCTTTGTTTACAACTCCAAGAATCTGCCGGATATCGATAATTACAGCCATAGCGCAGATATCAACGTCATGATCATCAATATTCAGGCATTCAATGCCCGTGGTAAAGATGCAAGGCGTATCCGTACAGAGCTGGATGATTTCGGCAGCCGCAGACCGATCGACGTCATCAAAGCAAACCGTCCTATCGTCATCTTGGATGAGCCACAGAAAATGGGTGGCACGGCCACGCAGGAAAGCCTGAAGGAGTTTAACCCGCTGTTCTGCTTGAACTACTCTGCTACTCACAAACAGCACCACGATCTGGTCTATGTGTTGGATGCCTTGGATGCATACAATAAAAAGTTAGTAAAGAAGATTGAAGTAAAGGGCTTTGATATCAAGAATCTGAGAGGTACCGATAGTTACCTCTTTTTGGAAAACATCGTCATAAGCCCAAAGAAGCCACCTATGGCACGCATTGAATTCGAAGTTGGGTACAACAAATCCATCAACCGTGAGACTAGAATTCTCGGTGTTGATGACGACCTGTTCTCCCTCTCCAAAAACATGGAACAATATCGTGGTTATCGCATCAGTGAGATTGATCCGATTCGTGGTACTGTTACTTTTACCAACGGAGAAGTCATTCATGCTGGCGAAGTCATCGGTGATGTGTCAGAAGCAGATCTAAGACGCGTACAGATTCGTGAAACCATTCGTTCTCACTTTGAGAAGGAAAAGGAACTGTATTCTAAGGGCATCAAGACCTTGTCCCTGTTCTTTATTGATGAGGTCGCTAAGTATCGTAAATACGACGAAGATGGCAACGAAATCAACTCTGAATACGGCGATATCTTCGAGCAGGAATATACAGATATTCTGAATGAGTATCTGACTGTATTCAACACGCCATATGAGCAATATCTTCGTTCCATCGATGTCCATAGCACGCATGCAGGTTACTTCAGCATCGACAAGAAAGGCCACAAGGTAGATAGCTCTCTGAAACGTGGTAGTGATGAAAGTGATGATATTTCTGCATACGATTTGATTTTGAAGGACAAGGAACGTCTGCTTTCCTTTGAGAATCCGGTACGCTTCATCTTCTCTCACTCTGCACTTCGAGAAGGATGGGATAACCCAAATGTATTCCAGATTTGTACCTTAAAGCATGGCGGCAGCTCTCCTACACAGAAGCGCCAGGAAGTTGGTCGTGGCCTTCGCCTTTGCGTAAATCAAAACGGCGAACGCCAGGACTATGATACGCTTGGCAGCCAGGTACAGAAAATCAATCAGCTGACCGTCATTGCCTCTGATGGGTATAAAGACTTTGTTGCGGACCTTCAGAAAGGTATCCGTGAAGATCTCTACGATCGTCCAACCAAGGCTACCGCAGAATACTTCATCGGTAAAACGCTCAATATCGGTGGCAGCGACGTCACGGTATCTGATAAGCAAGGCCGCGACATTTATCGTTATCTGATCAAAAACGACTATATCGATGAAGATGATCACGTAACCGACAAGTATCGTGCAGACCTCGCAAACGATGCTCTTGCACCCGTCCCTGAAAGCTGTAAGGAAATCACTAATGGTGTACACGCCCTCATTCAGAGCATCTTTGATGAGCACGCTCTCGATGATATGATCTCCGATGGCCATGAGACGAAGATTCAAGAGAATGCACTGAATGATAACTTCTACAAGAAGGAGTTCCAGACGCTTTGGAATTATATTAACCACAAATATGCTTATACCGTAGAATTTGACAGTGATGAACTGATTCGAAAGGCAATCGCGCATATTGATGATAAGATGTTCGTGGCAAAGCTACAGTATACCGTTACTACCGGCCAGCAACAGGATGATATGAATTCCGATGCACTGAAAAACGGAGCCAGCTTCATAGCAGAAAAAAGTAAGACGTATACCCTGGAGCGTGCAGAAGGCAGCGCCGTAAAATATGATCTGGTCGGCAAGATTGCGGAAGGCGCAAAATTAACGCGCCGTTCTGCTGCAAAGATTCTGGCAGGTATCCGGCCATACACCTTTGCTATGTTCAAAAACAACCCGGAGGAATTTATCACAAAGGCCATCCGGCTGATTAACGAGCAGAAAGCAACCATGATTGTAGAGCAAATCACCTATAATCAGACCGATGGAACCTATGACAGCTCCATCTTTACATCTGAAAAGAATACGGATTTTTCCAAGGCATATCATGCAAAGAAAAACGTACAGGATTATGTTTTTGCTGACGGCTACGCGAAAGACGGTCAGAGTATTGAACGTCAGTTTGCTGAGAGCATGGATTTAGCCGATGAGGTCTGCGTCTATGCGAAACTGCCGAAGGGATTCTCCATTCCAACCCCTGTCGGCAACTACTCTCCTGACTGGGCGATTGCTTTCAATAAAGGAACGGTCAAGCATATCTTCTTTATTGCTGAAACCAAGGGTACAATGGATTCATTGAATCTAAAGCCTATTGAACAGGCCAAAATTGCTTGTGCCAAAAAACTATTCAGTAATCTTTCTTCTGCTGATGTCATTTACCATGAAGTAAACAGCTATCAGCACCTGCTGGATATTATGGACAAGCTCTAAAATTTCATAAAAAAACAATGCACACCCGCATAACGAAATATCCCGTTCATCGTTACGGAATATATAAATCGTTATGAAGGTGTGCATTTTTAACATTCTGCGCCCATTCGCGGGTTCTACCAATCCCTGCCAGTTCAACTCTCGGGCAAAAAAATAAGACCTCTGCACACCCCTTGGTGTCAGAAATCCCTTTGTTCTAAAGGATTTGTTTGCTGCTGCCCTTATGTATCGTTATGCAGTCCGTATCAATCACGCAACTGCCTCATCATATACTTTATTGATTTCCGTTTTTCCTACAGTTCCAAGGCGTGTGAGCAGTTCGGATACATCTGCCGGAGTAAAGAACTCTCCACCAGATTTTCCGGCATTCGATGCATACATAGTCATAAGATACTCATACGCATCCCCAAAGGCATCAATGGAATGATCTTTCACATCTCCCAGATTCATTTCGCCTACGCCATTCAGTAACTTTACGAGTTTTTCATTACGCTTTGCAACGGTAGAACCCAGTTTATTGCTGTTT
>OHKQ01000708.1_pt1 | contig 14336 bp, 9 predicted proteins | sample 1568891 | NCBI WGS metagenome assembly OHKQ01 (sample SAMEA3879596, study PRJEB24766) | human gut metagenome | biome: human-associated habitat; feature: feces | place: USA | collected 1985/1987 | reverse complement strand
TGGAAGAGGATATTGAGACACAGGCAGTAGACAGCGGATTTGCATCCGAAGTAGCAGAAAGAGTTGCCGATGCGGCAATGGAGACAGAATCTTTTGAGGAGCTTCAGGAATCTCTCAAGGAAGATATGAATGCAGATATCATGGTTCAGAGCCAGGGCTATGGACAGTTGAGAAAGGCAAGAGCCGCAGGCGGGGCAGGCGGTTCCCGTGTGGAATTAGGAGTACCGACGGTAAAAGCAAATCTCGGCACGACACTAAAACATTTTGACGGAGATGTGAGTGGACTAAGGCTTGCACTGGAGATCGGCGTGCCGATTACAGTTCATGTGAACCGGGGCGCAGACATCGAGATCATGATCACGGCGACATTTGAACAGGAAGTGCGAGTATCCATCGATGTGGACGGTTCAGCCGTGTGGAAAACATGGGGATTTATTCCGTACATTGCAGATTACCGCGTAACGGCATCTCTGGAATTATATGAATACACAGGAATCGGACTGAATGTCAACTTCAAGACTGCAGAAACCGGAAACCCAGTATCTGATTCCAGTTCGAAATTACGAAAAGGTGTCAACAAGATTACCGAAGAGCTGAAGAATATGATGGAGAATGGCGAAGATTATCTAAATTCTGCATCAGGTCTCGTCAGTGGCGGAGATGAAATATCCGTATCCAAGTCTCTGGCAGAGAGGTACTCGGAACTTCTGGCAGATGAAGGCGACTGGGTGGAAATCTATAATCGCCTGCTGGTAGATAAGCATTTCCGTGTGCTTCTGATCATTGATATTCAGGTGAAGCTGGAATTCGTTGTTTCCGCAAATGTGAACATTTCCATCGGAATGACGTACTGGTATAAGAATGCGAAAGAGTATGTCTTCTGTGTACGGGTCAAAGAGCGGACGGCGACCAATGATACGATAGATCTGGTAGAGGAGCAGTATGAATTTACGGCATATGCTATGGGAACTCTTGGCATCAAAGCCGGTGTGAGACTGACGGTGCGTGTGGGATTATTATCAACGTCCATCGCCAGTGTCGGTATCTCGGCGGATGTGGGCGGTTATGCACAGGTCTGGGGTTACCTCTACTACGAATTGAAGTATACGGCATCGGCAGGACGAAGCAGCCGTGCTATGGGAGCTATGTATCTGGAAATCGGTATTTATCTGGAAGTGAAGTTCGAGGCACAGGCACTGTCCAATGCATTTACCTATAATCCGACACTTTACGAAAATGAGTGGCCGCTTTATAAGGTAGGTGTTCTGGAAAATGTACTGGATTTTGCTTATACCCAGGATAAGGTTGCCGAGATTAATATGAAGCGGGAGATTCAGTCGGTTCAGATCCCGGATGAATATTTCAAGATGCAGTACATGGATATGAAGACCGGACTGGACGACGGAAAATATTACGAGAAGATTTACGAAGATGATACAAAGTATTTCAACATTTCCATGACGAACAGTGCGTTTACGTATGATCCGGCGACCAATATTATCCGTGTAAATCCAGGTGATGAGCCGGAGCAGGACGGTGAGATGATCATTACATGGAAAAACCAGGAAGGTACCTTTAATACAAAGCCATGTGCAAGAAAGATCAAGCTTCACTGGGACCGCCTGCGAGATGGTTACTATATTGCATTCCAGAGTAATGGCGGATCTTTCGTCGATGCAATTACCGGAAAATATAACGCAGAGATCAAGAAGCCGGAAGATCCGGTAAGACTCGGATACACATTTGCCGGCTGGTATGAGGACATGGATCTCACCATTCCATACACAATTCCGGAAACCATGCCGGAAGAAGACAGACTTGTCTATGCAAAATGGGAAGCAGCCGATGTGGGTTATACAGTCGTAGATTATATAGAAGGAACAAATGGAACCTATGAAGCGCAGACTCCGGTGAAAATGAATGGCAGGACGGAAGAGGAAGTAAGCCCGGTTCCAAAAGAGCGTACGGGATTTGTAACACCGCCGCAGCTTACGGAGACTGTAAAAGCAGACGGCAGCCTGGTCATCAATTACTATTATGCAAGAAATAAATATACACAGACATTCAAGTCCGAAAAAGAGACGGAGAATGGAACGGAGACAGAAGTGATCGCAGACGGAAATTACCGATATGGAACCATGATGCCGACACCGGCAGTCTACAGACCGGGATATGAATTCCTTGGCTGGGAGGACGAAGAAGGCGCTGGGGTTCCAAAGAAAGTTCCATCTGAGAATAAGACCTACATTGCAAAATGGAAAGCACTGGAAGGCATTACTTATACCGTGAAATACTATGTGCAGAATACGGATAACAGCGGATACAGCTTAAGTGAGACTGCGGCTCTGACCGGACAGATGGGAGAGGAAGTCACAGCAAAAGCCGCAGATTTTGACGAGAAAGTCTATCACTTAAAAGGTGAACTGCCGAAGGGAACGATCAAGGCAGATGGCAGTCTTGTACTGAAAGTGTACTATGATCTGAATGAGTACAAACTGACCTTCGATGCAAAAGGCGGAGAATCAGACCAGACAGAAGTGACGGCAAGATATGGTGACAAGATTGCATCACCGATGCCGACAAGAAAAGGCTATGTATTTGAAGGATGGTATACAGACGAGGCATGTGAGAACGCATTTGGCCAGACGATGCCGGCAAAAGATATGACGGTCTATGCAAAATGGGAGAAGCAGAAAGTCAACTATACAGTCCGGCATCTAATGGAAAAATTACCAGATGCAGAAAAAGAAAATCCGGGTGGAGATAAAGAAGAGTATCCGGACTTAGATAAACCGGTTGAGGAAGAAAATTCATATATCTTATATGAAGAGGAAGTCTTTGCGGCATATCCGGAAGATAAAGTGACGCCGGACGTGAAGCGTTACGAAGGCTTTACTTCACCGGAAACACAGACCGTGGCAGTGGACGGAAACGGCAACACAGTTATTGAATACAAGTATGCGAGAAATATCCATAAGCTGAAGCTGGTAGACCGCGGGGTCGATGAAAATAATATGGAAGGATTCGGAATGCCATTTGGTGCGGCAATTACAGAAGTAGCGATCCGGAGTGGATATTGCTTTGAAGGCTGGTATACAGATAAAGATTTCAAGAATCGATTCGATGGAACCATGCCGGACAAAGATCTGACGCTCTATGCAAAACAGACACCGGTGATGAGCAGCTATACTGTCTATCATTATAAAGAATCTGTAGATGGTTCTTACTTTGGACTAACGGACGAAGAAGTATTAAGCGGTCTGACAGAATCAGAAGTGACTCCGCAGCCAAAACAATATGAAGGATTTACTTCACCGAAGGCCAAAACAGGACAGGTAAATGGCTGGGGCGGACCGGATATCTGGTATCACTATAAGCGGAACAGCTACAATCTGACTTATGTCCTGAACAATGGAGAAGATAACAAGACTTCAAAAGTCCGCTATGAGGCAGATATTACAAATACTCCGTCGCGGACAGGCTATGCATTTGCAGGCTGGTACACGGACGAAGCACTGACACAGCCGTACGTACAGACGACCATGCCGGCACATGACCTGACACTCTATGCAAAATGGGAAGCCGGAATGAAGACTTATCAGGTGAGACATTATCAACAGTCTATTGGCAATTCAGAGCAGTATGATCTGGCAGAGACAGAAACTGTCACAGCTAAAACAGGAGAACATCTTACGCTGGCAGTAAAAGCGTATGAAGGATTTACAGCACCAAAGCCGGTTAGCTATGATGTGGTAGACGATGGAGAGGTTACGTATGTAGATTACAAATATACGCGTGACCGTCATCAGGTAACGATCCATTACAATAACGGTAATGACAGCGAGACAAAAGAACTTGCATATGGTGAGAAATGGGAGGAAAAACCATATCGTGCCGGTTATGTATTTGCAGGCTGGTATACAGACGCAGAGTTTAAAAAAGCATTTGACGGAGTGGTTCCGGCACGTGACATCACACTTTATGCAAAATGGGATGTGCAGAGTGTAAACTACACAATCAAGCATTGTCTGCAAAATGCCAATGATGACGGATATTCGTTGGGAGCACAGGAGAACTTCAATGCCGATACGGATACGGTTGTCACACCGGAAGTAAAGAACTTTGATGGATTTACAGTACCGAAGAAACAGCAGGTGACAGTCGAAGGTGATGGAAGAACAACGGTCATTTACCGTTACACAAGAAATGTGCATACGCTGACGCTTAAGAACTACGATGGTAAGACAGATAAGACGGTAGAAGCAAGATATGAAATGTCCATACCGAAGCCGACAAGAGCCGGTTATGCATTTGCAGGCTGGTATACAGATGCAAAATGTACGAAAGAGTACAAAGCGAATATGCCGGATCAGGATCTGACACTCTATGCAAAATGGGAAGCAAACATTGTCAACTATGTAGTAGAACATTATCAGCAAAATGTACAAGGTGATGGTTATACGCTGAAAGAAAGCAGTCATGCACGGGCGGCTGTGGATAGCGAAGTGACACCAGAAGTCATGAAATATAAAGGCTTCGAGGAACCAAAGACAGAGAAAGTTACCATTTCCGGAGACGGACAGACGACAGTGAAGTACTACTATAAGAGAAAGGTACATACAGTCACATTTGACGCAAATTCCGGAACATTCGCTGCAGAAAAGGGCGGGGACGACAGTAAGATTGTCGTGACCGGACGCTATGGTGCGAATATCACAGTGCCGAAAGCGCCGGCAAGAACCGGATACCAGTTCCTTGGCTGGGACGAAGACGTTGAAATGACGATACCGGATAAAGACCTTACCTATAAGGCACAGTGGCTGAAGATGGAATACACACTTCAGTTCAAGACAGGCGGAGGAACAACGATTGAGCCAATCAAAGGAAATTATGGTGACAAGATAAATACACCAGAAAATCCGACAAGAAAAGGATACATTTTCAAAAACTGGAGTAAGAATGGCAAGAAAGTCGATAACCTTCCGACGACTATGCCGGCAGAAAGTCATATTTACACAGCAATATGGGAGCGGGAGACATACCAGATTACTTATGACTTAAATGGCGGAAGCATGAAGTCCGGGGAGAAGAATCCGACGACTTACAACGTGGACACCACCGTATTTAAACTGAAAAATCCAGTCCGCGCCGGATATACATTTACAGGCTGGAGTGGAACCGAAATTACAGGAGTAAGTGACAATGTGTCTGTAAAACAGGGCTCTATAGAAAAACGGGAGTATAAGGCGAACTGGAGAGAGAATACATATCAGATTACATTTATCTTAAGCGGTACGGAGGCAAAAGGTTCCATGGCAGCCAAGACGGTCAATTACACGGAAAATGTAACACTTCCAAAATGCAGATTTACATGCAAAGGCCACTCCTTTAAGAGATGGTACACCGTGGATAAGAAGGGCAAGAAGACTTATTACTCTGACCGACAGAAGGTGTCGAAGCTGACCGATGTGAATGGAGGCGTTGTGACACTCTATCCGGAATGGGAGGCAAATGTGTACAATGTTACATTTGACTATGGTGACGGAAGAGCGAAGACAGTTAGAAAGACCAAATACGGTGATAAGTACCAGTTCCCGTCAGATCCGACTCGTTACGGCTGGGAGTTCAAAGGCTGGAAAAAAGAAGGAGCCAACACAGCATTTGACATGAGTACGAAAGAACTGCAGCTTCAGGACGCAAAAAATATTACCTTATACGCAAGCTGGAAAGCGAACCAAAAATATTCTTACAGACCATCAAATTCCGGCAATACATATCGTGTGACAGATAAACATGAGTATACCAGATTTACTTATTATGTAGACGGTAATCAGACTTCTGTAAAGACAACCGGAGACAGTGGACTGAATCCGGCAAGATATCATTTGAATATGAAGAATATTTCCTATAATGCAGTACATCAGAATTATTCAAAGATGAGGATTAGGATTAGTTACAAGATTAAAATGGTAAAAGATGGTTATTCAGATCTGAGAATTTCCTACCATACGAAATCCGATAATAAGGATCACACAGAGTGGAAGAAAAATACGGAGGATCCGAAGAAGAAAAACGGTAAAACGATTACCTGTGAATATACACTTACGACCGGAAGCAAGATTGATGTGGACAGTCTGACGCTGGAATTTGATGCACATGGAGTAGGACCGGATCGATATGATCTCAGCAATCTGAATGTAGATATTACATTTGAGTAGGAGGAAACAGATGAAAGAACATACAGGAAAAAATAAAATATTTATTGTCATTATCATCTGTCTGTGTGCGGTCATCATTGCGGGACTGATTTATTTCATGAAATTAAAAGGAGGTTCAGATTCGGCATTTAAGCCGGATCTGGATTCAAATGCGAAGACTCAGACGGCAGACGATACCGGGGAAAAGCCGACAGGAATCCGGATACCGGGCTATCCGACCATTACGATTGAGGCAGACAAAAAAGACGTGCAGATGAACCTGATGAATCCGGAAGGAAACCCGTGTTACTTTACATTTGAAATTGTGCTTAACGACACAGGTGAGACCATCTACACATCAAAGATGGTAGAACCGGGGAAGGCAATTACAGAGGTGACATTAGAGAAGGCACTTGCAGCGGGAGAATATCCGGCGACCATCAAGATTACGACCGCGTCACTCACTGACGGCGCTGCTATGAACGGGGCAAATGTAGAGACTACATTAATTGCACAGTAACAGGAGGGGAGAACGATGAAAAAGAGAAGTATAAGAACAGGAATTCTTTTTGCACTACTGACTCCGGTGCTGTTAATATGTGCAGAAAATCCAATCTATGCAGCCACCACCCAGACGGCGGGAAGCGCGACAGTCAGTTATCATGTGGACCCGGCTTACCAGGTGACGATTCCGGTAGATACAAGCATGCAGTTTAATGAGACAGAAACCTCTTACGGGAATATTGTAGTAGAGCAGGCGCAGATTGAGGATGGAAAATGTATCCAGGTGTCATTGCTATCTGATCTTAACTTAAAGAATTCCAACAATTCAAAGGCAGTGATTCCTTATCAGATTCTGGCGCAGGATGAGGCGGGAAGCCGGCCATTTACATCAGCGCAGTATACAAAAGCCGGGGAAGAGACACCTCTTACTATCGCGATTAAAAAAGAAGACTGGAAGAAGGCGGCGGCCGGAGAGTACGCAGATACGGTGACATTTACTATATCATACGTGGACAAAAGTGAGTAAGGGGGCGTGCATATGAGGAAAAAGACAGAAAATATGGATATCATTGTGGATAAAAAGACTGTCCGCGTTACAACGGCAGTGTTTGTGACAGTGATGACTATGCTGGCTGCAATCGCAGCAATGTTTTTTACGACCATGTCCGTTCTAGCAGCAGATGCAGGAAACTCATCGAATTCCCAGAGCACCATCAGTACAACCGTGCCGGACTCCCATAATATCCGTGTGGAAAAAAGTCACACAGATGTAGTGATAGAAGGGGAAGAAGATCAGATAGAAGGCAACATAGATAACTTTGTTGTGGATCGTTTTGCCGAGCCGAAGATACGGATCACACCGGAAGAAGGATGGAAGGTTTCAAGGATTCTTCTGAACGGGGAAGACGTTACGGAACAGTTCCAGGACGGATATCTGACACTGGAAGAAGTCTGCGAGGATACGACACTGGTCATTGAGACAGCAGAAGATACCAGCGGCGGCGAAAGCAAAGACCCAGATAAGGATAAAGATCCGAATAAAGGAACACCGGGCACTGGAAAGGGACATGAATCAGAAAAAAAGACACCGTTAAATAAGCTGAAAAACCAGATAGCAGCAGTCACAGGAGACGAAGCAAGACCGATGCTTTATGCACTGGCAGCAATTGCAGCAGCAGCTGTGATCAGTGTGACGGTTATAAGAAGAAAAAATAAATAACAAAAGGGCGTATCGGTACAGATATCAAAAGATTTTATCCCCCTCTCAGGTGTCATGCATCTGGGAAGGGGATAAAATATTATACAGGCATGACCTTTTCCCAATTAGCCGGTACATATTCTGGAAATGTAAACCCCTCGTATTTTGCAACAGAAAAAAAGATAAACAGTATATAACAGTTGACAACAGTGCTATGCTGTTATATACTGTTTACAACAGGAGGAAACATATGAAGATTATAATCAATAATTCGTCGATGGTACCAATCTATGAACAAATTATGGAGCAGATCAAAGCACAGATTATCTCCGGAGAATTAAAAGAAAATGATATATTGCCGTCCGTGAGAACGATGGCAAAGGAACTGAAGATCAGTGCACTTACTGTGAAGAAAGCATATGACAATCTGGAAGCGGAAGGCATGACAGTCACGGTTCATGGGAAGGGAACTTATGTTGCGGCATCCAATACACAGCTGATGGAAGAAGAACGCAGAAAAGAAGTTGAGACAGATCTGGAAGCAGCGATCCAGAAGGGAAGGCGCTGCGGAATGAAAGAGGAAGAGATTCGTTCATTATTTGAACTCATCATGGAGGATGAATACTTATGTTAGAAATCAAAGGGGTTAAGAAAAGCTACGGCGAATTTCAGTTAGACTGTTCATTAAATGTAGAAAAAGGAAGAATTACTGGTCTGGTCGGAGAGAACGGAGCCGGTAAGAGTACCTTATTCAAAGCAATGCTCGGACTTATTTCTTATGATGGCGGCGAGATAAAGATCATGGGAAAAACACCGGAACAGTTAGGTGAAAAAGAGAAAGAAGAGTTGGGAGTTGTTCTGGCAGAAGCCGGATTCAGCGGTTATTTGAAAGGGAAAGATGTTGAGGCAGTTCTGGCAAGATTGTATCCAAGATTTGAAGCAGAAAAATTCCATCTGATGTGTGACAGATATCAGATTCCGTTGAATAAATTTATAAAAGAGTATTCAACAGGTACGAAAGCAAAATTGAATCTGATCATTGCATTGACACACCAGGCAGAATTTCTAATGATGGATGAGCCGACAGCAGGACTTGATGTCGGAGCAAGGGAAGCGATGCTGGACATTTTAAGAGAATATATGGAAGAAGAGCCGGAGAGAAGCATCCTGATCAGTTCACATATTTCTTCGGATCTGGAGCATCTGTGTGATGACATCTACGTGATTCATAAAGGAAAGATTGTACTTCATGAAGAGATGGATACGATTCTTGAAAAATATGCGGTGTTGAAAGTCAGTGAGGCGCAATATCAGGCAGTGGATAAAAGTTACATTTTGAAAGAGAAAAAAGAGAACTTTGGAATTTCCTGCCTGACGAACGAGAAGCAGTATTATATAGAAAATTATCCGGAGATCGTAGTGGAGAGCGGCTCACTTGATCAGGTGATTCTTATGTTGACAGGAGGCGAGAGATAATGAAAGGAATCAGAGGACTGCTGGAAAAGGATTTTCGGTTGTTTTTCCGGCAAGGCAGCAATCTTTTTCTGGTGTTGGTAGTTTTAGCATTATTTTTTATACTAAGGGGAAAAACAGGAGCTACCTTCATTGCAATGTATATTCCATCCGTTATGGCAGTATATTCAGGGAATACGATCAGTTATGATGAAAATGAACATGGCTACACGTATTTATTTTCTTTACCTGTAAACAAAAAAATATATGTCAGAGAAAAATACATGTTTTCCTTTATTATGACAGTGTTTGGATGGGGGATTGGAGTAATCTGTGCAGGAATTGCTGTATTCATAAAGCCGGGAGAAGTTTTTGATTTGGAAATGTTGGCAATGGAGCTGATCGCAATTTTTGTGTTTCAGGCGATTGCGGGGATTGTGATTGCAATTCGGTTAAGGTTTGCAGGAGAGAAAGGACGATTTGTACTGCCAATTGCAGTTTTAATTGTTTTTGCAAGTTGTTATATAATTGGATCTTTTGTGAGGGCCAACTCGGGATTAAAAGAAAGTATTTCGTATATGATAGGAGAAACAGGCGATTTTGGAATCGCAATTTCGCTTATTGTTTTAAGCCTGTTGGTATGGTTTGCTTCGTATAAGTACAGTATGAGAGTTATGAAAAAGAAAGAGTTTTAACAATTATAAGGACTCAGACACAAAGCATTCTGATATTCCCGGAGGGTTCGCACAATTATGATTTAAACAGATTGATTAAACCACTCTATGACGGTCCGGTGAATCTGGCATTAAAGAACGGAAAAAAGATTGTTCCGGTTGCCCTGGTGTTTGACTTTTTGAAAAAGAGGCAATATAATTACAAGAAACGAGTAGCAAGTAAGCGTAAATCCAGTTTACCGGCTACTCGTTTTTTGTTTTGCAAAAAGTAAATATCGCCAAGAAAAAGTGTGTAGCGTGTCAGCGTAAGTCCAGCTTATATGACAGGGTACGCACTTTTTTTGTGTCAAAAAGAAAGGAGTTTAAACGAAATGGCGGAAAGCAACAAGATGAAGGAGATGCCGGTGAATAAGCTGATGGTCCAGATGGGAATCCCGATGATCTTATCCATGGCATTGCAGGCAGTCTATAACATAGTAGACAGTGCATTTGTGGGAAATATGAGAGTGGGAAGTGAAGCGGCATTAAATGCTTTGACACTGGTATTTCCGGTGCAGATGCTTATGGTGGCAGTGGGGATTGGAACTGGAGTAGGAACCAATGCACTTCTTGCAAGGACACTTGGACAGGGGAACGGTAAAAAAGCTGCAAAGGTAGCAGGAAACAGTCTGTTTCTGGGAGTGATCATTTATGTGGTCTGCTTATTGTTTGGTATCTTTGGGGTGAAAGCATATATTTCATCGCAGACAGTAGATGCAGAAGTATTGGAGATGGGAGTCAGCTATCTGAGGATATGCTGCGTAATCTCTTTTGGTATTATTTTCTTTTCTTTATTTGAAAAGTTATTGCAGGCAACAGGACGTTCTCTTTATTCCACGATTGGACAGGTGGTTGGCGCAGTTGTAAATATCATTCTTGATCCGATCATGATCTACGGTATTGGCCCCTGCCCGGAAATGGGAGTGAAAGGAGCGGCTTATGCAACTGTAATTGGTCAGGTAGCATCCGCGGTATTATTGCTCATTTTTCATATCAAATTCAATAAGGAATTCGAGCATGGGGCGAAATACATGAAGCCGGATGGCGGAATTATCAAGGAGATCTATACAATCGGACTTCCGGCAATCATTGCACAGGCATTGATGTCCATTATGGTTTATGTAATGAATCTGATTCTGAAATTCAATCCGTCAGCACAGACAGCTTATGGATTATTTTATAAAGTTCAGCAGTTTGTACTGTTTCTTGCTTTCGGTCTGCGAGATGCGATCACTCCGATCATTGCATTTGCTTATGGAATGAGAAGCAAAAAGAGAATTCAGGATGGAATCAAATATGGTCTGATCTATACAATTGTGTTAATGATTCTGGGAATTGCAATTACGGAGATTTTCCCCGGAGCGTTTGCAATGCTGTTTAATGCAGGACAGTCAAGAGAATATTTTATCGGTGCGATGAGAGTAATCTCAGTAAGCTTCTTATTTGCCGGAATCAATGTTGCTTATCAGGGCATTTATCAGGCATTGAATGGTGGCATGGAATCACTGGTTATTTCGCTTCTGAGACAGTTTATTATTATTCTGCCGCTGGCTGGAATTTTTTCCATGTTTGTCAGAAATGGTGAGATGACAGTTTCGCTGATCTGGTGGGCATTTCCAATTACTGAAATTATTTCATGCTTTGTAGGATATGTGTTCTTGAAGAGAATCAGTAAAAATAAAGTTGATGTTTTGAATTAAGGAGGAATCAGAGATGGAAAAAAGAATCATTACAATCAGCAGAGAATTTGGAAGTGGCGGACGTTTTATCGGAGAAGAAACAGCGAAGAAACTTGGGATTGCTTATTATGATAAAAATATCATTAATGAGATTGCAGAGAAGTCTGGTTTATCTCCGGAATATGTCCGGGAAAGTGCAGAATTATCTCCGAAGAAAGGATTATTTGCATATGCATTTGCCGGACGTGATATCACAGGAAAATCTGTGGAAGATATGGTGTATGAGGCACAGAGAAAAGTAATCATGGAAATTGCGGAAAAAGAGAGCTGTGTAATTATAGGTAGAAATGCAGATTTCATCCTGAAGGACAGAGAGGATGTTCTGAATGTATTTATACATGGCGATGAGCCGGAGAAAGTAAAGCGTATCTGCAAATTATATCATGTCACGGAAACTGATGCGATAAAGATGATGACAGACATTGATAAAAGGCGTATGACAAATTATCGCTTTTACACAGATCAAAAGTGGGGAATGGCAGGTAATTATACGCTGTCGCTGAACAGTTCACAGCTTGGGTATAACAGGTGCGAACAGATTGTAATAGAATGTATGGAATAGCTCTGTTATTATTCACAACATTATGTACACGGCAGTATACGCCAGCTTTTTTTAGTTGACAAAATAAAATTGTGATGTATAATTAGTTCAAAAATGAATTATTCAAAAATGAACGAAATGAGAGATGATAACCTTGAACATGAGTATTGAATTTGCCAGAAAAATGTCTCTGGCATACAATCTGAGCTGCAAATCACTGTGTCAGGAGCTAAAGCTGCCGCAGACTGCCTTTGACATATTGATGTTTCTTGCCAATAATCCGAACTACAAGACTGCGAGCGATATCGTAGAAATCCGTAAGATCAAAGCCAATCTGGTATCAGTCAATGTAGACAGGCTGGTGCAGGAGGGATATTTGCAAAGGCAGGCAGTAGAAGGGGATCGCCGCAAGACGGAACTTCTCTGTACACCCAAGGCACAGCCTGTCATTGAAAAAGGAAGAGGCTTACAGCAGGATTTTATGGAGCGTCTGCTTTTTAATATGGATGATAATAAGAAGAATGAGCTAAAGGAAATCATTCATATCATGGAGCAGAATCTGGATACGATACTGAAAGGGGATAAATAACATGAATATATTGTTGACAATACTTGTTACTTTTTTTGCAGGAATGGGGGCCGCAGCAGTCATCAGCCCGATGCTGATCACTTTTTTGGGAATGGATCCTTATATGGCAGTAGGAATCGCGTTGTCATCGGATGTCCTTGCAAGTGCGGTATCCGCTTATACATATGGTAAGAATAAGAATCTGGATGTTAAGAATGGTCTGATCATGATGGTAAGCGTACTGGCATTTACTGTTGTAGGAAGCTATGTGTCCAGTCTGGTCCCCGCGGCAACGATGGGGAATTTCTCAGTCTTTATGACATTTTTACTGGGAATTAAATTCATCGTGCGTCCAGTCATGACGACCAAAGAGGCAATGCAGGGTGTATCTGCGGGCAAAAGGGCAGTCCAGTCGGTTATTTGTGGTGTCCTTATAGGTTTTATCTGTGGATTTATTGGTGCTGGCGGAGGCATGATGATGCTTCTGATCCTGACATCAGTGCTGGGATATGAATTAAAGACCGCAGTAGGAACCAGTGTATTTATTATGGCTTTTACAGCATTTACCGGCGCAGCATCACATTTTGCCATAGGTGGAGCACCTGACTGGACAGTACTGATATTATGTGCTCTTTACCTTGATATGGGCGAGAATTGCGGCTGTCTTTGCAAACAAGGCTACGCCAAAGACATTGAACCGTGCGACAGGAGTCATACTGGTGCTGCTTGGAATTGTAGTTATGTTGTTTTCAGCGATAGCATAAGGAGATGTATTCAATTAAATTATTTGAAATATTCAGGAAATGATTGTTTCATCATATCTATATTTTCTGTATATCTGGTCATATGAAGCCGTGAGATAGAAGCGGCTTCTTTTTTATTTTTCTGTTCGATTGCTTTTACCAGCTCTTCATGATCGTGGAGAATCCGATTTTTTTCATTGCAACGGAAACTCAGGATTGTAGTTCTGTCAAACAGCGGAGATACGTTGTTGACAAGCTTATACCAGTATTCATTGTTACAGAAGTGATACAGCATGGAATGAAATTCTTTATCCAGACTGAATATTTTTTCTTCATCATTGCGTTTGATATAACATTTGATAAAATATTTAAGGAGGCACGTTATGTCAGGTAATAACAAAAAAATTTCATTGATTCATAAATTGGCATATGGAAGTGGAAATATGCTTGGAAGTGGAGCGCTGGCGATCAGCGGGGCATGGCTTTTGTATTTTTATACGACATTCTGCAATATGTCAGTTGTAAAAGCAACGCTTATTTTTTTCATTGCAACCTATCTGGATGTGATTCTGAATCCGTTAATGGGCTTTATCACGGATAGCTTTTACAGAACGAAGCTGGGAAGAAAATATGGCAGGAGAAGATTTTTCATTATGATTGGAATCCCTCTGATGCTTTTAT
>OHKQ01000693.1_pt1 | contig 14609 bp, 11 predicted proteins | sample 1568891 | NCBI WGS metagenome assembly OHKQ01 (sample SAMEA3879596, study PRJEB24766) | human gut metagenome | biome: human-associated habitat; feature: feces | place: USA | collected 1985/1987 | reverse complement strand
AACACTAAAAAAGGTATAATACAATAATATAAATATTTCATAACAATAAACGTTTTAGACAATTAGCGCCTATAGTCTGAAAATAAAATACTTGGCACATTTTCCCAATTAGAAAAACGAAGCATTTGATATGCAACACCAGCTTGTCCGAGAAATAAACCCAACGTTGGAAGTTTATGGCCATCTCCAAAAACAAGTTCTTCGTTAGCGATGATTTTTGTTGCCAAATAATTTATTTGCGAATTAACAAATATAGATAATTTATTATCTTTTATAGTTTCCGCAATAATCTTGATGATCTCAAGATTACCTAAATCACCGTGACAAACACAATGATTTTGACCTAAATGTTTCTTTAATACTGAAACAGCATTATTTAATTCTTCAGAAATTTTATCATCATAATATCCTTCCTTTATTAATAAAACTCGGCTTAAACCGATACCACCTGCGCCATGACACCATGCTCCCATATCTTGGTGAGATCCTTGTAGCCTTCCGTCTATCCAGCTATTAGTTGAACGATCAAAATATGAACGATCGTGATTCAGCACCCTAATAAACTTGTCATAAATACTTATATCATGGGTTAATCTAAATAGTTTATATAAGACAAGCGCGATTCCTGAGCTCCCATGGGCAAATCCACCAAGAGGAATTGACGTTGAGTTACCGGATGTAGATTCATAGTGAGGGAAAAAAGATAAATTATTGTCAGTTTGTTCGAATTCTAATAATCTTTTATATGCATCCTCAATATAGTATTGTGGTATCTCAATAAGATTATTTCGCTGTAGTTCAATCAAACAATCCAGGTATCCGGCTATTCCACCCAAATACCCGCAGTCTGTAACATAAGGAAGGTAATTGTTTCTGACAAAGTTAAGAATATCGAATATAAATTTTTTATCGATATTGTCTTTATGGTTATTGCAGCATAATAGAAATACGCAACATATTGGAAAAAAATGATAAGATAATGCTTGAACATCACCGTATGTCCGAGGATGAATTATTTCGCTAGATATCCTGTAAAAACCATTTTTAAGATTACGTTGTATTGTGCTATAGAGATTGAAATACTCTGTGTTTTTATCGATTTTAGCAAGTTGACCAAATAACATTGCGATTCCAGCTGTACCTGAATATAAACTATCGTCCAAAATATCCACTTGAAATCTGCCATCAATTTTGCTGGGGTTTTTACCAATCCAATTGATTTCACCTTCAAGTTTAATGCAACTATTATATATGGCCCTTGACATTTTTTTCGAAGCCGTTATACAATTTGCATATAGAATTTCTTTGCTAACAATTGGCGCCTCGATAATATGAACTTCATTTTGTCTAGTTGAATAAATTGTTTCTAATACTTGAGTGACAGAAGACTCTATAATTCTCTTTTGAAAGATTAAATCGTTCGTTGATAATATTCTTTCATCTGTTATAACATGATTTAGGGAAAGAATACTATTCCCATAGCCATCGATAATATTATCTTCAGGAGATATGTAAAACGAGGGAATATCATTATTTTTGAGTTGTTCAAGAATTGATTGACATAATTTTACACTATATTCTGAATATGATTTCGGAATACTCTTCTCGATAAGATTGATGATGCTTTTCCCACCATGAAGATACTCCGGTAACCTCATCTCTCTTTGAAATAATGAATAAAGTAACGTATCGTGGATTACGACTCTCTGTTTGCATTTCTTGAATTTAAGATGGAAAATACTTAAGTCCATCTTTTGTAATGCTAAATAGATATCATTAAAGCCTAATACAAAATCAGGAAATGTATCAGCTGTTAATTCAAAAATAGTTTCTGAATTTCGTGGCAAATGTATATTAGAACCGTACTTAAATAACGTGGATGATAGCAGATTTCTTTCATATAAATTTGAATGTTTCCATACAGGTAATATTCCTACAGATATTACACTACGGTTGAAATAATTTTCAAATAATGAGATAGAGTTGTTTCTAATAAAAACTTTTGAAATACATTCCAAATCGATTATTGCTGGAATGTCACCTGTGCAGATAAAATTTTCCGGATTAATATCCGATACGCCTACAGCATATAAAACGCCTAGAATCTTACCAATATTTTTATAATAGGAATGAGGATTAAAATCCTCCGAGACAAAATCAGATTGAATAAATTCGAACCAGGCATGATCATTGATTTCCAAATATGCTGGAAGCTTTATCCGAACATCTAACCCTAAATGATTGACTGTTTGAATTAAACTATTAAAAATTTCTTCATTATATGCTAATCTAGGCTTATACATTAGAGAAAAGCCACCATCGAATATGAGTTTTGTGACAAATCTACCATTATTATGAAAGTCTCCCATAAAAAGTGTCACATCAATTAAATCTAAATGATAGATATTGAACTTGTGTTTTAAAGTATTTTTTTCTTGAATATAATGATATATTATCTCAGTAAGATATGCTAAAGTGTTTTGGGTATAAACGCAGAGTAAATTCTCAATTAATGGGTACTTTTCAAATAAATAATTAACCCAATCGATTGAATTTGAGACATAGTATATGTAATTCTGTTCCCTCTCAATATCAGTATCTCCACTTAAATATCCTTCTGAGTTTAGAATAGACAATTCATGTTGAATTATATAATTCAACAGATTTGATTTCATATATGAGTCAATTTGGAATACTATACTGTTCTGTAAATTTTCACTATCAGAAGATATCTGATTCCAAATATTTAATGACTTAATACAGTCTATTATATAACAGCGATAGGCACTTAGGTAAAAAAAATAGTTTGCGCCATTTTTACTGTATTCAATTTTACCACATTCAGTGCAATTGGTCTTCTTTATATATTGAATCAGTGTACTCTTTATGGACATATTGATAAAACACTCCTATGTTTAGAAAAACATCTTGCAGGAACCCTGCAAGATGTAAAAAAAGTCTAGTTTGCTTAATCCTTTTCTCCCTTGACAGGTGGCGGTAATGTGCAACAAACGCCTGTGTCGTCACACTGATAATTGGAGCTAGTACTATTAGTAGCAGCTCCGGAGCCACCTCTTATTAACGATGATTTCTCGTTGAGATGCTCAAACTTGGATGTCGTTAAATCCAATAGAGATGATAGTTTCTTTTTCATTACAATATATATTATAAGTTGAACATGAGCATAACAGTATTATTTTATATCATCATTATATTAGATGATGAGTGGTGCATCAAAGATGCAAATTAATTTTTAAATTTGCAACGTTTTTCTGTTTTTCAGAATATAATTTTGCGTAAATATAACAATAGTTCGTTATTTTATAAGTTTTACGCCGCGGCTCGAACGCCGTAGAATATTAGTTCTTTGAAATCAGTGTTATTTATCTTAAAGTTTGGTCTGTTTCCAAACATGGAAAAGAATCGTTCGACCATTGCAGCATTGTGCAGCAGCACTTTGACATCACCGACCGAAGAGGTGTGCTGAATAGAGCTCCGAACTGTCTCGCAATGTTGATTGTGGAGAACGACATGTTAAAGGTGAAGTCCAAGGTGTCGCTATTCCGTGCTTGGCAATTGCACAGGCCATTATATTGCTTTGCGTCACGGTACAGATTATGTGTAGCTTCTCATAATCTGTACCGTGACGCAAAGCACTCTGCCGGACTGAATAACTGCCTGTTAACCGATCTCAGAAAAATTGAGTTCCACAAGAACGCGTCCTTTGCGAGCGTCAACATTGACAAGGCAGACTGCACTGAACTGGGTATACCATTCTCAATATCCTCCTGCAAGTCGATCATCCATAACGCTTATATGCTCAATCGATTTATTTGCGTATCTGGTCTGCGACCGGACTCACAAATTATTGACAAACTTTTCAAAGAACTGGTTTATTTACTGCCAGAGCCGCTTAGGCGTGGCAAATTTTTAACGAACTATTAAATTAATATACATACTGCTTATAAAATTCCAAAATTTTAACTTTGAATATATATTCATACTTTGAAGCCAAATACTGATACTGAGCTTCAGTTATGGTAGAAACCGCTGTTGTATACTCTGTCATGTTCGCTGACCCGTTCTCATATTTAGCACTTATTTGCCTGTAAGCCTCTTTCGCAGATTCGAGATAACTGACAGAGCCCGTATATCGTTTCCAAGCTGTTTCCGCATCCAGAATAGCCTGCAAGACCTCTTTTCGTAATTGCTTGCGGGTGGTTTCTAACGCATATTCAGACCGTTGCATTTCCAATTTTGCCCTTTTCACCCCATTTATGGCGGACAAGTTGTTAAAAATAGGTATTGAAAGACCTACAGAAATATATCCGTTGGCATTGTCTCTATACTGTTCAAAGAAAGGATAAGGTCCGTATGTATAGTTGTCTTCGAAATCACCTATTATTTTTCGTCTTGCACTGGAATAGCTTGCACCATATCCAACACTAAGCGAAAGAGACGGATAATATGATGATTTGATAATCTGGATGTTCTTGCGTGCATGCGCCACATTGTTCTCTGCTATTAATACTTGAGGCAGATTATAACAGCAATCCATGATTGAGGGATAAATATCGTTTACGTATGAAATATTTTCATGTCCGTCCACATATGGAATGAAGGATGTGTAATCATCGATTTCTAGAAGTTGGCATAGATTTAGACGGGAAACATCATAGGAATGAATGGCGGAAAGTAGGGCGTTCTCCGCTTCAGCCAGTCTGGACTTCACCTGCAGTAAGTCAGATGATGTAACTTTCCCCATATCCACCTTCTTGCTTGTGTGTTGTTCCTGTTGTCGCAAGGATTCTACGAGTGATTCAGAATTGACGATGTTTTCTTTGGCACAAAGGACTTCAAGAAAATATGCGCTTATGCTCAGTTTCAGGTCATTACATGCCTTTTCAACTTGCAGTGAGGCCGTTTGTTTTCCAATTTCAGCGGCCTGTAATTGTCTGAGATTCTTTAATCCACTAAAAATCTGCACACTCGCAGAAATTGACGATGATGAACTTCCCATCGTTTCATTGCTGATGAAGTCATAGGTCGTTTCGTCAAGAACGCGTCCTATCGAAAGATTATACCCGGTCGTCACCGATATTCGTGGGACAAAGGCCCATCTGCTCTCTGACAGGGATATATCCTTTTCTTTAATGGCAAGTTTTTCAACTTTCAACTCAATATTGTTTTCCAATGCGTATTCTATACACTTATCCAATGTCCACAGGGTGCTGTCCGTGGGCTGGGCTTCCAGTACTATCGAAATTGGCAACAACAATATCGAAATAGTTCTTTTGTTGAATATTGATTTCATTATCATATTCCATTTTTGAATAATGCTACCACAGGATCCAGAAATCTCATTATGAGGCTTCTTTCCTCAGTAATGATTTCTGCTGAACCGTTCATTTTCTGTATCATACGTAATTCCCTTCCGTATGTGGTTTTCATACCGTTTTCGAATAGAATTTCTGCCGTATATTGTGGAGCACTTTGGCCGTTCGACAACACTTCCGGAACGGATGACAAGTGCCCGATTGTTCCCACCAGCATACCATATTCCATATACGGGTATCCTTCCAATTTTACATTCACTTTTTGACCGGTGTCCACTTTTCCAAAACTTGCCTGTGGAATGTGGACTATCCCAATGACAGACTGATGCTCGTCAGGAACAATTGTCAGATAATGCTCACTGGCATTTACAAATTGCCCTACATCCCATTTATGTACGAATGACACCTTGCCGTTTATTGGTGCTGTCAAAAGATAGGTTAACTTCCAATTCTGAATTTCCGCAGACAAACGCTCAAGGTTGGTTCGTATTTCCTGTTCAAATGCCAGTGCTTCGCCTTCTTCCTGAATGGAAAGTTCTACAAGCTGCTGCTCCAGTTGGATTATTGACAATTCCGTTGATGTCATCTGATTTTTAAAAGATATAACGGAGTTGCGTGCCTGTAAAAGCCGACGTGCCGATTCATCAAATTCCTGTTCAGAAACGACGCTCATCACGAATAGTGATGAGTCCCGCACAAAATTCTTTTCTTCATACTGCAGGTCTTCTTGTCCTGTCGAGAATTGCATTTGCATCTGGCTATAATATTCCTTCTGCTTGTCAATTTGCTCGCGTACCAGTTCACTTTTCTTCCTTATTACAGCTCTTGTAATATAGTCCCTATATCTTTGGCAGGATAAAGTAAAATTTGTCCAGCCACCCTGCAAATCTCCCATCTGATAGTTGCCATAGATAGAGTCGTTATATACAGCATCAGCAAGTTGGTTTCCGGCAAAGCCGAGCAGGCATGAATCCGCTGACAATATGTCCTTATAGTCGGCTCCGGTATTGATGACTCCAAGAATATCATTCTTTTTTACGACATCACCGTTTGAGACCGATATTATCTCCAAATTGCCGCCACTTCTGAAGACAACATCAACAGGAGCATTGAGTGTTCTGATTACAACGGTACCGTTGACTCGTTCAGGATATTTGATAACGCAGCAACCAAGTATGATGATGGCGAATATGGAGAAAATTACCGTGATGCCCCAACGTATAGTCCACGGCGGAATATGACCCAGAATTTCCTGCGCCTCTTCACTATGATAGTTATTCTCTCTGTCCTGTGGCATAATATATGTCTTTTAGTTACCTAATTCCAACTGGTTTTTCACAAGATTGTAGTAATGACCTCGTTTCTGTGTGAGTTCATTGTGAGTTCCCTGTTCAACGACCTTCCCTTTATCAAGAACGATTATGTTATCTGCATTTTTCACCGTACTTAGACGGTGGGCGACTATTACGACTGTTCTGTTCTTGAAAAATGAAGAGAAGTTTTCCATGATGATTTTTTCATTTTCCGCATCAAGGGAGTTGGTCGCTTCATCGAGGAACAAATATCGTGCGTCCTTGTAAACTGCACGTGCAATCAACAGACGCTGCTTCTGCCCGCTACTAATGCCGTTTCCTTCAGCTCCAATCTTCGTGTTATATCTCAGCGGTAGACCGTTGATGAAGTCATCTATGTTAGCCGTTTTGACAGCGTTCTTTACACGTTCCAAGTCAGGAACTTCATCAGATACGCCGATATTATTCTCAATTGTATCTGAAAATATGAATCCTTCCTGCATTACTGTCCCGCACAAGGACCTCCATACCGACGGACTGTAGTCACCTATACGGTTGCCCCCGAGAAGAACCTCGCCCAAAACAGGTTCATAGAAACCAAGCATCATTTTAATCATAGTTGTCTTTCCACTGCCAGAAGATCCCACTATGGCTGTCACTTTATTGTGCGGTATGGTTATGTTCACTTCGTCAAGAACCTTGTCTGAATGTGGTCCATTGTATTGAAAGCCAACGTTACGAAATTCGATGTCAGCATTGTCAGGGACCTCTCTTAGGTATTCATGCCCTGGTTTTTCTTCATCATCCTTCTCCTGAATCTCGTTCAGACGTTCAAGGGAGATGTTTGCGTCTTGTGCTTCCTGGGCGAATTTGATAAACTGAGAAATAGGTGCGTTCAATTGGCCCAGTATGTACTGCATAGCCATCATCATGCCCAGGGTCATATTGCCATTGATTACGGCACTGGCTGCAAGGAACGTAATGAACACATTCTTGGTCTGGTCGATGAATGTTCCTCCGACTTGTTGTGTCTGACCAAGTACAAGTCCCTTTACACTTACCTTAAAAAGACGTGTCTGGATACGCTCCCAGTCCCAACGTTTCTGTTTCTCGCAGCCATTCAGCTTGATGTCCTGCATACCGTCAATCAATTGGACAATACTGCTCTGATTCGCAGAGGCCTCCTGAAATCTCATATAATCCAATTTGCGTCTTTTTTTCATAAACAACAGAATCCACCCGATGTACAATGCACTACCAAACAGGAAGATTCCGAGAATAGCCAAATTATATCCACCCATTACGATTGCATAAACAATAAAGGTCACTATTGCCATAACTATGCTCAGAAGTGAACTCGTCAGAAAGGTCTGAATACGGCTGTGGTCTCCTATGCGCTGCATAATATCTCCAGCCATCTTCGAATCAAAGAATGATATGGGAAGTCTCATAAGCTTTGCCAAGAAGTCCGAGATTAGCGATATGCTGACACGCGTGTTCATATGCAACATCAACCAACTCCTAATCAGTTCATTAGCCATCTGCCCGAGTGTGAGCACAACCTGTGCAATCAGAATAACCACCACAAAATTAAGATTCCCCGTGCCGATACCGACATCTATGACGGACTGTGTCAAAAAAGGAAATATCAGGCTGATTATACTGCCTGTGAGCATTGCCAAAAACAATTGTACAATGAACTGTTTGTATGGTCTGAGATATTTCAGAAGTCCGGTAATTCCTCTGTGATGTTCTTCATCCCCTTTTTCTTCGTAGAACTTTGGGGTGGGCTCCATTAGCAAAACAACACCGAGTCCTTCATTCGTATTATTGTCGGTGTCATCTGGATGTATAGACAACCAAGATTTCAAAAAATCTTCTTTGGAATAACGAAGCAAGCCGGAAGCCGGGTCAGACACATGGATCCATGTCTGTCCTCTGTGATGTTCAATCCTATATACGACTATGAAGTGCTTCTGATTCCAGTGAGCCACACACGGAAGAACGGCTTCTTCGGATAATTGTAAGAAAGAAATTTTTACACCCATTGTCCGAAAGCCGATGGATTCCGCAGCATCGCTAATTCCGAGAAGTGATACTCCTTCGCGGGATATATGACATCGGTCCCGAAGTGTCTGCAACGACCAATTCCGTCCGTAATACGTTGAAATAATACGCAGACAGGTTGGGCCACAGTCCATTGAATCAAGTTGATGATATGAGGGGAATTTGAACATACACAAGATTAATTTATAAAGGCTATAGATACTAATTATTCTTAACTATTTATCATGTGTTCCCTAAATTCCGCAGACCTACAGCCTGCTAAAAAATGAAAAGCCTTGATAAAGAAACCATTACCAAGGCTTGATAATGTCAGAGATTTCACCTAAATCAGTACTTGCCAAATCAACTATATAAGCGAGTTCCGACATAGCGAAGATACAACTTAAATCTGACAACATCAACCCTTTCGTGGACTTTTCTCCATTCTCAACATTTTAACCGCAATGGACTGAGATCCGTAATTAACCAGCACCTGCGTCTATGTAAGTCTAGGCGCAGTTCATTATACAATAGAATTCAGCTGTCGATGGATTTGGTAAGTTCCATCAAGTCAAAATGATTTCGACGAAGAAATTCATTAATATCTTCTCTTGAGTAGAGATAGATGCTACCACGTTGCGTGAATGCAAGCTCTCCGCAGTCCCTCCATTTCTTAATGGTCTTGGTTCCGACATCGAACATTGCCATAAGATCTTGATTTGTGTAGGCAAGTTTGCTCTCGAAGGTCATGTTCGTCTTGATGGCCCTAAGTTCTTTCTTTATCGCATTCAGGGAACTCATCAGTAGTTCCAACTGCTCGGAGTTGTCATCAATTTGCATTCTTTTCATATGTCGTCATAAATTATCGGAAGCCCTCCGAAGAGGACTCCCTCGTTAATCAGTTATAGAACTCTTCCGGAAGGTCATCTTCATCAGTGGCTTCAGTAACAGATACCGGTTCGGTCAGTTTCGTATTGATGCGGTCCACGAGAGTCTGAATCCAGTTCATCTGGGCGGCATTGTCCGCAACTTCGTTCTCTCCGACAGTGACATATCGGACAGCCGGCATCGGCTCATCAGTCCAGTGGAGTTTCTGTCCTCCGGCGCTTACGACGGCATTGGTGAAGCCGGTCTTGGATGTATAGACCTCAATCTTAACGTCATTGAGATTCTCAAGCCCCTGTTCTGTCACAAGACTTCTCACGATGGACTTGAACACACCTGAATCACGGCTGACGGAGATGTCGTAGTCCTCTCCGCTTTCGGTGTCCGACAGCAGGATGTGCCAGTTGCGGAACTTCTTGTTCTCAAATTCGTGTTCCTTGAGTTCGATGCCTTTGAGGGAACCGGAGATTGCTTCGAACGAAGTCACCTCGCCGTTTCTCTTGGAAATGATTACACCTTTTGAGATGCGCAGAAAAATCTTCTTGGATTTTCCTGTCTCGCTGATTGGATGTAGCATGATTGATTTGCTTTATGTTGAACATTCACTTACCTCCCGATAAACGGGCGGCCTTCCTTTCCTCCGGAAGGTGACGCATTGGTTAGGCGACAATACAAGACAACAAAGGCAAGACAAAACGCACCCTGAATGGGCTGCGAATTTGCCTTGCCGTTTGTCTTTTCGCCTTACTTCGCGGATACCTACGGAGGAAAAGGATGTCAACTACTAATACATAGTTCGAGATGACATGTGCTAACAATAAATTAGTCAAATTGAAAAAACATTGGTAATTCTCACAATTTGACTAATCGTTCATTGATGGTATGTATTAACTATTCATGACGTATATACTAATCCCCATTGCATTTGGTTATACTAAAACTCAATACAAAGGATATTTTAGATATTCAGCAAATTATTATCTGAAATTGTAAGCAATAGAGATAAAAAGTCCTGTGCTCGTTTGCTTATCTCCGATAATTGCCGGTTCACCATTTTGCCTGCCATCTACCGTCGCATAATTAATGGCATAACGACCAATGCCAACAGATGCGGAAAATCTCCATACATCCAATCCTACTGAAGGTTTCAGCAGATACCCTGTACCATACGAAGAATAGTTATAGGCTCCGCCTGCAACAACATCTACGAAAGGGCTGACAATTGAATTCTTGAGGAACGAATACTTGATCTCACCAAAGAAAGGAATGATTATCTGATTCTTCACATTGAGTTTGTGTATAGGGCTATAGACTATGCCTGTACCACCACCGAGATACAATCCGTTTCCAAAGGAATATCCATGTGACGAGGATATTGAACTAAGTTCGCTGTTGTTTGCAAACAACACAGATGCCTGAATATTTGCTTTATATCCCCGGTTGTAGAGATAACTTCTATTCATCTGAGTTTGAGCAAGAATGTTACATGCAAATAATGCATAGATAACGCAGGACACTAAAAATCGTTTCATAACATCTATCAATTAATTGTTTTCAAAAAACTAATCATAATCAGGCATATTTTAGTAATATTTTCATACCGCAAATATATATTTCGTCATATTATAAGTGTTGGAGAAATGTATGAATAGGAAGATTCGTGTATCAAATAGGAAGATTTGATGACTGAATACATAGTTTATCCGGAATATGACAATATAATTCCGTTTCAGGTTGCATAAAGGCCGTCGCTGAAAAAAAAAACAACAAGCATAATGCATTTGTTGAAAAAAGCCTTTCTTGATAGTTATGAATCAAGAAAGGCATACAGCTCAGTTCAGAAGCAAGTGGTCCGACTAAAACTCAATTCCGAATGAAATCTTCGGCATCCCATAGATTGACACAGTCGTATTAGGCTTGGAAGTCACATAAAATGGGTAGGACAAGCCCAATAACAGGCCTTTACCGGATTGCAACGTCCAGCTCCAGCCTACAGACGGCTCTAATTCCGCAGCGTTACGGAACTTGCAGTCATTGTTATAATTCATGGCATGGCAAAAGCCTGCTTTCACTCCAGCGGTCGGCGTGCTGGCCTTTTCCCGGAAATAAGCATTGTATTCGACAAAGACTCTTCCGAAAGCAGGGACCTTGTCAAGCGGCAGAAAAAACGCCCCCACACCAGCACCTAAATAATGATGGCTGTTAAACATGTATCCATGGGATGTCTCCACACCTTGCCACACTATATAATGATTCGTGTACAAGGCATTACCCTTATAGCCTCGGCTCCTGAAGTTTGAGATATCGTCTTTTGGATATGAACTTTGAGCCGATAACCCTACCACAAAAGTGACAAGGAATGATATGAATAAAATAATCTTTTTCATCGCAACGATAGTTACTTAGTCAACAGATATCACGCATGCTACAATCATAGAGCACAAAGCCGTTAGAAATAAGATTTTTGTTTTCATGCAAACGATTTTAAAAGTTATCATATAGCAAATTTATTCTGCTACAAGATATTATTGTTGCAGAAATGTATGAGCAGGAAGATTCGTGTATCGAACAGGAAGATTTGATGACTGAATACATGGTTTATCCGGAATATGAGAATAAAATACTGTTTCGAGTTGCACCATCGTCTCGGCGGTATTGGCCGTCGACAAGAATCTTCTTCCTTTCTTGCACGTTTATGTTTTTTTCTATAACTTGCCACTGATTATCAGTGATGTTGGTTGAATACATCTTTATAACTTAATTGTCTTATAATTTAAAGCCACAAAAAATGTATCCAATTAAATAGTAATAATCAATTATTTATAAGCATGTAACAAAAGGATTGATTCATTTCAAAACATCTTCTAAATGAGATTGACATTCTTAAAAAAATGGTTGTACCTCTCCGTAGCGGCATACGTCATTTATGCGTTGCTATGGAGCGCCATCTATGTCGGTCACAACGTTTGGTCTATAAATATAAACGGATTTTTCGTAGACTTCGGGTATTGCGCCACGTTCACTCTTACCAGTCTACTTCTTGAATATTTTTTGCAAAACAAGAAAGAGCCACAACGAATAACGCCAAATAGACTAATTATCAACGGTTTTTTAACAATCTGCATAAATCTTCTAATTGCTGTTTTATATGAGACGTTTATCGCTGAATTTATATATAAACCTGAAACAGATGACTTTTGGGGAAGTTTATATATTTTTTGCATCGTTGCCAGTTTTGTAGCCGAATTCCATGTGTTACGAGAATACACAGATATCGTCATCAAGCAAAAAGAGGAGAATCTTCTTTTGACCAAAAGACTTCTCAAATCACAAATGGATCCTCACTTTGTCTTTAACTGCCTTAATATCCTTTCAGGGTTGATAGAAGAAGATTCTGAAAGGGCAGAACGGTTCATCATTTCTCTGTCAAGGATATACAGATATATCATCAACAGCCTTGATAAAGACATCGTCCCGATTTCGGAGGCGATGAGCTTCGCTAAAGAATACGTGTCAATCATGCAGACCCGCTACCCGTCAAGCATAGACTTTTGTGACAGCGGTCTTGAATGCCGCAGCGATGAGAAGATTCTGACGATGAGCATGCAGCTGCTGATAGAGAATGCTGTCAAGCATAACAGCCCGTCACCGGAGCACCCGCTGCGGATTTTGGTCTTCAAGCGTGGAGACAGACTTGTGGTAAGCAATAGCCTGTTCAATAACAGCCAAGGCCCAGTGCCCAGCACGTCACGCGATGGTATAGGGCTTAAGAACCTGCGACAGAGATATTCAATGGAATGCGGCAAGAATCCAGAGATAAGCATAACCGGAGAGGGCGACAAGCGTTTTTTCGAGGTTGGCCTTCCTATAATCAAATCATTATGAAAGCACTGATAATTGAAGACGAGGAAATAAGCTTCCGAAGGTTAAGACGTATGATTCATGAACTCCGGCCCGATATGGAGATAGACGGGCCTTTGACGACCACTTCGGAAGTCATATCGAGACTTTCGGAACATTCAGGGTATGACCTGATATTCTCAGACATAAGACTGCGAGGCCAAGAGGTGTTCAGCGCCTTTCAAACAGTGATGCCTGAATGCATGGTCATATTCACTACTGCCTATGACGAATATGCGCTCAAGGCGTTCAAGAGCAATGGTGTTGATTACCTTCTCAAGCCTATTGATAATGAAAGCCTTTCAGCTGCGATTAAGAAAGCGGAGAGCATTGCAGGAAAGAATGTTCCAAGCAAGAGCAATATTGATGCTGCCATCGGCGAACTCCGGTCCTACAGGGAGCGAATATTGATCTGGAGAGGCGAAGATCTGATCCCTGTCAATGTGAATGACATCCTGTATTTTTATTTCGACCAGCGGCACGTGTATGCCAAGTCTACGGACGGTGACATCCATTCCGTCCAATTCACGATGCACGAGTTAGAGAGCGAACTCGATCCGAAGATGTTTTTCAGGCTCAACAGGCAATACATTGCGAACATCTGTTCAATAGCAAGAATAAGCATGTTCTTCAACTCCCGTCTCCTGATTCGCCTTAGGGGATGTGACCAGCCATTGACACTGAGCAAGGAAAAATCAACGGAACTACAAAGGTGGCTGGACAGATAAGACTTATACTTCTTTAATAAGCGATTGCCATAGGCCGATAAAATATTTATATTTGCATTGCGTAAATATTCGCAACACACTGCGTAAAATGTAAAACACATGTATAAAAGAGCTGAATAAACTTCGTTGAAGGAATATTTTTGCCCTCATTCATGTTCATCCGATTTATATCCTCACCCTGTTTTTAATAGATAGTTTATTCAAGTTTTGCTAGTGAGTTAAGCTACATTTTCGATGATTTCTTGCTGGTCTGTTCAGTAAAAGTGCTACAATACGGAGGAGATGTATAGTCAAACTGCCAATAATTGAGAATTGACCTTTGGCGTTTTCGAAATTTACTGTAAATTTGCAGTGGATTTCGAAAGTGGAATATTATGAATGCTTACGTAAAACGGGATTTGTATCTTAACCGACTGATTGTC
>OHKQ01000655.1_pt1 | contig 15294 bp, 17 predicted proteins | sample 1568891 | NCBI WGS metagenome assembly OHKQ01 (sample SAMEA3879596, study PRJEB24766) | human gut metagenome | biome: human-associated habitat; feature: feces | place: USA | collected 1985/1987 | reverse complement strand
GGAAACATATCCAATTCTTGCTTGAAAACTATCAAAAATTGATATACTATTTATTTTGAATAGTTTTAATAGGGATTTACAGTGATTTTCATATATTTTAACGAGGTGATCATGAAAGAATATATTGCAAAGGAATACAAATATACACAATCAAAATGTAAGAAATTTCCGGCGACTACATATTATACAGTGTTTTTTATTACTGCCGGAAAATGTACATGCAGAAGCAGGGAGAAAACATATTTTTGTGCAACGGAAGAAATCATACTGGTCAATCCGGGTACATCGGTAGAAATTGAATATCCGGCGTCGAAAACTCCGCTGCATTTTCTTCAGATTTCGTTTTCTGCAGAACTGCTGAAACGTTTGTCTGATGAACAAACGGATCTGGAGTCCTGCTTTCATGTGGTTCCATATCAGGTTGTAGTCATTCAGGCAGAATCAGAAATCAGTATGCTGATAAAAAATCTTTCGAAAAGGCTTCTGACTCTTCCAAAAGAAACGACAGATTTCGGGCATGCACTGTTTCAGGACAGTATTCTGTCAATGCTGATCGTGCTGCTTTTACGTGCCTGTATTCATGTGGAATTTCACACAAAAAGTAAAACACGATCCCGACTTGCACTGGATGATATTTTTATTTTTATCAAACATCATCTGTACGAAGAAATTTCACTGGAACGTCTGGAAAAGGAATTTTTTATCAGTAAATATCATATTTCCAGAGAATTTAAACGGCAGACAGGAATCACCGTTCATCAGTATATTGTCAAAGCGAAGCTGGATCTGTGCAAACGGCTTCTGGAAAAGGGATATCCTATGACGGAAATCTATAAAATATGTGGACTTGGAAACTATAATAACCTGTTTCGGGCATTTAAAAGGGAGTTTGGAATCACACCAGGAGAATATGTGCGTCAATTCCAGGAGAGACAGAAAACTAAATCTGATGTTCATTAAAATGATTGTTCTCCATAAAACGGGTGACGGTGTCAAGCATTTCCTGTGGTGTGTAGGACTTCACGGTTCCTTTTTTATTATGAGGGAGGGAGTCGCTGTTCATGTTCTTTTTGAACTCATTCGGAGTCTGCCCGGTATATTTTTTAAATGCATTATTCATATAGCGGTAATCCGAAAATCCGCAGCCGTAGCAGATATCAATCAGAGAAAGTTCACCTTTCATCAGCAGTGCTTTTGCATTGAGATACCGGGTGTAGGTCAGAAATTCACTGAAAGAACGGTGCAGATTTTTCTGAATAAAATGTGATAAATAAGAGGCGGAGAGCTGCATGTGTTTTGCCAGGTCAGACAGAGTCACTCTTTCGGCAGAATGTTCCTCAATGTAACCAATGATTTCAGAGAGCTGGCTGTTTCTCTTGGTAGTGAGCGCAAGTTTGTCTCCATACATTTCATAGTAAGCGCAGCTCTGCAGGATGTCATGCACCATAATGTTGATCAGACCGGCACACTCCAGCTGGTAATAAGGCGCCTGCAGGAGATAAATCTTTAAAAGTTTGCAAAACGAGTAGGTGAACAGTCGCTCATTTTTACTCAAAAGTGTATTTTCCAGAAAGCTGATATGACTCATCTGCGGAAAATATCCTTCAAAATACTGTGGAAGAATATGAAGGGAGAGCAGGGTGGACGGCGCTTTCTCCGAAATAATCTCGTGGAGCTCGTTGGCGTTGATCAGGATGATATCTTTTTCAGAAAAAGACGTAGTATTGCCGTTGATGTTGAATGCCGGATCTCCTTTTAAGACCAGGATCAGCTCAATTTCCGGGTGCAGGTGGGCAGCACGGTATCCTACATCATAGACGGACAGATTCATATTTTTAATTTGGGGATGGTGGATATTTTCAATTTCCAGATGCATAAGAGAACTCCTTTTTTATTGTTGCTTCTATCATAATATAGTGCGCTTTATTATTCAATCAAATTCATAAAACAGCAGGAAAGTGATAGGAAGAAAGCTTAATTGACATATAAAAGAAAACAGGGGATGTGTATAGTAGAACATGTATTGAGCAGAAAGAAAATGTTAAGGAGAGGCTGATTATGAGATTATTAGAACCAATTAAAGTGGGAAAGATCGAGCTGAAAAACAGAGTGATGTTTCCGCCGATGACAACAGGATATGAAGGCAGAGACGGCACAATTGTAGAACAGAGCTTTAACTTCTATAAGAGACTGGCAGAAGGTGGCGTGTCCTATATTGTATTGGGAGATGTTGCTCCTGTAAATACAATCTCACCGACACCGAAGCTGTTCCATGACGGACAGATCGAAGCATTTAGAAAACTGGCAGATGCAGTTCATGAATTTGACTGTAAACTGGGAATCCAGATTTTCCATCCGGAGTATGATGTAGAGGCACTGGCTGAATTATTCCGCAAAGGGGATATGGAAGGCGGACGTGCAAAAATGCGTCATGATATGGTACATTTCATTCAGGAAGTGACGGAAGAGCAGTTGAACAGTATTTTGGATAAGATCGGGGAATGTGTAAAACGTGCACAGTCAGCCGGAGTTGATATTATAGAAGTACACGGAGACCGTCTGATCGGATCATTCTGTTCGACATTGATCAACCGCAGAACAGATTCCTACGGCGGAAGCTTTGAAAACAGAATTCGTTTTGCACTTCGCGTGGTGGATAAGATCAGAGAAGTGGCACCGGATATCTGTATTGATTATAAATTACCTGTAGTAACAGAAAACCCACTGCGCGGAAAAGGCGGTCTGATGATCGATGAGGCAGTAGAGTTTGCAAAAATTCTGGAGAGATCCGGAGTGGATATGATTCATGTAGGACAGGCAAACCATACAGGAAATATGAACGATACGATTCCTGCGATGGGAACACAGCCATATTGTTTCATGTCAAAATATACCAAACAGATCAAAGAAGCAGTCTCTATTCCGGTATCCTCAGTGGGACGTATCGTCACACCGGAGAACGCAGAAGCACTGATCGAAAATGGTGTCTGCGACATCGTGGGTCTGGGACGCTCTCTTCTGGCAGATCCGGATTATGTAAAGAAACTCGAAGCAGGAGAAGGAAGACGCATCCGTCACTGTATGATGTGCAATAAGGGATGTACAGATGCGATCCAGAACCGAAAATTCTTAAGCTGCGTACTCAATGCGGAAAACGGATATGAGTATGAGAGAACGATCACTCCTTCCGATGAGAAGAAAAAAGTAGTTGTGATCGGCGGTGGAGTTGCAGGTATGGAAGCAGCGAGAGTTGCAAGTGTAAAAGGTTATGAGGTTGTTCTGTTTGAAAAAGAAACGACACTTGGCGGTCAGCTCAACATTGCATCGGTTCCTCCGAGAAAATCTGAGATGAACCGTGCACTCCGCTATCTGACAAATGAGATGAAAGAGCTGCATGTAGACTTACGTCTTGGAAGAACAGCAGATGCAGAGATGATCCTGGCAGAGAATCCGGACAATGTGATCGTGGCAGCAGGAGCGCACAATGTGATTCCGCCGATCGAGGGAAGTAAAATGCCGCATGTATTTGATGCATGGAAAGTATTGAATCATGAGGAACTTCCGAGCGGACGTGTGGTTGTGATCGGAGGCGGTCTGGTCGGAGCAGAGACAGCAGAGCTTCTTGCAGAGATGGGATGTCAGGTTTCTGTAGTAGAGATGATGGAAGAAATCGCAAAAGAAGAATCCAAGACAGTAAGACCGGTATTGTTTGAGAGCTTTGAAAAATATCAGGTTCAGCTGCTGACAGGAACAAAAGTAACAGCCATTACAGCAAACAGTGTGGAAGCAGAAAATGCAGAGGGCAAAGTGTCTCTTCCTTGTGACTACGTAGTACTCGCAGTGGGAGCAAGACCGAATCTGTTTGACGCACAGGCACTGGAAGATAAAGGCGTACAGGTGAGCTTTGTCGGAGACTGCAATGAGAGAGCAGCAGATATCAATCGTGCAGTAGAAGAAGGGTATCTGGCAGCAAACGTTTTATAAAAAACGTACAGGTGGATGAAACATCCTTCTTTCGCATATACATGAAACAGAGTATATGCGAAAGGGGATGTTTTTTTGCGGTTCAAAAAGGTATTGGGGATACTGCGGACAAAGATCCGTCTGCTGCTGATGATCGGGGTACTTCTGGCGGCGGCAGCAGGATGTCAGTTTGCCGGAGAGTATCTGCACAGTCATTATATTCGGGAGGAAGCATCTGAGACCTCCGGAAATATATCAGAGAAAAAGACGGTTGTGATTGATTCCGGACACGGGGGAAAAGATCCCGGAAAAGTCGGGATCAACGGGGCGCAGGAAAAGGAACTCAATCTGCAGATCGCAGAAAAATTGAAGAAATATCTGGAGGAACATCAGATCACGGTGGTGATGACACGTACAAAGGATGAGGGACTTGCAGATTCTCAGGTGGAAGATCTGAAAGCCAGAGTAGAGTTGATCGACAAAGAATCTCCTGCACTTGCAGTCTGCATTCATCAGAACAGTTATCCACAGGAAAGCGTAAGAGGACCACAGATTTTTTATTTTGCGCACTCGAAGGAGGCAAAGAAAGCAGCAGAGGTAATGCAGACAGAGCTGAAAAATTTCGATCAGGAGCATGCCAGAGAGATTAAGGGAAATACTACATACTATATGCTGAAAAATACAAAGTCACCAATTGTGATCGTAGAATGTGGATTTTTAAGCAGCCCGGTGGAGGCAGGGATGTTGATCGATGAGGCGTATCAGCAGAAGCTTGCCCAGGCAATCGGCAATGGAATCCTGAAATATGTTGAGCGCTGATAAGAAAAATGGTATAATGAAAGCTATGGAAACGATAATTAAGAAAATAGACAAAAACCAAATAGACGAAGATGCAATACGAGAAGCGGGAGAGATTCTCAGAGAAGGAGGACTTGTTGCATTCCCAACAGAGACAGTTTACGGATTGGGGGCGAATGCACTGGACGAGGAGGCAGCGAAAAAAACATATGAAGCAAAGGGCCGTCCTTCTGATAATCCACTGATCGTTCATATTGCAGATATGGAGCATCTGGAACGAATTACAGAGAGCATACCAGAGGCAGCTTATACATTGGCGCAGCATTTCTGGCCGGGTCCATTGACCATGATTCTTCCAAAGTCAGAGGAAGTGCCTTTACAGACCACGGGTGGACTTCATACCGTGGCTGTCCGAATGCCGAGTCATCCGGTGGCGATGGCTTTTATCGAAGCAGCTGGTGGATATATTGCAGCACCAAGTGCGAATCTGTCAGGCAAGCCAAGCCCTACTCTCGCCAAATTCGTAGCGGAGGACATGGATGGCAGAATTGACATGATCATTGACGGGGATGGAATCGAGATCGGACTGGAGTCTACGATTGTAGACCTGACCGGAGAGAAGCCAATGATACTCAGACCGGGTTATATTACCAGAGAGATGTTAAAGGATGTGCTGGGTGAAGTAGAAGTTGACCGCACGATTCTTTCTGCTGATTCAAAGGAGCCGCCCAAAGCTCCAGGAATGAAATACAGACACTATGCGCCCAAGGGAGAGCTTACTATTGTGGAGGGTGATCCCAAGAAGGTAGCAGCGTATATCAATGAACAGACAGCGGCTCATAAGAGCAGAGGCGAGAAGACAGGAATCATCGGAACCAGTGAAATGGCAAAGAAATATCAGGCAGACAGCATTAAGATTGCCGGCAGCAGGGATGATGAGGAAGCCATTGCCAGACAGTTGTATACATTCCTGAGAGAATTTGATGATGAGGATGTCGCATTCATGTATTCAGAGGCTTTTGACTCGACAGGAATGGGACAGGCAATCATGAACAGACTGCTCAAGGCAGCAGGACACAAGGTAGTCAATGTGTAGGAATCCTGCACTGACATATATAGGAAGAATGAGGAGAAAAGAATATGATAGCATTAGGTTGTGACCACGGTGGATTTGCATTGAAGGAAGAAGTGAAGGCTCATTTACAGAAGAGAGGTCTGGAAGTAAAGGATTGTGGATGCTACAGCACAGAATCCTGTGATTATCCTGTATTTGGACATGCAGCTGCCCAGGCAGTAGCAGATGGAGAGTGTGAGAAGGGTATTGTAATCTGTACGACAGGTATCGGCATCTCTATCTCTGCCAACAAGGTAAAAGGCATTCGCTGTGCATTGTGCAGCGATTCTCTGTCAGCAAAAATGACAAGACTTCATAATAATGCCAACATGCTGGCAATGGGAGCTGGAATCGTGGGAACCAATCTGGCTTTGGACATTGTAGATACATTCCTGGATACAGAATTCTCAGGTGAGGAACGTCATCAGAGAAGAATCAATCTCATTGAACAGTAATAATCATTTATCAATATAGTACAAGAAGGAGAAAGAAACATGGCAAAAGTAGTAGTAATGGATCATCCGCTTATTCAGCACAAAATCGGTTATATCAGAAGAACAGACACAGGTACAAAGGATTTCAGAGAGACCATCGCAGAAATCGCAAACCTCATCTGCTATGAGGCAACAAGAGATCTGAAATTAAAGGATGTTGAGATTGAGACACCAATCTGCAAGACCACTGTAAAAGAACTGGCAGGTAAGAAGCTGGCAGTTGTTCCGATTCTGAGAGCAGGTCTTGGAATGGTAGATGGTGTACTGCAGCTGGTTCCGGCAGCAAAAGTAGGTCATATCGGACTGTATCGTGATCCTGAGACTCTGGAACCGGTAGAGTACTATTGCAAGCTTCCGGCAGACTGCGCGCAGAGAGAGGTATTCGTAGTAGATCCCATGCTGGCAACAGGTGGTTCTTCTGTAGCGGCTATCAAGCTTTTAAAGGACAGAGGATGCAAGAATATTCATTTTATGTGCATTATCGCAGCACCAGAAGGTGTTGAGAGAATGAAGAAAGAGCATCCTGATGTAGATATCTACATTGGCTCTCTGGATGAGAAATTAAATGAGCATGGTTATATTGTTCCGGGACTTGGAGATGCAGGAGACAGAATTTTCGGTACAAAATAATGTGAAAAACAAACGGGAGACAGCATGAAAAGACAGGACTATATTACATGGGATGAATATTTTATGGGAGTTGCTAGACTATCCGCCAGACGTTCCAAAGATCCCAATACCCAGGTAGGATGCTGTATCGTCAGCAATACAAACCGTATCCTGTCTATGGGATATAATGGATTCCCCAATGGCATTGGAGATGACGAATTCCCATGGGAACGCGAAGGCGAAGAATACGATACCAAGTATCCTTATGTGACTCACAGTGAACTGAATGCAATTCTCAATTACCGGGGAGGAAGCCTGGAAGGCGCCAAGCTTTATGTGTCTCTTTTCCCGTGTAATGAATGTGCAAAGGCAATTATTCAGGCTGGTATAACAACAGTTGTGTATGGAGAGGACAAGTATCCGGACAGTGTATCTGTAAGAGCATCCAAGAGGATGTTCGATGCAGCGAAAGTGCGTTATTATCCGTATCATAGAACCGGACGCCACATTGATCTGGAGCTATAGAATACGTATAGGGGGAGAAGGTTACGGGAAGGGATAACAGGCAGGCACGAAAAAGAATAGCTGCATTGATTCTGTGCCTGGCAATGACGACGGCTGCAGCAGGTGGAATGCCAATGACCACGCATGCAGAGACCACTTTGCAGAAGCTGCAGAAAGCAAAGGAAGAGAAGAATAAGACACAGCAGGCTAAAGACAATACACAGGAGAGAAAGGATTCCCTGGAAATCACACAGAATTCTCTACTGGGACAGCTGAGCAGTCTTAATGATGATCTGGAACAGATTGGTAATAAGCTGCAGGGGCTGGAACAAAATATTACGGATAAAGAAGCACAAATCTCCAGGACTCAGGATGAGCTGGCAGAAGCTGTACGTATTCAGGATGAGCAGTATGCTGCCATGAAGATACGTATTAAATACATGTATGAACGGGGAAATGACAATTATCTGGAGCTTCTGTTCACTGCCGGAAGTTTCAGTGATTTTCTGAGTAAAAGTGAGTATGTGGAGAGACTGCACAGTTATGACCGCCGTATGCTGGAGCAATATCAGGAAGCAAGACGCCAGGTAGAAGAGACACAGAGCCGTCTGGAAGAGGAACTGGCGAGTCTGGAAGATCTGCATGAGCAGACCCAGGAAGAACAGGGTAAGGCTTCTGAAAAGGTGAAGCAGACAGCTGACAGTGTAGCTGATTATGCCAATCAGATACAGGATGCAGAGGCGACCATAGACCAGCTTGAGGATATGATCTCACAACAGGAGAATGATATTGCAGCCCTGCAGAAGCAGTATGAGGAAGAGCTTGCCTTATCCAGACTGGCAGCACAGTCTGCATGGCGTGATATTTCAGAAGTTACATTTGAAGAAGGAGACCGTTATCTGCTTGCCAATCTGATCTATTGTGAAGCAGGAGGCGAGCCTTATGCAGGACAGGTCGCAGTAGGTGCAGTTGTCATTAACCGTGTGCTGAGTTCAAGATATCCCAATACAGTCGTGGGGGTTATCTATCAGAATAAGCAGTTCTCGCCGGTAGCAAGCGGACGACTGGCACTGGCACTGGCAAACAATAAGGCAACGGCCAGCTGTTATCAGGCAGCCGATGAAGCAATGAGCGGTATCACGAATGTAGGGCAGTGTGTATATTTCAGAACTCCGATAGAAGGACTGACCGGACTGCGGATTGGGGGACATATATTCTATTAATGATGAGAAAATTTTATGGCGCAGCATATACAGATGTTGGAACTGTAAAGACTGTAAATCAGGACAGCCTTATGATAAGGATTGCTGATATTGGTATGCATAAGACAGCATTTGCAGTAGTGTGTGACGGTATGGGTGGTCTACAGCAGGGAGAGCTGGCAAGTGCAACAGTGGTAAGAGCCTATGAGAAATGGTATGAAGAGGAATTGCCTGAACTTCTGGAGCAAAGCCATACAGAGAAAGTATTTGCCAATACACTTGAAGATACATGGGGCAGGATTGCCCTGGAGTGTAATGAGAAGATCAGAAAATATGGACACAAACAGGGTGTGAATCTGGGGACGACTCTGACCGCAATACTTCTAGCCGGACAGGTATATTATATTCTGCATGTCGGTGATGGCAGGGTATATGAGTTTACCGGGAAAGGCACAAAGATTTTGACAAAAGATCAGACTTATGTGGCAAGAGAAGTAGAACTGGGGCACATGACAGTAGAACAGGCAAAAAATGACAGTAGGAAAAGCGTATTGCTACAGTGCATTGGGGTAAATGAGACATTGCGGCCGGATTTTATGATGGGAGAAATACCAGAAAATGCAGCATTTCTTGTGTGTACAGACGGATTCTGGCATGAACCTCCACGGGAAGTGTTGTATCGAACCTGTTATGAAGACATGCAGATGCTGGAGTGGATGCCACAGAATAATAAACAAAATGCAGCAAGTATGCAGGAAACATTAAAAGGTCTGGCTTCCAGAAGCAAACAGCGGGGAGAGAGGGACAACCTTTCAGCAATTCTCATACAGGTAAAATAAATGGGACGAGGATTATTCCTTGTCCCATTTGTCTATATAAGAAGTCAGTGTATCAAATTTATCTTCGTAAATAATGCGAAGCAGCGAGTCCACATGGCGTAGTGCAAGTGTAATCTTAGAGGAATCACATAACTGCCGCTCGGCTGCAAGTGCCAGCTCATCCAAATCCAGAACTTTGGTAAATCCATCAGGATAGACAACGACATCAGCAAGCAGGTCTGTAACAATAAGACTGTTGGTATCTTCCTGAAAATCATAATCTACAATGTCGCAGTACCAGTACATAAGACTATTATCCGCCCTGTAGAATTTACTGACTTTAAATCCGTGTTTGAGAAAATAGCAGGAGAATCCATGATGCAGTTCTCTCTTGGGCTTGAGGGTGTTCCATTTGGTAATGATGATGTCATCTGTAAGTTCAAGAACCTTATCATCTTTTAATAAAACACATTCCTCGGGAATCATTCGTTTCCGATAAAGTACAGGGTTATCCTTCATAGGGTACGTTCTCCTTTCAATTTTGGGGTTATTTTATCGCATTTAGGGAAGCATTACAAGTAGATGCGGACAAAATCAGGATTAAAAATGTGTTCACATGGACAATATAAACATAATTAGTTGGTATAATTATGCAAATAATAAAAATAGAATAAATAACACGAAAAAAACAGTCATTTGCTAGACAGAAAAAGTGAAAGTCGGTATAATTATATTCAGATATCGAAAGAAGGGAGCAGAAAATGAGAGACGGGAAGAAAGATCGGTCTAAGGTATACCAGTCATTTGCACTGGTTACACAATTTGGCATAACGATGCTTGTTCCTATCGCATTATGTTCATTTCTGGGGTGGTATCTGGATCAGAGGTTAGGAACAGAATTTCTTTTTGTTCTGCTTTTTTTTGTGGGCGCATTGGCAGGATTTCGGAATATTTTTATTTTGGCGCGAAAGGTGTATGAAAATAAGGATACTCCAAATAATGATTATGCGTCTGTAAGAAGCAGGCTTGCGAAAGAGAAAGGGCAGACTGACCATGTTCTAATCAGCAAAAAGGGAGATGGAAGAAATGCGCAGGCTTCGAGACATCAATAGTGCACTGCCAGGGTTAATGCTTGGAATCATTGTATGCGGTGTAATCAGTGAAATAGCAGGCGTCTTCCTTGTAGCAGATAAGCTAAACTATACCATAGGACTCTGGATCGGGGTTCTGACTGCACTTGGCATGGCATTGCATATGGCATATGTCCTGGATCGTGTGCTGGATCGGGGTGAAAAAGGGGCGCAGGCAGCAGTGGCAAGACACAGCATCATACGTTATCTTGCAGTGATTCTTGTGCTTGGGGTTCTGATGATAACTGAAGTAGGCAACCCCATAGCGGCATTTGTAGGAATTATTGGACTTAAAGTATCTGCATATATACAGCCGCTTTTTGCAAAGCTGTCCCACAGGAAAGAAAAAACTGAATAAAGAATAGAAACAGGAGGTGAGTTTATGGAAGCAGGAATTTTGATATAGATTTTATGATACATGGAGTATTCCAGTACAGTTTCTTTGGTCATACAGTATGGATAACAACCACGCATGTATGCCTGTTCATAGTAATGATGATGCTGGTCATCTTCTGTCTATGCGCAAATCGGGCGGTTAAGCATGCAAGTGAAGTCCCAGGTGGTTTTCAGAATGTGGTGGAACTGATCGTGGAGAAGCTTGATGGCATGGTAAACGGTGTAATGGGTAAGAATGGAGCCGCTTTTGCCAACTATATCGGTATTCTCTTCATGTTCATACTGTTGAGCAACATATCGGGACTGTTTGGACTTAGACCGCCAACAGCAGATTATGGTGTGACACTTGCATTAGGTCTGATTACTTTTACCTTGATCACATTTAATAAGTTCAAGTATCAGAAGGTATCAGGTGTCATTAAGGGATTGTGTGATCCATGGCCTATCTGGGCACCAATCAATATCATCGGAGATATCGCAGTACCGATTTCTCTGTCTTTGCGTCTGTTCGCCAATGTCCTTTCGGGAACAGTTATGATGGCATTGATCTATGGATTACTGGGATTTATTGCTACAGCATGGCCTGCAGCACTTCATGTGTATTTTGATTTGTTCTCAGGAGCAATTCAGACGTATGTATTCAGTATGTTGACCATGACATACATTAATAATGCAATTGAAGGATAATTTATAACATAAGGAGGAACTATTACATGGAATTTAATTCAAACTTTATCTTAGGTTGTTCAGCAATCGGCGCAGGTCTGGCAGTTATCGCCGGTATCGGACCTGGTGTTGGTCAGGGTATCGCAGCAGGACATGCAGCAGCAGCAGTAGGAAGAAATCCGGGAGCAAAATCAGATATTACATCTACCATGCTTCTTGGACAGGCAGTTGCCGAGACAACAGGTCTGTATGGTCTGTTGGTTGCTATGCTTCTGTTATTCGTTAAGCCTTTAGTTCCCTAAGCCCGAACTTAGGAGTAAAAATGAAGAAAGGAGGCTTACAGCATGATACTTGCTACTGAAACGGAAGGATTAAGCCGTTTGTTCGATCTGGATTTTCAGCTTCTTGCAGATGCATCCCTGATGATCATAGCCATGTTCTTTCTTTTTATGTTTGCATCACATTATCTGTTCAATCCTGTAAGAAAAATGCTTCAGGACAGACAGAATAAGATAAAAGGTGAACTGGAACAGGCTGCGCAGGATCAGGAAAGCGCCAAGGAGAGCCGCAGGCTCTATGAAGAGAAGCTGGCAGCAGTAGAAAAAGAAGCTGAAGCGATTCTGGCAGATGCCCGTAAACGCGGCATGGAGAATGAAGCAAGAATTGTCGCAGAGGCTAAGGAAGAAGCTGCAAAGATCGTGGATCGGGCCAAAGTAGAGGCAGAGCTTGAAAAGAAGAAGATGGCAGATGAGGTAAAACGCGAAATGGTTGCAGTTGCATCTGTTATGGCAGCAAAGATTGTTGCAGCGAATATAGATGCCAATGCACAGCATGAACTCATTGAGGAAACATTGAAAGAAATAGGTGATAGCACATGGCTAAGCTGATTTCCAAAACATACGCAGATGCGTTATTTGAACTTGCCATAGAAGAGAATCAGACGGTCAGCTTCAGACAGGAGGTAGAGAGCCTTCAGCAGATTCTGAGGGATAATGAGGAGTTTCATAAATTCATGAATCATCCCAAAATTCCCAAGGAAGAGAAAAAAGCTGCACTTGAGAATATCTTTCGCGGCAGAATAGATAATGAGCTGCTCGGTTTCCTCATTACCATCGTGGATAAGGACAGATATGGAAAGATTGAAGAAATTCTGGATACTTTTATTGCGGAAGTGAAGGAATACAACCATATCGGTACAGTGGATGTAACAACTGCTGTTGATTTATCCGCACAGGAGAAAGAGGATATCGAAAAGCGTCTGTTGGATACCACGGATTATGAGCAGATTGAATGTAATTATACAGTTGATCCTATACTGATCGGCGGTATGATCATTCGAATCGGAGATCGTGTAGTAGACAGCAGTATTCGTACAAAGCTGGATAAAATGGAGCGGGAGCTTATGGCAATCCAGCTGGTATAGAACTATGATGAAATAAACAAGAAAGGTGCGAAGATCCATATGAATTTGAGACCAGAAGAAATCAGTTCTGTGATTAAGGATCAGATTAAGAGGTATGCTTCTGACCTGGAAGTATCCGATGTGGGTACAGTTATTCAGGTAGCAGATGGTATTGCCCGTGTGCACGGACTTGAGAAAGCAATGCAGGGTGAACTTTTGGAATTCCCCGGTGAAGTATATGGTATGGTCATGAACCTGGAGGAAGATAATGTTGGTGCAGTATTATTGGGAAGCGCCAGCAGTATTAATGAAGGTGACACTGTAAAGACTACAGGACGAGTAGTAGAAGTACCTGTAGGAGACGCAATGCTTGGACGAGTAGTGAATGCACTGGGACAGCCAATTGATGGTAAAGGTCCTATCCAGACAGACAAATATCGTCAGATCGAAAGAGTCGCTTCCGGCGTTATCACCAGAAAATCTGTTGATACCCCACTACAGACTGGTATTAAGGCAATTGATGCCATGGTACCTATCGGAAGAGGACAGCGTGAACTTATCATTGGTGACAGACAGACCGGTAAAACGGCAATTGCCATTGATACGATTATCAACCAGAAGGGACAGAATGTAAAATGTATTTATGTTGCAATTGGTCAGAAAGCATCTACTGTTGCAACAATTGTGAAGACTCTTGAAGAGTTCGGAGCTATGTCTTACACCACAGTAGTAGCATCTACTGCAAGTGAATTGGCACCGTTACAGTATATAGCACCGTATGCGGGCTGTGCGATCGGTGAGGAATGGATGGAGAATGGAGAAGATGTACTTGTCATTTATGATGATTTAAGTAAGCATGCTACTGCATACCGTACACTCTCCCTGCTTCTGAGACGTCCACCCGGCCGTGAAGCATATCCTGGTGACGTATTCTATCTGCATTCCAGACTGCTTGAAAGAGCTGTTCGTATGAGTGATGAATACGGCGGAGGTTCCCTGACAGCACTTCCTATTATTGAGACACAGGCAGGAGATGTATCTGCATACATCCCAACCAATGTTATCTCTATTACAGATGGTCAGATATTCCTGGAAAGCTCTCTGTTCTTCTCAGGTCAGAGACCTGCTGTCAACGTTGGTTTGTCAGTATCCCGTGTAGGTGGTGCAGCACAGACTAAGGCTATGAAGAAGGCAGCCGGAAGTATCCGTATTGATCTGGCGCAGTTCAGAGAGATGGAAGTCTTTACACAGTTCAGCTCTGATCTGGATGATTCTACGAAACAGCAGCTGGAATATGGTAAGGGATTAATGGAGATTCTGAAACAGCCGTTAGGAAGACCTCTGTCCATGGCAGAACAGGTCATTACATTATGTGCAGCCAATAATAAGCTGTTCATGGGTATTCCTACTAAGGACGTGAAGAAATTCCAGATGGATATGCTCGATTATGTAAGAGATCATAATGGCGAGATCATTCATGAACTTGAAGATAAGAAAGTCCTGACAGATGAACTTGTAGAAGAAATCATCAGAACTGTTAAGGAAATGAAATCAGCGCAAATGTAATCAATGCAGATGTAATCTGCATGTAACAGAAAGGTATTTGTAATATGGCAAACACTAAGGAAATTCAAACCAGAATGAGAAGCATTCAGGATACAATGAAGATTACCAATGCCATGTATATGATTTCTTCATCCAAGTTAAAGAAGGCTAAGAAATCGCTGGAGGCATCTACAGCACATTTCTATGCTATTCAGGGCTCTATAGCCAGAATCCTGCGTCATGTTCCTGATATAGAGAACATTTATTTCGGAACAGAGACAGCACCTGACCAGAAGAGAGTAGGCTACATTGTAGTTACTGCTGATAAAGGACTTGCAGGTGCTTATAACCAGAATGTTATCAAGCTCGTGCAGAAGGAACTGGATGCGAATCCACAGGGAGAGCTATTCGTGGTTGGTCAGATAGGTCGTAATTATTTTGAAAAGAAAGGCTATAAGATACATCGCCATTTTCAGTATACGGCTCAGAATCCATCCATCCACAGAGCCAGAGTCATTGCTGAGGAGATTCTTGTCAGATACAATGAAGGTAAGCTGGATGAGGTATATATCGTATATACCAGAAGTATAAATGGAATGGACAGTGAAGCAGAAATGTTTAAGCTTCTGCCTCTGTCTAAGGCAGATTTCAGC
>OHKQ01000648.1_pt1 | contig 15421 bp, 9 predicted proteins | sample 1568891 | NCBI WGS metagenome assembly OHKQ01 (sample SAMEA3879596, study PRJEB24766) | human gut metagenome | biome: human-associated habitat; feature: feces | place: USA | collected 1985/1987 | reverse complement strand
GAGTCTACACCCAGTTTCCGGAAGAATTCCTTGTTTTTGGGCAGAAGATATTCGTAGTTGTCGATGCGGGCGACAGTCTTTTTGGCACCCAGATTGGTGGCTAGCATACAGGCAGTCATATTCCTGCTTTCGTCGGGGGTGACTGCGATGAACAAGTCCGCTTCTTTCACGCCTACCTCTTTCAGTCCCGAGATGGAAGAAGGAGAAGCTGTGACTGTCAGCAAATCGAAGTTAGCGCTAAGAGCACTTAGTTTTTCTTCGTCATCGTCCATCAGGATAATGTCCTGTTTTTCCCGGGACAATAATTTAGCCAGGTGGGTGCCTACGTTTCCGGCACCTGCGATAATTATCTTCATCTTCAGTTAGTTAATTCTTTTATTTTGCTCATGCTGGGCAGAAGCTCACATTGTTTCAGCAGTTCCTTTGTTATACTGTCTTCATCCATTCCGCAGAGCTGATATAGCTCGGGTATCGTACCGTGTTGCACGAATTTATCCGGAATTCCGATGCGTTTGATGGTCGGGGTATATGCATGGTCGGCCATAAATTCGAGTACGGCACTTCCCATTCCTCCCTGAATCGTTCCGTCTTCTATGGTGACGATGTGACGGAATTTTCGGCCTGCTTCATGCAGCAGTTCCTCATCCAGTGGTTTGAGGAATCTCAGGTCGTAGTGGGCGATGCTTTTTCCTGATTCTGCTTCGGCGCGGGCGATGGCATTGGCTGCTTTATTACCGATAGGACCTATGCTGATGACAGCCACATCCTTTCCATCTTTCAATTTTCGTCCTTTGCCTACGGGAATTTCTTCGAGCGGGCATTTCCAGTCGACCAACACACCGCGGCCACGTGGGTAGCGGAGTACGAACGGACCTTTGTCCGGCAGCTGTGCCGTGTACATCAGTCGCCGTAATTCATGCTCATCCATGGGGGAGGCGATGGTCAGATTAGGTATCGGACGCAGATAAGCCATGTCGAACGCACCATGATGCGTCGGACCATCTTCTCCTACAAGGCCCGCACGGTCGAGGCAGAGAACTACAGGAAGGTTCTGAATAGCTACATCATGGATAATATTGTCATAAGCCCGTTGCATGAACGATGAATAGATGTTGCAGAAAGGTAACAGGCCGTCTTTGGCCATACCTCCTGAGAAAGTCACGGCATGTCCTTCGGCGATGCCTACGTCGAAAGCGCGGTCCGGCATGCGGTCCATCAGTATGTTCATTGAGCAACCGCTTGGCATGGCGGGAGTGACCCCCATAATCAGTTTATTCTTTTCTGCAAGTTCCGCCAGTGTATGACCGAACACATCCTGGAAAAGCGGTGGCATTCCGTCCGTATTGGCTACAATCCGTTTTCCCGTTACAGGGTCAAATTTACCCGGAGCATGCCATATGGTGGCCTGTTTCTCTGCCGGACCGAATCCTTTTCCTTTGATGGTGTGTAGATGCAGGATTTTGGGTCCCTGCATATCTTTGATGTCATGCAGGATGCGGGCTATGTTCTTTACGTCGTGCCCGTCGATAGGGCCGAAGTAACGGATATTCATTCCCTCGAAAATGTTCTGTTGCTGGGCTGCCAGTGACTTCAGGCTGTTGCCCAGCCGTATCAGGGCTTTCCGTCGCTCTTCGTTGAGCAGACCCATTTTAAACAACAACCGTGATGTCTTGAAACGCAACTGATTGTAGCGGTTCGAGGTAGTGAGGTTAAATAAGTATTGTTTCATGCCACCTACACTGCGGTCGATGGCCATATCGTTATCGTTGAGTATAATCAGCAGATTGTTTGCGGTAGACGAAGCATTGTTCAGACCTTCGAAAGCCAGTCCGCCGCTCATGGATCCATCGCCGATTACCGCTACTACATGGCGGTCCCGTTCTCCCTTTCGTTCAGCTGCCACTGCCATGCCGAGCGCTGCCGAGATGGAGTTGGAGGCATGTCCGCAAGTGAATGTATCATATTCGCTTTCTTCGGGTGAGGGAAAAGGGCGGATTCCGCCCAGTTTACGGTTGGTAGAGAAGGCTTCCCGTCGTCCGGTCAGTATTTTATGTCCATAAGCCTGATGGCCTACATCCCATACAATACGGTCGTAAGGAGTATTGTACACATAATGCAGTGCTACGGTCAGTTCCACTACACCGAGGCTGGCCGCGAAGTGTCCCGGGTTGCACGATAGTTCCTTGATGATGTCTTGCCTCAATTCATCGCATACCTCCGGCAGCTGATCTACACTGAGTTGGCGCAGGTCTTCGGGGTAATTGATAGTGTTTAGCAAGCTATATGTTGGTTCATTCTTCATGATTCGGGCAAATTTAAATGCAAATTTAGTAAAAGAAAGCGGAAGGAGCATCTTTTTGATTGGAAATTTAATAGGTAAGGGCGGAAAGAGAGGCGGACCGATAAACTTGCGGATGGTGGGATGGTTTATAATGTGGTATCTTCTTTTGTTAACATTGTTAATGCTATTTCAAAAATGTTTTCTTCCTGTTTGCATAGAACAAGTGTTTTGCATTTAAAAGGCTTGTTCTTTGCAGACAAAAGACTTGTTTTAACATAATGTTAAATCAAACCTTTTGCTTACTAAAGAATGAAGGTCTTGAAATTGTTGATATCGAGAGGGATAATACGTTCCTTCGTTTTTCTGTACTCTGATTTATCCGCTTGAAATTATAGACGATACTTGTCAAAGTCACAATGATATTAAGGCTTTGCTAACGGACACCGGTTTTGTGTTGCAATGTTGCACCGGGGGCTCTGAATCCGGTTTAAAATGATTGGAGGGTTGTCCTGCAAGAATGAGGCATAGAGGTACTTATACGGATAAACGAAACATCCTTGTTTCTACTATCATCTGTTTCTGAAAGAATGGTGAGATGATTATTCATTCCCCTATTCCTGATTAGCCACTGTATGTGCGTGATATGCGGGTGATACAGAGGAATCCGGTAACTATCGTTTTGGGGGGTGGTTGATGAAAGCTGCGATGTCATCCATTACATAAGCGGGAATAGGGGTGGGACGGCTGTATTCAAGGGGGACTGACTTACCTTCTCCTTCCTGGAATAAATGATTGAGTCGGGGATAGGTTTTAAACATTGCCTTGGGATTCCCTGCCAGAGCGGTGTGCCATAAATCGAAATCATGCATGGTGACCTGGTAATCACGTTCGCCTTGAAGGACGAGTATGGGGAGAGCCAGTTTGCGAACTACTTCCAAAGGCTTATATTGATTGGCAAATGCCCAGTAAGCGTGTGGAAGATTCATGGGTAAAGGAATGGTGATATCGAACGTATCTGTATCCAGCTTTTTCACATTGTCCACTTGTTTTTGTAACTGAGCTATGTCTTTTTGAATATCGTTTGTGGATGGGAGTGCAGAGGCGAGATATTTTACTTGACTTATGAACAGATCTTCAAGCGGACGGGCGGCGCCTGCGAGTAAAATAATTCCTGCCGGAGTTTTATCGCTACATTGGGCGATGCGGGGAGCCAGAGTTCCCCCCAGACTATGTCCGAGGATGTAAATTCGTCTGGGATCTATAGTCGGTATTGATTCGGCAAGCTTTACTGCCGAAAGGGCGTCATCTACCGATTCTTCATCGAAAGTAATTTCTTTGCCCGCAGGCGCGCTATCGGCTCCATACACTTTGGTGCGCTTATCGTAACGGATCACGGCTATTCCGCGCTCGGCCAATCCGTACGCTAAGTCCCGGAAAGGTTTGTTGACTCCTACCGTTTCGTCGCGGTCGTTGGGACCCGAGCCATGTACTAAAATGACTACCGGCAGGTTTTTGCCGTTTTTAGGAAGAGTCAGTGTGCCGGGAAGCTTAAAGCTTCCCGTACAAATTTGTATGTCTGTTTCTTTTATTTTATCTTGTACCGATGCTGTCGGGGGAGTGGCATTTGTAGCCGGAACAGGTACGAAACGAATGGTATTCACCTTTCCGTCCGGATTGAATGCTGTGAGAAAACGTAGTGGAATACGTTCGAATTTAGCGTCGCAGTAATAAATAGTCATACCGTTTATTTGTTCGTTTTTCCACTCTCCGTGCGACTGGTACTTACCTACTTGTTGTTCCAATTGCTTGAATAGTCCGTTCAGCATTTCAACGGAAAGCATTTTCCGGATGTTATCGTCCAGATGCACATACACACTGTCTCCTTTACCTGCAATCAGTCGGTCGAGCAGTTCGGATGCCTGTTGCATACGATCCTGTGCTTGCAATACAGGGGTTGCCGCCAGCAGTAGCCATAACAGGCACATCCCTTTGAATAGATTGTTTTTTATCATAACTTGTTTATTAAGAAATCTCCGATAAAAAATAGAGTTCCGAAGAAAAAGATTCCGTAAATCAGCAAGGAGACAGAAGTCAGCCAACGGGGTTGTTTCCGCTCTCCGGCGGCACGGATACGTGCGAACGTACTGAACAAACATTCGGCGGCGGCAAACAGAACTATCAGATAGATGATCAGGTCGGTCCACGATTGCAGCCAAAGATCTTTGAGGTTACCTATCAGGCATACCAGTATCACGATGACTACAAAATATGAAATACGCATTAAGTCAGTTTTCTTTGATCCCATAGGCATCTCCTTTCTTTTTTTAAGTTCATATTCTTCCCTTTGGGGTGCTATTTCACAAACTTAAAATATTTTCTTTGAAAAAGAAGTTTTCCGGACTGATTCCGTATCCCTGTTAACAAATATTATGATAGCGGTGTCGGCCTGTCAACGAAGTTATTGCCCTTAGTTCTCTATACTCTCAAAAAGATGGAGCGTTGGTAGAGCAGCCATAAGATGACATATACGATAGATATGCTGACTAAAGAAATTAATACAGGATAGTAGGCACCCATATAAGGTTCGAGCCCATAAAACAGTGAATTTCCTATGCATCGGAAATCGAAGATGCAATCCAGCAAGTAGGCGAGGATAGAGTTCATTCCATATACTTTCAGCAGCGTCAGGTGAGAGCGGTGTTGTTTATAATCGATCCAGTAATAAAACAGTCCCATCAGCAGGAAGCAATAACCACTGCTGACCAGTACCATCGAACTGGTCCATATGGTTTTGATAACTGGAAATACGAGTCCCCATGTCCAGCCTGCGAGAACCATGCCTGCACCGATGCCAAAGTACAACCGAAGCTTATGTTTACCTTCTGTTGCATCTTTGGCAATGTAACCGGCAAACAATCCGGTCATTACAGTGACTATAAAATTCAGGCTGCTCAGTATCCATGTATAATAGTAACCTTCAGCAAAAATGATGGTTCCGTTTTCTACGGAAGCTCCGTCCCGGAAACGTCCCAATACAGTCCGGTCGATCCATTCTGCCAGATTACCTTCGGGAGTATAATTGCCACCTCCGTAGCCATCGATGCTGATGAACTTCATGGCAGCCCAATAAATGAGTAGCAATGCAACGCAGAGAACGATTTGAGTTTTTCTGCCGGTATAGAGAAACAATAAGGCAGCAGCAATATATCCCGTAGCGATGGATTGCAGAGTGTTTGTATACAGATACAGATGATCGGGATCAAAAGACAATAGGTTACCTTGGCACATCATGCCGAAAATCCAGAGTAACAGTACTCGCTTGCATAACCGATAGATCAGTTTACTCTTGTCTGCCTCCCCTTTGAATCGGGATAGAGCGAATGGGATAGAGATTCCGGACATGAAAAGAAATAAGGGCATGATTAAATCCCACGGGGAAAAGCCGATCCAGTCGACGTGTCGCAGGCACCAGTTTACTCCATCCAGATGGGGAGAGTCTATGGCTCTGACTAAAGTTCTTAACAAGGGGCCTAATGCCACCAGAAAAAAGAGGTCCAGTCCTCTTAAAGCGTCCAATGATTCTAATCGTTGTCTTATCGGCTGTTTCATACAGATGTGTTTTTAAAGCATCAGAATAAATAGATAGTTACTAATAAATACGTGTATAAGAGCTTTATCCCTCAAAATTCAATCCCTTTTTTGTCACTGTCGTCTTCCCGTTAACAATTATTATAAAGCTTGTCGGTGGGATGACAGTAAAGTTAGCGCTGAATTATCCGTATCTTTGTCGTAAACATAGAGATATAAAGAGATGAAAAAACTGATAATATTCGATTTGGATGGTACTTTATTGAATACCATCGCCGATCTGGCACATAGTACGAATCATGCTTTGCAAGTTTTGGGATACCCTACTCACGAAGTTGCTTCCTATAACTTTATGGTGGGCAACGGTATCAATAAGTTGTTTGAGCGTGCATTGCCCGAAGGAGAGAAGACGGAAGAGAATGTGCTCCGTGTCCGTAAAGAATTTCTTTTGCACTACGATCGGCATAATGCTGACGAGAGTCGTCCTTACCCGGGAATTCCGGAATTACTGGAAGCATTGCAGAATAAAGGCCACAAATTGGCCGTGGCTTCCAACAAATATCAGGCAGCCACCGAGAAACTGATTGCACATTATTTCCCCGGGATACGGTTCGTTGCCGTATTTGGCCAGCGTGAAGGTGTGAAGGTAAAGCCGGATCCCACTGTGGTATATGATATCCTGCAGATAGCCGATGTACCGAAAGAAGAAGTATTGTATATCGGCGATTCGGGAGTAGATATGCAGACGGCTATCAATAGCGGGGTTACTTCCTGTGGAGTCACGTGGGGATTCCGCCCCCGTACGGAGCTTGAATCGTTCTGTCCTGATTTTATAGTGGATAAGGCGGAAGCTGTTTTGTCTATTGTTTAATAAGTAAAGAGGAAAACTGAAGCCCCGTAGGACCTTCAGTTTTCCTCTTTTATAAAGTTGCGTCTATTCGTGCGGTTATTTGATTTCGTCCGGCCAGGGGCATGGTTTTCCGGTGGCTTTGAACGATGGGCGTTGTCCGCCGACTTTACGCAGATAGTTACCCAGATCTTTTGACAGGTGTTTTACGATATCCGGATGCTGGGCTGCCAGATTATTTTTTTCACCTATATCTTGAGGAATGTTGAACAGCTCTTTCTTACCGTTTTCATAATAATAAATCAACTTCCAGTCTCCTTTACGTACCGTACAAGTCGGGCCTATACCCGGACCGTCGTTACCCCAATGGTTCGGGAAGTTCCAATACAGGCTGCGTCCTTTCGAAGGGTCGCCTGTCTGCTTTAATAGCGGGATAAAGCTGATACCATCAATCGGCTGAACAGTTTTGTAATGCTTCACTTGTGCCATCTCAAGAATGGAAGGATAGAAATCCTCGATAATCAGATACTTGTCACATTTTGTATCCGGTTTCACTACACCGGGCCAACGTACGATCATCGGTTCGCGCACACCGCCTTCGTAAGCAGAACCTTTGCCGCTGTTGAGTGGAGAGTTTTGCGTATGTAATTTGCCGTCACGCCATCCCGGTTCGCTGGACAATCCTCCGTTGTCACTCATAAAGATGACGATGGTATTGTCTGCTTCTCCGTTTTTATCCAACCAGTCCATCAGGTCGCCTAAACTCTTGTCCATACCCTCAATCAGGGCGGCGTAAGCGGCTTCTTTAGGAGTCAGTCCTTTGTCGATGTATTTTTGGTAGAAACGTTTGTCTTTATCGATGGGAACATGAATGGCGTAGTGTGCCATGTAAAGGAAGAAAGGCTGATTGTATTCTTTGGCGTGGTTCAGTGCTTTTATGGCTTCCAGAGTCAGTGCTTCACTTACAAAAGTGTCTGTTCCCCAGTATTTATCCAGTCCCGGAACGGCAAACCAAGGATTCGGCTTTCCGTCCGTCCGGTTTCCATAATTGTTTTCACCCAGATAACTGGCCAGTCCGCCTCCTGCATGTCCGGCAATGTTCACTTCAAATCCCATGTGATAAGGACTCTCTCCCGGAGTATTCACTGCGCCGAAGTGTGCTTTTCCGCAATGAATCGTATGGTAGCCATTGTCTTTCAGAATTTCTGCCAGCGAGGTCGCCTGGAAAGTATGGTCGATGTTGGGGACCTGACAAACACCGTTAACGTTCCAGTCCGCTACATTGAATACATCGCTCGGACGGTCTGTTTGCTGACCTTTGGGATAGGTCCAGTTTGTTACCCGGTGACGGGCGGCATTCGTTCCCGTAATCAGGCTGCAGCGGGTAGGCGAACTGATACTGCTGGCATAGGCCTGCGTGAACATTACGCCTTGTTTGGCAAGACGTTCCATGTTAGGGGTTTCGTACACTTCATTATAGTGCGTTTTTTGTGTCCAGAAAGGTAGCGAGGTATCCTGCCACCCCATGTCATCCACCATGAAAAGGATGATGTTGGGACGTGTGTCCATGCGTCCGTCGGACTGTTGGCTCTGTGCTTGCAGAGCAGGGGCAGCCAATGGAGCCAGTGCGAAGGGAATGATTAGTTTTTTATTCATCGTGATATATATTTAGAGTATTACTTTTTGAGGGTTATTTCTCCGGGAGTTTTGATCCGGATACTTCTTAGTTCCTGTCCTCCGGAAGTCTCTGCCCATACTTTTAAGGTTCCGGGGCAAAGTACATTGAGAGTCAGTTGGTCCGGTGTGGAGGAGAGGATCTCTACGGTTGCGGGAGACAGATACTTCTCTTGTATGCCGATTACGGCCCAACCGTTGCGGATGGGGCATAAATGGAACAGCTCGTCTGTAAATCCCTCAAGTTTCACGGGATATGCCGAAGTCAGTTCGGTGGCTGTCTGGGCCTTCCAGTCGAACAGGAGTATCCGTCCGGAGGAGGTCATGTCCGGTTTTCCGGTAAGGGTTTCTCGTAACAGATAATCTTCTTTGGCAATTCCGGCTGTCACTTCCCGGTATTTGGAAGAAGTGTTCAGATTGTAGCAGATGATGCTTACTGCTTCATCTCCCGTGGGAGCAAATACCCGATATGCCTTTCCATCCTGTAATGGGTTGGTAAGGATTGATTCGGGAGTCGGTATGGCAGGTGCTGCCGGACGGAATATCTTTCCGTTGTTGTCAATCAGTGGGAAGATGTTTTCACTGACAAATTCTTTCGGTGAATCCGAAAGATAAACCGGTCCGCCGGAGATGGCTTTCGATCGTGCCATCAGGCTGCCGCAGATCGTGTCGCTGGAATGAAACATGTCATGATCCGGCCACACTGTCTGTCCTTGCAACAGGGTATTGGTGTACGATTGGAAAAGATGGGATTTAGCCATGTCTTCATCATACTTTTTGTAATCGATGCTGACGCGGGTTACTCCGCTATACAATGTATGGTCAGTATTGAGAGTGTTTTGTGCCATGCAGTTCATCAGCCCTACCTGTTGGTCGTGTGTCTGCCTTTCCAGTGCCAGATTGCATTCTTTAGCCTGCCGGACAACTTCTGTCCCACCCATATAGAGAGGTAAGGTGAACGCCTGATTGTCTATTTTGAGAAAATCGAATCCGTTGTTCTTTAGCGAACGTATGTAGTACCGGTAAAAATTATCGATGTTCCGGGGGCTTTTGCCGGGTAACAGGCTCCCGTTGAACGTGTAGAGGCTTTGCTTTATATCTGCCGGGAAGTCATTGTCGGAAGATATTCCTGCCCAGTATCCTGAAAGGGCGTACCATAATCCCATCCAGCGGATTCTGTCTTTGTTCTTGCGAGCCATGATTTTATTCCATCCGTTAGGGAAACGCTTCGGATCGGGAACAAAGCTCATCAGTTGGCGTTGTCTGTTGGCTATGTGCCCGTCATCGATCAGTACGTAGCGTACGGGAATGCCGGACGCTTCGATGGCATCGAGATCATTCAGTATTTTAGTTTCGTCAATATCGTAGTGATAATGTTCCCACGTACACCATCCGAGGTAATTCAGTGCTTCGAAATACTCTTTGTCCGTACGCTTTTGCAGTGCGGAAGTTTTATGGTCTGCTATCAGTGTTTCGTAAGCCTGACGGAGTACCTGATAAATGCTGCCGGCATTTTGAGTTAATGCTACCGGCACTTTACCCGAGAGGCGGTCGCATCCGAGTGTGGATACATAGAGGTTCAGGGAACCGTCTTTGTTTATCTGGAACCAACTGAGACTATTATCTCCGGACAGAGCTTTTACGAAGAGGTAATTGCCATCGGCCAGTTGTAGTAACAATGCGTCTCCCAAAGTGGAAGGACGTGCATTTGAAGGAATACCGGGGTAGTTTTCCTGTGTAAGGTCTTTCAACCGACCGAACATCCAGGGCAAGAGCCGGTTGGTGTTATTAGGCCACTCGAAGTCGCCGGGACGGGAGTCTCTGCTGAAAAATGCACCTCGTACATAAGCAGGCAGCTGAATGTTGTAGCAAAGAGTAGATTGATTGTCGGGAACTGTTTCTGTGTACATGATCGGCGCAGATGTCCCGTCAATCCGGAGAGGTTCCGGAATCTGACAGGCATTTACATCTTTGAATGATTTCCCTTTTTCATAGATAAACGTGCTTTGTGCGAGTATGGTTGTTCCGGAGAAGACCATACCCGCTAAAGCAAGCAAACTCATGATGAAATGTTTCTTCATTCTTGTGGTTAATTTACGGAGAAAGCACTGAAGTTTGTAATGTCGGGCAGGGCAATGGATTGCAGCACTGTCAGCCGTAATGCCGTTGCTTCAATGGGATCGAATTTCTCGATCCGCTTGTGCCCTACGGATTCTCCGGTACATACGGTTTTCCATTTCCCGTCTACTTTAGCTTCGATTTTATATTGGCGGATGCGTTCTCCGTTTTTTATGTTTTCCTGAATAATGCAGTAATTGACCGGTTGCTTGGATTTCAGGTTCAGAGTCAGGCTCTTCTTTTGTCCTGAAGTCTGTGCCAGAGGTGAAGTAAAACGGCGGTTGATTTCTTCACCCCACTCTTTGAGGCGTTGTTCGTCACCTGCGGGAATCAGGCCGGTCGGATCGGGAGTCAGTCCGACAATCAGGGTTGCATTACGTCCGACGGACTTCTCGTACATATTCATCAACACATTCAGCGAATAAATGTTATTTTCGTCATCCGGTTCCCAGAACCATTCATGACGTCCGTTAGCTCCTCGCAGGGGAGTATCGGCCATGGCGGGTACCCAATATTTTCCGTCTTTGTCGCCATGCTTCAGCAACTCAAGTTGGTTGACATTGCTTTCTATCCTTTTGTGATGTGAGCAGGGAGCCGGGAAGGTAGACCAACAAGGATATCCCACTGTCCCCGATTCAGAACCTCCCCAACGAAAATCGGCACGGTCTATGTTATGGTAGAAGAGGCAATTGGGCTGATATTTATTGACTATCGGCTCTACATCCGGACCGTCTCCCCGGGGATCATCTGCTCCACCGTCAAACCAGATCATATAAAGGTCACCGTATCGGGTGCAAAGTTCTGTCACCATCTTTTCGCACAAGCGTTTGTACCAGGCCTGGCGGTTATGGGCGAATTCACCTTCTCCTTCGGCTTTAAAGTTATGAATACCCAGCAGAGAGTTCCAACGGATACCGATATAAATTCCGGGTTGTAATCCATATTTGCGGCAGGAGTTTACGAAATCACGGACAATGTCTCCTTTTCCGTCTCTCCATTTCACAGCTTTGAGGCAATATGGGTTTACGTCACTTTGCCATAGCCCGAAACCGGTTTCGTGGGTTGCGGTAAGTACGGCAAATTTGCATCCGGCGGCTTTGGCTGCTTGTACCCACTGGTCAGTGTTCAATTCGGTCGGGTTAAAGATGTTGTAGTCTTCTATCGGGTTGATACGGTTGTTGCCTTGTCCATAACGTATTCCGTCGAATACATGAAGGTCATAGTGGAACACAGCTCCCATTTCAGCCTCGTGCCATTTCATTTGAAGAGGTTTGGGCACGGGAATGTTACTTTGTTGAGCCACACAATAGGTAGAAAAAAAGAGTAAGAGTAGGGTGTAATTAAGTTTGTTCATGGTGGTTAAGGGGTTATATAATTTGCAAATGGATCATTGGTTTGGGTAAGCCATGCTTGCAACTGCCGGCTGAATTTCCGTATCAGTTCGGGTTGTTGGTTGGCTATGTTGTCCATTTCATACGGATCGTTGTTACGGTCGAAAAGGATCACTTTATCGATTTTACCATCGGTGGCATGAACCACGTAAGTATATCGGTCGGTACGTAGCCCGCGGTAGCCGGTTGCGTGATTGTCATATTTCACGAAGTAGTAAGGCTGGACAATTTCTTTCGGTTCTCCGGTTATTATTGCGTTGCCCAAATCAAATGTCTGTACGGTAGAGGGTATTTCTTTTTGAAATCCCATCATAGAAAGTAGAGAAGGGTATAGGTCGGCAAAGGCAATCATCAGTTTATCATCCCGGCGGGGTTTGATTTGATCCGGCCAGGAGATGATCATCGGAATGCGCATTGATTCTTCATAGAAAATATCTTTTCCGGCATTTTCGTGAGCACCCATGCAGATGCCATGGTCGGAAGTGAAGACCACGATGGTATTATCGAACAGATGATTTTGTTTCAATGCTTCGATAATGCGTCCTACATTTTCGTCTACCCCTGTGATGCAGGCATAGTAATTGCGGATGTTGTTACGGAAGTAGTCTCCCATTTCCGTGCCTTTTGCCGGAATATCCGGACGGTCTTTGCAGAGAGCTTCTACATCCAGATTTTTATATATCTCTTTGTATCGGTCCGGTACCAGTTCGTATCCCGTGTGGGGCGGATTCATTGATACAACCAGTGCAAACGGCTGTTTCTTGTTCTTTTGTTCGTTGATGTACTCGATGGCTTTATCTGCTTCATATTCCGGTCCCCATTGGTTGACGTAGTAGAAGCTGTCCCGTGGAGCAGTTGTATTCCAGTACATAGGTTTAAGGTGATAGTCGTACGTTCCGTATGCTATCCAATGTTCAAAACCGTGGCGACGTTCGGGCGGACACCATTCATTCCATGCCACTTTTCCGCGGTTGTTGTAAGTGTCTACGTAGGGTTTGTAAGGGGCATCCAGGTGCCACTTTCCGATATATCCGGTGTTGTATCCCTGATCTTTAAGTACATCACTCCAGCACCTGGCGTCTTGTGGGAGTTCCACTCCGTACGGGGCTGTGGCAGAATTGCAGTTACCGGTTACCTTGCTGGAGATGGGGTACATACCGGTCATCAACATTCCTCTCGCAGGCGATGACACCGGATAGCTACTGACAGCATTGGTGAAATTGATACTTTCGGCAGCAAGTTGGTCTAAACTGGGGGTTTGTACAGGCTCTTTGCCTATGCATCCCATTGCGTCTCCTCGATATTGATCGGCCATAATGAAGACCAGATTGGGGGGAGTTTGCTTTTCCTGTGCCTGTAGTCCTGTGGCCAAGATAGGCAAGGTAAGCAGTGTTTGAGGGATAATCTTTTTCATAATGCTGTAAAGTTACATCTTTTCTATAAAAATACAATTTTTGGTGAAAGAAACAAGACCTCCCCGCACTTTTTTTGAGGAGGTCCTGTTGGTTATCGGATATCTAATCTACTGAAAACTAATCTCCATCGGGGAGACTGCTGGTTTCTATCTTCCATCCCGGATTTTGATAAATTGTGGAGGTGGTATAGTCTGTAGACCCTTCTTCTGCTGTTGTCAGACGGAAGTGATCGAAGGCTATCGGATTCAGGTATTTATTCTGGTTCCAGTTATAGCCGTTATAGGCTATGTTATTTGTATTAATCCGGTAAGGACGCAGGTACTGGCTTTCTGATTTTGCTGACACATTGGCATTGGCGTTCCCTGATTCTATCAGGTTCATAACAGAGAGAGTGACGTCTGCTGTTGGTGCCGGATTGGGAGTTGTGTAGCGTTGATAGTTTTCGCTCCACAAATCGAATCCTTCAACATGATAATTTTGCATCATATCCAGTGAGCGCCAGCGTTTCAGATCGTTCAGACGAAGCCCTTCGGCTGCAAACTCAATACGGCGTTCCCGACGGATGTTATACAAAGTGTTTGATACAAACTCTGAACCGGAATAGCGGGCAAAATCCAGTTCCTTACTCAAATCTGTCGCATTGATTGTTTTCTGATAATCGGTATCCATTCCTGCGCGGCTGCGGAGGGCTTTCCAGTATTTATCACTGTTGGCATCGAGTGAGTTATTCAGTTCATAATCTGCTTCCATATAATTCAGGTATGCTTCTGCAGCCCGGAATACAACGCATGCTGTAGTTGAAGGCAGAGTCGGACCTTGTGCAGCATCTGTTGTCAGTCCTTTTTTTACAGAATAGCCGGTAGGACATTTGTTTTCATTCTGTCCAAGTACAATTGGTGCACGGTAATAATAGCCATATCCTTTGACCAGATATTCGATATTGCTGCCTCCTTCTGATAATAGATCACCAGGTAATAAAGTATTGTATGTCAGACGTGGGTCACGGTCGGTTGCAACTGCTTCATAAGATTTATCTCCTTGATAACCGGAATTGCCGGCATAAATAGGTAATCCGTTTTCCATCAGGTAAGTTTGCATCATACTGCGTGTCCATCCGGTGTTACCTCCTCCATTACGCTGAATATATCCTACTACGAAGTGATTCACAGAAGGAGTCAGGCTGGCATCATAAGCTCTCCACAGTAATACTTCCGAAGCATTGCTTAATGATTGGCTGTTGAATAGTGACGGATAATCATTGAACAGCGGATACTTATCTGCAACAATTTGGGCGGCTTCTTTTGCCTCTGTCAAGAAGAATTTGATTTCAGAATCGATGTCAATCGTGAAATCCTTCAGATAATCCTTTTCTGCTCCTGGCCATCCCGGGCCTCCCGGAACGCGGGCAGTTCCTTTATGATACTTTTCCCAAGTGCCTTCGAAGAGAGCTACACGGCTTTTCAATAAAGCAGCACAATCTTTGTTTAGACGGTTACTCATAGGAGCAGTTGTTTTCATGTAATAGTAAGCAGAATCCAGATCTTGTAAAATGAAGCGTGCCACTTCATTACGCGGGCGACGTTTACTTGCTTCCCTGACCGTTTCATAGTCTTCCGAAATCCATTGTTTTAGGATAGGGAAGTCTCCGAGAGCAACTAACTTGGTGTAATAAATGTAGGCACGGAAGAAATACATCTCTCCCAGATAATGCATGTTATTAGCTTCCATTCCACTTAGTTCGCCAGCTTCCAGGCGAGGGCGTACTTTGTTGATGAAGTAATTTACATTTCGAATTTTACCGAAGTCCCAGGCGCCACCACTTTGAGCTACACGAGTTTCTCCTTTTACAAACGAACTGTTGGGGTTACTTGCAGCTTGGTTATCACTGTTGTTATCAGTAGCAAATACTCCCATACTGTATTGTCCCGGAGTGTGGGATGGAAGTTGGTCATACAAATTAGCCGAATAAGCCGCCAAATCACTTTCTGCCAACAGATATTTGTCGGTAGGTACGGCATCCAATGGCTCTTTATCGAGAAAATCATTGCAAGAGCATAAAACACTTGCTAAACTAAAAATATATAATAGATTCTTTTTCATTATACTT